>JAAUYM010015788.1_pt1 | contig 12500 bp, 8 predicted proteins | sample 7278001 | NCBI WGS metagenome assembly JAAUYM01 (sample SAMN14350224, study PRJNA611818) | marine sediment metagenome | isolation source: surface marine sediment (1.8m) | place: French Polynesia: Moorea | collected 2018-08
ATTAGAGCATAAATAAGCAAATTCAGATTTGATCATGCTAGAACACTAAAATAGCCGATATTTAAAATCAACCAAATAATCTTATTTTAAAACTTAAAAATCATTTATTGGCTATCTAAACAGTTTGATAATCTATTTCTCTGATTTACTAGAAAATTCGTTCTTGTTTAATTTTTAGCTCTGACTTTTTTTGCTTATTTGTGATCAAATAAGCAAATAGTTTTTCTGTACTAAGTGTTAAGAGATATGAAGAAGAACTTTTTGGGTTCTCTAAGAAGGACTATCGTGTTGGCCACTACCTTTTAACTGAAGGTGAAGAGAATTATCCTTCTGCCCATCTGCCCATCCGCTCTTGTTCTACACAACCAAGCAATCGTAGTTGATCAAGATGCAATTTATTCTTGTAGGATTATTCTCTTTCTTTATTGAAGCGGTAGCCAGCTATCGCCATCTGGTTTGAAATGATCAAAGATGATTTGATTGCGTCCCCGTGGTTGAGTTTGTTTAAGTCTCCACTTGCTGAGTGTTTGGGGAGTGGTTCTGATGTTATATTTCTGCTTTAAAATCGTCTGTACTTCTTTATCAGTCAATCGTTGAGTTTGCCCATTGTCAGATATTGCTTCTGTTATCTCCCCAACGTCATCAGTAGAACTTGGAATAACTTCATGATTATCTTTGCTCGATGGTTCATTTTTACTTGCTTCTAGCTGCGATAGTCGAGAATTTAATTCTTTAACTAGAGGGCTATCAGTTGTTAGTACATGACTAGATAAAAGACTAGGTAAAAGATTAGTAAGAGACTCTTCTATCAATTCTTGTAATTTCTCTTCTGATAGTACATTATTAAATAACTGACTAGGTAAAAGATTGCTGAAGGAATCTTTGACTATATCCTCTACCATTCCCCTATCTAGTCCAGTATCAGGTAATGGACTAGGTAGAGTATCAGAGCTAAAGAAGAGTTTTAAGGTTTCAACGATACCAGTTCCCCAAGATGGAGATAACTGACCCCGTTTATTGTTTCGGGTGATCTCATGCTCAAAACAATAAGCTTTTAATTGTTCTGCTATCTCAGGGGGAAGATAACAGGTAACAGTTTTAAAGTTTTCTGGGACTGCCATTAGGATTAGAATTAGTCTTGTACTTAAGTATATTACTTAATCTTATATTACTATGAATGACTAAGTAATGGATTATTAGAAAAAAAGTAATTGACTAATCCCTAATAAAAGATAAAGGACTAAATACTTGACTAGAGTAAAATACTAACCTCTAAGATTAATTGGATCGCCTCTATAGGGCATAAAATAAAAGCAGTCCCCTGGCGGCCACCAAGGGGACATCGATACAAAAAGTATTACTTAGGAGTTTAACTCATGAATGAACCCGTCACCGTTAAATACGACTTAGCAGACATCCTGACAAGGATTGAGGACAAGCTAGACAAGCAATCAGAAGAGATAGGAAACATTAAAGTTAAGTTGACAGCGGTTGAAATAGAACTAAAAGGAGTGAATAAACGGTTAGAAGCTGTTGAGGGAACCCAAAAGAATCAGGTTTGGGCATTGATCGTCCTTTTGGGTGGTGCTATTGTCACCGCCGGTTGGAGAGTATTTTTTACAGCTAACCCCTAACCATATTTAGGGTGGCATCGTGGCCACCCTTTTATCTTCGATTTTCTTGTGTCGATAATATGAATTTTCAGACCTTCACATAGTAATTCTGAACCCAAATGAGTAATTTAGTATCTCTCAATCCTAATCTTTCTCATCTTAGCCCTGTCCCCCCATCTACTGACTGGGACAGAGTTGTAGCCGATTGGCTATCGACTAAGCGATCTCCCCATACCCAACGGGTTTACAGAAAGGATATCACCAACTTTCTCAATGACGTTAATATGACCCTCTCCAAGTTCCTATCGGGCGATCGCTATTCTGGTCATGAACTCGTTACCAGATATAAAGGTCAGATGATATCGAAGGAACTAACACCGGCCACTATTAACCGACGGCTATCAGCCATCAAGTCTCTGGTGAGTCATGCTTATCAATGTGGTCACTGCGAGTTTACCTTAGAAACAGTGAAGGGGGAAAAGATGGCTCAATACCGTGATACCAGTGGGATTGACCTCGATAGGTTTAAGGATGTTCTCAATGGCGTTGATCGGTCAACCATCATGGGGATGAGGGATTATGCCCTATTGGTTCTACTTTGGTCTAATGCCCTCCGACGCTCAGAAGTGGCTAAGGCTTCTATTAAGGACTTTGACCCTGATGGGATGACTTTAAGGATTTATGGGAAAGGTCGAGGGACTGAAAGCGAGACTGTCTCATTGGGTCGAGGGACTGTAGAAGCGATCTGCAACTACTTAGAGTTAAGGGAAGACGTTAACCCCGATGACCCTCTGTTTGTAGCCCACAAAGCAGGGTACTATGGGCATCGGTTACACACCAACTCTATCTATAGGGTAGTCAAAAAACGATGTGAAGCTGCTGGCATAGTGAAGTTAATGAGTCCTCATCGTATCAGACATTCGGCTATTACTACGGCATTGGATAAGACTGATGGAGACGTGAGGAAAGTTCAGAAGTTAAGCCGACACGCTAACCTCAACACCCTGATCCTCTATGACGACAACCGTTTAAATGCCCAAAAGGATATGACTGAGTTGTTAGATAGTCTCATCTAGCGATAAACCCCCATTATGGGGGTAAAGTATCGTATTAATTACTGTTTACTTTTTAATACTAGCAAAAGCCCTATCAAGGGCTGTGCTCTAACCTTAATCCCCCGATTATCCCCTATCAGGGAGAATGAGGGTTGACTATTCAGCTTACTAGAAAATCTTGCTATGGGGAAGAGGAAGAAGTTTAACTATCCTTAAAGGAGCAAACCACTGTAATTTTGAGGTTACATTCAGCATTTCCTTTGGTGATATAAGGGACTTTTCCTTCCCCAGCTACCTTAACGCCAAACTCTAGGGTAACTTGCTCTATATTGGCAGTATCAGTCATATCCTTAAATGCCTTGAGAGTATAGGTAGTATAACTGCGGATGGTTCCCTGTAAAGCCTGGAAATTCCTCACAGCTACTTCTTTGACCCCCTTACCCGTTCGAGTTGTCCCTTCTGGGGTAGGTAATGAAGGAGCATCAACATATTCCTCTGCTTCTATATAAATTACAGTGTCATCGTCAAGTTGAATGGGAGCTAAATGAGTCATGGGACGTTATGGTAAATGAAAAACTACTGGAATAAAGGATAAGATAAGGGTCAATAGATACTATGCTGTCATTAAACCACTATTTTTAGCTACTAACTTCTGCTGATGAGCCGTGATGCCCTGATTGTTGGGATAAACAAGTATAAGCACCTTCAGACACTGAAAGCACCATCATTGGATGCGGAAGAGATCGCCAAACGACTGGAACAGGATGGAGAGTTTGATAAGGTTCAACGGTTGCCCGAAGTTATTGAAGAGACTGATACGGGTAAGAAGGCAAGGGTAGGCAACAATGCTCATGTTAACCGAGAAATGTTAAAAGAGGCTCTAGAGCAACTTTTCTTGCCTAGTAGCACACAAGCTCCTGAAACGGCACTATTTTACTTCTCAGGTCACGGTATTCCTGACGATACGGGGTATGATCAGGGCTTTCTAGCCACCAGTGACACAAACCCCAGTCAATCAGACTCAACAGGGCTATCCTTACGATGGTTACAGTGGCTGTTATCCAAGAGTCCTGTAAAACAACAAATTATTTGGCTTGACTGCTGCCATAGTGGTTCTTTACTGGTTAATGTAGGGGCTGCTGACCCTGGCAATAGCGAAAGCAGAGATCGGTGTTTTATCGCCTCCTCACGGGACTTTGAGACTTCATGGGAAGACCTCAGTAGTCCTTATAGTGTTTTTACTAAAGCGTTACTAGAAGGGCTTGAGCCTACCCGTTTACCTGGTCGCTGGATTGATACTGTTTCCCTAGTCGATTACGTTAACCAAGCACTTAAGGGTGAATTACAGGTTCCAGTCAGTACCCTGTTTGGGGAACCGATTAAGCTGACTCGTACCTTTCGGGTAGAAGAGTCTGTGACTAAGGATGTGCCTCAAGACAGTAGTATTTGTCCATACAAGGGATTGGAGTTCTTCGACTGCAACGATGAAGACCCCAAATATTTCTTTGGACGAGACAAGCTAACCAGGGAGCTTTTAGATTCTGTCCGTACTTCCAACTTCTTAGCGTTAGTAGGGGCATCAGGTAATGGGAAGTCCTCAGTGTTAAGAGCAGGACTGCTTCATCAACTCAAACTAGGAAAGCGTATTGGGGGTAGTGAACAGTGGCGGATTCGCATCACTCGACCTGAGAATAAACCAATGCAAAATCTAGCTCTAGCTTTCGTTGATGAGGGGTTGTCAGATGCACCTAGAGGCAAGATTCTAGATGATAACTTAGAGTTACTCAATAACAAGGGGGCAGAGGGGTTACAAAGACTTATCCAAGCCTCAACTGCGCCACGAGTCATCTTAGTAATAGACCAGTTTGAAGAGGTATTTACTCGCTGTAAGAGTTTAAAGGAGCTAGAGGAGCGAGAACAGTATTTTGCCTGTTTGATGAGTGCTTTATCTGAGACAGATAATAAGCTTTGCCTTATTGTGGCTATACGAGCCGATTTTATAGGTAAGTGTCTAGAACGCAAGTATAGTGGTTTGGATCTGCATATTCAGAAGAGTATGATTAGCGTGCCACCAATGGAAGAGGACGAGCTAAGAGAAGCCATTTGTAAGCCAGCAGAACTCGTGGGGCTAGAAGTTGAAACCAATCTAGTGACAGCAATGCTCAACGACGTAAAGAACGCACCGGGGAGCTTACCGTTATTACAATACACACTCAAGGAATTGTGGAAGCAGCGTCAAGGTAGGCAATTAGTTCTGTCAGCTTATCAAGCTCTAGGAGTTGACTTCTCCAGGCATTAAAATGACCTGGATTCTAAGCGGATGTGCCTACGCAGGATAAATCCGTGCTTCGGCACGCTTACGATACAATTTAGTCAGAGAGTCTAAATCATATCGTTGAGGAACAGCCAAAGATTCCTTACCCACCTTGGCTAGATTTAAACCTAGCTGTGTGGCTACCTTTCTCAAGCAGTTAGATGCTGCTTGAGTGTCAGCATTAACTAACCAACCTTTAGCAGTCTGATACAATCCACGCTTAATCCGTTTTCCTGAAAACTTGTACCCCTTGGGTTTTTCACCATATTTTGGTACTAAATCATTATCAAGAAAACTAGCTTGAGAACTGTAAGCTTCCTCGGTTTCAGTAAAGATAATTCCTAGAGATTCTGCTAATTGTTGGATACGTTTCTTAAGCCTTGCAGTTGGAACTTGTACAAAATTTTGATTATTAGTTTTACCAATATTAATCGAATCTTTTTGTCCATCATTCCAACCAAAAACTATATTGCCAATTTGATGCTTTAAGCAATAGCTGATAACAAATCTAGCTACTTTATTAACAGCATCTCGCATCTGACAATTGCGCTTATGAGTAGCTTGCTCTAACTTGTCATCCCAATAGTCTTGAGTTTGACCTAGTTTGTGTTTAGCCACAAAGCGGTTATATCTTTGGTTAATTGACTTAATTTTCCTACCATTAACAATAAAGGATTTGCCTTGAGTCGAGGTGCAACTAAGCCAATTCGAGAGTCCGTGATCAACACCTAAACCTTGAGAATAATCAAGATTAGATGCTTTAACTGGTTGGGTTTTGTAAACATATTCTGCCCATAATTTACCATTTTGAGGAATAATTCTAACCTCTGCTATATCCTCTGATTGAAAATTAACACCACTAGGAATGACAATTGATGGTGTTTCTAATTCTTTTCTTTGAGAGTTAGCGATAGGTAAAAAACAACATCCTTCTAATGATTCATAGCGAATGTTTTGAGAAGTAAAAGCAACTTGATACAACCCTTTTTTCCGATAAATAGGAATCTTTGGTTTATGGGTTAATTCTCCATTAAACCACATTGGTAAAAGCTGGTTATAGCTTTTGATTGCTTCTACTACTGACTTAATGGTTTGCTGCGCTTGTTGACCTCCTATTGCTTGATAATGGGTGTTGTCTTTAAAGTCTTTACACAATTGAGGGTAACTAATTTTAATTCGCCTTAAACGAGGACTTCTTCTATAATTATCGTTTTTATAAAACTTGGTTTTATAATTACAGGTTTCAAAGTAATCTTGACGAATTGAAAATAAAACAGAGTTATACAGTTTATTTGATTGCTCACAGCACCATTCAAGATAGGTGTGAGCTTCATCATCTATATTCCCTGTTAATAGGATTTTCTGAGTTTGGTAATTCATGCTATGATTATAAGCTTTTGCCATAGCATTACCAATATTACCAAGAAAAACTTTACAATTACATTAAGTGAGAAAAGATTAGCTAAACTCAGACTTTATGCACAACAAAAAGATAAAACTATGACACAAGTTTTGGAAGAATGTATTGATAAACTAAAATAGATACGAGGGGTTAAAACCCCGGTTCGCTCCACTGCCACGCCTTAAAAGGACGTGGCTATTTCTCGCTCACAGCTTTTTAGGTATAAGCGGGACATTAGACAAACGCGCTACTAAAATTTATGAGAGCTTTTCTTTTGAAGAACAGCCAACTGTTCAGCATATTTTCCTTCAGTTAACCCAACTGGGAGAAGGAACAGAGGATACTCGAAGACGGGTATTTCAAGCTGATTTGGTAGCGGAACCATTACATCCAGCAGCACAGGTTGAGAAAATAATTAATAAGCTATCGAACCCAGAGACTCGACTGCTAGTAACCAGTGAAGTAGTCAGTAAAGGGGATGAGTCAAAACGAGGGGCGATCGTCGATGTTGCCCATGAAGCTCTGATTCGGCATTGGAAACTGTTACGCCAGTGGCTTGAGGAGAACCGAGATTTATTAAGACGACAGCGAAAAATAGAAGTTAGTGCGGTTGCTTGGAGAGAATCAAATGGCTATGTTTTAGAAGGATTGCAGCTAAGAGAAGCTATAGAATTTACCAAGAACCACTCAGAGACATTTCCATTGTCTGACACTGCCAAAAAGTTTATCAAAAAAAGTATCAACGTACGAAGATGGAACCGACTAAAAACAGCGAGTTGGCTGATTATCCCTGCTTTATTAGTTGTGGGGTTGGTAGAGTCTAACCTGCATGAAAGGAAAGTAAGGGAGGATTATGCTCGATTAAGCGAAAGGGGGACTTATGGGGAGAGGAAAGCTGTTGAAGACTTAGTACAAGGATGTGCAGAGCAGTGGCTACCAAATTACTTTTCTGAACGCTTTTTTGGGAATTGTCGCACACTAACCTATGCCCCCTTAAGTGAGGCCAAGCTCATTTTTGCCAACCTCATAAATGCCTCCCTCAGAAGTGCCAACCTCATTTTTGCCAACCTCATAAATGCCTCCCTCAGAAGTGCCAACCTCATAAATGCCTCCCTCAGAAGTGCCAACCTCAGTGGAGCCAACCTCATAAATGCCGACCTCAGTAATGCCGACCTCAGTTTTGCCAACCTCAGTTTTGCCAACCTCAGTAATGCCGACCTCAGTAATGCCGACCTCAGTGATGCCATATTACTTAATACAACTTTCAATGACACCGAACCCACCGAAGGTGACCAACTTATTAACAAAGGTCAACTACAAGGAGATAAGCGTCCTTATATCTGCAAGTCTCAGCTACCTCCACACATTCAGATTAATCCTGATCGAGACTGTGATAAGTTACCTGAACTTTTACATCAACGATATCCTCATTCGTTGGAAACAGTAAAAGAAGCTAGGGAATACATCGATAAGATAGGTCAGTAGCAGGGTTACTTATTTCGTTCACTTTTAATCCCGTAAAGCAGTGATCACAAACCCAAATCAAAAAATTCATACTGCCCAAATGGATAAAGTCCCCGATAATCCCTTTATAACCTGCTTTTCGTCAACCTTGAAACCTGGGAACGTTTATAACGTTCCCAGGATCTTTGGACGAATCTAACTACCCTAAATTTGGCTAAAACTGGCGATCGCCACTCACCTAAAATTATGGTAATAATCAATATATTGGCCATCGTCTATAGTTATCATTTGAAATTAAAATAGTTGATTTTCGGTAGATTAGAGGATTTTTCTATTCTCTAGCTCAATCTCTATATAGTACATAATTATTGGGCGGTTAAAAAAACTTATTATAAAAAAAGCCAACCCTTAGAACCCTTACTGATAGCGAGTTTTAGAATTTATGCTTTCTGGGGACACCTTAACAGACTAATAAAAGTGTTAGTAACTGTATAAGAGTTTTACTCTTAACGGATTACAGTTAACCCCTAGTAGAGTGCAATCCGTTAAGGAGATGGGTCTATCTTGTCACTTTTCGCTCTGCATTATTTTTGAAGTGAATCTGGCAAACCGGTAAGGGATCTGATAGTATTAATTGTGAAAATAGAAAAGCTTGGGGGATTTACTAAAGGAATTAAATATTACGTTTGTTTAGCAGCAATAGCAATTGCTCAAAGCAAAATTCATTATCCGTTAAAATCCACACCAAAACATTCAATGTCATTATTGGATATTAATAGATAACGACCAAATAAACTAAATATTTGATTTTTTAATGGATCCCTTCAAGCACTAACCACAAATGCTTGAAATCATGAAACAAAATACTATAGACAGTCATAGTCAATTCCACCAAAATAAGCAACCGCTCTCACCTCCCCGTTACAGAGAGGAAACAGAACTAAAAAGCTCAAAAAACAAGTATTCAACAGCTACGGCGAATCTTGTCCACACAACCAAGGCTTTTGTCCATATATTTCTAGAAGAAGATAGAGATAAAGGTTTGACCGAAGATGTCTGTAATCCTTTGCCAGAGAAAGCAATTCCAGAGCATCCCCCCCATATCTGGGAGAACCATTATCAGGAATGGCTCGATAGTGCCGTTGACCCCTCAATCATCTCCTTAAACGTTGAATCCCTCGACGGAACAATGGGAGAAGATGAACCAATAGAGAGGCTGTGTTACGGGGTAGAGCGGAATAAGACCCCTGCCTTTGGTGGTTGGCCTAAGCCGATTAGTGATCGCTATCGACACTGCATTCCTGGTGGCTTCTTTGTCAGTGGTGTTGACCCCCTGACCGGCACACGCCGTCAATGGGGACAATTTAAACCCGATACTCCCTACACCTACAAAGAACACCCTGACGGTTTTGGAATAGAAGCCAAAACTAAAACCATCAAGTACGAAGCTCCCAAAGGTGTCCCCACCGAAGCCATGTTTTTAGACGTAACTTGGAAAATTAGCCGTAGAGTGGCTAAAAGAGCAGGTTTGTACAAAGAATGGAAGAAACGGGCTAAAGAAGCCTTCAAGATATCGGGATGCACCAATTACAAAGAATTTTTAAGAGAATGGTCTGATAGGTACTTCTGGAAATGGGTATTAGAAAACCCTCAAGTGGCGATCGCCATAACCGAGGGAGCTAAAAAAGCCGGTGCTTTACTGACTCAAGGGATAGCAGGGATTAGTATTCCTGGGATACACAATGGATGCCCTTATTTAAAGGATGAATACGGTCATAAAATCGGATTACCTCAGTTATTACCCGATTTAAAGCTTTTTGCTACCAAGGATAGAGAAGTTTCTATCATCTTCGACAACGACAACAAACCAAAAACAATTCTTAACGTTCGCAAAGCCACCGAGCGACTAGGTAAGCTTTTTGCTGTATCTGGCTGTAAGGTTTCTGTTGTGCGGTGGTTAAATTGCCCTGAGAAGGGCGTTGACGATTTAATTAGCTCAAAGGGTAAAAATTACTTTGAAAGTGTCTTTAAGGGGCGTTTATCGTTGGCTGATTATAAGCTGGAAGTTTTCCTTGCACTCTACCCTGACTTGACTATTAACGAGCGGTACTTTCCCGAAAGTCTGGTTTTTCCTGATGAGGCAAAATTAATCGGGCTTTGTGGGTTGCATGGTACAGGTAAAACTTACAGGTTGGCTCAAGAAGTCTCACGAATACTCGAAACAGGGGAACAAAGAATCTTAGTTATCACCCACAGAAAGCAATTGAGCCGTGAGTTGTGCCGTAGATTCAATATTGATTACAGAACCGACATCAGGGGAGAAGAATTAGGTGAGGGTGTATTTGGTTACGGTTTATGTATCGATTCCCTCCACGGTAAAGCCAAAATAATGCCCTTTGACCCCGACCACCCTCAGTGGGAAGATGCAATAGTAATTATTGATGAAGTTGAGCAGGTACTATGGCATTTACTCAACGGAGGAACTTGCCAAAACAATCGAGTTAGAATTCTTAGAACTCTCCAGAGATTATTACAAAATGTAGCGCAATCTCAGAAAGGAAAAATATTTATTGCTGATGCGGATCTCTGTTCAATTAGTATTAACTACATTGAACAATTAATCGGCTACAAAATTTCTAAATTTATCGTTAAAAACGAGTTTATACCTAATGCTAGATTTTGTCACTTATTTAAGGATCAGAACCCTGGAGGTGTAATTAGAGCAGCAGAATATAATATCAACAAAGGTCATAAGATTATCATTCACACCGATGGTCAAAAGTACGATAGTAAGTGGGGAACCCGAAGTCAAGAAATTTATTTTAAGAAGAAATTTCCCGAAGCCAAAGTATTAAGAATTGACTCAGATACCGTTAAGGATAAAAATCACCCTGCTTTCCGTTGTGTGGATAAATTGAATGAGATTTTAATAAGGTTTGATATCGTTATCTGTTCCCCCGTCATCGAAACAGGAGTGAGTATAGAAGTTGACCATTTTAACTCAGTTTATGTCATTTCCCACGGGGTTCAAACTGTTGATGCTGTCTGTCAAACAATGCAACGGGTTAGAACTGATATCCCCCGTTATGTTTGGGCAAAAAGCTACTCCCCCACTCGAATAGGCAACGGCTCAAATGACATTAAATCAATACTATCATCCTGTAGTAAGTTAGCTTCTGTTCATATTGCCTTACTAATGAAGATGGGGATAACTGAGGCTAATGACGTGACTTTTTATGAGGAAAATGATGAGGTTAAAACTTTTTCACCCTCGTTAATTGCTTGGGCAAAAAGAGCAGTTGTTATTAATAATCAAAATTATAATTTTGCTGATTGTTTAATTTCTAAAATAGAGAGAATAGGCTATGAAGTTTCAGGGTTAAAGATGCCCGATGCTCCGATGATGACAGTTAACAAGGAAATGAAAAACATTAAGGAAACCAACTATAACGACCACAAGAAACGGGTGAGTAAATCCACTTCTATTGACGATAAGACCTATCAAGAATGGAAGGAACGAGATGACTTAACGGAAGCAGAAGAGGAGACACTTAAAAAAGCAGAAATTAGCCGTAAGTATCTCACGGATAATGTTAACTCTGACTTGGTAGAAAAGGATGATGATGGATGGTTTAAAAAGATTCAGCTTCACTATTACCTAACCCACGGAAAGCCCTTTATTGCTGATAAAGAAAAGCAGAAACTAGCCACTCTTAAAGAAGCCTCGGATAATGGAGAGTTGTTCAAACCTGACGTTTGTAAATCAACATTGGTTACTAAGCTGTTCTGCTTAGAAATCTTGGATATTATGCAATTTTTTAACCCAGATAAGGTATTCACCCATGAGTCCCTTAAGGAATGGTTTGAGAAGATAAACAACCCCATGACCCGTTTTCAGGTCAAAACCATTTTAGGTGTGACCATAGGTAAAGAGCTATCGGCCATCGCAGTAGCTCAAAGAATTCTAAGAGTATTGGGACTCAAACTAGAGCTTTTTGAACGGCGACGGCTCAACCCCGGTGAAGAGGCCACTAGAATCTATCGAGGCTGTGATATTAACCATGATGGACGGCTGGCAGTTTTTGACCGATGGTTTGAAAGAGATTCCCTCAAGCAACAGGAACAGGAAAGCCTCGTTGCTTAATCCGTGACACCATTCCTATAAATAACTATTTAACTAAATACCACTTGACACAGTTAACCTCTAGATTAGCCTCAATTCACATTACTCACTACTCTGATATTCCTCTAGAGTGATGACAAAGCGAACACAACTTTAGAGAAATTGAGTTGTAGTTACTTTAAATCTAAAAAGTTGAGGTGTTTTAAAGTGAGGAAAAAATATAAAGAGAACATTAAATGGTAAAATAGGGGGGATTGGGGGGAAATTCCCCCCAACCAGCAGCACAACCAGTTATTGGTTAGGTAGCAATTGTATGACAAAAAGCCTGCTGGCTCCCCCCTTAATTTTGGCTAATTTTTGACTAAAATAACCTCTATTTGTACGGACATTTTAGGGATTTTTGGAGAGATTTTTCTTGGTCTAATTGCTTATTAGAGCATAAATAAGCAAATTCAGATTTGATCATGCTAGAACACTAAAATAGCCGATATTTAAAATCAACCAAATAATCTTATTTTAAAACTTAAAA
>JAAUYM010102587.1_pt1 | contig 12499 bp, 9 predicted proteins | sample 7278001 | NCBI WGS metagenome assembly JAAUYM01 (sample SAMN14350224, study PRJNA611818) | marine sediment metagenome | isolation source: surface marine sediment (1.8m) | place: French Polynesia: Moorea | collected 2018-08
CACTGGATGTGAACATTTTTGAGAGAAGACAAAAACTGGTTTCTGACTATGATACATCCGGCGCTTTTTTTATTTATTTTTTTCTCCTCCCGTACGTCGTTGTCATTTCGGGAATATTGCAAAGTTCCAGATCATAACGAGAGGGGAGGTCAAGAGCATCTCCACTAAAATACCTCCATAGTACAGCAGAACTTCAATGTAGTGATTTTTTCCTGGCAGGGGCAACTACGGTACAACATCGATGTAACTGTACATGGTACTCATTTCTATACAGTTAGAAATTGTTTCTTTTTTAGGGGGAAATGCACTTTATCATAACGATGTTCTATTGTGGTACACTTGTGTCCAAAAGATCTCCCGTTCTGTAGTGATGACTGTCAGCTTCCCCCCCCCTCCTCTTCCCTCCCTCTTATTCAAGACGGATGTGAGCGACATTACGCCGCTTATATGGACTGAGAATTGAGGGAGAAAAGAGGAAAAAAAGGAAGGGAACTTACTTCCCCCTTGGAGGGGAGAAGAAAAGGAGGGGGTTGGTTCCTTGTGTCCTGGCATTCTTCAAGCTTTCTTTCTTTCTTTTTTCCTTCCCAATTCCACCCCCCACCCCCCCCCTCACCACTACCACCACCCCTCTCTCGTGTAGTACTAGTAAGTCTTTTTCTCCCCGAAAGAACCAAAGGAGGATCTCATGAAGTTGCTCTGCTGGATGGAGAAGGGGGTTGGGGGTGACGGGGGGGGGGGGGTAGAGGGGGTGGCAGGAAAGAGAAGTGGAGTGGAGAGACAGGCAGAGAGGATAAGAAGGAACTTAAAAAGGAGAGAGAGAGAGAGCACTTAAGAGAGCATGGACCTCTCGAAACATGGCGAGGGGGGTCAAACACGGAAGAAAAGTGGACTGAAAATTTTCGCCCTTTTTCACAATTTATCACGCTCAATTTAAAAAAAAAGACTTTTAAAGTTTCTTCCGTAAAACGTGGAAGAAACACCTGCTTTCCCTCCCTCTTCCCTAGCTTCCCTAACCATCCCGTCTCGTGGGAACTGGTGCAATCCTACTATGTGTAAGACTCACAGAAGTGGAGGATTTGGTTCTGCAAGGAAAAGGACGGACTCCTTTTGAAGTCATCACGAGGGACAACCCCAGAAGGAGAAAAAGAGGAGGAAGGAAGAGAGTCTGCCACCTTGATCATTTCTGTTTTCTTCTTCTTCTCCCTCCCCCCTTTCGATGTCATCCCTCCCTCCTCCCTTTCTACAACTTTCTTCCAACCCCCCTCCCCCCCCTTCCTCTTTCCCTTCTTCTAAATTGGCTGGTCCCTCTGGGAGAGGAAATAACTTTCCCCTCCCCGTGGATGGAAGGGGGGGTGAAAAAAGCCTGCTGGTATTTCTGGTTTCACGGCTAGTTTGATCCTTTCCCTTCTTCTTCTCCCACCCTCTCTTCTTTTTCCAAAATTTGGAAGAAAGAGCACCACCACTACCACTGGGTACAACTTGCCAGTACTACAGTACTACAAGTAACACAGCTTTACTCAAAGAATATCCTGTAAAAATCTTGCACAAAGTTCAACAGTCAATTTCGCAAAACCTCGAGTCCTTCTCCTTTGGGGCGAGAGGCATAAAAGTCCGATTAAAAGCGAAGAACAGTCGTTGAAATTAGCACGAGAGACAGCCTCGTCGTCGGTCGGAGAAGAAGGAGGAGGAGGAGGAGGGAGAAAGCAAAGGCAGTTTCGAATTTTATTACCAATATAGCCAAAATTGTAGTAGCGCTGGCGAGGTAGTGCAGTAGGACTTCTTTCAATCGACTTTGGTACCACCATCATTGCTTCCAAGCCGGCATAGGCAAGGTCGACTTGGACTTTACATTTTGGGGGGCATTTTTGGGCATCGACACAGATATTGGGATGGGGGAGGAAGGAGAATGGGTGCAGCGAGCCAGCAACAGTTATAAAGAAAAGTAAAGTGAAATTGATGGAAGTTTACTGCGCTTTGGGCGGCGTCGCCTCCCACCAAACCCGAACCCGGAACGGGGCAAAATGTGAGATTTTTGTATATTTATTGTCTCTTTCTCCCTCTCGCGCGCAGTGTGATCCTCTTCTTCTTCTTTTTTCCTCCACCCTATCCGATATGGGGAAAGTGTAAGTAAGGGGTGGGGAAAGAAGGAGAGGAAGAAGGAGGCCGGGAAAAAAAAGGGGAGGAGCGGAGAGATTTACTAGCCATAAAGGAATGTTCGAATTGGATTCTAAATTCGGGTGAAAGCCGCCTCACCCTCCCCTCCCCTTTTTTTGCCAGCTTTTTCCCTTTCTCTTCGCTGGTAACTGTGCAAATGGGCGCTTTGCGCTGGAACCAAAAAAAAACAAAAAGAGAAGAGAGAAATCCGCCTTTCTCACTGGTGGTGAAATTGCAGCGACGCTGAAAGGCCAAGAGCGCATTGTTGTTGGGTTTGAGCACATCAAGAACTCTTTTTTTTTTGGTGTCTTAAAGTTGTCTTTTAAACGTCTCTCCCGCTCCCAGTTGAGAGATGGTTCCGACTGGATCCCGCGTGCGCGCCGGCGTTGTTCCGTATTTCATAAGCTCATCCCTTTCCCTCCCTCCCTCCTCATCAGTATGCAAATTAATTGGGATTTGGACACCTCGTTTCGTTCTGCAGGAGGGAGGAGGAGAAGAGGTTGGGAGGGGGGGGGGAGGATTAAAAAGCAAAAAAATAAGCCGCACTCCCACGGGACCATTCTTGTTTAGTTTCCCCTAAAAAAGAGAAGTTTTCTTTTTCAGTAAGTACCAAAGTTTAAAACTTACGTGTACGTATTTATCTTCCTAGTGTGCCACAATTGCAGCCCTTGAAATTTTCTTAGCACAATATTAGTAATGAAGCAAACAATAGCACTAACTTTTCTACAAAGGCACGCGTGTATCCTAGAGTACGTAATGACGGTGCGATACCCATTTCGATACAGGATGGCGATTGCCAATAAACCAATAATACGCAGTGGTACAGCTTTCACGCGGTAATTGAAGTATGAAAAGAAGGCCTGCAACACGCTTTCTAAATCCAGATGACTCTGTTTCAGAGAGGAAAAAAAGGAGAGAGAGAGAGAGAGCCTAAAGTGGTTCTGAAAGCAGTGGAGATATTTCGCAGAAAACTGCAACCAGACATCGATTTTTGCAACACCGCCACCTACTACGGCAAATTAAACTGTCTTCTCCCATCAGACAATTCCTTCACGCTTACCATGCAAGCAGTTACTTTTTCCTGCATCTTGCTGGAGTGCACATGGTTCCCCGCGATGGAGACACCCTCGCTTGAGACACTTTTGCCGGCGACCCTGTTACTCCTGACGTTTGGCACCACCACGGGAGAAAAGGCGTCTCTGTCCACCTTCATCCGCGCACGGGGATGGAGGGTGGTGACGCTGGTGATGCCAGACTGCCGCAGGGGCGGGAGGGAGGCGGCCTCGCTGAGGAGGGGCGCGCTGAGGGACTTGGCCCTGAACTGCCTCAGCCTTGTCGACATTGCCTCGGGGCATCACGGACAGCACTCCGAGGGTGTTTTGGCACTGGTTGGGGACGACAACGACCTCCAGGACTACATCGGCATCTTGGAGGTGGTCAGGTCTCACTCCCTGGTCATGGTCGCGGAAGGGAGAGAGCTCAGCGAAGAGGAGCTTGACCTGTTCAGGGCGGCCGACATCTCTTCTGCTTTTTACCTGGCGGAAGTTAGGGATGGTGGTGGCATGGCATTCTGGTTAGTCCACACTCTTAAAAATGAGCAAAGAAGTGTCATGATGCCAATATCGTTCTCTAAGACCCACCTCGATGGGGGAAAAGACGTGCCATTAATGAAGTTTAAATATGACATGCAAGGGGCAAGACTATTCTGCAATTCCATAACCTTTATGCCTTATCATGTGGTTGAGAAGTGCAACAACGAATTCAAGAACTGCCATGTGTATGGGCCCTATGCTGATATCTGGAAAGAGCTGGAAGAGAGATACAATTTTACAACACAGGTAAACATGTTACTGATAGTAGCTAAAATGCTCAAAATGACCCGCATGATACAATTGTCAGGTGGATCTCGAGGTCACAGGAGAATGGGGAGTCCGGCCCGCTCAAGGATCTTGGTCTGACCCAAATGCCACCTTTCATGGAATTTCAAATGGTTTGGTCTCAAAGCAATACGATGTGACTTATGGTCCTTGCTGGGTGTGGACATTGGAAAGAGATCGTTGGTTTGATTTTACGCCAGGAGTTATAACTCACAAAATGACACTTGCCTTTAACTTCAAAGAACCTGCAGTAGACCTAACTTTGCTTCTCAGACCCTTCACGGTACCAGCCTGGATTGTTGTGCTTCTTGCTATGGTTGCTTTGCATTTGGGACTGGTTTTGACTAGGTCAAGATCAAGAACTGAGCATTCTTTGTCTCATAGGCTAGCCATAATATCGAGCTGGATCTTTTTCGTTCTAACCAATGCTTACTATGGGGGAGCATTGACCATGTTCTTTTCATCGGAAGCTTCTTTGCCTTTTCATACACTAGAAGAGGGAGCTGGCAAGTTCCCAACATGGAAATTCTTGCATTTGGATGATGCTGATTTGGTTCTCCTTAGATATTTAAGAAGTGGTGGTGAAGTGGGCCTCCCAAAACTACTGGACAGAGTTTTGAAAGATCCTGATAAGTGGATAGTTAAAAATGAAGCCGAGGGTCTTAGTCGCATGGCTCAAGAGAAAGGAATGTTCATGTTCACATCTACCTTTCCTCTTGTTGAAGCAGTAAACCACGGAAGTTATCCAAATCTACACCTCAAACTATTTGGTGAGAAAAGGACTTTAATGACGCATTTCATGCTGTCAAACAACAGTCCATACAGACAAATGCTCTCTGCCGGGTCAATGTCGATGCTGGAAACTGGAGTAGTGGAGACAATAATGCTGAAGTGGAGGGGAACTCTCTCACCAGCCAGCCAAGATGGTGTCAAAGTGCTTGGTGGGAGCCACATGGCACTGGGATTCATGACTTTTCTAGCAGTGCAGGGGACATGTCTGAGTTTGCTCCTGATTGAGTGTCTAGCCAAAAGAATGCAAAGAGTTGGATTCACTTAAATTATTTGGATGGTACCGTTGCGAGGTCCGCAATTAACCTGTAAGCATTTTTTACCATCATTGTTGGACTCAATTTGTCCCTTAGAATGTGTACCACGTTCACTTTTTTGGGGTCCCATATGTCTTTTTTCTTTACAGGAATGCGTGCAGCCAACACAACCACGGTGATTACAACAAATTGTTTCAAACCTACGTATAGTACATATCGATTGAAGAGGAGGAAAGCAAGAAGAAAGGGGGAGAAAATGACACATTCACAAAAATACCCGTGGTGCATGTACCTCATAATAAGGGTAGACGGACCATGTTGCGTACTTTAAGTGCAATTAGTACAGTGGAATCTCACCAGACGTGCCGTGATTAAAGTTTTTTTCTTGGTTTGGGAGGAAGTATTATAATAAGAGAAATAAAGACAAATGCTAAATGGCTCAAATGGCATTTTTTTGATAAAATTTTATCAGAGAATCAGACAGAGTTTTTTTTGTTTCACATAACCCCCTTTTCTGGCTCAGCTTCATTCAGCACCTTTAAACTTGTGAAACCATAGCAAATTCTATGCAAACTTGTTTGCTGGTCTGAGTGTACCTACTAGGTATAGTAGTCAGCACAAAGAGCCCTGAAAAGTACGGGACAGGGCGTAAACATTATTAATGTACTAAGCATTGTAAAAAAAATACACACACAAGACCATATTAATAATTAAATGTTGACAAGTGGCAGAAAAATCGAAAAATCGAGAATCCGCGGTACTCTTTTTTTGTGTACTACTACTCCTCGTACATCAGTTTCTGTGCTGAATCCAGACGGCATAGACGGACGCATGAGAATCCTCTCGCTCCTCACGGTGGCGACGGCCGTGGGCGTTGCCGCGGGGGACGCCGTGGGTAACGACGGCAACGACGGCGAGGGCGGCCACGACGGCGAGGACGGCTCCGACGTCTTGTCCGACTTTGTCCGCGCCCGAGGGTGGAAGGAGGTGACTCTGCTGGCGCCGTCGGCCTGCGACGGACGGGCGCGGCGCCTGGCCGCCACGCTCAGGAGGCGGGCGCTCAGGAACCTGAAAGTCAACTGCCTGGACGTGGCGGCGGTGGCGGCGGGCGCGGCCGCCGGCTCCCTGGCCGCGGTCCGAGAAAACATCTCGGAGTACTTTGACGTCCTCGGCGTGCTGAAGCCCCACTCCCTCCTCGTCCTGCTGGAGGGGCGGGGGCTGGACGGCGCGGAGCTCGACGCGCTCAGGAGCGTCCGGGTCACCTCGGCCTTCTTCCTGATGGAGTTCTGGAACGACTGGCGGGCGGCGCCCTCCCTGGTCCACACCTTCAAGTTCGAAGAGGACGTGGTCGTGATGCCGGCGTCGCTCTCCCGGCCGGGATTACCGGCTCCCGCGCTCAAGGTGTCCTACGACCTGCAGGGCGCGAGGCTGAGGTGCAACGCCATCGACTTCTGGCCGTACCACGCCGTCGGCGAGTGCGCCGACGGACACCGCGACTGCGACCTGTTCGGGCCCTACGCCGACGTCTGGCACCTGATGGAAAAGAGATACAACTTTACGACACAGGTAAGAATTCATGAAATGTACATGCAGCATGACCACCAAAAAAACCCTGAATTCTTCTTTTCTTCCAAAATTAAACATAAACCTATTTGAAATTTTGAATATTTTTTGTTGTTAATGTGAAATATTTTGTATTTGAATTAGTGTTAATTTTAAACTACTGTATTTTGTAGTACTTCAAGTGTTCTGCTATATCGAGGACCTTTCATATCTATGCTATTTTTGCGGACATGCTGCTGTATCTTATTTATACAAATAGTCAATGTTCCAGGTGGATCGTGAGCCGTCGGGAGTGTGGGGGGTGCGCCCTTCCAAAGGCTCGTGGTGGGACCCCAACGCCACCTTCGACGGCATAACCGGCAGGCTGGTGGCCGGGGACTACGACCTGACCTACGGGCCGGCGTGGCTGCGGACGCTGGAGAGGAACTCCTGGTTCGACTTCACCCCCGGGGTGACCACCCACCGGGTGACCCTGGCGTACAACTTCAAGGAGCCGGCGGTCGACTTCACGCTGCTCCTCAGGCCCTTCACGCTGTCCGCGTGGATCGGCGTAGCGGTCTGCGTCGCGGCCATGTCCATGGCCGTCATCTTCTTCAAGGCGAGATCAGCAGCTCTTAAGGACGCAGTGTCGGCCAGGACTGCTGTGGCTTCCGGGTGGATCCTCTTCATCTTGGTAAACGCGTTCTACGGGGGCGCCCTGACCATGTTCTTCTCCTCCGCGGCGTCCCTCCCGTTTGGCACCCTGGAGGAAGGGGCCGAGAAGTACCCGACCTGGAAGTTTCTGCACCTCTACGGGTCCGACCTGGTCCTCCTCGGGTACCAGCGGAGCGACGGCGGGATCGGCCTCCCAGGCCTGCTGGAGAGGGTCCTCGACCACCCCGACAGGTGGGTCGTCCGCGACGAGAGGGAAGGCCTCCGCCGGATGTCCCGGGAGGTCGGGACGTTCATGTTCACGTCCGAGTACCCTCTCATGGAGGCCTGGAACCACGGCGACTTCGAAGGGCTCGAGCTGAAGCTCTTCGGGGAGACCGAGATCTCGCACACCCAGTACATGCTGGCCAGGAACAGCCCCTACCGGCTCATCCTGTCCGAAGGGTCGAGAAAGCTGGTGGAGGCGGGAGTCTTCGAGACCGTCATGGGGAGGTGGAGGGGCCGGCTGTCCGAGGCCAGCCAGAACGGCCTGAAGGTGCTGGGCGGGAGGCACATGGCGCTGGGCTTCATGGTCTTCCTGGTCATCTACGCGGGGTGCCTCGTCCTGCTCCTCCTCGAGTGCTTGGCCAAGAGGACGAGATATTTCGGTCCGTCGGAGAAGAGAGCAGAGCAGAATAGCATCTCATTCCAGGAGTACGTGCAACACGATGTGTGATATGATAGCCTAATAGCCACCCGATCACCATGACGCGTTCTCAATACATCATATCTTTACCAAGAGTGTGAGCTGTGCTTTTCTTGCACAGTGGAATCTCGATATAACGGTCGCACATCAAGTAAGTTTTATCTTTATACCGAGATACGTACTACTGATGCAATGATTTTGATAATTGCAGAACTGTCATATCAAGATTCTATATGGGAATCTTACTGTAGTATAAATAGACGTGGCTACCAAAAGTAGAGTGGGATGGAGAAGTGAAGGTTGCCTCCTTCTCCTCCTGCTTGCTGTTCTCTTTTTCTCCTCCTCCTCTCTCTCATGTGGTGGATGAGAGTGCGCGCGCGGGGAGAAGAAGAAGGAAGAGAGGAGAAAACGATCATCATCGATCTTGGAAAACACAATTGTCCCGGCCACGCCCACCACTTCCCCCGGAAAAAAAAAACCAAGAGTCCTTTTACTACCCTTCCCCCCACTCCTTCTACTGCTACCTATGGAGGCCCCCCCCACACACAAAACGAGCTGATAAGGAAGCTGGACTTTGATGCGCGTTGAGTTATACTGTGTGCATCATTTGTTTCCCTCTTTTTGCAACTCTAGTTAAATATTTTTTTTTTGCCCCGGGTATGGGGCTAAAAAAATTACTGTTTCGGGGTTGCTTCTTCTCATTTGCTAAAGCAACTATTTAGGAGCCATTTAGGAAGTGACGTGTACCACACAAAGATGCAATTTTCGGCAAGCTTGGTTATTTGCGACGCAAAATAATTGATCATTTTAACAACTAAGTTAATTAAGTTTAAATACTACTATGTAGCAAGACTTTTTGTGGTACAATACCTAGTGTTTTGCGAAACTGAAGTAGTCGCCTAATTCCTAATGACGTGCGCCAAATGGAGAAGCAGGGGGGCAAAGGCAACCCAGTTGCCAGTCTCTCCGTGAAAAGGGTTGGGAGGAGAGAGGACCCACCGAAGAAAGAGGAAAAGAGAAAAGAGGGGTAACTGCGAAAAGCCTTGTTCTTTCTACGGAAGATTGATTTGTGGGAGATGCTGATGGGGGCTAAGCGAGGCAGCAGCAGACACAAAAGGATGCTGCTGCTGCTGCTGCTGCTGCTGCTGGGGATGATGATGATGCACTTCCGTTGTCTGAATAATTGTTGTGGTGGCTTCCAACTCCCCCAGATAGTAGACCCCCCTTGAAAATGGGTGCCCGCGTTTTCCCTCCTTATGTACCCACTAGGCTCATTTTTAAGAGATCGGTTACCTTAGACGATACCTGACCACCGTGGCAGAACATTTCTTATCCAACTTCACGATATCGATCGATGAGCATTCACAAAATTGCCCTCTCTCCCCCTGCCCCCTCCCACCACCCCGCCGTCTAGCCTCAACCCCTCCCCCGTCCCCCACCCTCCCTCTCCGTCTGACGAATTTCCCATCCCCTTCCCCCGCTTATTCCACCACCCACCTCCTCCCTCCCCCAAGGGCAAAGGCGGACTGAGCGCTGTCCATTTGCTACTTCATTCAATCACCTCTCCTCTCCCCCCCCCTCTCCCCACTGCTTTCTACTACTGGAACATGCTTCGTCTTCTTCCATTTCTTGCATGCTATACCCTACAGTACAGCCGGGGGAATTTACTGCGCCCTGATCTCCCATCCATTTTCAAGCTGCCGCTTTGAAATTCTCTCTCTTCCCTTCCTCCTCCTCCTCCTCCTCCCTTACAAGAAAAACCGTGCAATCTCCTGTGAGAGCGGTGCCGATACCTTTTCTTCTTTTCTCTCTCTCCTCCATTTTTTGCCATCTTTCCGGTAAGAGCAATAAGCGCTTTTTTTTCTCTGGCTCCCTTCTCCCTTTCCCTTTCTCGGTTTTTACCCTCCCTTTAATGACATCTGTCACGAGAAACCTTCCTTTTCTTCCTCCACTTTCTTGGCTCTGGGAGGAGGAGAAGAAGAGGAAGGGGAGAGATATCACTTCTCCTGTAGGACTCATTTCAAAACAATGTCCTTTACACGAAAGGTGGAGGAGAACCATAGACAACCACCCAACTTAGCTACCACTGGGACGCGATTTGGGAACAGCCAAGCCAGCAAAAAAAATGGCCTTTCTCCCCCCACCCTCCTCCACTTTCCGTCCTCCAAGACCGCCCGAAGCGATCGCGACGCGTCTGGCTAGATTGCATTTGGACACCGCGACAACAAAGGTTTCTTCTCCTCCTCCTCCTCCTCCTCCTCCTCCTCCTCCTCCTCTTCCACCGCCATTAGTCATGATTCCGGCAAAAAAAAGGGAGAAAGGGAAAACCGTTCCTTTCTCCCTCCCGCCCTCACCACCACAACAACAGCGGTGAACATTAGCAAGATGAAAACGTCAGTAGGGTCGGGGGGACCACATCAATCAGGCGAACTGTAGAGAGGGGGGGGGGGAGATGTGCAAGGAAGCAAGGGGGAGAGGCAAATACACAACACGTGCTTTTCATTAAAAATGTTGCGCTGAAATTTTTTTTAAAGGAAACTTTGCTTCCGCTCTTGTGGGAAAGTGAGGCAATTTTCCCTTTCCAACCAATAACAAAAGGTGGCGGAGGAAAGAATGCTTCTCTCTTTTTGTGGGCGAGCTCCTCCTTCTTCGCGCCTCTCCTTGTTGTTACCTTGGGGATCGCGGTCAAATCGTAGGTATGCTTGTTTTGCTTCAAATGCTAGGTCAAAAATTATTTATCCCACTGCAAACGAAGACCTGTCTCAAAGACTTTTTTTCCCGTCTCAACAGTTTACACTGCTTACGTGGTCTTGTCACTTTCTTCGCTCTCTCTCTCTGTCTTCTTCCTTCTTTCACGCCACCTCACAACCATCTGCTTCTCCCATGAGGACCACCCGAAGGAGGAGAAGGAGAGGGGGAAAAAAAGAGGCTCTCAGCGTGCGTGTGGAGGCACTTTTTTCTGTACTGCCTCTCTTGCTCATTTCGACACGCCAAATGACAAAAAAAACACAGAGAGAGAGAAACAGGGTGGGAAAAAAATCCCTTTCTCCTTATACTTTCTCTTTCTGTCTCATTGCTGGGAGAGCATCGGACAAATGAAGTGGAGGATGGAACAAGCAATTGTTATAAGCTGTACGTACATAAAGAGAAATGAAAGAGTGCAGAGCAATTGATTAATGACTGACAGTCCGTCATTGTTTTCACACGTTTTTTTTTGCAACTCTTCCCCCAAAAAAGTGTTCCTTGGCTTCTCTCGCGATGGAGAGAAAGAAGTGAGGCTGGCATTCTCGGAATGCGACTCCACCCTCTCACGTCACGCGAAGGCGACCTTATTAAAATTCAGCAAAGTTTAAGGTCCTGTTTCGCTTCAACGTCTACCTACAAAAAAGTGCTCGAAAGGAGAAAAGATATCGGACTTGCAAACATTCCGTGCTTTCACAACTTGATGAAATTTGCTTTCTGCTGCTCTTTTTATGTACATGTACATATACAACTGACAACCCAAGGCTGCTTAAATAAATGATGGTCGGCGGCAACAACGAGGGAGGTGCATTTAAGCAATTGCACCACACAAAAAAATGCTTATTGCACGTGTTCCACAACTACCGTAAAGAATGATGACGAACAGGGGGAACGCACCAAAAAAAATTGCCTTCACGCCCTAACGACAAAAAGAGGCTCTTCCGGCAGGAGAGACAGCGTGGAGGAGGAGGAGGAGGAGGAGGAGGAAGAGATGTCCTAATGAAAGGGGCTCATGAGATACGACGATTTTTCACACACAACAGTTCCTCGATCCCTCCTTCCTCGTGTTGCGGCGGTGGCAAAACAGGCTATGGGGAGAATGCTTTCCCCTCGTCAGATCTCAACAATGGATTTTGGTCGCTTACCTGTAATACCATGTTCATCGATCAATTTCTCCTTTTGAAGTTGTTTCGCTGGGGGTGGGGGGGGAGGAAGAAAAAATGCACTTTTTTTCCTGCTGTTGCGCCGAAAAATGCTTTCGATGGCAGCGACGTTGTCGGTCAAGGCAAGATGAGACGAAGAACCAAATCAAGGCAGACCAAGTATATCACGAGATTCAGCACATTGTGTCGAGATTTCTACTATACTGTGCTACTTGTAATTACATTTTTCTTTCCAGTCTTTCAGAGCCCTGCGAGCCACTTGCGAATGCGCCAGGGGACGGAGGGAAGGTGATCCGGTCGAAAGAGGTAATCTGGCTGAAAGGGAGGAGCCCCCCCCCCTTTTTTTTACTCACCTTGCATATCACCGCCACTCTCCCGCTTATGCTCCACCTCCTCTCCATTCTCTCTCTCTCTCTCTCTTTTCTGGGTGTGGGCATCGTTTTCGGAGGAAGGAAAAAAAAAAGCAAGCAAGCACACACCCTTCTCTCTCCATTCTCTTCCTCCTCTGGCCCTCCCTCCTCTCGGACGGGTGAGGCAAAGCTAGGGGGTTTTATGCCCCATTTGAGGGAAGGGGGAAAAAGAGCGCCTACACACACGCACACGCGCACACACCCATAC
>JAAUYM010056912.1_pt1 | contig 12491 bp, 9 predicted proteins | sample 7278001 | NCBI WGS metagenome assembly JAAUYM01 (sample SAMN14350224, study PRJNA611818) | marine sediment metagenome | isolation source: surface marine sediment (1.8m) | place: French Polynesia: Moorea | collected 2018-08
CAAGACTCTCATCCATCCACTTCGTGGACTCCGCCATCGATTCGCCCAGCTCGCGATTCAGGTGTTTGTAGACCTGACGTTTCATCATCATGATCGACATCGGTGCTGACGTTCCTGCAATGGCGCGCACATAGTCCTGTGCTTCAGATACGGAAGTGCCGTCCTCGCAGAGCCGGTTTGCGTAACCCATCCGGTGAGCTTCGTCACCCTCGACTTTTCGGGAGCTCCAGAACAGATCCAACGCGTTCGACGGCCCGATAATCCGCGGCAGCATCCAGCTCGTGCCGTGCTCTGCAATCAGGCCGCGCGGCGCAAACGATGTCACGAGCTTTGCACTGCGCTCCATGAAGCGCATGTCACAGAATGTCGCGTAGCTGAAACCCAGTCCTGCGGCAGCACCGTTGATCGCTGCAATGAGCGGTTTGCGAAGGCCCAGAAAGTATGTCGGGGAGCCAAGGTAATTGAGGTCCTGTTCGGGGTTACCCGGGCTTGCCTTCAAATGCTCAAATCCCTGGCTCAGGCGCTCACCCGCCTCACTCATTTCGCCCAGCGAGTTCATATCGACGCCCGCGCAGAAACCGCGGCCAGCGCCGGTCAGCACAGTGCCGACAACGCTCTCATTATGCTCGGACTGGTCCAGGGCATGGCGAATCTCGGCCTGCGTGAGATCGGTCAGCGCATTCAGCTGGTCCGGTCGATTCATCGTGATGGTCGCAACGGGACCATCAACCTCATAGAGAATTTCCTTGTACTCGGTCATCGTTTATCTCCCTCCGCGTTGTCATCGAGCCTACACCTTCTGACAGTCCGTTGGGGAGCTGCTAGATTGCCGCTATGGACCTGTCTCCGTTCGGCCTTTTCCTGTACCTACTGATTGTCGTATCGCTGTACACCTCACCGATCACGATTGGCGTACTTGCATACGGCTTCTACAAGGGTTTCTTCCTCAAGGCGCTCGCCGGTATTGCTGTCGCTCTTCCTTTGACCGCGATGTGTGTCCAGTTCACGGTGTACGTACAGGACAAGGCGGAAGTCAGGGAGTACGAAGAGCAGCAACGTCAGCTGGAGAAGATGTTCGATGCAACGCTTCGCGGTCAGCTGATCAACGGGAGCATCGTCGGTGTCGAAACGCGATTCGAGCAGGAGTACACACGGTACCAGTTTCCAATTGAGGCATTCGCACCCGAGGTGCTCGATATTCTCGTTCCACCCGCCGACATCAACAGCGCCGCGTGGATAACGCTCGCGTCACCCCAGCCGCCTGTTGAAAACGCACAGCTGATGATTCACGAACCCACTGTCTACAAAGACTCTGCCGGAGACTCCCCAGCAGAGCATTTCGAAAAGTTCTTCCCGGAACTCGCGCCGGGGCTCACGGGCGAACGAGTACTGATGCTGCACCTGTTGCCTCGCAGCAGCCAGATCACGTACTACTCGGGCGCGGAAGCAAAGTATCCCTGGCGAACCCAGACCGCATACCTCGACTGGGAGTCGTTCGGCGATCGTTAAGACCAGCGACCTGTCCGGTGCAGGACAATCGCAATTGACCAGGGCGCGAGGATCCACAACACCACGATCCACATTTTGATCTCCAGCTCGTAACTTTCTGCGGCATCACCAAACAACCACCCGCGGTTGTCTGTACTCTCAGCGGTGGGAGGCAGGTCCGTCCACGTGAACAGTTCATTCTCGACAACAGGCTCGCCGTCTTTCATCTCGGCGAGCTCAACCTCGTGACCCCAGTAGTATTTATGGGCCGTTGCAGAAATGTCCTGGAATCGATCAAACAGCAGGAAAGCACCAAGGCCCGTCCAGGCGAGCCATGCAGAGAGAAAGATATTCCTGGCCACGGCAGAACCAAATGGCCGGAAGGCGCGCCAGCTATCAATGCGACCACTGACGGCAATCAGGAAGGCGATGAAGATCGTCGCGGCAACAGGCGCCATCACCAATGACCGAATCACAAACGGAAAGCGCTCATCACCCCGCTGCCACGCGAGCGGTTTCATCTCGCCAAAGAACTCCGAGTACATCACGCCCAAAGAGGCGATCAGGGCAACGGCGGCCGCATAACACAGCCCGGTGACCAGCCCGTGGAACCAGCGACTCACCAACAGCGTGAAGGGCAAACACAGCAAGTGGATGGCGCCCCATCCGGCCATACCGGACAGGAACGCCCAGGCCTCCATCATGACGGGCATGTAGAAATTGCCGCCACCCTCATTGGTGAGGCCACCCCAGGTGGTGAACACGACAAACATCAGCGCGGGAACGAGCGGCGGCAGAAAAACGAGGCGAGAGAGCCGGTTAAATCCAGCGTCGATTCGCTCGGCCACTTCGTTCAGGGGACCCCTGCTGTCTGCCATTCCTGTTTTTCCAGATTGCGACGACATCGAAGGTCGCTGAAGCGCTTGTCGATTGCAACCGAACAGAAGCCTGAAAAACGCTGATCGACGCTTTGTCGTAAGATCTGAGGTTCCCCGCTCTCATAACCGACCGAAGAAGCGCAGCAGCATGACTCAAGCAAATTACGTCTACCTCTTTTCCCAGCTGGACGAAGTCAAAAAGGCCGGCGACGGGACCTGGGACGGAGTTCGCCGCCTTCTCGGCGGCAAGGGCGCCAACCTTGCGGATATGAGCTCGCTGGGCGTGCCTGTCCCTCCGGGATTTGTAATTACCACCGACGCCTGTAACGCGTATCTCGCCAACAGCCGCCAGCTGCCGCCCGGGCTATGGGCCCAGGTGCGGGGCCTCATGGACCAGATCGAAACACAGTCCGGCAAAGGATTCGGCAATCCGGAAAACCCTCTTCTCGTTTCCTGCCGTTCGGGGGCCAGCGTTTCGATGCCGGGCATGATGGATACGATCCTGAACATCGGTTTGAACAATGAGGTCGCCGAAGGCCTGATCCGCGCAACGGGCAATGACCGCTTTGTCTACGACAGCTACCGCCGACTCATCCAGATGTTCGGCTCGGTTGTGATGGGCGTCGACGACGACGTGTTCGAGGCAGCCATTACCGCGCAGAAGCACAAGGCAGGTGTTACCGAAGACACAGATCTCAGCGGCGAAGACTGGCGAGCCGTCACCGACCGTTTCAAGGACCTCTATCGCAACTACACCGGCACCGCATTCCCGACTGACCCTGAGCAGCAGCTGCTCCTCGCCGTCGAGGCGGTTTTCCGCTCATGGCAGGGCAAGCGCGCCGTCGATTACCGCAACGCCGCTGGCATCTCACACGACCTTGGCACCGCCGTGAACATCCAGACGATGGTCTTCGGTAACCGGGGCGAGACGTCAGGCACTGGCGTTGCGATGTCCCGCAATGTATCCACAGGGGAGCGGGAGTTCGAAGGTGACTACCTGCTGAACGCGCAGGGTGAAGACGTCGTCGCCGGCATCCGCACAACCGATCCCATCGCCAAGCTGAAAGAGGATATGCCGGAGATTTTCGAGGAGTTCACGCAGATCGCAGAGCGCCTCGAACAGCACTATCGGAATGCGCAGGACATCGAATTCACGATTGAGGAGGGCAAGCTCTGGCTGCTGCAAACCCGCGACGCGAAGCGCACTGCCCAGGCGGAAGTGCGCATTGCCGTCGACATGGTCGAGGAAGGGCTGATCACTCGCCGGGACGCGCTGCTTCGCGTCAAGGCAGAACAGCTGGATTTTTTCCTGCACCCGCAGCTCAACACGGAAGGCCTGTCTGAAGAGGCCGCATTGGCAACCGGCCTGAATGTATCGCCCGGTGCGGCGGTTGGCGTGGTCGCACTTGACGCTGACGTCGCGGAACGCTGGGCCAACAAGGAAGGGCGCGACGTCATCATGGTCCGGCCTGAAACCAAGCCGGACGACGTCCACGGCATGCTTGCTGCTAACGGTGTTGTTACGTCGCGCGGCGGGCGCACCAGTCATGCTGCACTGGTGGCGAGGCAGTTTGGCAAACCCGCGGTTGTCGGCATCCACGCGCTCGAGATCGATCTCGACAATCGCGAAATGAAAGTCGGCGATCGAATCGTAAAAGAAGGTGACTGGATCTCGATCGACGGCACCAACGGCATCGTCTACCTTGGCCAGTTGCCGACGCTCGTGCCCGACCTCACCAACCCCTACCTCTCGAGCCTGCTCGAGTGGGCGGACGAGGCCAGGCGCCTCGAGGTCTGGGCCAACGCAGACTATCCGCGCGACGCAGAGCGCGCGCGATCCTACGGTGCACAGGGTATTGGACTGTGCCGCACGGAACATATGTTCTTTGAAGCAGAACGCATCCCGATCGTTCAGCGCATGATCATGGCAAGCGACATCGGTGAGCGGAACGAAGCACTCGCTGAGCTCCTGCCCATGCAGCGGTCAGATTTCGAAGGCCTGTTTCGCGCGATGGAGGGTCGCCCGGTCACCATTCGCCTGCTTGATCCACCGCTGCACGAGTTTCTGCCCTCCTATGACGAACTCGTTCAGGAGCTGGCTGATCTCAAGCTGCAGATCCAGCACTTCAGGACCATGGGTGAAGTCGACCACGCACTCGACACCATTCGCACCAAACAGGATTACCTGAGTCGCGTCGAGGCGCTTCGCGAAGAAAACCCCATGCTTGGCACACGCGGCGTGCGACTTGGCATTCTCTTCAGCGAGCTGACAAGAATGCAGGTGCGCGCGATCTTCGAAGCCGCAATCATCTGCCTGCGTGATGACGTGCCCGTCCACCCGCAGATCATGATCCCGCTGGTGACACACGTTAACGAGCTGAAGACCCAGCAGGATGTGCTGGAGAAGGAGGCCAAAGAGGTGCTCGCCGAGAACGGCAACATGGAGGTGCCCTACCACTTCGGCACCATGATCGAGATTCCTCGAGCCGCACTCACCGCGGGGGATATCGCAACAATCGCGCAGTTCTTCTCTTTCGGCACCAACGATCTGACCCAGACCACCTACGGCATTTCGAGAGACGATGGCGAACGCTTCCTGCGGAGTTACCAGGCACGGGGCATACTCAAAGAGGATCCGTTCGAAACGCTGGATCAGGGTGGCGTCGGAAAACTGCTCGATATGGCGGTCAATGCAGGCAGGGAGAGCAACCCCGACCTGCACATCGGGATCTGCGGCGAACATGGTGGTGACCCGAAGAGTATCGACTTCTGCCACCGTCTGAACATCGACTACGTGTCGTGCTCACCGTTTCGCGTACCGATCGCCCGGCTTGCGGCCGCACAGGCCGCGCTGAACGAGGAAACCGAATAGCCGCGTTGCAGTACGCGGCTCGGCTGTCTAGTCGTCGGCGGCTGACGAGTCCAGCAGGGCCCGGGTGTCCGCAAGCGCCTGCTTCGCGCCGCGGTGGGATTCATTCACTCGCAGCGCACGCTCGTAGAGCTTCATCGCTTTCCGGTATTCCTTCTCGGCGCGCTTCTCCAGCTTTGCGACCTCGGCAGCTGACGCACCATCAGCTTTCGCCAGGTGCTCCTCGGCTTTTGCCGCCGCCTTCAGTCCGCGCTCGTAATGGTACGTCGCCATATCTGCTACGGTCGTCTTGTTGAGGCGCGTGCCCGTTGAATCTGCAGAAACGATTGTCGCCGCCGGCAGCAGGGCCAGCAGCAGGAGAAAACGGGCAAGTGACACGGAAAAACCTCCAAACATTGGTGACATTGGCAAAATGAGTTCTCAACACGCCTCAAGAGGTTCAGTACACAAATGAACGAATCCGAAGTAGAGGCAAGAAGGAGTACGTCACTCAAGCTGGTCAAGATCTCCGGAATCTCGATCGTACTGATGGGCCCGTGGGCCATCTACCTTGTGTGGGATGGCGGCCCCGAAGCGCTTGGCGCCATCATTCCGTTGGCGATCATCGCCGCTGTACACATCGTGACGGGGCCGATTGCGCTGTTTCACGCATTCAGGATTCGCAGGCATCATCGCCTGCTTTTTGTTTATGCCTATTTCGCCCTGTACCTGGTGGCGCCTTTCTTTATGCTTCCGCCAGACATCGTTGCCTATACTGCGATGTTTCTGCTGTTGACGGTAGTGCCGATCGCGATCTCATGGATCCGATCCTGGCTCTCTGGTATTCGGGATTAAAACTGCTCAGTCCTGAGGAGGAACTTCTCGCCCTTCGGTCACGGCGTTGAGTGCGGAAACGAGGTCGTTGAGGCGATAGGGTTTTCGCAGGACCGAGACGCCGGGAACACTCGACTCCATCGCAATGTCCGAGCTGTAGCCGGTCACCAGCAGCACCGGCACGTCTTCGCGAATCTCTCTCAGGATCTTCAGCACTTCCAGACCGCTGCGCTTGGGCATCATGACGTCCAGCAGCACAGCATCGAATCGCTTGGGCGATTCGCGGAAACGCTCGATCGCAACATCCGGATCGCCTTCCGTTACCGGCATGAATCCGCGACTCCTGAGGAGCTTCTCGGCCACGTCACGAACCTGTGCCTCATCGTCAATCACCAGAATAGTCCCGGTTCCTTCCGGCGTTTCTTCGCGCAGGTCTCGCGTGACTTTGGTGCTGCTCACGGGGAGCAGTACTTCGAACGTCGAGCCGTGGCCAGGCTCGCTGGCCACAGTGATTTCACCCTGATGAGCCTTGACGATACCCTGGACGGCGGCGAGGCCAAGCCCGCGTCCTGCCACCTTGGTCGTGTAGAACGGCGTGAAGATCTTGTTGATTTCCGCAGGCGTCAGGCCGACGCCGTTGTCAGTCACGCGGAGGCTGACATGCTTCTCGGCCTTGCTCAGCGCAAGGTTGACCTCTCCATCCGAGCCCTCGATCGACTCGGCCGCGTTGGTGACGAGATTCATGATGACCTGGCGCAGCTGAACCACGTCACCTTCCACCATCACACCGTCATCAAGCTGCAGGTTCAAACGAACTGTGCGCGGTACAGACGCCCTCAGCAGATTCGTTAGTTCCTCAGTTTCAGCCTTCAGGTCGATGGTGCTGAAAGTCGCAGTGCGATCTCCCGCATAGATCAGCAGCTGCTTGGTCAGGTCTGATGCCTTGAGGGCCGCATCGTGAATCTGCTGAACAATGTCCCTTTGCTCATCACCCTCTACCTGATCGAGCAGGAACTCAGCGTTGCCGAGCACCGGGACCAGCAGGTTGTTGAAGTCGTGAGCCACGCTGCCCGCCAGCACGCCCAGCGACTCGAGCTTCTGCAGGTTCAGCAGATCTTCATCAAACTGCTTGCGCTCACTGATATCGCGAGCGACCACGAGGGTGTGCGATCCGCCATCAGCCCTGAAGCGCGAGAAAGAGAGCTCATACCACGTCGGTTTACCGCTGATGTCGATGAGGTCCATCTGCTGCAGCGGCCCCTCAGCACCAGACGCCCCGAGCGCTTCACGAAACCTGAGCTGACTGTCACCGGGCACCATCGAAAACGGTGAAGTCATCAGCACATCTTCGGAGTACCCCAGCTGCTGTTCGACATTCGGGCTTGCGTAAACAAGGCAGAGGTCATGGTCATACTCGAAGATCAGGTCACGGCTGTTTTCTATGCGCCTGCGCATCGTGGCTTCACTCTCACTCAGCTTGAGCTCTGTCGCGCGGCGTCGTGCCAGCTCATTGATGAGATCAAGCCCCTTCCTGTCCATGATCCGCTTGATGCGAAAAAGATTCGGGACAGTCAGCAGTGCCATAAAGATGCTGCTTATCGCATTTCTCAGCGAAGCCAGCATTCCCGTCGGCGGATCAAAGGCGTACACGTAGTGCGCGCCCCCACCGGTCGAATTGATTGTGAAGCGGCCGCGAATGCTGAAGCTGGACATCATTCCTTCGAATGCACCACCGAGGCAGTGGAAAAAGCTCTCGCAGGGTTCGTAGTCCGTTGCCAGGCTCGCGTAGACATTGATTTCGCCCGGCTTGTTCTCAACGAAGGACGTGATGAGCGGGAAATCGGGATCCCATTGGGGCAGCAGGTAATACTCGATAGCATCCCAGGGTCTGAGTAACGTTGTCGCCAGCCAGGTGCGAAAACGAAAGCGCGGTTCTTTCAGGGTGCCTGCCGCAATCGCGCGGAGGCCTTTTCTGCCGAAGCGCTCTTCGGCCAGCGCCATCATGGCACGACATTCATCCCAGGAGATGCGATGCCCGGGCTCGGACATCGCCACGAGGTCCGGCAGGCCCTCAACGTCCTCAATATCGTCGAGTTCCCGCAGGGCGTCGACGAGCGCAGAGAGTGTCGCGCTCGACACTTCCCGGCCAACGTAAGGAGTCTGAAAGGGCATCTGGAATTGTTATTCTTGTTTGGTCAGATTATAGCCAATCCGGCTATGCGAGGGGGTAGTTTGCCTGTGACGCACGTAATCCGCAGCTTTGCCTTACATTTTTATACAAATGGGAACGCGTGCACTGGGCAGGAAGGGGCTAGTCGACCGACGCCAGCATCCAGAAGATGATCGAGACCGGGATGATGAGCGCCTGCAGGTAACCCGCGACCATGACCCAGTAGATCCGCCACCCCCGCGTCTCAAAGACCATCCAGACATTCGCCACCAGCGCAATCGGCACAGCCGCCAGCATCAGCAGCGTGGTGGCAAGAGGGTAGAACGCGGCAGCGGCGCTGTCGCGCTCAGCCCATATGAAAACCCAGTAGAGTAGATAAAGCTGCAGACACATCGGCAGCACGGCTGCCAACAGGATTCGATGCCAGACAGGTTCGCGATGCTCCACAAGACACCTCGGGACTCTAGGGTAGTGACTGCCATCATATCGACCGCTGTTGGCATTGCGCCATTTGTCGCCGTATATCTGGGCATGAGCGCTTTCCTTGGGATGAACCTGCAGGACCCGCTCGACGCCCTTGATGAACTGGCCTCGGGTGAAAGGTTTGAAGACGTTCAGGTTGTCCGTTCATACCGTTCCCGCGATGGCAGGTACTGCCGGGAGTTCAGGCTGTTCGAGGAGACTGGCGTTCGGCGTTGTTTTGCCTGCCGAAACACTGAGGCGTGGGAGGTCTATCGGATGATCCCCGAACCCGCGATTGACGATGCCACTTCAGTATCGTTGTTCGACCAGAGCGTCGAGATTGCCATCAGCGACGTCAGTGACGGCGCTATTGTCTCGCCGACAGCGGAGCGCAACCTGATTGAATCAGGGTCCTGGCAGCCGAACTGAGTCCGGCCTTTCAACTCAAGCTTTTCGATACCATTGCCGACATAACTATCCGGATTTCCAACATTTTTCGCCGCTCTGTGAACCTGATCGGGCCCGACGAGAACTGGCGCGAGTCGCTGCTGAACATGCTTCTTCTGGTGTTTGGCATCGTTTCACTGCCTGTTCTGATCAATGAGACGCTGTACCGGGACGACTGGCTCGTGCCCCTGCTCGCCTGGAGCGTCGTTCCCGCCCTGTTCTTTTCGCGCCCTTATATCTCGATGCCGGTTCGCGCCGGGCTCCTGGTGGTGATCCTGATGCTCGTCGGCTCGTGGGGAAGCTACAGCGGCGGCTTGATGGGCGCGGGCCGCGTGTTCATGGGTTCGGCTGTCATTCTCAGCGCGCTGCTGTTGGGCCGCGTCTCCGGAATTGTGCTCTTTCTCGCCAGCACCGTCGCACTCTCTGCCATCGGCGCTGCAGCAGTCTATGGCCTGCTCACCTTCGCTGCGCCTTTCGACATTACGCCAAACACCTCTGGTCTCTGGATCAGCCACGTCGGCAGTTTCGTGATCGCCGTGGGTGTACTGCTCATGTCGGTCCTGTTTGTCATTGAAACCCTGGAGCGACTGCATCTCGATCTTCGCTCAGAGATGGAAGAACGCGAGTTGCTCGAAGCAGAAGAGCGCAAGAATGCGCAGCATATGAAGTTCATGGCGGAGAACATCAGCGATGTCCTGTGGACCGCTGATCTCGACCTGAACTTCACGTACATCAGCGATTCAATCACTCGCGCGCGCGGATTCACACCAGAGGAGGCCATGAGAGAGGGCGTCGCTGGCGCGCTAGCCGTCGACTCCCCGGATATTGTCCACGCGTTACTGGAAGAGGAACTCGCCAGGGAAGGTACCGCTGATCCGAACCGAACCACGAGGCTCGAAACCCGGCTCAATACAAAAGATGGCACCGGGCTCGACGTGGAAATCAACGTCAGCTTCCTTCGCGACCGCCAGGGGAAGCCGATTGGCCTGATTGGCGTCACCCGCGACCTGACCGAACGCAAACGCTTCGAATTTGCCATGGATTCCGTCATTCGGGGTACGCGGCAGACCAGAGAGGGCGACTTCTTCGACTCCCTCACGCTGAACCTGGCAACGGTCCTTCAGGCTCACACGGTCATGATCGGCACGTTATCGGAGCAGTCTTCACTGGACTGCATCTCGATCTACCAGCGCAGTCGCCATGTCGACCGTTATCGCTACCCGCTCGCCGGCTCAGCCTGTAACCAGGTCATTGCGGGCGGCCTCTTCTGCGTCGAGTCGGGAGCCAAAGACCAGTTCCCCGATGACGTCTACCTCAGCGAACACGACATTGAGGGTTTTGTTGGTACACCGCTCCTGGATACGACAGGCAAGGTCATCGGCATCCTGCTCTGCGCGACAGACAGGCCGCTGGAAGACGCCAGACTCACGCAGGATCTGCTCACCGTTTTCGCGGCGCACGCTTCCCTCGCTTTGTCCCGCCAGCGGGCCGAGTCAGAACGGGAAGCCATACAGCTGCAGCTGCAGCAGGCGCAGAAACTGGAATCCGTCGGCCGCCTCACCGGCGGCATTGCCCATGACTTCAACAACCTGCTGGTGGTGATCCAGGGTTTCGCTGAACTCGCGATGGACCAGGCAGACAACAACGCTGCACTGAAGGACAGCCTGAAGAACATCCAGGAGGGGACCGACCGCGCGGCTGCGCTCACCCGTCAGCTGCTCTCATTCAGCCGGCGCCAGGTCATTGATACCCGGCCAACCGATCTCGACGAATTGCTTCCGAATCTGAGCGCCATGCTGTCGCGCCTTCTGCCCGAAACGATCGACTACGAGCTCAGGCTCAGCAAAGAGGTCAATACGATCGAAGCTGACCCGGGCCAAATCGAGCAGGCGATCATCAACCTTGCGGTTAACGCGCGCGATGCGATGCCGCAAGGCGGCACGCTGAGAATTGAAACCAGGCAAGTTGATCTCGACAACAACTTCGTCAGCACACATCCGGGATCGCAAATCGGCAGACATGTGCGTCTCAGGATCTCTGACACCGGCGAAGGTATGAGCGAAGACATCGTGGAACGCGTTTTTGAGCCGTTTTTTACGACCAAACCTGATGGTATGGGCACGGGGCTCGGACTCTCTGTTGTATTTGGCATCGTCAAACAGCACAGCGGTTTTATCGACGTGCAAAGTCAACAGGACAAAGGCACCCGCATCGACCTTTACTTCCCAGTGCTGTCTCAGCCTGCAGAAGTTCATCGCTCAGCTCCGAGGGCAGATGCTGAAGGCAACAGTCGCGGTTCCGAAACCATTCTGCTCGTTGAAGACGAACCCGCCGTACGCAAACTCGCATCAACATTCCTGACCCGGGCGGGATACAAGGTGATTGAAGCCGTGGACGGAGAAGATGCTGTCGATCAGTTCAGCGCACACAGTGACGAGATTTCACTCGCCCTACTCGATGTTGTACTACCAAAGGCAAACGGCCGCGAGGTGATGGACAAGATCAAGACGGTCTCACCTGAACTGAAAGTCCTGTTCACCAGCGGCTACTCTTCCGACGGGATTCACACGAACTTCATTCTCGAAGACGAACTGATTCTGCTGCAGAAGCCCTATCGGCGTGACGAGCTGCTCGAAAAAATCAGGGAAGTGCTCGACGCCTGATCGTTATCAGCCGGTTTCCATGGGCAGGCTTTCGTCCTGCGCCCACTCGGACATGGAAGCATCGTAGAGCGCCACTTTGTCCTCATGTCCAAGCATGGCGAGCGCAAACAGATCGAGACTCGCCGCAATACCACCGCCGCAATAGGTGATGACGTGATCAGCATCCAGCGCGCCGGTAGTTCCGAAATGGCGCTGGATCTCATCGAGGCCCAGAAAGAGGCCGTTGTCATCGAGCAGCTCCGACCACGGCACATTTTCGCTTCCCGCAATTCTGCCGGGGCGACCGTACGGCGCCGACTCGCCAGTATGCTGATCCCTCCCCAGCGCGTTCAGCACACAGCTGCCCGATGAGTCGATTGCACCAAGTACCGAATCCCTGTTTGCCACACGGGAGGCATTCAGCGACGCGGTGTACTCGGCTCCAGGATACTCCGCGCCACCGGACGACACTGACTTGCCGGCGTTCTTCCACGCGGCGAGACCGCCATCAAGGACCGAAACGTGCTCGTGACCGAACGTACGGAACATCCACCAGAACCGTGTTGCCCACATCGGGTTTGTAGTCGTGTACAGCACAACGTGATTCTCATTTGAAATGCCGTGCGCGCCGGCGGCATCGGCAAACGCCGCCGCAGACGGCAGCGTGAATCTCAGATCCGTCGTGTTGTCAGAAAAGTCGCGCTGAAGATCCAGGAAGCCCG
>JAAUYM010050940.1_pt1 | contig 12490 bp, 9 predicted proteins | sample 7278001 | NCBI WGS metagenome assembly JAAUYM01 (sample SAMN14350224, study PRJNA611818) | marine sediment metagenome | isolation source: surface marine sediment (1.8m) | place: French Polynesia: Moorea | collected 2018-08
AGGAAGAGGAGGAGAAGGAGGAGGAGGAGAGAAAGAATAAAAAGTGGTGGCAGCAGGGGGCGACGCGACAGACGAAGGCGGCGCCGCTGGTGGCTGCGGCGAGAAACAGGCTGTGAAAAAGTGAGAGTGGTGATCACGAAGTATGTTCCAATGTTTGAAGGTATACAGTACAGCAGAAAAGTAAATCTTTGTTGCCTGCGTCACCACTACTCGAAATAACCAAGTGTTTGCATACCTCAGACTCTGTTCATTAAAAACTTTGATAAAAATTAATACGGTTAGGATGATTCCAAGCATTTCACATTCTGTTACAAAGCTTGTTTTCTTGCTCTGTCCTGCACTGCAGTCAAGAAGCGGAATTGCTTATAACTAGCATTTATTGTGTTCCTAAATGGTTATTTTTCATTGCAAGTTTTTTCATGTGGGCCCGAATCTTCCTCCACTTTTTTGGCCTTTCCCCCTTCAGATGTGGGAAGGCCATCCAGGCCAACGCGGTCTCCCTCACTCTGTCCAACACCGTGCGGTCCATGGGCGGCGCCGGAGGGCGGCAGCGGGACACCAGCCAGCAGCGGAGCTCCCGCCAGTCACCCTGAGAGAGCTTCCTGGTCAGACAGGCTTTCCTCTCCGCCTTCCTCGCCCTGGTCTCCCCCTGCGTGAACTGTACGATGTCCCTTGCTCCAGTCCAGGACGAAACTGTCTCTTCCATTTTTCGCCAGAGGCGAGGCTTGCAGGGCAGCGAATCCCTCCCGGCTTCCGCCACTTGTGTGTCGGTGGAAGTCCGATCCACTACAACTTAAAAAAAAAGATAATTGAGATTAATCTAATATGCACCACCAAAAGTCTAGTCAACACACCTCCAATGTCGGCCCTTTCAACGCCGGTGGTGGCAATCGGAGTCTGCGCAGAGTCGACAGCTCGTCGCTCAACAGCGGTTGAGGACGACGGACTCCTTGGGGTCGCTGCAGTCTCTTCCTTGAGGTGCGGCTGGTCGGCCGACACCGGCCACGGCAAGGTGGGCACCAAGGACGCCTCCTCCTTCCTCTGTCCGCCGACGCTGGGGAGGAGGCGCAGGGAGGGAAAGAGGGAGGCGTAGGCGGACGAGCAGACAGGCAGAAACGTCTTGGAAAGGGTCCTGAAATCACGAGACACGTGGTTAAAATTCGAGAAAGGGGGGTGCAAGTTCACTGCAAGTGGAAGAAAGAAGTCTTCTCGCACCAGATCCTGCTGATGACGGCCAAGTTGTTGAGAGCGTTCGGCCAGAAGTGTCCGACGCGGAGGCGACTAAGCTGCTTGGAACCGACCAGGCGGCAGTACTGCAGCAGCTTTTCCAAGAGGAGGAACTGGCCGTGGAGTCTGCAAGGTCGGTAGGCGCAAGACTAGGCAATAAAAGTGCTGGAACATACTAGTACGCTGCGACTTTTAAGGACTGACCTGACGCAAGCAAACTTGGCCATTTGTCTGGTGGGCAAATAAAGGCTGCCTCCTTCTCGAGTCCTGATATCCACAGCCATCGGAAAATCGTCTCTCAGCTCACCGATTATCTGGAGGGAAGTCCAGCCAGTTTTGTTTTAATGCAACCTTCTTGAGTTACCGTGAATGCAACCAAATTACCAGCGCTTGGGTTACCAGATGGCACCACTTCAAGATTTTCTGAAGATTTTAACCTAACACTTTTCACACCATTTTAAAATAAGAAATTTTGCTGAATTACTACACTACGGTACTTTAAAAATACTTTGGCTAGTCAGTGACATTTGTGTAATAATTTAACAACCTTTTGTACGAGTAATTACATCAATTTTAACCAAACACCTGACCTGATTACTTCTGTGATCAGCAGAATGTGGTGGAAGAGCACTAAGAAACGTTGTTAAATTTTAACAGTACCTTTAAAATAACTTTTGGACTTGATGCTATCTGGCAAACTTTCAGCTTCATCACACAACTCGACCAACACCAAAGTAGAGTACTAGTGCCATACCTTTCCTATGTTGAGCTCTTTCAGTCTCCTCAGGCATTTCTGCACCAGTTTGAGGTCTCTGAAGCTCTTGTCGTTCCGAAACCTGTGCAAGAAACATTCATTGCAACTCTCCAACCCCAACCACCGTTGTTGTGCGATCTCTCTCTCTCTCTCTCTCTTTCTTTTTCTTTCTCTCTTTCTTTCTTTCTCTCTTTCTCTCTCTCTCTCTCTCTCTGTCTTACCTGTTGTGATTCTTGAAGACGAAGGCGTCCAGGACAGCCTCTTCCAAGTGGAGGGAGACCTCCATATCTGACGTCCTATCCACGAAATCGCGAAGTCCACAGACGGAGCAAACAAGAATCTCTGCAACCGTGCAGTACTACAGTGGGTATGGGGACCGTCAAATACGATACAGTACGGTATATTATATATGCGAATGTCCTCTCTGTCTGTCTCTCCTGGGAGGAGAGACTGGCCGAAGGCCTCCATGTGTGGCGTAATTTGTCAAGCCTCCCATGTCTCCCAGTGTCGTAATTTGGTCTTTTACCATTGCAAAATTTTACCCGGTAACGCGGATAGCTTCAGGCTAGTACAATATTATATCCTGAACAGTGCCGATTTTGAAAGTTTAGGCTATTCCGTTCTTCACCCGACCTCTTTCTGTGTGCTCGAACTCCCTTCCAGCTCTCAAGGTCTGTCTGGGCGGGGGTGCCAACGAACGGGAGTTGAAAGACATCACAGCCATTGCAACAGACGTAGTACTACTACAAGAAGTTCTTGTGTGCTGCGCTGTGTATCATGCCTCTTTGTTTGTGATAACATCGTCTTGTTTCGTCACATGTTGCCACATCATGTGGTTCCATTCCGTTCCGCGCACATCAAACATCAAGTGCCAGATGCTCCCCACTCCAACAAACAAACAAACAAACATCAAACATCAAAAGTTTGTTTTAAAAAAATTAGCTTAGCATCGCTGTCAGCTTTTATGTCAGCTTCTATCGTGACATTCCACCGTACAAGAGCATGTATGTCTTTGGGATGGCTTAGAGAACTGCCAAATTTGGCTCCATCGCCTTCACCACTGTGAGTCTCATTTTAATAAGAGACAGCTGGCGGGCAACGCCGGAGGAGAGGAAGAGGGAGGGAGAGGCTACAGCTGTTTCCTGCGATGTGACTTGTAAATGCGATCGGCGGCTAGAGAGAGGGCGAAGGGAGGAAAATGCGAGCTCGGGTCGGTTGGTTTATGGAGTAACCGTCGATTTAGTTGGCGTAACCTCTAAAATGTTGAAATTCTAATTTAATCTGACGGGAAGGCAAGCCGTGATTGAACACTGGTCAGTCCGCTGGCCCACGAGCTCGGTGCATGCACGTTCCTACGTCTATTGTGGAAGGAACACAGCAGCTGACTGAAGCTGAAAAAGGCTTCTACTACACATACGTATGGGGACGGATGGCGACAGTCTGGACCGCTGAGAGGAGGAGGGAGGAGGATCTCACCAACCTGACTTGAGAGCAAGGCTCACCTCGATCTTTTCCACTCGCGAAAAAGGGTGAGCGAAGACTATTATATCATTAAAAAAAATAGCAAACTAATAATAATAATAATACTCTTGTTCTTCTCCGTAGTTCCTGTATCATGTGGTCAGCGCGAGAAAGGTAGTGACCACGAGTCGTCCTCGCCCGTGATCCGGCCGTGCTCCCACCTCAACATGACTAAGAACAGGAGCCGCCAGATCTCCGCGCAGGAGTGGATCCAGGACTACTTCTGCCCGGCGGTGTCGGTCCTGGGCAGCCCGGACGCCGAGGCCGTCTGCGCCAAGAACAACCTGTCCCCGGCGGAGCTGCTCCAGCCCTTCTCCAAGCTGCCGTCGGACGTGACGGTCAGGGACCCCGAGGGGGTGACCCACCCTGTGGGGGCGCTGGCGGTCGCTTTCCAGGACTTCAAGAAGGACCCCTCCAGGCTCGTCAACCAGAAGCTGCTCTCCGACCTGGTGGCGGACTGCACCGAGGAGGCCACCGTCACCAGGGAGTACGGGGACTCCTGCGGGCGGCGCTGGGAGGTGAAGGCGCCGGCCTTCACGCCCTGGTACGACCTGTGGATGAAGCTGTACGCCGGCTCGGTGCCTGCCACCGAGCACGAGTACTGCCGGCACCACGTGGCCTGCGTGATGGCCGCCTCCTCCGCCAGCAAGGACCCCCTGGGGGACCTGCGGGCCCTGGAGGAACGCAGGCAGCGACACCAGCAGGATAAGCCCAACTCGTACCCTCAGTTCGCCTTGCCGCCGCACTCGGTGCTCAGGTACCATCTGCTGCTGCACGACGCCTATGAAGCGACGGATGCCAGGGCGCAGGAGGTGCTGGCGCAGATGAGGGCTACCTTCGGCGCCGCCTACTGCCACCTGCTGCAAATCAACTCCAGGAAGGTGGAGGAGGACAACCCGACGCTGGTGGAGCACTGGCTGGGGCGCGGACACCGATTCTGCAACGTGGACGCGCGGAGGGAGGGCATGGGCGCCACCGTCATCACCACGGCAGAGACCGCCTCCGCCAACGCCAACGCCAACGCCAAGGCGTTGTACAAGCCCGCTCCTCCTCCCCCCGTAGCCAACACCAGAGAGAGCCATCCCCCGTCCCACCCACTGGACCATCCCCTGGCCATGAACGACGAGGAGGACGAGTCGGCCCGGACGCCTTCCCCCCCGGCGTTGCAGGCGGCCTCCAAGCAGGCCCTGGTGCCGGCGACGGAGGCAAACCTGGCAACTCATCTCACTTCAAATGATATTGACCGGATCCGAATATTCGTCAGAGAGTGCGTACTATCATAGTTTACTTTTTTATCGATGGTCTCCGCGCAACAAGCTTATTGACTTCTTCCTCTACTACTACTAGTTTCTGCATCCACGGGTTGATCCCTTACTTGGAGCAGCAGATGCGGCAGCTCAACGAGCTGGTGACCAACCGGAAGAGCAGGTCTTTCCTTAGTGGCGCCAAACGGTGGTTCGGGCAGAACAAGCCCGGCGCCGCGTCGGGCACCAGCGTCGTTTACAGCAAGGAGGCCACCGAGCTGCAGATGAGAAAGCTTGGGGACTTTTACTTCATGATGAGGCTGTACAAGAACGCACACTCCTGCTTCCAGTCCTGCAAAAAAGATTTTCAGGTACTCCCCCCTCTCTTGTCTGTTACTGCTTGTAAGTTTTTATTTGACATTTGAAGTAATATTTTTCTGGATTATATCCGCCGTCTCACAAAAAGCTCCACCATCTTTCTAGAAATGGGGAATTTCCCTGTCTCAGTGTTGGCAGGGACATCTCTGTTACAAGCACGGAAGGGACGCTGCCTAAAATTTCCAAATTTGCAAATAACTTTTTTAGAAAGAGAGAAGAGAATGTACCTAAATTTTACCATCTCACTTATTGATAATGCATATCACTTTAATGCATATAATGCTTTACATGTTCTTGAAACTTTGTCTTTTCTCAAAGGTGGCACACTTTGCTAACAGCTTTCTAAATATTGAAAAAAGTGTGCTACAACAAAATTAAACAGCATATGAAATCATACCCTCCAGAAAATGCCGTGGATGGATGCAAGGCTGAAAATAACACACTCGAGTGATTTTTTAAATATCATTAATTGATCTCTTTTTTTTTTAGGCCGATGAAGCGTGGAACTACTATGCCGGTGCTATGGAAATGGCAGCGCTGTCCCAGTTCATGCAGAACGATGTCTCCAAGAAATACCCGTCCCACTACATGGAAGACAGCGTCACCAAGTACCTCCAAGTGTGTCAGATGCCGGAATACGCCGTCAGAGCCACTCTCTTTGACGCGCTCTGCCTCAAGTCCATGGGACAGTGAGTGCCATCCAGACTTTCGAAATTTGAGAGTTTGTCAGTGGCGAAAAAAACCTTGTCTTGCAGGTTCCAGGAAGCGGCTGCCCGGTTCTTGCGCATGACGAACGAACAGAAGGACCTGAGGAGCAGCCTCCTGTTCGAGCAGGCCTCCTACTGCCACCTGTTGACGACCCCCACTCCGCAGGTGCGCAAATACGCCTTCCACATCATCCTGGCCGGCTACCGCTTTACCAAGGCTGGGCAGAAGGAGCACGCGGTGCGAGCGTACCGGCAAGGCTTCCAGATCTACAAGGACCGAGGGTGGAGGGTGGCCGAGGAACACATCCTCTACACGCTGGGGCACCAGGCGCTCCTGATGAAGGACTACTCGGTGGCGGTGGACCTGTTCAACCAGTTGTTGTCCGGTGAGCGGCCACCCAGCAATAACAGCTTGCAGCAGATGTGTCACCTCCGCGAGTTCTTCATCGTGCACCACATGAGGGAGAAGGACGCCTCACGCAATGCCTCCGCCAACATCGGCAGGGCGGACGCCTCGGCGGCATCGTCACGCAGGGACGAGCTGACGGTGCCTGTGTTCAGGGCGCAGCAGTGCCTGGTCGACCTGAGCTGCCGGGAGTGGAGCGGGGGAGAGATTGTGGGGCTGGAGGGAGCCCACCCGGGCTCGTCCTGGCAGAACTTGGAGAGGGTAATTTGCGAACAGATGCGCGGACAGGAGATTCTCTTCCTACAGCGCACCTGCCAGCCCGTGTTCACGCCCGTCAGCAACAACTCCCTGGCCCCTCAGGCCGTCGTCGGGGAAGTCATCAGACTGCTTATGCCGGTGGAGAACAAGTTCCACACTTCCTTGCTCCTGAAGAAGGTCCAGCTGGTATGGAAGTTCAGGAAGGACGAGTCTGAGGAGTGGACGGAGAGCGAGTTGCTGTCTAGGGAAGAGCAGAGCGCCGTCGTCGCCTCCACCCTGGTCTCCTCGCTCAGCCTGGAGAAAAACAGCACCGCCAGGATCGTGCTCAGCCTCACCCCGGCTGTCCCCGGGGAGCTGGTGATTACCGGGGTGGAGTACAGCATGCGCGCCCAGTTCCCGCAGACGGTGGACACCGACTACACCATCAAGGGCAGACAGCATTTCTCCGTCCGGGGCCCCCGCCTCAAGTCCACTAAGGAACACCGCCTGAGCGTCACCTACGGCCAGGACCTCCGGCTCAGCCTCCAGGTTACGCCTCCCAGACCGCGACTGGAGCTGGAGCTGAAGATGCCTGACTCACTGGTGCAGGGGGAGATCAGGCGAACGCAGCTGGTGGCGCGTAACAAGGGTCAGGTGGCCATGGAGGGACTTTACCTCGTCCATCAGCTGCCGGGCCTGTTCTCTATCGGAAAAAGGCAGAAGAGGGCCCCTTCTGCCTCCACCTCCCTCTTCAGCTTTCCGGTGGTATGGGATCCCATCCTGAGAGAGACGAGGGAGGATGGTGAGTCTGTGACGCCGCCCCTCGACTTCCTTCCGATTCCTCTGGACCGCCCGTTGGAGGCTGGTGCGGAGGAGAAGATTACGCTGTGGATGCGGGCCCCTGAGCAGGTTGGGAGGCACGACGTTAACCTCTATTGTTACTACCGGACAGCGGCAGGCAGGAAGGAGGGGAGGAGGGAGCTGGGGGAGCGGATCTTCTCCGGCAGCTACGTGTTGAAGGTGCTGCCGTCGGTAGCAGCGTCGGCCAGCCTTGGAGCCGCCGAGGCGTTCGGGAACGAGACCTACCAGACTCTGACCGTCCACGTGAGCGGGGTGGGCAAAGAGGCCACCGGGCATTCCGGAAGAGATCTCGGGGAAGTTGCGGTGACCCAGGTGGGCCTGGTGAGCCACGCGAGGCGGCTGTCCAAGCTGGAGTCGGCGGGGATGAGGTCAGTGCAGAAGATGGACTCCTCTACCCTCTGCGTGCAGGTGGAGGACGCCGCGAGGAAAGGCGACGAGGGGGACAGAGACCTCTTCTTCTCCACGGTGCAGTGCTCCTCTTCCCAGGACGACGCCCTTGTGTTGCACACCGCTCCCCATTTAGACTTTCTGAAGCAGGGCTTCCTACCCGTCTCTCGAGGCCAGCCTCCGCTTCTCAGACACGACCTCGTCTCGGTCTCCTGGCAGGCCAAAGGGGCCGGCGGCGACAACATCAGGGGACAGCTCGTCGTCCCACTCAGGTCGGTACCGGATCAGGGAAGAGAAAGAGGAAGAACGGAGGAGGTGGATGGGAGAGCAGGGAAGACAAGGGCGCCAGCGTCAGCCTCGACGGCGCTCCCCGTGAAAGTAGAAGTGGAAGTGAGTCCGGTGTTGGAGCACGACTTCCTTGTCAGGCCCGCCTGCACGGTGCCCTGCACGGTGGTGGTCACCAACCCGACGTCGGCGGGCTCTTTCTCCCCCTCTGAAGAGGAGGTTCGAGTGAGATTGAGGGCAGCGGACGACGACCACGACGACGACGGCGCCGGGATGGTCCTGGTCGGCGCCGTCTGCTCGGAGGAGGTCCTCCTGGGCCCCGGTCAGTCTCGGAGGTTTCACGTCGGCGTCGCGGTGACCTCCCCCGGGCTTTACCAGTGCACCGGGCTCAAGGTCGGGGCTTCTTCGTCCGGAGGGAGGAGTACTTCGGCCCCAGTAAAGATCACCTTCTTCGCACGTCAGTCGCCTTCCAGCAGCGTTGCCGCCCACCCCGCCGCTGGCGCCGCTGGGCCCGGTGGCGCCGGTGGCGGAGGGAAACAAGTCATAAGCGCAGCCATCATGTGATCCTTTTAAAGAACATGAAACAACATTGCTTCTCGTTAGCCGCTAGGATTATAATTATTCTTCAAATGCGAATAGAGCCGTTTTTGGACATGCCCCGTGTGTGTGTCACGAATAAATTGGAGGTTTCTGTCCGTCAGCTGGATTGCACATAAATGTACCCACTGAAATGACCTTCATCTCTGCTGGGGCGTATCATCTCTACTACGTACGTAGGTGGAACAGATGATTTTTTTGCTTATTGATCTAAAACAAACAACGCACATTCGCCTTCAAGTTACTTAATTATGGCACACCATATATTGAGCAAAAGTCCTGAAGTATATAAAAGATCTTTTTTCACTCGATCATTCCTTTGATTTGTTGGGGTTTCAGATATGTTTCAACCTCATAGACATCGTAGGACACTTTCCATACCACAGACTTCTTCATAGAGGTAGTCTTTGATTATCCACAATCCAGTGAGGTGCTGCTGGTTGGGTAATTGGTCACGATGAACGCCGAGTGAAGCCTTTGCAAAGGATGCGGACACCACAACTTCATTGACATTGCCAGCAGGAAACAGGCAACGGCTTGCATTATGAGGCGAGACTGTTGTCGTATTCTAAGATTGACGTTAATAATGTTGAGGAGCACACGCAACAAAAAAAAAAGAATCTGCCGTCCCTTCAAATATTTCCCTGCACACGGTTACCGCTTCTTCCTTTTCTTGGCATATTTGTTGGCCTCCTCCTCATGCCAGAGTGGCCCCTTGCTGCTGCACGCCGCCTGCTTCTCAGGCCACCGCACGTGAGTCTCGTCATACTGATATTCGTCGTCCCATGAGCGCCGGCGGCGCCTCTTCTTTCTCCTGGAGTACCAGTACTCTTTGATGAGATCGGCTCCTTTCTCCCCCACCATGATCACCGGGGCGTTGGTGTTGCCGCTAGGGACGTGTGGCATGATGCTGGCATCCACCACACGTAGGCCACGGATGCCATAGACTTTAAGCTCATGGTTGACCACAGACTCAGGGTCATGGGGAGGGCCCATCTTGGCGGTGCCAGAGTAGTGGTAGATGGTGATGGTGTAGTGCCTGATGATGCAGGCCCAGTACTCATCACTCCACAGCTCGGTGTGCTCACAGCCAGGGATGGGGATCTGATCCCAGAATCTGCTGCCCAGTTTCTGGAAGGACTGCGTCTGGGACAGAGCAAGGGCGAACTTGACGGCCTCCACCAACACCTTGATGTCATCTGGGTGAGTGAAGTACCCGGCATGGACAGCAGGCAGCTCATAGGGATTGATGCTCCGGAGTCGCACGGCTCCTTTGCTCTTCGGGCGCAGGATCATGGGAAAGACACTCCACCCATCCCTGTAAGCAAGAGGACGAAAGACCTGCCAGAGGGTGTCACTGATGCCCATAACTTTGCGAATCTGCCTGCCACCATCAGATCCGGGAGTGCCAGACACGAAGTGGAATTCGATGTCCGGGAAGTCATGGGAGCGATTTTCATATTTAGTGGGGATCCAGGCAAGGCCTTCCACTCCTCCCAGCACAGTCAGTGGGCCAGATCCAAACATGATGTACTTTAAGACTGCTGGGATGTTTTCATACCGCGTCTGGACCAGGGATATTGGTTTGTTGATGGTGAACACCATTGCACCTGTTCCATAGTGGTCCATTAGGTTTTCTCCCACAGGAAGATCCTGCAGGACAGGTATGCCGAACTCCTGCAGGTGCCACTTGGGTCCAATTCCACTCAGCATGAGCAGTTGGGCACTGTTGAGGGCTCCTGCTGACACAATTACTTCCTTTCTGGCATGCACGTGCCACAGCTTTCCCTTTCTCTTGAACTTGACTCCGTAAGCCCTCTTTGTGTTGGGGTCAATGAGAATCTTGGTCACCAGGCTGTGCATTGCGATGTGCAGGTTTCTCCTCGTCCTCACAGGCCTGAGGAAGGCCTTGGCACTGCTGCATCTGGTTCCCCTTCTTATCGTCCCCTGGGGGATCATGAAGCCAGTCTGGTACTCTCCATTGCCATCACGATTCTCGAAGCCCATCTCCACCCCTGCCTCAATGAAGGTCGTGGCCAAAGGTGTCCTCCATGGTGCTTCCTGTATGGTGAGTGGTCCTCCCGCCTTGTGGTAGCGGGTGGCCGCCAAGTAGGGGTTGCGGTTGTCCTCAGACTTCATGAAGTAGTGAAGGACGTTTTCGTATCCCCAGCCTGAATTACCTTCTGCCTCCCACAGGTCATAATCTTTTCGATTGCCCCTTACGTACAGCATGTAGTTTAGCACAGAGGAGCCTCCAATAACCTGAAAGAAATAAAAGAGAAAAAAAAATTGTTTCAATATTCTTACACACAAGTACGTAAGAAAAGAAACAGCAACAGTAACAGTAACAGTAACATCAGTAACATCAATAACAGCAGCAGCATTAGAAGGAGCACCAAACACCAACATCAGCAACAAAAACAACATCGACAGCAAGAAACACCTTTACCTTTCCTCTTGGCCAATTGCACCTCTGGTTGGTGAGTCCCAGACAAGCCCTTCCAGGCTGCGGTTCCGTCTTGTACTTCCAGTCCATGCTGCCCAACTGGAGGTATGCGGCCAGCGCGGGCACATCTGAGATCTCGGTCTCCAGCCCTCCCGCCTCCAGGAGCAGCACACTCCAGGTTGACTCCTCCGACAGCCTCCCGGCCACGGCCGCGCCCGCAGAGCCGCTCCCAATGACGATGAAGTCGTACTCGCGGTAGAGGTTCCTCGCGTCCACCGGCTGCCGCTCCGGGTCCGTCACCGTGTGGTGGTAGTACTTGAGCGTCACCAGCAGGAAGGGGAAGAACCAGGCCGTGGTGGTCAGCACGCCAGGGGTGGAGCCAAGACCGGCAAAGCCGACAGTGCCAAACTGGCCGAACACCATGGTCAGCCAATGAGGACGGCGGAGGGAGGGACCTTCGAACAGAAGTCAGGACATTGAGTTTAACATGCGTACTATACTCTACAATATGTAGCCCGACCAATAATGTCCAGGCTCATCCTTGGCTTTGTCAGGATTCTGATAGCCTGCAGGGCCGACCAAGCCAAGGTTAACCCCGCACGTTGTTGGTAGGGTAGTAAATCGTACAATACAATCCTCATATTATTTCTGCTACTCGTAGGACGTCGATTAAGTGTTTCTTCTTTCCAATTGTCTTAGAAGCAATCAAAGTTTGTGGTTTTTCTGGACCTTGGTGCTACAACTTGACTGCAGTGATCCCTTAGGAGATGTAGTACAAGACGTTCGACTCAGTCCCAACTCTAGAACAGACAACATAAAAGCTCTTCATGTAAAAAGGATCCATTTGTCAAGTCAATCCCGGATGCATTTTTTAAAAATTTTCGCCAGCTTTTCGCCACTACTTCTGGTTGTCACATCTGGGCCAAACGGCCAAAAATTTTGGTGGAACTTGTAGGCTAAGGTCTCATCCAAATGGTATATAGGTACTGTACACTTTACCAAAGCAGAAAATTTCTCACAAAGGAAACTGAGTCCTGTCTCAAAAAAACATGTTTTTTGGCCTCAGATCGACTCAATTTGGACCTCACTGCAATTTGAGGACGCCGTTTGGTGAAATGAAAGTATTGGCCCCAACGAAATCCTGTGAAATTCTTGCTGAGCTAACCACATCAGAGACCATTTGAAGATAAAGTCATGACCGTGATTTCAACCTCAAAGTGCACTTTTGACCTCATATGGTCTCCGATTTAGGGGCTGGTTTTGGGGAGTCAAGTTGATGCATTATTTTTTTTAATGAGATCTTATGTGAACCTTTTTAGCCATTTCTTTCATTCCCCTATGTCTGTCCCCATTGAAAAAGAGGCCCTTGCAAATTTTGGGAAAGATTGGTCCAACGCTCTGGCCTGGATTTTGGAACAGACTGATAGACAGACAGGGAAA
>JAAUYM010057912.1_pt1 | contig 12488 bp, 12 predicted proteins | sample 7278001 | NCBI WGS metagenome assembly JAAUYM01 (sample SAMN14350224, study PRJNA611818) | marine sediment metagenome | isolation source: surface marine sediment (1.8m) | place: French Polynesia: Moorea | collected 2018-08
CGTCCGTCTCGTCCCCCTCCAGGAAGCCCCCTTCCTCCTCGTCGTCGTCTTGAAGGATCTCGGCCCTGGCAGCCAACTCCTCCGCCATTCGTCGCTTCTCCTCCAGCCTCTCCTGCCTCTTCTTCTGGAACTTTGTCCGCACTCTCTCCGTCCGCACTCCTTCCCCTCTCGAGTGCCTCTCCAAGGCGGCCTCGTCCAAGGGGGCCTTGCCAGGGTAGGGATCCTCACCGCCATGATCGGCTGGTCTAGCGCGCTTCTTCCTTTGCTTTTGCTCTTTTTCAGAACGAACTGCCTTGTCGGCCTTTCTGGGCTTCTTGTTCTTCTCTGGGTTGTCCTTTCCCGCGTTCTCGGAGGGGCCCACAAAGTACCTGCTGGAGGTCTCCATAGCTGCGTTTGTGTACACGTGCGTGACACTCCGAGATGCACCGACAAATGTTTCTTTCTTTTCTGCGCAGGGTTGCCAGATCATCAAAGTAAAAAAGAGCAGGACAATCTAGTAAAATGCCAGACAGTAAATAAGACAATGTCAAAAAACAAAATGGCCCGATTTTGTTTAAAGTTGCATGGATTTTTAGCAGCAATAGTTAAGATAAAAATTTAGAAAAAGCAAAATTTCTCGAATCTGGCTTTAAAAAAGCTATACTGGCATTCCTGCTTCTGCGAAGCAAAGTGCAGAGAGGGTGCGTGAGTGGATGGGAAATTACGTTACCAGATTATTTTTTTTCAGCACAGGTGACTTTTAACCTCAATCTAAGTGATTAAGCAACTAATCATTTTAATATATAAATAAAGAGCGTTTTTCTATGTGCTTGTAATAAAAGTTAAAATATAGTACATGGACTATTTTTGTCTTTATCTCCAGAGTTTAGATAACTTATGATAGAATTTAACTGGTCACATTTTGAGACCACGATCCTTCAGAGTTCTAGTGTTCCCATCCTTCGCAACCTTCTTGATTGTGCGACTTTTTAATCCTCATGGATGTTACAAAATTTAGAGTAAATTTATATTCCAAGGTTATGTCAAAGTCTCGCTTTTCTTCATATTTATAGTACGGACCCGACATGTTATTTTCATTTTAGGGTTGCATCAAATTGGCGCATTTTTTTTTTCATTAGCTGTCTTGCGATTTTCTTTGGCAAAGCTGTCTTGAACGAGAAGCCGAAGCCGACGATCCCCAAAAAGGAGTTGGTGATCAACGTCTCCTCCCTCTCTCGTCAACTTGATACTCTTCCCTTTTCTTTTCTGCTTTGAGCGAGCCATGTCCGACACCGAGGAGACCCAGGTGGACCTGGATGCGCCGACGCAGCCGGTGGACGAAGACGTCGGCGGAGTGAGACAAGAGGAGGACTTGGCCAGGGACGAGGCGGAGTCACCTCGAAACGGAGAGGGCGAGGAAGAAGAAGAAGTCGACATTGATGCCCCCACCCAGGTGATACAGGAAGAAGCTCCTCCGCAGGAGAAGGCGATGGAGCAGGAGGAGGGGGAGGAGGAGGCGACAGAGCCAGAAGAGCACGAGGGCACACAGGTCGACGTGGACGCTCCAACACAGGTCATCGAGGAGGGAGACCAAGAAATGCAGGACGCGGAAGGACCTCCTTCTCCCTCCTCTCTCCCAGGAACCCCGCCAGACGGAGAAGAGCACCTCTCGGGTGCGGACACGCAGCCCGTGGACCTGAACGCCCCGACTCAGCTCCTGGAGGAGGATGGTGTCGCCCCCACCGTTGTCGGTGTCGGCGAGGAGCAGGAGGACGTCACCGTCCAGGACCAGCAGGAGGCGGAGGCGGAGGCGCCGACGCAGCTCCCGGGGGAAGAAGAGGCAGCGGCGGAGGAATCAGGTCTGAGGGAGGAAGAGCTACAAAAGGAGGAGGAGGAGGAGGAGGGGCTGCTCCCGCCGCCTTCTCCCACCGGCCCAAGGAGTCCGGCCGGGTCCAGGGCTTCCTCCAAGCACGGCGCCAGATCGCGCTCCAGGTCCCGTTCCAGGTCCGGATCGAGGCCGCATTCGAGGGCCTCCGGGAGGTCGCGATCCAAGTCGGGCTCATCCAGAGGAAGTGGCAGAAGGTCGAGGTCGGGTTCGCGTTCGGTGTTCGGGTCCAGGAGTCGATCCAGGAGCGGCAGTCCGAGATCGGGAGTCTCCAGGAGTCCCAGCAGGAGCCCGCACTCTTCCAGAAGTACAAGTAGAAGGTCCAGGAGCCGGTCCGGATCCAGGAGTAGTAGTAGAAGAAGCAGGAGCAGGAGCAGGAGCAGGAGCAGAAGCGCCTCCTCCAGGTCTCGCTCTCGCTCTCGCTCCCGCTCTAGGTCCAGGTCCTTGTCCCGTTCCCGTTCCCGTTCCCGTTCCCGCTCTGGCTCGGTGGACTCCAATTTGGCGTCTCGCAAGAAGAAGCGAATCCGCGAGGCCTTTGGAGACAGCGACGAGGAGAGGGGCAGCGGAGACGAAGAAGAAGGGGCGAAGAAGCGAAGGGTGAGCGGATCAGGAAGGGAGGACGAAGGCCAGGGCGAAGGAGAAGGTCAGGGCGAAGGACAAGGCCAAGGCCAAAGCCAAAGCCAAGGCAAACAAGGAGAAAAGGAAGGAGGAGCCAAGCCGGAGGACTCCGATTCTGACGAGGGGGTCGTCGATGGGGACCACCCGGGGGCGTCTTCAATGTCCGGCAGCGGGCTCTGCGACTTTGACCTCATGCTGGAGAAGAAGCGGGCGGAGACGCGCAAGCGGAGGCGTCGGAAGGACATCGACCTGATCAACGACAACGACGACGCCATCGCCAAGATGATCGCCGACATGCGACTGGCCGCCAGGGAGGACCGAGAGCTCAACCAGCAGCGCCAGCCGGCCACCAAGAAGATATCCATGCTGAACGTGGTCATGACCCAGCTACGCAAGGCGGACCTGCAGATGGCGTTCATCGAGGCCAACGTCCTGTCGGTGCTGACGGACTGGCTGGCACCAATGCCGGACAAGAGCTTGCCCAGCAAGGAGATCCGACAGAACCTCCTCTCGCTCCTGATGGAGCTCCGCATAGACGACCACTCGCGCCTCAAGGAGTCCGGCATCGGCAAGGCGGTCATGTACCTCTACAAGCACCCTCGCGAGCTGCGCGAGAACAAGGACCTCGCCGGTCGCATCATCAATCAGTGGGCCCGGCCCATCTTCAACCTCTCCACGGACTTCAAGTCCGTGTCCAGGGAGGAGCGCGTGCTGCGCGACGAGGCCCTGGATGAAAAGAAGAGGGTCGCGGCACTCAAGGCGCAGAAGCAACGGGAGAAAGAGCAGGAGGAGCAAGCACTTAGGCCAGGTAAGATGCATGTAGGCTTAAAAAAAAAACCCACAGTAAAATCAACTTTCTCTTGTTTTCACGCAGGCGATCCTGGCTGGTGCTACCGAGCTCGAGTTCCCCAGGCTCAGACCAACACCTACGTCAACAGGCCGGAGTGGACCAGTCAGGTGGACATCAGCAAGGGAAGCAAGAAGGTTTCGTCCAGGTAAGGAAGGGGCTTTTCACCTCGTCGCTTGACGACTACATGCCACATATCTCTTACAGGTTGGACAAGCACATGAGAGCTGCGCAAGAGCGAAAGAAGCTGACAAAGACCAGAAGAGCCGTAGAAATATCCATCAACGGAAAGAAAATGGCACTGTGAAGAAGTAACAGCATTTTTTTTTGTCTTGAAACATTGAAGTGAAGTGCGCGCATTTCTTTTTTCTTTTTCTTTTTGTTACGATAAAACGTCCCGAAGAAAATATATACCGTAGTACTTTTAGGACTATTTTAAAAATCGTTAGAGGCTCCAACGGGTATAAAAGGGTGTTCTTTTTTTCACTAGTATTTCACGGTGACAGTATTAAATCAGACAGTATTAACTGGTTTATCCATCCTCGACAACCGGCCGCTTTGCCTCCGCCCCCTCCTGCCGCTCCTTCTGATGTCTCTTTCTCTTCTTCCCCTGGTTCTTCATCCTCTTTCGGTCATCCCCGAACGTCCCCTGCGCCGCACGCGTCTTTGGCCCCCAGTTCCTCTCCGGGTTCACCTGGAACCGCTTGAGCTGCAGCGCCCTCGACTCGGGATTGGCGTCCTGGCGGAGGGTGAAGTCCACCTCCCTCGCCAACTCTCCCCCTCCGTCCAGGATGGCCAGTGCAACAGAGTCCGGCGGCAGCTTCTTCCTGTTGACGGGGTTCTCCTTCTCCCAGGCCCGCATCATGTCCCAGATGAACTCGTTGGGAGCGTCGGTCTTGATCGCGTGCTTATTAGCGTGGGAAAGGGAGACGCTGAAGCCGGAGTTCAGGAGCGCCGACCGAAAGACGACCATCTTGCCACAACACGTCTTGGTCAAACTGCAGAGACGGTCCTGGGTGTAGTAGAAGGGGACGTCGTGGAGCTCTTCGCCTGGAAAAAGAAATAAGATAAAATAATATTTCACCTACGAATATTTCCATTAACCCCACCCAAGTCCTTGCCCCACCGTACTACTGCAGTACAGTACCACTACGATATTCTTACTTGCGACCGACAACATCCCGAGTAGTCTTTGGTAGGTCCCAAACCTATCCTCCTCCAGCGAGGCGATGAGGTCCTTAACGAAGTCCGCATCGTGCATTGGCGCCATCCAGAACGGTCCGCCGACGTGGAAGGGGCGGCCGCAGAACCCGCATCTCTCTCCTACGGGCGGTCCGGTGCCCAGGCGGTACCGGAGGTTCTTGGCCCCGTCACTGTCGGTCTCCTCCACCTTGCCGAGCCGCTGCACCGTGATGGACTCGCACCCCGAGCACTGGTAGACGTGGCCCAACTTGCTGTTGGCAGAAATCATAACGAAGAGTTGGCGGGACGTGTGGAAGGCTGGAAGCACCTTTCATCCCCACCCACCTTGTCGTCCGCTTGCACTCCTGCTGCCCCGAGTGCACGGAGACGAAGACGCGGCAGTAGAAGTCGACCGAGAGGGAGAGGAGCGGGCGCACGTAGCGGCCGTATCGGTTGGCGTGCGACTCCACGCACTGCAGCACGATGCGGAGGGCCATCTCGTGGCAGCACTTGGACTTGAGGCAGATAGCACCGTACTTGGTGTAGCACGTCTCCGGGGCGTTGCCTGGCACGGGGGGAAAAAAATCTTAATTTAATACGTATGTAGTACGGTAAAGGCCCCTTGGCACTGTTTCTACCGCAGAGCACGGCCATGTCGGTGCAAGTGATGCAGAGCAGCCCTCCGTCTGCCACGCTCTGGACTGCGGCGTCGAGGAACGGGGTTGGGGACCCGTAGGGATCAAGGTCGATGATGGAGAAGCGGTCACGAGGACGACGGCGGAGGTACATCGACATGGAGGCATCTGTGGAAGCACAATAGTACTACACACTAAACTGCCGTGCTCGATCTGCCCTTCCTGTTGTTGCTGCGTACCGTTGTGCGAGACTTCCACGATGTGGCCGACGTCGTTGGCGTCCACGTTCTTCTTGATGCTCTTCACTGCCTTGTCGGAGATGTCGTTTGCCACGATCTTGGTCAGACCCTCAATCTCCTTGGCATATCGAATGGACCTAGTAATACAGGCACGGAACACTCGAAAACTGGCCCCATTGTACGTAGTATGCCATATATGGTTTAGTGTCCGAACCTCAATCCCGACGCTGCTAAGGCTTCCAAAAGAACGATGCCTCCTCGATCAAATTGCTGGTCGTTGCTCAAGAGGTGCTTCCGAATGAACAGCTGGATTACGGCCACGCTGGAATCAAGGTGACCCCAAAAGACGTGTCATGAAACTTACACACGTTGTTAGTCAATATTATGTGTTATTATGTTGCCGTACCTGAGATCTCTGTTGAATTCTTGAACTGAAAGCAAACGGGAACAATAATTTCCGTCACTGTTGCTGTTGCTGTCGCCTCACAATTAAGCGCTCCTTACCTGGATTGTAAAAGACTTCGGCGGAGCTTGGAAAAGTGACGACTGCCTTCCCCTCCTGTACCGCCTGCACCTGTGCCCCGGACGTCGTCGTCGTCTCCTCCTCCTCCTCCCCGTCTGGAGCACCGTCCTTCTCCGCTGTAGCAGTGTCCATGTGCGCCCCAGACAGTTCTTTCCACGTGTGGGGTGTGTAGTACGTGACCCACTAAAGTGATCGCTGAATATTGTAAATAAGCCACCAACAAGGTCCAAAAATTTCTATTTGTAGGCAAAATGGTTATAAAATAGCCCACCTTTCCACCCTGGACGTACCTGATGAATGTCCTTTTATTGTAGGTGGCTGTCTTGGTTCTTGAGGTACTGTGATATTGACGAAATGTTGCTTGCAGTGTGCACGTGTTTGTTTTTGTCCCCTGCCTACCCCTGCCCTCCCCTCCAGGCTCCAGCTCCAGCAACGACAATGTCAACTGCCTGTCTCTCTCTCTCTCTCTCTCTCTCTCTTTCTCTCCTCCTTCCTCCTGTTGCAAGTTTTTCTTGGCGCTAGTTTCAAATAATCTCCAGTAATCCAGTAGTAGTAGTAAATGGACATGACGCATCATTTTATTACTGTTGTGTCCTTAAGGCATGGTGTTCAAACTTCACTAAGACACACATTAACTTTGTGCTGTCCAGGTAATTAGAGGCAAGATTAGGTTTTACGTACTGATAATGTGCTGCTGTGTGTACTAGCATGCGATGCGAGAAACCGGCACTTTATCTCAACCACGCGTTTCTCTTGACGCTCTTCTTTGACGCAGGTATCCGACCCCGTATGATTTTCTCCATCTCTCGAATCCTTCTGTTCTTGTCCTGGGGTTTGGAGGAAGAGACAGCGTGCCATTAGGGCGTTCAAAAATAGTAAAAAACAAACTTAAAGGAAAATAATAATGAGAAACTTAAAAGAAAATGATAATAATAAACTTAAAAGAAAATGATAATGATAATGATAAACTTTAAAGAAAATGTTAATGCTTGCCTCAATGATCGCCTTTGCCCTCTCGTCGAATGTCGGATCCGCCATGATTCTGTCCTCGTCTTCCAATAGGGTCTCGTCAAGTCCGTAAGATTCGAGAAATCGCAAGTCCTTGTTGAGAAGACTCCCACCGGTCTGAGCAAGAACCGTTGTTCTTTGTTACTGCAGGCACTGACCGTGTGAACGTGTACGCCAAACTTTTACCATTAAAGATTTTTCCAGACAGATTATGAGTACTCCGACGAGGAGACCAAGGATGAGGATGCCGAAGGCAGTGAAGCAGTTGTTGAATCCCAGAGGCTTGCCAGAGTAGTCGGGGCAGATCTGGAAACGACAAAATATTGAAGCAGTCAGGCATCCTTTGAAACTTTGAACAGAAGAGGATGACCAGATTTGTCAGGGTTTTTATTCTCCCAACCTGTGGGTTGCTCTCCCACTCGTCCAGAATTTTCTTTGTCGCTCCCTTCTCCCTGAGCTGCTTGAGGTAGTAGTTGAAGGGTCCCAAGTAGGGCGAGTCCTGCTGGAACCCGTAGGCGTACGGCTTGAAGTCGTACTTCTCGGGGACTGCGATGATCTGGCAGCTGGTGTACTCGTCATAGGTTCTGTCAAGTAAGTAAGTCGTGTCACGCTACCCAACCGCCATGTCAGCAGCACAACAGTTTTCTACTCTCTATTTACCTGACAGCAAAGAAATTGTCGTAAAAGGCGAACTTGTCCTCCCTCACGATTTTCTTGGCCAGTTCCTCTCCCTTCGGGTACGTGTCGATCAGGGGCTCGATTCTGGTCTGCCAGGCTTTCTGCAATGTGCCCAGGTAAGACACACAGGGACGAAAACTCAAACGTTGAGCGCCGGCGGCGGTACCTGCCAAAGTGGGTATGTAGAGAACTTGAAGGCATCAGCATAGGATGACCCCGGATTCAAGGCGATGTTGAAGTCCGAATTAGACACCAGACCTTGAAAGGGAGAGAGAGAGAGAGAGGAATTTCATTGCTGGCTGTGTCAATCTTGGGTTAATGTGCACATTACCATCCAGTGATCTAAAGGGCAGCACAATAAATCTGGTTGACAGGTAAGAGATGAGCATTGCCTCCCAGTGGTAGTAGATCAGGGTTCCTCCACAGAGTAAGCTAAAAACAAATCTTGTTCATTGAGGGAAAGCGCGGAAGAGCAGAAAAAAGGCATGGTATGTGTGCGGCCCTTCCTTACCTAGCGAATGCTATCCTTCCAATGTGTCTGGACGGCGTGACGCTCCAGCCGCGCCCAGAGACCAATACGCTGGCAGCAAACACGTAGGACTTGCCCATGGTGAACTCGGAGCGGTGCTCCTCGTAATACGGGCCAAGGCTGAATGGAAGAGGTGCAAGGTAAAACTTTCTGGCACAATTCTGTGGAACGGGAGCAAAAGAAAACTTATGGACCTTTTGTGCCTTGCCTTACCAAAAGCACAGCACAAGACAAGACATAGGGAAGCTCAAGGAGTAGAAAGTTGTAGGTAATGAATAGAGAGGTAAAGCTACGTTCAGTCTCAGTGTGCGCATTCCTGGCCATAGTACTATCATTGTTGTTGGTTGCTAGTGCTATTGCACGCAGGTAGCCTTCATACTGCAGACAAGGGTACAATCATTCATGAGTCTGATTTACTGGGGAATTATTAATGATTTATTCACCGGTAATGGCGGGTGGGGGGACGAGAAAGACAGGAAGATGGTGTAGACGTAGCCCTCCACTGTCATAATGCAGCTATTGTGATAGATAGCCTCTTTTGCAGTCTTAGGGAGGCCCAAGATAGATGACAGGTCCTTTCGTTCCACTACCATCTACGTAGTACGTACTACAACACTACCTACTCTGTGGTGGATGTGGAGACAACAACAAGGAGTAAGGGCCATGGAACTGGGTAACTGCCAGGTCTGCGACGTTGCTTCTTTGTTGCACTTGCTGTCACACTGTTTCTCTTCACCTACGACAATCTCAAAACCGTCAATGCACCTACTTGACTGCAACGTATAGAAAAGGAGGAGTGATGACGATAAGCAGTCCCAACGCAGCCCAGGTCAGAAAGTGCAGGGGCTCTGTGTACGCCACGTAGTTGGGCTGGTCCGCTGGGTTCCTGATGAAGAGGCTGTGGTAGATCCGGGTAATGGGCTGAGCAAAGGTCATCACCGTGCTCCGCTCCTGGGTAACGGTGAAGTCCGTCGCAGCTGAACAAATGACGCATTGACAGTTTACTTCTTTTTTGAAGCACACAATGAATTTTTCTACTGCGTTTGTATATGTCATGTACTACTAGTACTTGATGTTTCGCAGTACCTATGTCTATTTCTCTCCTCTGCAGTTGTCCCACCATTCCTGTCCAGTTGCCTTCCTTATCTATGCCCCACTCTCCATCCTCTGGGGAACCCATCTCATAGGTGAAATTCATGATCTCCTGAAGTATGACAAAAACATATCGCCAACAGCCTGCTTTCCTATTGGGAGGGTGCGTGCTGTACCTGTAAGGAGTGGAAGACGTCTGCGAACATTCCCGAAAACTTTGGAGCTCCCACCGTAGCAAGGCCAAACTCCACTGAGGCGATGTAAGGCCTCGAAGGCAACGTTGAGACTTTTAAAGTAAAACCCTGGAAGTGTGGAACATTAGAAACAATGGAATTGTGCTAATACCGTAAACGGGATAATGGTTACAGTTCTCACCATCATGTCCCTTCTCCTGTGCCATATTTCCTCTTGTGACACTCTCAGTCCTTTGGCGCTGCTCCAACTGCCGTATTCCAGTACTACCGGTTTCTCATCTGGAGCCACCTTGTAGGCCTCCAACAACCTGAGCGCGATATCCTCGCCAGTGGCAGAGGTGTCCCGCACATTGTCCTCCAGGTAAAAGTAGACTTGGTCGTCAATGTCCATTTTGAGAGACTCGACAAGGTCGGTGGCCTTCAGAAACGACGGGATGGGGAGACGTCAGTTAGCAATATTATCAGGAATGACCAGATCAGCAGCAACAGCATTCCCAACAACATTAACAAATAGGTGAGCATGTGCGCACCTTGGCGACGCCTTCGTCCCCCCTGGCGTCAACACCGATGAGCCAGAAATCTCTGCTCCCGCTGTCAAACACGCTCTTGACGTCCTTGTCCCCATCGGCTGCCGAGGGGGGCACCACACGCAGGATGCGAACCTCGCACAGACTCGTGCAGTTGAGGCCCTCCGCCGGGACCGCCAGGGAGGAGCTCACCAGCGAGTTCAGGAAGGTGGCCGAATGCATCCTGGAAATAGACGAGGACTTCTCAGTCGTTATGCCACTCTGCTGGGTCGCAGCATCCTCACCACATGTCCTTCCTGTAGGCGACGATCTGCGAGAAGCGGGCCGCCTCGAGAGGGACCCACAGCTCGAGGCCAAAGAGGCTGTGCTCCTCCAAGAAGGCGGACAGAAAGGGCAGGGGCGGGAGGAGGGGAGTCGAACAGTTGCACAAGGTGACGATGGGGAACAACAGGAAGAGCTTGGCGGCGGGGGACAACATGGCGGAAGCATGTAAAAGCGAAAAAAAAAAAACACCCTTCGCTCTGTCGGAGGCCTTCTTTGCCCTTCGATGTATCCACCACCACTGGACTACTAGCAGAGCGTGGCGCAATGTTCTACTATAGGTAAACCGTAAATATTAATTTGTTTGTAAGGTCGGAGTGACAGCAACACCGCCCTCCCTATACGGTACTACATGGTACAGTACAGTACTATGTGCAATGCGGCAGTGCCACTTTTTCTTTAGCGCAGAAAGTAATATGGGAAATAAAAGCAAGAGTTGTTGCCCCCCTTTTTTATGTACCGTCATCATGTCGTATCTGCTTGACATGATGGTAGTGGGGGGTAGTAGTCTGAAGCCCAACCCTCGGTACAGCCTATCCCTGCCTTTAAATAGCTGAACCTACGGTTTCCTACATACTGCATGCTGACATGGGCAAAGTACATACTTAGATTGGCTGCCTGCAAAGAGGAATCCCTGCTTCCCTAATAATGTTCACCCATTTTTTTACCCCACCCCAAGCACAAAGACAGCTGCCCACCACTGCTACTAATAGCAGGTAGGCTACGGAGAGAGAGTACTTTTCGTTTAATGACCTAAAGGTATACAATACACATACATACACGCAGACATGCTACTACATTCGCGTTCAAGGGGATTGTGGCACACCGTTTATTGAGCACATTTTCCTGATGTAAAAAAAATCCATGCCTGCCATTTTTTCTTAAACTGCATTTGTATTTTTGTATGGCGCGCGTAGTGTTCCATGCAAAAAAGTAACCCTGGCAAAAAAATTGCAAAAATAACCCTGCCAACACTAGAGAAGGGTCGTCCCCACCGATAGCTAGCACCCTGACCAAATACTTGTTTACTTTCTGGACGTGCAAACCACAATCCCTCCTCCATAAAAAATTAGCCTTGTTTTTTTTTTAAAGCTCCAGGTCGCAGGATAAAGAAAGACGTGGATATTTTCTTGTTGAGCAAAGAGAGAATTTCTCTCTTTTTCTCCTGCCCCCCCTACCCCGCAAATTTCCCCTTCTCCCCTCCACCCATCCGCCCACACCAGAACCGCCACCTTCTATCCGCCTCTCTCGCTCTCTCTCTGCGGTGAAAAATGGAGGTGCTAAATGCTGCAGGCCATAGACACGCCAACGAAGCATAGCAGATGTCTTGACACTAAGAGAGAGAGAAAGCAGGATTTACATGATCGAAACACTCAGGATTGTCTGCAGCAAGCGTTGTACAACTACTAGTAGCGAACGTTACGCTTTAAGTGTCCTCCTTCTCCCATTTGTCTTTGTGGAAGGAAACTTATTGTTACCTCCATGTGTGCACTACAAGCAGAGAGAGAGGAAAAGAAAGAAGATTGGGGAGAAAGGAGAGAGAGGGAGAGGGAGAGGGAGGGAGAGGCTCCTCCTCCTCTTTCTTCGCTCACCTTTTGGAGTGAAAGCCAGTTTCTTTGGCAGTCCTCCGAGAGGCATGTGTGAAGGAAGAGGAAGAGGAGGAGAAAGTGCTTGAGTGTGTCGCGCCACAGAACCGTTGTAGTACCTTCGATGGTGAGTATCAGACATCTGCATCACAAATGGGCATAGCACCCGAATGTAGTGTAATACAGTATGCCGACATATTAAATTATTTGCTTGCCTTTGCACTCCATTAAGGACGTGGTACACGCTTTAGCTCCAGCCAGGAGGAACGCCTGAGTCTCAGTAGGCCGTGAAAAAAGAAGTTAGAGAGCAAAGAAGCTACCCAACTACTGTACAAAGAAAGGGTCACTTTTGCTCTCTCTCGCATCCTCTTCATATATTATATGAAGTAAGTTATATATTAAGTTATGTTTGTGTTGCGCTTCCTCTTTTGTCCTACGTACTATAGTAAGAAGAAGGGAGAGGCTCAATTTTTCGCATGCCGAGTCAAAGGAGCGAGAGAGGCGCTTTTGAGCACATGCTGCTTTCTTCTCCATCTCTTCGCCCTCTTTTGAGACATCCTTTTTTTTAAAGCTAAAGGTGCTTCTGTTCCTATCTGTTGTTGTACTGTTGTATGTACACTGCCCGACGGAACTTTTTTTGGGAAA
>JAAUYM010034233.1_pt1 | contig 12487 bp, 14 predicted proteins | sample 7278001 | NCBI WGS metagenome assembly JAAUYM01 (sample SAMN14350224, study PRJNA611818) | marine sediment metagenome | isolation source: surface marine sediment (1.8m) | place: French Polynesia: Moorea | collected 2018-08
AAGGAGGAGTACCCGGACCTGTGTGCGACATCTTGAGATCTGATGCTGTGATCTGTCATCTTTGAAGTTGTCTCTTTCTCTGGAAGCACATCTCATTTCTCTCACTGCACATATCCTTTTGCTTGTGTCTAGTCAACCTTCTGTGATGGTAACCGACTCGTGATCTTTTCTCTTTTTTTCTTGGTATGCACTGGTCTGTATACAGTACTTGAACATTCAGTAAAATCCAATATGATTGCATAGGGAAAGCGTCTTTATTGCTCGGCATAACATTAATGTACAACTTGTTTTTGTATCTACTGTACGAAGTGTAAGGTATATATAGTTGTAGATATTTGTTAAGCTCATTTTTTCTCGTATACTACAACATAGCATATGTGGATACAGTACAGTATATAAAAACATTTATGGCTTGCAGCCTCAGATAGCGTACTATAATTTGAGCACTCGAATCGCGCTTGAATGGCACTTGGGGGTCTGTGGAACGTGGACGGGAGGCTTATAAGTGTAATAATTATTTTTTTGTACAAAAATATTTTTTTTGCTTGATTCACACAATGTACAGTACGGTAGTCATGCCAAGCAGGTCCTCATCCTCCGTAGGCCTGGTTGTAGAAGTCCGGTTCGTCGTCGCGCACCATCTGGCCGGCCTTGGGACCATCCAACTGAAATGTAATGCAAAGGTCAACTCACACCTGAAACAAGTACTATACAGGATGTCCCACAAAAAAACCTGTCATGCTTCATCAAACTTAATGTCAGGATGTCCCATCCGACAAAAAAAACTGCGTGACAGCTTACTTTTCATTGTGGGACATTATTATAATAGCAATTCTGACAAAGATTGTCGGCCTCTTCCTCCCTCACCGCGTCCAGTTCCCTCTTGGAGAAGAAGCATCCGAGGAGGAGCCTGTAGAAGATCATGGCGACGACGAAGAAGGGGAAGGCGAGCGCCAGGATGGAGGACTTGACGGCCCACAGCACGGCCAGGCCGCCCACCTGGCACAGTGTGTACAGGTTCATCTTCCAGGTACGAACCTGAGAGGAGGAAGTGATTGAAAATTTAATCATGTGAGACCTAGTAGCCTAGTAGGCCTACGGTACGTAGTAGTAGTTTTTTTTTCCAGACTCACCCTCCTGACGTAAGAGACCTGTGGGTGGTGCTTCACCGGCATGAAGAGGAGGGAGATTCGATCAAAGAGCTAAGAAAGAGAGAGGAGAACTTGATTAAAGTGCAAAGACTTGTTTTCTCTCTTCCTAGTTATAGCTACAGTACAGTGAAACTCGGATAATCGATTTTCCAGTTTTTCGATATTCGATTTGACAACGCCTGAATAACCGGGTTTGCTTGCCCTGTTAATAGCACCTGAATTCCGTTGATGGATGAGACTCCCATGTAGAGGAAGACCCCGAAGAGCACGGCAAAGGGCACCAGCTCGAGGTACTCCGCCAGCAGGATGGACAGCCCGAGCATGACCGACACTGCGAACCCGGTGACCCTCTGGTCCTTGACGTCCACGATCTTGGGCGTCTCTCCAGGCGCATGGGTGGTAGACATGACGGTGAGGGCAGAGACATGGGAGACGGCGCGGACGGTGGCGGCGCAGATCCAGGGACCGCCGAAGAAGCTGCCGAGGCAGTTGATGAAGCACAGGAGGACGATGTCCCAGTGCAGGCCGCAGCCCTTCTTGTTCTGGGTCTTCTCCATCATAATCAGCCTGAAGTAGTAAAGATGGTTTCTTTCATGAACATAAAGCAGATCTTTACTGATTGTGAATGAGGGCACAAATGACTAAAAAAAGCATTTTATAAGTTGCGTCAATAATTTAAAATTAGGTTTATGGAAGAACCTGGCTTTCCCCCCCTTCCCGTTAGTTATGGACTCATCCGGGCTCAACTTGGTGCAATAACTCACTCGCAGATGTGGGTCTCCATGAAGAGCAGCAGGTAGAGCAGCAAGGCCGGGAGGACGGCGACAAAGTAGGCCCACACCGGCAGCGGCTTCTCCAGCCCCGTCGGCGGGATGAGCCAGCCCTTGAGAGCGGAGTTGCGCAGGGTGGTGTTGGTCACCGTGATGCCCTGCGGCACATCTAGCTTCTCCGTGAAGGTGTCGTCCACCAGGTAGTCCAGGGAGACCATGCACACGATGGCGATGGGGACGCCGAAGTCGCCGAGGGCACGGCGGATCTGCAGATGGAGATTTGGGTTTGGCCATGGTGCGTGCGCACTGATGCCATGTGCATGTTGATGGTTATACTGACCGTCCTGCCGAGGTACTTTCCGTTCCTGAAGAGCCTGAGGAAGTAGGCGATGAAGAAGGTGCCAAACATGAGGATGGCGGACAGCAGGGCGGTGTTGGGCTCAGACTTGAAGACATTCGGGTCGTCTCCGCCGGCCTCCAGCGCTCCCTCTCCTCCGTCCACGCCACCACCTTCTTCCTCCTCGCCTGGAAGGGAGTCGAAGCCGAAGAGCTCCCTACCTGACCGGTTGGTGTGGCAGTACGTGTCCAGGGACATCAGCGGGTGCTGGGCAAACACCTTGTCAGAGGCAAAAGGAAAATTAATGTGAATTTCGTTCCCTAAAAAATTTTGGCAGACCTGTTGCACCGACCTTGAACAACTTCCGGACGGCCTCGAAGATAAAGAGCAGGGCGACGAGGGAAGCGAAGATGTCCTTTGTAAACTTGGTGAAGTACCGGACGAGGACGGATCCCTGGAAGGCGGCAACGACCAGGGCTATGATGGCCGTCCACACTCCGGTCCACACCCGGAGGGAGAGGAAGTCCAGCCCGACGGCCTGGACCGACTGGTAGAGGGCCTCGTCGAATAGGAGGACCGGTCCGGTGACCCCGGTGATGATGAGCGGGCAGCCGGCCAGCAGGTGGAAGAGCACCCCGGCCACACAGCTGACCAACAGGGTCTCCGGGATGCCGATGGCGTTGCCGGTCTTCTCTGCCGTGATGCCGCCGAAGGCGATGGCGCCAGAGAGGCAGGCGAAGTAGATAAAGATGGCGGCGGCCAGGCACTGGGCGTTCAGGCCGTCGCGGATGTCGCTCCAGTACCTGCAGTTGATTTAGAAGAAAAAAAAATCCCGGTTGGTTAGTTCAATTAGTACCATGTATAATAATACCCTAATATTGTACTGTAGGTGTAGCAATGACTCACTGAGGAAAGCGTCTCCTCCAGTCGTTGAAGACCCCCCCGAACCACATCTTGCTCCTGACCATGGGGTCGCCCTTCTCCTTCAGCATCAGCTTCTTCTTCTCTGGATCCATGACTGCGGCGGCCGAGCCCTCCTCGGCGGCCCCGGGCATCCCGCCGCGGCCGTCGCCATCCGGAGGGCCACCGCCGTCCCCGCCGCCGTCGCCGCCTCCGGCGATGCCGCCGGCCAACGTGGCCTTCCGCTCCAGGCGCCTCTTCCTGAGCTCCTGGATCTCGTTGATGGAGAGGAGGTTCTTGCTGTCCCAGTCTCCGGGCGGGAGCACCACGGACTCGTCCAGGAAGTCGTTGATGGCGGAGAGCAGCTCCTTCCTCTCCTCGATGCGGTAGCACACGTTGTGGAATTTCTGATGCAGTAGAAGAAAAAAAATTATCATCTAACTTTTATTTTCCTTTGTCCTTGTTGCGCACGTACCGGGTTGGACATGAGGGTGGAGAAGGACCTCCCGACCTCGTGGTAGTCCATGTCCGGACAGGGCTTCGGGGTCAGCACCACGAAGACAAACCTTTGTAAATTTGGGGAAAAGACACGTTGTCAACAACAGCAACAAAAAAAAAAACCAACCACCGTCACCTCATCGGCAGCGGCACCTCCAGCGCGTTGACCATGATGATCCCCTCGGCCAGCCTGACGAAGGCGACGATCGGCGCGCTGAGCGACTCGAGCGCGCCGGTCAGCACGATGGCGCCCTCGGTGTCCTTCTTAAGGCGGCGCAGGATGTGGTCCTTCTTGGACTGCGCCAGGCGGTACAGGTCGGCCAGGTTCTGCGAGGAGGACCCGCCGCCGTGGGAGCCGCCGTGGGAGTCCAGGGAGACATCGTCGCCTTCGCCCTGGACAGTGATTTAAAAAAAAAGTGCTTCCTCTCAAAGGAAAAAAAACCATATCGTAAAGGCGAGATGTATCCATTAACTGACCATGACGAGGTGGTCCCCGTCCTTGCCGCCGCCCTCGGCCGAGCTGTCGTACTCGTTGCTGTGGTGGAAGACGCCGGACACGCTGCTCTTCTGACGCTGGAACTGCGCCTTTTTCTCGCTCTCGGATAGCAGATTCTGCGCGGAAGTTGTTTTTTTTTTTTTTTTTAATTAAGAAAGTGGACAATGCCTTCTTTTCACAAAATCGTGTCACTCTTAAATTACTATAGCAAAATCTGGCGTTTTTCCATTACTAGCACATCCAATTCTTTCCAGGGATGGCAAGTGTCGCCTTCTCTGAAACCAAAAAAGTTAAGCAACATGCACAATTTGGCACACAGGATCTCAAGGAGAGCATGGACAAAACGACAAACCTCAAAAGAAGTGAAAAAGAAAACCAAACCAAACCACCTCACATAACGAAATAAATCCACTGCACACTGAACGGAGGAGAAGAGGTTGAAGACACGACTCCCGATGACGATGGAGACGGGGAGCGAGAAAAACCTGGGCAAGTACCTTCATCTCCACCCCGGACAACTCTTCCCTCTCCTCCTCCTCCTCCTCGTCCTGAGGCTCCAGCGGGGGCAGGAAGTAGTTGGCCGTCAGGAAGCAGCCATGGCTCCTGCTCCCCTGGCGGTGCCTGGACATTGGAGGGTGCGGGTGGAGGAGGTGCCTCCCCCTGCTGCTGCTGGTGTTCCAGGAGAAGTCCGCCGAGCTCTGCGAGGTCTGGACGGTCGGGTTGGCGGAGGAGAAGCTCTTCAGCCAGCGGAGGCCGCCGCCGCCGCCACCGCCACTCTCGTCCCAAGGCTTTTTGTTTGTTTGTTTGTTCGTTTTTCGGTGTTGGTTAGAGAAAATGGAGGAGGAAGTGAAGGGAAAAAGTTCTGATTGTGGACTGGAGGAGATCTCTGAAGGGTGTCAGTCATGAAAGCGTCTTCAAACTGTTAACTTTTTTTCCGAGAAAGTCTCGATTTTTTTTTAATGTAGCTAGCTGCTTCTACACTTGTATAAAAGAATGTTCGCAAGTGAGATACTGCAAACAGCAAAAGAAGGAAAAAGAAAATAAAAACCAAAAGCAAAAAAAAATGTATGAGGTACCTTAATTTTACCTCTGCCTCTGGCAAGGAACAAGTGTCTTCCTAAAAACGATCCATGCATTAGAGATAGTGGAAAGGGGAGGAAGAAGAGGAGGGGAGGTGGTCGAATCTAATGAATTCCTGAGCACCATCACCCCGTTAACTGAACGGAACGTAAAGTTCACTTAATTAACTTAATGTCATGAAATAAACATAACATAATACCTACGTAGATCAGGGGAGACTATATGTCCAGTAACTACATAAGGACACTTACTACTACACAGTACTCACGTTGATGGACCTCTGGCTGAGGGTCCTCCTGAGCTTCTTAATTTTGTGCCTCTTGGCGTCGGCCTCGACGTACTTGTGCCTGTATAGGAGCACCCTGAGCACCTCCGCCTTCCTCTCCTCGCAGTCCAGCAGGCCCTCGATGTGGAGCTCCTCCACCACGCGGTACACCACGCTCGGGAGGTCGCGCGCCTCCAAGTCCAGGAGCAACACACCTGAATTGGGGAACATGAAGGGTGTACAAATTATTGTGTGCATCGACAGAGACAAATGGCAACTCCTCCTCCTCCTCCTCCTCTTCCTTCTCCTTCATCCTTCCTCCTTCTCCTCACCTGACTCGAGGCAGAGCCTGAGGTTGATGAGCGAGTGGAATGAGAGCGAGGAGATGTGCGCCCTGCCCCATCGCTCTGCGCCCTCCTCCCTGTCCTCCTCGTACTTGATCCACCTGGCCTGCTCCACCCACTCCTCCCCCTGCAGCTCGTCCAATTCGACGAACAGGTCGTGCGGGGAGTGGTCGAAGATCTTGGCCTGGGTCCCGTACAGGGTTTCCATCATCTGCGTGTTAAAAAAAAGTTTGTCATCATCAATCTGGACATTCTCATCACACTCGATTTGGGAGGGGGGCTACTGGTAATCTTGTTAGATTATGTAGTCAACATTGTATCAGCAGCCAGAACAGCAATAATAAAGACGCCAAACAGTGTTTGTTATTGTTGTTGTTGTTGTTGTTGTTGTTGCTGTACAGTAGAAGCTCGTTCACCTTGTTCATGGCCTTGGTCTCCTGCGCGGTGCCCGGCATCCCCGAGATCTGTATGACTCCCCCGACGGAGGACTGCGTGGACGCCGCTCTGTGGATCTTGTGCCTGGAGATGGCGTGCATGTGCTCCACCCTGTGCGCGGCCATGTCGTCCACGTCCCTGTTGGCCAGCATCCGGGCCTCGTCCTCCTCCGTCGGAAGCGCGTAGCCGTCTATCTGGAGCTCCGACCCGCGGGTGCGGCGCAGGTGGAGGTCCTCCTCCATCGGGAGCTTGTGATGGCGGCTGGGGTGGGGAGAGGGGGGAAAGAAGTTAATAACAATCATCACTGAGGTAAAATTCATCAATCGTACTAATACACTATGTATAGTGTATCACTTACTGCTTGTTCTTCCTCTTTTTCTTCTTCTTCTTGACCTTTCCCTCCTCCTCCCCCGCGGCGGCCTCCTCGCCGTCCTCCGACGTACCGGCGATGAAGGACACCTTCTTGGGCCCCATCCCCGAGCCGGGATCCTCGTCCGCGGACGCCGCGGACGCCCCCGACGCCGACGCCGCGGACTCCATCGACATCTCCCTGGAGATCTTCTTTCCCGCGGCGATGGCCGCCTTCTCCTCGTCCGAGAGCTCCCTGGAGTAGATGAGCGAGGCCCTCTTGCGGTCCTTCTCCGACATGACCTCCATGGAGCTCTCCGTGTCTGTCCTCGGGATGCGCCCCAGGTAGACCTTGTCCTGACTCTCCCTCTCCCCGGGGGTGACCTCCTCTGGGTCCTCCGCGCCAATGCTGAACATCTTCCCCTTCTTCGGCTCCTCTTCCTTCTCTTCCTCCTCGCTGGAAGGGGTGGCGGCCTCCTCTGGAATCGGCTGTGAGACGCTTCTACAGCTATGGCGAGATTAAAACGGATTAGTTAAATTAGACACAGTCGGAGCCTAACTACCCAACCAATATTGGTACCACTAGAGCCACGCCAACTGCTATGCCACTAGTGCCAACTAGTGATGGCGTTAAAATTTGGGTTGCTCTAGTACGTTGCTTTAAGGGTTTTCTTCAACATTTTAACACCTGCTCTGCCGTTAGGACAACCTACCGTATCACTAAACGCACGCTATCGATATTGCTTGGGTAATCAAACAAACCTACCTCTCGCTCCTCATCTCTCCCTTCATCGTCTCCTCCTCCTCCTCCTCTTTCCCTTCTCCCTCCCCCTTCCCCTCCTTCTGCGGCGAGGCGGTCTCCACGTCGTCCTCGATGGTGGGCAGCGTGGGCACTTTCTCCGACAGCTTCTTGGACCTCTTCCTCTTCCGATCGTAGTGCCTGAAGTGCGAGTCGGACTCCGCCGTCCTCTTCACCATCCCCTCCGTCATCCTCCTCAGCAGGTGATGCTGGTGCGGGTACAGGTCCTTGCTGTGCTCTGCGGAGGAGGAGGTTTTTAGCAGTTATGGTCAAATTTCTTGAGGTTTAAAGAGAACGCTCTAGTGTACACCTTACTAATATTTCTGTATGCCAAAGTATGTGTTGCCCACTCTTACCCAGTGGCACATGTTAACTTTTCCAGCAAAATTTGTTAGATTTGTTTTATTTGCCGTGGCACGACTTTATGCATGTTCCATATATTTGAAATGCCAATGGAGTTTCAGTGTGAGACTTTTGGTTTGTGCCCATGGAATACCATCAAGCCATTTGGCAACACTGATGCCATAGGAAACTTTGGAGGAATGCACTTACCATTGCTGGCCGCCTTCATGTAGGTCTGGAAGGAGCCCAGTGAGCCTTTCCTGCTTCCAGAATCTGCCGTTGAGGGAAGATGCGGACTTTAATAGATGGATTGGACGACTTTCACAAGTTTTCACAACTCACCCATGACTGGCGCGTCCATGGTGGAGAGCGACTTGAGCAGGAGTGGCGGCCTGAACACCTGCGCCTCCGTCGAGAAGGAGAACGGGCTGCCGTGGTAGTCGGCGCCGCCGGTGGCGTCGTCGTCGCTGCTGAGCAGGACGGCGCCGCCGGCGGCGGCGGCGGCGGCCGCGGCGGCCGGGGTGGCGCCGGCGCCATGCTGCTCGTGGCTGTGGTAGAACTTGGCCCCCTCGTCGACGTTGCCCTCCGCCTCCGGATTGAGGTTCTTTACGTTGAACTTCTCCGGGTGGAAGATCTTTTCCAACTCACGGTCAAGCTAGAGGAAGGAAGGAAAAGGTTATTCGACACATTGTGCATTTGTACACTCTTAGAAAAGGATTTTAAGTTGAGGTCTAAGAGATCTAGAAGAAGGCATTTTGTTGACGCGACGTAGGAAATGTCTGTCGGTCCCCAATGGAATTAATTAGCACTTGCAGTTCTCAAGTTTTAAGACCTCTAGTGTGAATTAACCTCAGTGGAATTAATCTGAGGGCAACTAATTGTGCTGTCTTCGCAAAACACTCACTTTTATAGCGTCTCCAAATACCACGGAGAAATTTTTATTGACCTGAAGTTTAAGAGGTTTCCAAAGGAAATTCCATGCTAAAATTGTTGTATATAAATATTTAACATTTTCAAACAATATAAATTTTAAAAAACCTTAAGTTTTATTTACTCACTCACCTGTGACATGTTGACATGCAAGCTTTCCCTCTCTCCTCCACACCAACTACAAGATTTTTTTTTAATATTACGAATGGAACGTGCTTCTTATGTGTATCGCGATGTGCGAGCTACTGACAAGATACCCCCGTAGGTACCTACATAAGATGCAAAGTTGGACCAGAGATGCGCGCACACGTAAGAGAGAGAAAGAGTCAGGGTTGCCAGGTGGGAAATCGGGAGTAGCCCAACCATAGCCACAAATCCCTAAATAACTTTGAAAAAGTCCAGTATTAGCACGTCTTGACCAACATGCTTTGTATTCCACAAGACCCAAAATGTACTCGTGGTACTGCCATTCCGTAGCAAAAAATGACTATGACACATGCACACCTGGCAACCCTTAAAACAGGTGGGGAGAAAAGAAGAAAGGAGGGAAGGCGAATGGGAGGGAAAGAGACGGCGGGGGGAAAAGAGAAGCCAAGAAAAACTGGATCTTGATGAAGAAGAACAACCCAAAACAAGTTCCACCAACGTTCCAAGTCACTCGCAAAGATTGTGTTTACTTCAAACGGATTTACTTTTCTCTCTCGCGATGGACGAGGGTTTCGGAAGCTCGGACTCAACGTTGCCTCTGACGACAAGAACACCCATCCCAATCCTAGACCTCCGCGACGTGGAGTCGAAAGGAGGGGGAGAGAAAGAGGGAGGGGAGGGGCCAGTAAGTGCTGGTCAGTCCAGGCTGCCCAATCCATACAGGGAGAGAGAGAGAGAGAAGGTTCTGGAAGGGGGCAGGTAGAGAACTGCGTATTCTTAAATAAAAAAAATTTTGGAGCTCGAGATTACCAATAAAAAAAACTTACACATCGCTTTCGATCTTGCTTTAGCTTCTTTGATGTGGACGACGAGTGGAGACTAAATATATGCCGCTTTTTATTCTGTTACACCCTGTAGAAGCTACTTGGACCGATCACTAAGGTTTTTTTTTACGTAACGCGCTCTCAGAGGAAAAAATTAAGAGTTCCAGGAATTTTGACCTCCACCCCCGCGCTATGCGCTTCCCGTGTTGCAACTGTCTTTTGAAAGAAGGGAGGGAGCTGAAAAAAAAGTGGAGGAGGTGCAACAAAATAATGGTGCAATGGGAGTCGTTGGCGAACGTTTTGCATTTCCTGGGAATCTTTTGCATAGAAGAAAAATATTTCGCCAAATGAGTTCCTGGAACGAAAAAAAAAGTCGAATCCGACCTGCCCAAACTGCCAATAGCCCTCAAGTTAAAAAGGTATTCCAGCCAGCAGGCGTCTTCTGTGATCGCCGGCCCGCCCATGATGACAAATTATGAGACACCCATTTTTCGTCCCCACGATTCGAGACGATCGACAAAATTTTTTTAAAGAAAGGACTCCCTCCCGCCCGTCTACGTATAGAGTGGTCCCAAATGTCGCGGTCAGATCAGAATCCTCCTGTGTCTCGTGATGCTGATATGGAGCAATGGGGCGACAGGTCCCCCCTCCCCCTCCCCTCCCCCCCCAAAAAAACCTCTTAATGGCGCAAGGTGGCAACAACAGACCCCCCTCTGTCATTCCCCCAAGCACTTACAATAGACCTAAACTGACCTCCAAATACTACTGCAGTATTTGCAAAGATGCTATAATTGCCATATTTTCTTTCCCTTGTATAAAAAAATACTTTACTACTCGTATGTGGTAGTTCTACCTGTTCTACCGTACCACTGTGGGAGTTCTGCTGTACCACTGACCGCAACTATGTACATAGTAGATACTACAGAAGGATTTCATTCTCTTCCTCCTCCTCTTCAACTTGATCTGATATTCCATCAAGGTTGTTTTTTGACCGTGTTACGCCATTTGTCAATCTTCTCTTCCTATAAGTGAGGCGATTATAGTAGTGCAGCGAAGACAGGAGGGGGGGTAGTAAAATTAAGGGGAGGGAAGGGTGCCCAAAATTCCGTCAATGCACACGTGGAGATTTTTTGGCAAATGCCTTCCAGGGTTCCAACCAGTGCTGCCAGGCCTTGCAAAATTTTGCCATTTGCAAGTGCTGCGTCTTCTTGCAAAAAAAAAATAAGCCTGTTTGTGACTTGCAAGTTTTGCGATTTTTGGGAGAACAGGCAATGTTTCATTCAATGCAGGAGCTGTAAATGCCACCGATTTTTCTTAAACTCTCCTGGCAAATCCAGAGAAAAAAAAATCTTTTTTGCGAATTTTGCGATTTTTCTAAAGAACTTTCTTGCGAAATCTTAAGCTGGCAATGGGGCAACACTGTCCCCGACCATAGTCTAACCACTCGCTATGACAGATCTACGCAAAAAATTTCGCTGCATGTCACCTCTCTCTCTCTCTCTCTCTGTCCCTCCCCTCTCTCCCTTCCTGCATTGTCTGCTGCTACTACTGCTAAACGCCGACGCTTCTGAAAGGGGAAATGGAATGAAATCCAAGCCCTGCCAGTTGCCCCCTCCCTTGGACCCTCGTCTCCTCTCGGGTTACAACAGCAATTGACTTTTTTTAAAGCTAAAGCAGCGGGCAGACGAGAAGGAGGAGGAGGAGGAAAATTCCAGCGATATCTATGAGAAAGGTGTGAGAAGTTGCACTTCCATGATGCACGCGGAGTGTTTTCTCCTCCCTTTAGGAAAGCTACTACGTGGCTTTTTCTCACACAGTGAAGGATGGCTGGCCTTGAAAAGCGCCGTCTCAGGTTTACAATTAATTTTTTTTTCAACTCTTGCTAACAGTGGAAAGAATGAAGTCTCTTGCATTAACGCGCGTAGCAAGCAAAGTTGACATAATGAATGATTGGTAGCAGTTGCAAAAAAAAAGTTATAGATGTAATCAAATTTATAGAAATTTCTAAGAAACATAGGTTATTAGCGTCATTGTTATTGCACAGTCAAACGCAATCGTTGACCTCACCTGAGCCGACCTTGACCTGACCCCGAGGTTGGCCGGCACCGTCTGCATCCGGAGCAGCTTCTTCGGGTTCCTCCCGCCCTCCATGGTGTGGTGGTGGTGGTGGAAGCTGTCACACTCACTCTTTAAGTCTTAAGTTGTAAACCACACAAGTTGCCGCACTTTTATATCACGTCTTCTCTCTCTCTCTCTGGTCGATCGGTCAGTCGTCGCGAACTTCCGATGTCGAACTGAGCTGAAAAGAGAGAAGTTCACTCTCTCTCCTCTCCTCTGCTCTGCTAACTGTCAGTGTCACTCAGTCTGCCACGGCCAGTGTTGCCAGATGGCACCGTTTGATGCCAAGTATAAATTCAGGCAAGTCAATTAGAGTACAATAAAAACTACTGCAAATGTAGTATGGTACCCTGTTTCGCAAGAAACCTTGTTTACTCTTGGGCATCCTTTCAAGCTCGGCTTGGTGTCAGAAAATCTGGCAACACTGGTCACAGACCACAGGTCGATGGATTAAAGGAGGAGGCGAGAGGGGGAGAAGGGAGGGAGGACTCTTGCCACGAGAGAGAGTACAAATTTTCATAGGTGAGGAGGCGGGGAAGGGAGGAGAAGAAGGAGGAGGAAGAGGAGTGGAGAGTGGATTTGACCGGGTTCGACGTTCGGGCCAGCGTTTGCAGAGAAGATGATAAATAAGACGCAAAATAATCTGGAATGGGGGATTTTGGAAGAAGAGGAGGAGGAGGGAGGTGGAAAGGGTTTCTCTTCT
>JAAUYM010045246.1_pt1 | contig 12487 bp, 20 predicted proteins | sample 7278001 | NCBI WGS metagenome assembly JAAUYM01 (sample SAMN14350224, study PRJNA611818) | marine sediment metagenome | isolation source: surface marine sediment (1.8m) | place: French Polynesia: Moorea | collected 2018-08
CGCACCACACCTCACCTGCCACACAGGAAAGGAGGCGCCAGACCATCGATTGGCAAAGAGCAGTGGGCACCGCAGGTAGTACTACTACTGTACAGTAGTAGTGGTACGCAGTCAAGAAGCAGTCTTCTTGACTGCTATCGGCGCTAGGTGGGTGTATTGGCGGTCTTGCTCCGGCGTGTAAGCAAGTTTGGTGTGGAACAGGGTATTGCCGCGATGTCCTCCGCCGCCGCCCGCGACGGGGAGGGCAGGATCAGGAGGGTCTGCTGCATCGGAGCGGGCTACGTGGGAGGGCCGACCTGCTCCGTCATTGCGCACAAGTGTCCGGGTGTCATCGTCACCGTCGTCGACATGGCCAGCGAGAAGATTGAGGTAGAGAAAAGACATTTCTCTTCCCCCCCTCTTGGGGGGGGGGGAGGGGGGCTTCCTCCTTGTTGGCCGGTGCTTTATGCGTCTTTCCTATCTTCCCGAAAGCGGTGGAATTCTGCTGACCTGCCCATCTACGAGCCCGGCCTGGAAGAGGTGGTGATGGAGTGCAGAGGGAGGAATCTGTTTTTCTCCACCGACATAGACGGAGCCATCAAGGAGGCAGACCTCATCTTTATCTCGGTCAACACCCCTACCAAAGACTTTGGACTAGGTAGCTGGAGATTACCAGTTTGAAAATGGAATTCGCCCCAAAGCTTCCAGCACTTTATTATGGGCTCTTTTTTTTCAGGGAAGGGAAAGGCGCCAGATTTAAAATATGTTGAGCGTTGTGCACGCCACATCGCGGACGTGGTGGAAGATGGTCATAAGATCGTAGTTGAAAAGTCAACCGTGCCGGTCAAAGCTGCTGAGAGCATCAGTAAGATTCTGAAGGCCAACATGAAGGACGGAGTCACCTTTCAAGTGAGAATGGATTTGGTTATTTTGCGTTAATAATGGATGAAGAACAAAATTCCCGTCAATTTCTAAGGTGCTGTCCAATCCAGAGTTCCTCTCTGAAGGAACCGCCATCTCTGACCTGATGACCCCTGACAGGGTGTTGATTGGTGGTGAGGCAAGTGAAGAGGGAGAAAAGGCAATCGAGGAACTTGTCTGGATCTATATGCACTGGATTTCCAGAGGTGACTAGACTCTTATCGCAGCCCTTTACTGTCAGTTACGTTACGTTTTTCAAATTTGCAGAGAAAATCTTGACCATGGATACCTGGTCCTCCGAGCTGTCCAAACTTGCTGCGAATGCAATGCTTGCGGAGAGAATCTCTAGCATCAATTCCCTCAGTATTCTCTGTGAAGCTACCGGAGCAGATGTCAGTGAGGTTGCCAAAGCAATAGGTGGGGCATTCATTTGTGGGCTTGCACTCTTGTGTTTGGTACCAGTTCGGTTACACTCTCCCCCCGACATTTCCAGGTACCGACAGTCGCATTGGACCCAAATTTCTGCAGGCATCTGTCGGTTTTGGGGGTTCCTGTTTTCAAAAGGACTTGCTCAACTTAGTCTACATCTGTGAATCGCTGAATCTGCCTGAAGTGGCACTGTACTGGTGAGAAAAAGTCAATTTGTCCGTAGTATAAGATTGACAAGCAAGGTATACATACTGTATATGATACTCAGGAGCCGAGTGATTGAGATGAATGACCACCAGAAGAAGTGCTTCTCCTCCCGCATTGTCAAGACGCTGTTCAATACTGTGACGGACAAGAGGCTCTGTCTTCTCGGCTTTGCATTCAAGAAGAACACCGGCGACACCCGGGAGTCACCGGCCATCTACGTTGCGAAGCACCTCTTGGACGAGGGAGCAAGGCTGGCCATCTATGATCCAAAGGTTTGAAAGGGCTTTCTTTTTACCCCTTCCAAGCTTTTACTACCTCATCCATGCTCTCGCCGCCAGGTGGCGAAGGAACAGATCTACTTGGAGCTGGAGCGACGTTTCAGTCCCGGCACTGACGCCAAGTCTGTCTCTGAGCTGGTGAGTTATATTGGTGGTGGCACCGTTCATGTGGAGAAAGCAACACTTGATTCCCCCCTCCCCCTTGTCCTGTCCGCTCCGCTATAGGTGACGGTGCACGATAATGCTTACAACGCCGCGTCCGGCGCCCACGCCCTGGTCATCTGCACCGAGTGGGACGAGTTCAGGCAGCTGAGCTACAGGAGGATCTATTCCTCCATGGAGAAGCCGGCCTTTGTGTTCGACGGACGCAAGATCCTTGACCACCCAGACCTGGTGGAGATCGGCTTCCACGTGGAGACCATAGGAAAGAGGGTGTCCAGAAGCCCGGTCAACAGAAAGTGGCACTGAAAAATGGGAGGGAACATTGTAATTATTTGTACTCTCTCCCCCCTCGAGGAAAAATGTGCGTGATGTTTGCGTGTGTTCATTAAGTACTTTTTGTGTGTTTCTACTATTTGTACTGACTGACTATAGACTTTTTTCTTTAAAAAGTCACTGCGTACGGTATAGCAGACCCAATATACCACTAGATGAATTTCAGCTTAGTGCTCGGCTTTATTTTGTGATACTAGTTGTAGTGTACACTGTACATACCGGGAAGCAAATTAGAAAAGTGCAGGTTGCAAAATAATATTTAACCAGCTTAACAGCTGGCTTACCTGCAGGTTGTTGATGCTTTCTACTTCCTTCAACATATTCCTGTAAAAAACAAGAACAGACTCTGTTCATACACCTGCGGCAAGACGTTGATAAAGAACAGAGATGCTAAAGTGCCTTTTTGGTTGTGTCCAAGGATGCCGAACCCACCCCAAATTTCCACTTGAGTGATGAACACTGTCTCGGCAACAACAAGAAGAACAATTGTTCTTGTTGTTGCCGAGACATGGAATACGAGTTAACTCGTATTCCATGACCTGTCGGCTTCGCCGCAGGTAAAAAGATTGAGACAATAGCAGACGTTTTGGATCTCTTTCCCCCCTTTTTTTAAGATACCGCTCCGAAGCAGTTTAAGTAGAGGACACAATGGATGACTACGAAGTCCTGTGTCTGATCGGCGTGGGCTCCTTCGGGAGGGTGTTCAAGGCCAAGGAGCGATTCGGGGAGAAGAGGACAGTCGCACTAAAGCTGATCCCCAAGGTGAAGTGAAGCAAGAAAGTTGCTACTAGGTACATTAGTTGTACTAACGAATCCATCTGTTCTCCCTCCTCTGTTGCTACGTCCAGGTTGGCAAGAGCGAGCGTGAGGTTTCGATGCTTCGGGCCGAGCTGAAGATCCAGCGTTCACTTCCTCCCCACCCTAACGTGGTGCGCATGCTCTCCGCCTTCGAGACGCCCGTCGAGCTGGCCGCTGTCACAGAGTTCGTGGCCGGAGGGGAGCTGCACAGCCTCACTCACGCCGCGGACAGTAAGGAGGCCAGAGAGGATGATAGGGAGGGGCGGCCGCGTCGGCAAAGGCGGCGCCCACTGACGGAGAAGCGGGTGAGGGAGATCGCCGGGGACGTCCTCAGCGCCTTGCACTTCCTGCACAGCAACAGGATCCTCCACAGAGACGTCAAGCCACAGAACATCCTCATCAGCAAAGACGGTCTCTTTTTTTTCTCAAGCTTGTCAAGCTGTTGCGAATTTGCTACCTAGATGTTGATCTTTTCGCCCTTGAAGGTCGTGCGAAGCTTTGCGACTTCGGTTTCGCTCGCCACTTGGGCGAGGGGACGCTGGTGCTGACGTCGGTGAAGGGGACGCCGCTGTACATGGCGCCGGAGGTCATGGAGGGGAAGCCCTACGATCAGGTAAGCGGAGGTGGAAAAATTCTCAACTTATTGTTAATTTTGCATTCATGTTCTCCGAAGGGTGTGGACCTCTGGTCTGTGGGATGCATCTTGTATGAGCTCTGTGTTGGCATCACACCATTTCACTCCAGCGACCTGGCGAAGCTCATAGGCAAAGTCAGGTATGACGATAAAAATCGAGCATATGAACGTTAAATTCTACATTTATTGTACACTACTATGTACTTGTACTGTAGATACGACTCTATCCAGTGGCCTGACACGATGGGACGGGAAGCCAGAAATTTTCTACAAGGTTTGCTTGAGAAAGATCCGAGGAAGAGGATGGGGTGGTCCCAAGTGCTGAAGCATCCATTCATTTCCCAACATTTCAAAGAACACCATCTACAACAGGTAATGATGCAACGCAAAATGTCAGTCTTGTTGCTGTACGTAGTACGTAGGTGTCATTCTGTGAAGGCGTCCTCCCTCGGTTACTCCTCCCCTCTGACGAACCCCATGACCGAGTCGCAGGAGCTGGCCAAGGAGATGCAGCGACAGAACAAGGCGGCCAAGTAAGCAAAAAGGGACATTTCTCCTACAAACAACAATTCTAGCTCGGTGGTATTAACCTTGGCTGAAGGTTGGCGCAGTCCGGCGCGTCGGCGCTGCAGCCCCTGGTGGCGCTAGCGCAGAAGCACAAGGACGAAAAGGAGAGGATGAGGAAGATTCGCGGCGAGGTGGCGGCGGCGAACTGGTCCGGGCTGTACCCTCCACAACATCACTCCCCCCTGCTGATGGCGCCCTTCTCCGCGGCGGCGGCCGCCCACGGCAGGAGTCGGCGCAACTCGGACACCGACCTGTTGGCTGGGGCCCCGGAGTCCGGCCAGGTCCGCCGCCGACGCCGGCACTCCGACCTGGGATTCGTCACACAAGAGCCTTCAGCGGACAGAGAGAAGAAGGATGACTACTTCAGAGGTCGAGTTGGAACGGCAACGGATGATCGGTAAAAGCTCTTACAAGTGCATGTGTAATGTTATCCGTACAGCATTTGCAATCCCCCGTCACAGCCACATGGAATCCAAGTGTGCTGAGAAGACCAGCAACCGTCCAGCTCCACCACCACGTTCAACCGATTTGTCCACGGTTGATGATCCCCTGCAGAGTGAGGAATGGTGCCAGTTCCTGGATGGACAACTCGCCGATAGAGATGCTCTCATGGATTCCCTGGGCAACCAGAACTACGTCTCCATGCTGGTGGGGCCTATTTGCGTAAGAAGTTATGCTCCTGTTCAACGTAGTAGTACATACTATGTGCCCACAGGTTGCTCCACTAAGGAACCGCCACATCTCCCTCGCCGCCGCCGGCAAAGTCGCCCTCGTCCTTGCCACCCCATTCCTCCTGGATCCGGAACAAGAGTCCCAACGACGGCACCTGGACCTGGCCTTGGGCGCCTACTCCAGGGCCAAGGTGCTCACCCACCTCGTCGTTTCTTGTCGCACATTCGCCCGAGAGGAGGCAGAGGAGGAAGGGGAGACGACGGAAGAGGTAACGCGGCTGTCCGCCGTCGTCACCAGGCTGGCATACACCGACGGTGAGAACGGCTTCACGGGGGAGCTGCTGGCAGCACTCCAGCAGAGCGAGAGGTGGCCGCTTGTGGGAAGGAGTGGGGGGAGGATGGACTTCCTGCGGGCCATGCTGGCGTCAAGCGGCGGGCGGAGGCTGCACGCTCTCAACTGGCTGGTCAAGGTGGCGGCGGAGGCGGAGGGGGCAACGGATCTGGTGGAGCGCGCGATCGACGGAGATCTCGTCCGTAGCGTGCTGGCGGGTGGTCGCGACGGCGGCGGCGGCGGCGACGGCGACGGCGGCGGAGTTGAAGGCGGAGTCGAAGGCGGAGTTGAAGGCGGTGGCGGCGACGCCGCCGTTAGGAGGCTGATGACGCTGCTGTGCCTGTGGAAGAAGAGTGGTCGGGGCACCGAGAAGCTGGACAAGGTGCTCGGGGTGAACAGGGACATCTTATCCGCATGCGCGGGGAGCAAGGAGGAAAAGCTTGGGATCTCGAAGAGCGTCGCCGAAGCGACAAGGACGATGATCTCCGATGTCAAAGTTTGATGAGACGATCATTTCCTGTCAGAAATGCAAGCAGCAGAACAAAAGAAAAAAACCTATTCTGTCTCAATATTCTAAATTATTTTCGATATGTTTAGTTCAATGTCCTAGGAAAGCGGCGCAATACTAGTGACTGAGATTTCCTCACACACACTAGTATACATACAGGTAAGGTACTCGTATGTATAAGGTAATTACATGGATGCTACTTTATTTCATTTCTTTCTTTTGAGAAAGAATAGGTTATCTGCCTACTGTAGAATGCATGCAAAAATCAATGCTCGCTCTTTTTGTTGTACCCACAATCACTCTCCTACGTACGAGTACATATAGTATGTAGTACTGTACTGTGTTCCCAACCATCAACGGTGGTTTGAAAAAATGGAAGCTCAGTTGGAACATAGGTATTCACCTTGCGCACACGTTTTTTGCACGTTTGGCGCCGATTTGAATTCTCAGTCGACGCTTATTAACAAAATTTCTGCATCGGAGCTCAGTCGGAAGTTTATTAAGAGGGCGTTGTTGGTTGGGTACACGTATCCAAATGACGGTACGTCATTGCATTGCAGGTGTGTGTAACTAGTATACTATAGTAGTAGACCTTGAACTTCGTAAAGTCATTGGTCTAGTACGTAGAACAGAGTTTTTTGTACTATATAACGAAGGTTAGGTTACAACTTGAAAAAGGCAAATTTGGTAATCACAGTTTATTATTCTGTGGTTACACCCATTTACTGCCTATAAGTTAAGTTAGTATATTGGAGTTTTCTGCAAAGCGGAGGTCCACTGTACGTACGTATGTAGTGATTTAGTAAATACCAATTTAGTAAGTATTTCTCTGCTAGCATCGTGCTAGATTTAGTAAAGAACCTCAATTTTATCAAACTTTTCTGTTGAAAACCGAACAGAGCAATGGTAACTCCCAGCCCAATGTGATAAAGTTGAGTTGGGAGAAAGGGCGAAGTGTATTACGATCTGCGAGAAAAGGGCAAAAAAGAAAAAAAAATCGGTGATCAGCTGACGGCGGCAAAGCAACGGAAACAATACATAAAAAGTAAACAAGTAGCAGAGGCAAGTGCAACAGAGAGAGAGAGTCTGTGCCAAAGGAGAGGAGAGGGAGGAGGGGGAAATTCACCCTTCTTTCCTCCTCTGTGGCCTCTCTCGGCCTCAAACTACAGGAAGCAGCAGCGGAGGAGAAAGCAGAAGGTTGGGGGAGAGCGAGGGGGGGGGAATTTGCCCAAATCCCGGAGGCTGAGACGAGAAGGGAGGAAGAGAGAGAGAGAGAGAGGGGGGGGGTGACAATAAACAGCAACGGCCTTTATTCATTCATTGACGACGATCCATGTGACTGCGTCTGCGTGGCGGAGGAGAGGAGTGGAGAGGACAGGAAGGGCCTGGCGATGCCGGAGTGCGCGGAGATGGAGTCGGTGGTGGACCAGACGCTGGTGGCGGCGCTGCCGGACTGCGGCGCGCGCGGCGCGGCGGCCGCCATGACGGTCAAGGGCGGCGCCAGAAAGGAGGAGGTGGAGGCGGCTCTGGCGGCCGACACCTGGCGGCAGAAGGAGGCCAAGGCGCTGGCGCGCGTGGCCGGCGGGGGCGCGGCGGCGCTCAGCGAGGGGCGGAGGTGGCTGTGGAGGGGCGTCTACCTGCGCCGGGTCGGAGGGGACGGGGACGCCGCGGCCACGGCCAGACTCTACTGGGAGACGGTCAAGACCTGCTTCGGCGACGCCAGGGAGCTCCCGCCCGACTCACCGGCCAGCCTCCCCTCCCTGTTGGACCCCAACCACACCGCCAGCTACTGCCTCAAGGCGACCGGGAGGCAGTCGGTCATCAGGGTGGCCACCTGCATCGCGTACAACCGACCGGGTAGGGGTTTTTTTCGGAGGGTTCTCTCCCTCCCCCCCCCCCTATACACCCGTCTTTGACCTTTCTCCTCACCTCCCTTCTCCTTCTCCTCAGACTTGCAGACCTGCCCGCTCCTCTTCTCTCTTGCCGCCGCCTTCAGACACTATCTCAGCGAGGAGGACACCTACGGGCTGCTCTCAGACCTGGCATCCTCCAAGGAGCCTAGGTAACGCAAGGTGATGTGGGTTTTTTTTCTCCCACTTATTTTTTTTATGTGTGTCCAGGTTTATCTCGGAGGGGAGAATGAGGCTGGAGGTTGAATGGAGGACCGCAATGGAGCTCAACAGGAAGTACAATGTGAGCACTGTACAACTGTACAATATAGTATTTTTTTTTACGAAATTTGTCTTTTTTTGTTGTTTAGAAGCGAAGCCTCTCCCAAATTTCCTCACTGTGCTCCAAGCCGCAACAAGAGTTGGAACAGATCTTCCAACAGTGGACCTGGGCCATCTTCGACTGTCTGCCTTTCCCTTTGATCGTAAGTAGGACTGCTCACACAGTGGGATTTCAGTACATACTGTAGTACTTAATAATAGTGCAAGCTTTTCTTTTCATCGATAATAACACTATTTTTTTAAATTTTCAGATTCGCATAATAGACTGCTTCCTTATCGAGGGCGAGAAAGTCCTCTTCCGCGTCTGCCTGGCCCTGGTCAGACTGTTCGCCAAGAAGTCCAGGCAGGACCCGAGGAGCGTCGACGTCAGGAGGAAGGGGGCGGCGGAGGCGTTCCTCGACTTCTGCAGGGACGTCGACGTGTCCCCGGACGAGCTGCTGAAGAGGGCCTTCTCCTATCGCGGGCTGAGCCGATCCGCCATTGCCGCCATCGCCCTCTCCGCCGAGGCAGAGGTCAAGGCCGGCGGGTTCGCCTCCAACTGCAGGTCCAGGTCCAACGACAACCTGCCGGACGCCGGCGCCGTCGACAACATCAGGGCGGTCTCGGACAACCTCACGTATAAGCAGGTGGGGACTGTTACTTCGAAACGGATGCTGGACTCGCATTTCTGCCTAGTCTTAACACTATTAACAGCTGTGTACATAAAATTCTCTAATCTTTCTCTCCGTCTCTCTCTCTGTTCTTTTTCTCTTCCTCCCCTTCACTCCCGATTTTTCTCCCCCTGTGTGAAACTGGTGTCGCCACCCCAGGGGATGTCCACCCCACAGCCTCGGAGGCGCAATCCGGCCACTTACCCCGTCAAGCAACTCAACTCGACAATTCTAGCTGAAAAAGACGTAAAAGAAGACAGATGCATTTTTAGCTTATCGCTTCGTTGCCGGGATTGTTCTGATTTTTTATTCCAACGGAATTTATAATTACTTTTCTTTTGGCAGACTCACGGGATTATTTTTTTTCCTATGTACTTGTATACATAGGTGTACCGTATGCTTATGGGTATATAGTATATATTTACATTTTTTTAGTGAATGTTTGTGGTGGCTTTATGTTTTGTGCTTGGTTACTTGGTTGTACGTAGTTGTACATGTGTACGAGTAGTAATGTAGTACATTTGGAATGAACTCGGCATTAATTATCTCTTTCTATTGATCAGTTGGTCCAGATCTGGCACTGGCTCCCCGACCGGATGACGACCGTCCCTCCGCGACTGGCGTACTCCTCCGACGAGCACGGCGTCTCCCTCACCACCTTCTACACCAGAGCGGAGAAGTTCGAGCAGAGCATCCTCGTCGTCAAGACCGACGGGGGAGAGGTACGGATGGCCGCGCAGGGAGGGATCCGGACGTGTCCGCTTCCCCCCGTTCTCAACTTGTCTCTCCTTTCCGCAGCTCTTCGGCGCCTACTGCTCTGGGTCCTGGGCAGAGAGGAAGTTCAAGGACGACCGCGGCATGAGGCAGACCTACTTCGGCAACGGGGAGACGTTCCTCTTCAGGCTGGTGGGAAAAGGTGTGTTGTCAAGAGTTGTCAAGTATGGCAAATTCCTGAGATTACCGGCCGCTGCCCTTTTTTCAGACGGTCGTGGCGAGTGCGCCAAGTACCCTTGGGTGGGATTGAGAGACAAGGGCGGAGTAGGAGGCGGAGGCAGCGGCGGCGAAGGCGACGCTGGACTGTCCAAGGCCGAGGCGCACGCCAGGGAACTCTTCATGTCTGCCCAGCACGACATGGTCGCCATCGGAGGAGGGTCAGTCGCAGATGACGAGAGATTTTATTTTTTTAATGCCGGAAGAAGGAATTTCGTTTCTCTTCAGTGGCGGCAACGGCATCTACCTGGACGCGTCCCTGACGTGGGGCAAGACGGAGCACTGCGCCACCTTCGACAACCCCCCGCTCTGCCAGGAGGGAGACTTCAAGGTGGCGCTCATAGAGGTCTACGGACTCAACGAGCTGGATATTTAGACGAACACATGCACGTCACACAACTGGTGTCATCTCATGTCCATGCATAACAACAGTGACTCAAGAGATCTGCCCACCCGATATTGCGATATTGGAATCAATTTTGCTTCCCCTATACGTACTTTTTTTTTTACTTACTTCCTCATGTAGCAATAATTAACAGGGTGAACATGTGTGGTTTTTTTTGTCATCTTTCGACCTATTGGAAGTATTTTGAACGGAAGGCCCCTCCTCCCTGGATGACATATCCTCCACTTTCTTGCATTTACTACTAGTAGGGTGAAGTGAAAGTAACAATACTCTTTTCAGGCATAATAATAATGCTAACATTCCCCATGAAATTGACGGTGTGTCGTGAAGAAGTAATCGCATTGTAGTAGTAGAGATAATAGTAGTATACTGTTCGTTGTTGTTGAGTAGAAAAAAACACATTTAGTACATCCTGCGTTTTGTTTGTTTGTTTACGAAGTACTCTGCTAAATATAGAGATTCAGATTCTTTCACTTTGCTTGCGAGTTGATTCGCTCGATGAAAACTAACCCCTGGACAGGTGTACTGTTTGTACCTAGTACTGTACAGTACGACAGAGAAGGGCCAAAAGAACACCGGATTCAGATGCTGTAGTCGGGAGGCACCACAAGACCTGCCGAGGTGTCCATTCTCTTGAACAGTCTCTTCCGGAAACTGAAGGGAGAAAAATAAACTGTACTGACTGTACTACTAGAAAGTACCGGTAGTAACTGTCACAGCAGCGATTCTTTTGTCCATGTTCTGCGGAATGCTGTTCTTCCTCCTTCCTCCTTCCTCACGGCTCTCCTCATCGTCTTCCATGACGTCGTCTTCGTCGAAATAGTCCTCCAAGCTTAACCTACAAGTAAAAAGTGTAGCTGATTTCAACACATTGATACCTATGAATGAACCTGACTGATGCCATAGTAGGTATACGGTATACACTGTAGCATAGCATGACTTGACTTTTTAATGATGGCGTGCAGATGGTATTGAACTAGAGCGTGTTTACCGGTAGATGCTCTGGTGCAAGGTGAAACCCGAGATGGAGATGCGCGCAAATCTGGAGGGCTTCCGCCTCCGCTTCTCACGAAAGATCAGATATGTCGTCGGCGCTGTGGTTGATTCTGCCAAATTCCAAAACGCATCGCTCAGTTAGCCAATTAATAACACGTAGTACTCGGAGGTGTCTCCTCCTCGTCGCAAATTCTGGATGGTCTTCGCGGTGCTCTTGTCGCTCCTGCTGCTGTTGTTGATGCTGCCATCGACGCAGGCCATCGAGTATCCAGCTTGTGTCGTCACCTCCTCCTCCTCCTGCTTCCATGTCTGCCACGTCCCTCTGAGCCGCCACCCTGTCTGCCGCCTCCGTCAACCTCATTGACGACGTCCTCTCTGCCGCCAACACCGCCAGCACCCTGGCTGGGGTGTCCCTGCTGGAGTCCGCCTGAGATGTTCTTCGGCATATCCTCGGACCTGCTCACATTAATTAAGAAGCAATATATCCTTGTAACAAGACTGCCACGTCGACCCGACGGGGCAGCCTAACAAATTCAGCTTTAAACGTGTAACAAAATGTATCATTAGAATACCATGTAAATGTCACAATTTTTTTAAAAATTTGTTACGCTTGTAAGTTTAAAAGTCCCGTTGGGGAATTGTTGCTAAACCTTGCTCTGTCCAAGTGCATCAATGGGTCTACGTTCCCGCTGACGTCGTAGCAGCGCCTGAGGTTCTCGAAGTACTCGCGGTTCCTCTCGATAACTGCGTCTCTGTCCACCGAAGAGGAGCTCTTCTGCTGTTGATATCCCTGCTCACTCTTCTCTCCCGCCTCATCCTCCTCTCGGTTCGCTCTGTGGCCCCCACTCAGGAAAGTGGCACCAGTGGAGGGGGCTTCCTCTTTCCCTTCCTCGTCCTTTCTGTCGTGGCTGTCCCTCTTCAGTTTGGTGTCCGTGGTGACGGGGACCACATGGAAGATGGAGCCGTTGTCGCTGAAGTAGTCGATCTCCTCCCGGGGCGTGGAAATGGCGGTGCCGAAGTCGCAGTCCTGTTCGAAGCTGCTGTCCGCCATGTTGGAAAACATTTTCGCCCTTCTGCAAACCAACCATGGAGATAAAAATTTCAGCAGATACTTGGGCTAACAGCATAGTTTTTATTGGTCTCACTTTGGTGAAGGTCCTAAAGCGTGGTCATTGTTGAGAAGCACTGGCGGGCTGCGGATGCTGTCAGGAAATAGGTACTAGGTGCATGAGGGGAGCAGACAGACAGCTAAAATAAAATTAGTGTTATAAAACATAAATACAGTCGAGTTTCACATTAACAATTCTCACATTAACAATTCTCACATTAACAATTCTCACATTAACAATTCTCACATTAACAATTCTCACATTAACAATTCTCACATTAACAATTC
>JAAUYM010012377.1_pt1 | contig 12486 bp, 10 predicted proteins | sample 7278001 | NCBI WGS metagenome assembly JAAUYM01 (sample SAMN14350224, study PRJNA611818) | marine sediment metagenome | isolation source: surface marine sediment (1.8m) | place: French Polynesia: Moorea | collected 2018-08
CAGAATCAATTCAACGTGGCTCAAAAAACACTGGCCGTTGCCGAGGCCGAGTTGCGCAAGGCATCACAGGATGCTTTTCAGGATAGTAAAAGTAATGCAGAAGTCGCCCTGCTCAGTGCCGAGGTAGAACTGCAGCGCACACGTATGGAATATGCCAAAAAGCAGCTGGACAAAATTAACGTGACAGCAGAAAGAAGCGGCGTGCTTATTTATTCCAGTAAATCAGACTGGATTGGCCGCCCGGTAATGGTTGGTGAACGTATTATGGAGGTAGCCGATCCGGATCGCATTCAACTACAGATAGAGTTGCCAGTAGGGGATGCCATCGTACTTGAGGACCAGGCAGCCGTAGAAGTTTTTCTTGACGCAGATCCACTTAACCCGATACCGGCAGTGTTGACTAACAGCAGTTATCGCGCTGCCAAGTCAGAGAGCGATGTAATGAGCTACCGGTTATATGCCAGGTTTGACGAAGCGGTTGATCCAAATGAACTGCGTATCGGTCTGCAAGGCACCGCCAAGGTATATGGAGAAAGGGTTTCTCTTTTCTTTTACCTGTTTCGCAGACCCATATCTGCGGTTAGGCAATTCTTTGGAATATGAAACGACAAAGGGATGACTTTGATCTGCCAGAGTTACGCAGTGACCTGCATTTAATAGAAGGCCCTGTTGCCCTGGATGGCTCACCCAGTTGGTTAATCGTTGACCCGCTTAGGAATAAATACTTTTCTATTGGCTGGTCTGCATTTCAGTTACTTTCACGATGGACACTGGGTACCGCCAAAAAACTCATTAGCGCAGTTCAAAGCGAAACTACGTTGAACGTGGGCGAGCGAGATGTTAAATCATTAATCGAATTCCTGCTTACGAACAGCCTGACAAGAGAACCCGCTTCCGGTACCAGTCTTGATTACCTCGAACAATACGAAGCGAGCAAATCATCATTCCTGGTTTGGCTGGTACACCATTACCTGTTTTTCAAGATTCCGTTGGTTAAACCGACCCGGTTTCTCAGGCGAACGCTGATCTATGTTGAGCCTATATTTTCCTACACTACACGTGCGTTTGTATTTACGCTGGGGTTGGTCGGTTTATTTATGGTTGGTCGCCAGTGGGAAGAGTTTGTTTCAACGTTTCTCTACTTTTTTAACCTGCAAGGCCTGTTGTTTTATTTCCTGTCGCTGGTGTTTATCAAGGTATTGCATGAGCTAGCGCATGCCTACACCGTCATACGTTACGGCTGTAAGGTTCCCACGATGGGGGTAGCTTTCCTGGTAATGTTCCCATTGCTGTATACGGATACTTCAGATACCTGGCGAATCAAATCTGCTACGCAGCGCGTGAACGTTGGAGCTGCAGGTATGCTCATGGAGCTTTATATTGCGTTGGTTGCAACTTTTGCCTGGAGTTTTTTTCCAGAGGGCCATCTAAAAAGCGCCGCCTTTATACTTGCAACGACCAGCTGGGTTATGTCATTGGCGATAAACGTGAATCCACTCATGCGCTTCGATGGTTATTATATCCTTTCCGATCTGCTACATGTTCAAAACCTGCAAGCGCGCTCTTTCGACATTGGCAAATGGAAATTAACCGAACTGCTATTCGGTTTGAAGCTGAAGCCGCCTGAAGCATTGCCTGATGCAATGTTGTACAAGCTCACTATTTACGCATGGTGTGTGTGGGTTTATCGCTTTTTCCTGTTTATCGCGATCGCGTTGCTCGTCTATCATTTCTTTTTCAAGTTACTCGGCATAATCCTTTTTGTCCTTGAGATATTCTGGTTTATTGTATTACCAATGGTAGATATGCTGAAAAAGTGGTGGGACCTTAGAGCGAGCATTAAGCGTTCGCGGCGCACATACGTGACGGCATTCATTACATTCTTATTGCTAATAGCATTCATCGTTCCATGGAAATCTACCGTGTCAATGCCTGCCATGATGATGAGTGGACAGACCTTTACCGTCTTTGCACCAGGGCCAGCACAAATCAAAGTTAATAACATGAAAGAAGGTCTGCGTGTCAGTAAAGGTGACATATTAATTGAGCTGTCCGCGCAAGAAATTGACAAAGATATAGAGCTAACTCGCTTACGTATTGAACAACTTAAACTACAGGCAAGGCGTATCGCTGCCAGTGAGAAAGAGCTGGATAACGTTCAGGTAATTATTCAGCAGTTGCAGGAAAGTCGTTCACGCTTAAAGTCATTACTTGATCTGCAGGAGAAAATGCTGGTTCGTTCACCGATTAATGGTGTGCTGCAAGATGTGACTACTTCCTTGCACAATGGTCGTTGGATAGATCAGTCATTACCACTGGCTAATATTGTCGTCCCAAAAGACGTAGTGATTGAAGGTGTACTTGGGGAAGATCAGCTACACCTCGTTAAGTTACAAGCGCCTGTCAGGTTTATTCCGGATAATGCCCAGATAAAGTCTATCTGGGGGATTGTTTTTGATATAGAAGAAGCGGATATGAAAGTGCTTGATTTGCCTGCGTTGTCATCGGTGAATGGTGGAACGGTACCATCTACGCAAAATCAGGATGGCCAGTTAATACCCAATCGATCGATCTATCGCTTGCGCGCCATGGTAAGCGAGGTAGAGCAGCTTGAACTGGAACAGGTTTTAAGAGGCGTACTTCATGTCGAAGCGGAAAAAGAAAGTTTTCTGTCCCGAAGTTATAAACTGGTGATGACGGTACTCATCAGAGAATCGGGCTTTTAAAACGACATACTGTTTAACCTTCGTCAATTTCGTTCATATCGGGTGCAGCCTGCCAAATACGATAATGCACTTCTGCTTCTTTAGGCGCATAGACGACAACCGGTAAACGGCTGTTATAACGTATCAGATAGGGTTCCCCGCCAAGCCTAATAAAGCGTTCTACTGGCGGTGTATCAGGGTCAACGGCCATTAATGTGCCAACCATTTGCCCAAGCTCAGGGATGACATAACGTGTATAACCCCAGCCGTCGATGTTTTTTGATTCTATCTTGCCGGTAAAGAAATAGCGGTTTTGAGCGTCAGTCTTCACAGTCTTACCAATGATCAGCTCTACTTTATAGAGAGATTCATCCTCCTGTACTGGTAGTTCGAGAACATGCCTTGTCATTCCCTGTTCGGCTAGTGGAAAGGCTTTCAAATTGTCCGCCGCATGTGCGGTCAACATCGCAACCATCATCACGACCAGGGTGAATATGTGTTTTTTGTTCATGTCTTTTCCTGTGTTTTCTAAGCTCAGCCTAACGTGTGCTTGTGAGTCATTCCTCGGCATTGCATCCGTACGGGTTAGCACATCATAAGTCACTGATTATTAATTATAAATATGCCATGAAATAATAGTCGATTGCTGCTCAAGAATTTTCAATCTAACCCGATATAGTAATATTGGCTGCGCGTTACCAGAACATGGATGTCGGCCAGGTTGTCAATTTTAACAAACTTAACTAATTACATGTTTGCAAAAAATAAACCCGCGACGCTGGAAGGAACGACGATAGGGCGCTACGAACTGAATGAGATCATTGGTAGCGGGACCTTTGGCGAAGTCTATAAGGCGTTCGACCATGAACTGCGCAGGCACGTTGCAATAAAAGTCCGTTCCATGGACCTTGTTAATAGCAAATTTAATAAGGAATCTGTCATACGTGAGGCACGTATACACGCACTGGCTGAGCATTCCAATATCGTTCCGGTATACGACATTATTGATTATAAAAAGTCAGTATTGATCGTGATGCGTCTCGTGAATGGTGGTGACCTCGACCAAATATTGAGTAACCAACGTCAGCCGTTCAAGGTAAACCAGGCATTAAAGATCATGCAAAAGATACTCTGGGCAATGGAGTATGCCCATAATATGGGTATCGTCCATCTTGATCTTAAACCGGGTAATATACGTATTAGTCTAAATGGTGAAGTACTGGTAATGGATTTTGGTATTGCTACCTTTCTCGAAGAGCAGTCTTTCCTGGATGGGAAACCGAACGGCACGCCGTCATATATGTCACCTGAGCATATCAATTGCGAACACATGGATGCTCGCGCCGATATCTATTCATTAGGCATAATTCTTTACAAGATGTTGACTGGCAGGCATCCGTTTACCAATGCGACTAATGTTACTGAAATGCTGAAAAGCCACCTGGAAACACCCGTTAGCAAGCCTTCTGAATTTGTTGACACCATACCGGACAAGGTTGATCTGGTTTTATTGAAGGCGCTCGATAAAAATCCACGCAAGCGCTTTCATTCCTGCAGAGAATTTGTGCAAGCACTTGAAAGAGCGGTAGGTATTGATGCTGGCACTGAAGATATGGATAAGGAATTGCGCTGGGATCATCGTGCTGCCGTTACGCTAAAAGTAAGAATTCAATGCCAGAGTGATACCGGTTTTATTTTTGCTGAAACAGTTAACCTGTCGGTAAGCGGCGCGAACTTGCGGGTCACATCCGATATTGAAGTTGGCAGCCGCATCTTTCTCGAGTTTTATATCCCATCAGATTCCGAGGATGATTATTTGAAGGTCACGACCAACGCGACCGTGCTATGGAAAGATATCAATCACGGTCAGGATGATATTTCTATTGGTGTTAGCTTCAATGATTTGCAGGATATGGAGCGTTACCGTATCAGTGTTTATGTACGTAATCGCATCATGGAAGGGGATATTGATGAATTACCAACCGAAAGAACAATGACGTATTCGTAAAAAATAGCCATATTCCGCAATTCCATACTTAGCCTATCTCTCTTGCACATGCGTGCATGTAAAGAACACTTGACTTCATCATTTAGCGACGATAATTTAGTTTAGATTGTTTCTAAATGTGTTGTTATAAAAACAATAAATTCAACAAGTTATACATTTAGATAAGAGCGTGAATGGTGCAGAAACGCCTGCAGTCTGAAGGGTAAATGTGTAAGTCACTTTTTTTGCTGCAAAATGCAACAAAATGCCTCCTTTGCCAATTAGTTCAACTAATGCATTGATTCTTATAAAGTTTTATTACCTTGCATATACAGCTTAAGAGTCTATAATTTGTGCATTGCAACAATTTCCGTGATGTTTGATGGATGCCAAAAGTCATATAAGTACCGCTGAGCAACTTAACGAGCTCAAGCAAAATATAGAGAACCTGGTTTCTGATGTTCAGGATGTCAGACTGGCAAATGAGTTAAGTAAACTCACCCAGGTAAGACTGGTTGATTTGCAATATTCTGCCAAGCTGGTCCTTGAACAGTTAAAAGAGCACCTCGACGAAGAACAGGACTCAGAGAAGACTGCGCCTGATCTTATGCGCTCTGCATAAGAAATTGATCGTAACGTTTACAGAAGTCGTCCTGCATTTCAAAGTAAGACAAGGCGCCTGTTTCAAACACAGTAAATTGCCAATTGCTCTTCTGTTTTAACGATTCTTTCCAGCAATAGTTCGTAAAGTCTCCTCTTACGCCATGACTCATCCAGACAGGATGAGTTAGCGATTCATAAATAGCATTGATATCCCGGCTAAACAAATAGCCTGATAAAAAGTAAAAGGGTGCATAGCAAGCACCTGGCTGCTGCGCTGATTGATAGGCATATTCATACATCGCTTCGTCGATTTGCTTCGAGCCCCAGGTCTTTTGCAGGAAGAAACGCACGCTGCGACGCGATGTTAGCAATGCGAACAGGTTCTTTCCGATTATGGAAACTTTCAAAACCTTTAAGAAGCCATGCATGCCCCTGTTGCTTAAAGGTTCACCCTTGTAGGGATGTTGTTTGTTAAATCCGGTAGGCGCAACCAGGGCCAGGCTTCGATATGAGCCAGGTGATTCCTGCGCTGCGCGTGCCAGGAATTCACAGGATGTCGAAACGGCAAGCGCATCGACTGCCTTACAGTCATGGATTGAAAGGATTCGATTACAAATAGCGTGAACAGCATCAGTCATCAGGCGTGGCGTATATTCGCGGTCACTCCTGTCTGAAAAACCATAGCCTGGTAGATCAATGGCATAAACAGGGCGTTTGTGTCGATAGTGTTCGTATAGCGGTCTTACCTCATGCGCACCGGCAGCGGCATTGATAGTATGGATTAATAACAGGGGCGTGGTGTTGGTCGTACTGTCGGGCGCGTCTGTATAGTAACTAATAACGCCAGCGTCTGAATCAAATGCATCGCGCTTGCCAGGTAATGCAAGTTCAAGAGTCATTGTTCTATGAAAACATGGCGTGGTCGCCAAGCTCCTGTCCGGTGTTGCCTTCATCAATTACTCGCTTGTAGAAATCTTTCAATGTGTCACTGCCGTAGGAAGGCGTTTTATCAGCAGTATAGATGTTGGTATTAGTATCCATTAATAACATAGACTCTGTCGCGTAGTACTGACCAATGCGTGCAAATTCAATTTTATCCCTCAATCTGGGTATGAGCCATGACAAAGGTGTTAATAAGGCAATCACAAAAGTGAAAAGTTGCACCGGCACATGTCGATAGCGGGGCGTTTGCTGACATAACTCAAACAGCAGCTGCCCCTGCTCCAGCGGCGTGACGGCTGGCCCAGGTCCGCCAACGGGCAATACCTGTTTGTATTTGTGACTATCTTCAAGACAATCGGCGATGAAGCCGGCCAGATCAGCTTCACTAATCGGCTTGCAGGCGGTGAGTTTGCCATTACCAAACACGATGAATGGTTTACCTTTCTTCACGGCCGCTACCTGCCCGGCTAGTGATTTAAAAAATGCAGTTGGACGCACTATGGAATAATTGATTCCTGAATCAATTAACTCCTGTTCAAATTTAAGTTTGGCAAATTGAAAGGCCAACCTTGGCTTTTGTACGCAGATTGCAGATAGCAGGATGAACTGGGAAATACCACTTTGTTGAGCGGCGGCCAGCAACAAACTGTTTGCATGATAATCAATGCGGTCTGCATCAGCGACAGCACCTGTGCGTGAGGCAATACAAGAGACAACTGCGTCAAATTTTTCATGTCGAAAACCCTGTTCAATAATTGATGCCAGGTCACATACATTGCCAAACCGGACTTCAGAGCCCGGTAGTTGTGCGCGAGTCTGGTCTGGACCGCTATTGCCATTGATACCGGCGTGTTCGCGCGCAAAACTGACTACGTCATAACCACGGTTGACCAGTTCTTTGACAACATGCCTGCCAATATAGCCGGTTGCCCCGGCTACGAAGATGCGTTTTAACGGATGCTGGTTGTTATTCTGATCAGACATATTGTTGCGTAATACAATCGACAGTATCGTAATAAAGTACAAGTGTTAGTGTATTACTTCCTACTCCTAACAAACAGGGGGCGACGATGCATTATTTACGTTCTATACTGTTACTGTATATAGACGATGACGTCATCAAAGAGGTTTAACCCAGTTAGTCACAATAAGAATATCGGGTGATGAAAGGATTGGTATACATTAGCAGGGCTACAACGCCTTTTTCTGCCAAAGAGCTGGAGACATTGGCAAACCATGCTGCTGAGAGAAATCGAAAGCATCACATCACCGGCTATCTTTCTTATGATAGTGAAGACAGGTTTATCCAGTATATCGAGGGTGAAGAAGAAGAGGTGCAGCAATTGTTTGATCTTATCTTCCGTGATAATCGCCATCGCATCACTCATTATATCCGTCATGACATTGAGGCAAGAAAATTCTTTGACTGGGATATGCACCTCATCGTAAACAACGAATTCAAGGACATTCATGATCTGATGATGAGTCATTTATTTCATATATCTTCTGCGCCCAGCATGGTCAACTTTAAGAACAGGCTTATCTGGAACACGGTTGATGCACTTGCAGAGGCCAGCTCTGTTCAATAAAGAATGGTAACGGTGAGCACTATTTTTTCAACCGCGTAGCAAATGGCATTTAACGATGAGTGAATGCTGCCATCATAAGCATCAAGCTGATTCCGAAGCAGTAGTAAACACGACCGAATTTCTTTATATCTGTCCGATGTGCCCAGGTGTCGGCAGTATGAAGCCTGACAGCTGTCCAAAATGTGGCATGGCGCTTGAGCCAGCAGAGCCCTGGCTGGAACAGGACACGACAGAGTTAAGCGATATGTGGTCTCGATTCCTGGTGTGTCTATTCTTGACAGTCCCCGTTTTTATTAGCGCCATGTTTCCACAGTTTTTGCAGGGCATACTGGAAGACAAGGTGAGACAGTGGCTTGAATTGCTCCTATCAATACCGGTGGTAATGTGGGGTGCATGGCCATTTTTTAAAAAGGCATGGCTTTCCGTGGTGTCACGTCAGTTGAATATGTTTACTCTGATCGGCCTGGGTGTCAGCGTGGCTTTTTTGTACAGCATAGCAGCGGTATTAATGCCGGGTTTATTTCCAGACACGGTGAAAAATGATGCAGGTCTGGTCATGGTGTATTTCGAAGCGGCAACGGTCATTACCTGTCTGGTCTTGCTTGGCCAGGTGCTTGAATTACGCGCACGAGGTAAAACCAGTTCGGCAATACGGCAGCTACTGGCGCTGTCTCCGCAGAACGCAAGTCGAGTTAACACAGATGGAAGCGAGGAAACTATTCCCGTTTCCGCAGTAAAGGTGGCTGACCAGCTTCGTATTCGTCCCGGTGAAAAGATACCGGTAGACGGCGTTGTCGTTGAAGGCAGTAGCCATGTCGATGAAGCCATGCTGAGCGGCGAACCGATGGCCACCGCGAAGCAAGCGGGTGACCGGTTAATTGGTGCCACGGTTAACGGTAGTGGCAGCCTGGTGATGGAAGTCACGAGCGTCGGTAAAGACACGTTACTGGCGCAAATTGTCAAACTGGTAGCCGAGGCACAGCGCTCTCGTGCACCTATCCAGAAACTGGTTGATAAAGTCGCCACTTACTTTGTTCCCGCCGTTATTGTCATAGCAGTGATAACGTTTTTAACCTGGAATATTTTTGGTCCGGAACCAGCACTGGCGTTTGCCATAATTAATGCCGTGGCCGTACTGATTATTGCCTGCCCTTGCGCTTTAGGGTTGGCAACACCGATGTCTATCACCGTAGGAACAGGGCGTGGTGCGGAAACGGGTGTACTGATTCGTAATGGAGAAATGCTTGAGGCCATGGAAAGAATCGACACCGTGGTTGTGGATAAAACCGGTACGTTGACCGAGGGCAAACCGACATTGATGAATATTCAGATACTCAATGAGTTTAACGAAGACACCGCACTTCAACTTCTCGCAAGCCTGGAGGTAATAAGCGAACATCCGCTTGCTGCGGCAATCGTGTCTCATGCAAAAGACAAGCAACAGACATTTTTGAACTGTACTGACGTTGAAGCCATTGCCGGGATTGGTATACAGGGAAGGGTAGATGGTCATATCGTCGCAGCAGGAAATGAACACATGCTTACAAGATGCGGTATTGAGCAAAATAGTTTAGCCGGTGATGCAGAGCAACTGCGCGGGCTTGGGCATACAGTCGTTTATATGATTATCGACTCACGACTCGTCGGGCTCGTGAGCGTGGCTGATCCGGTTAAACCGTCAACGCCTGCAGCAATTGAACAACTGCATGCATCTGGTATCGATATTGTTATGTTGACCGGAGATAACGAAATAACAGCCCGGGCAGTCGCAAAGCAACTGGATATTGCACAGGTTTATGCCGATGTACTACCGACGGCAAAGGCAGACATTATAAAAGAGCTTCAACAACAGGGGCGTAACGTAGCCATGGCGGGTGACGGCATCAATGATGCGCCGGCATTGGCACAGGCACAAGTTGGTATTGCCATGGGAACAGGTACCGATGTCGCAATAGAAAGTGCCGGCGTAACTTTGGTGAAAGGGGATTTGCTGGGTATTGTCAGGGCACAACACCTGAGTCGCGAGACCATGCGCAATATCAGGCAGAACCTGTTTTTTGCCTTTATCTATAATGCGATTGGTGTACCGGTTGCAGCCGGTGTCCTGTATCCGCTCATGGGTGTTGTACTGTCGCCCATGCTTGCGGCACTGGCAATGAGCCTTAGTTCTATTTCGGTAATTACTAACGCGCTGCGTTTGAAGACAGTAGCGATATAGATATCCGGCGCTAAATCATTTTAGAGAATCGCTTCGAAGGACTGTCCTTACTCATATATTGGTCAAACACCGCGCATATATTGCGAATAAAGAAGCGACCAGCTGCCATGACACGAATTTTTTCGTTATCGATGGTGATCAACTTATCTTCTATCATCGGCGCAAGCCGCTCCAGTTCTTCTGCAAAGTATTCACGGAAATCAATCCTGTAGAGCTTCTCTATCTCTGAGAAATACACATTGAAATGACAGATTAATTGCGAAATGACATCGCGTCGCAGTTCATCATCAAAGCTGAGTTGGTAGCCACGAAAAACAGGAATGTTGCCTTTCTCGATTGCGGCGTGGTAATCCTCCAGCGTTCGATAGTTCTGAGAGTAGCTGTTACCGATCTTGCTGATCGATGTTACGCCCAAACCCACAACATCACAGTTAGCATTAGTCGAGTAACCCTGGAAATTGCGATACAGGTGCCCCTCGCGCTGTGCCACTGCCAGTTCATCATCGGGTTTGGCAAAATGGTCCATGCCGATATAGACATAGCCGGCATCGGTAAGCGCGCGTATCGCCCGCTCAAGTATTTCCAGTTTGATATCAGCCGTAGGCAGTTCAGCCTCGTTGATTTGTTTTTGTACCTTGAAGATATGCGGTAAGTGGGCGTAATTGTAAATGGCAATACGCTCTGGCGACAGCGTGATTACCTTTTCAATGGTATCCGTGAACGTCGCGACTGTTTGTTTAGGTAACCCGTAAATAAGGTCAATATTTACAGAGTGAAAACCGAACTCGCGGGCAGCATTAAACGCTGCCAAGGTTTCTTCATATGATTGGTTACGGTTAACCGCGGCCTGTACTGCCGGGTCAAAATCCTGTACGCCTAGGCTCAATCGATTAAAGCCGAGGTTTCTTAGCAGTGATATTGTTTTTGTATCGACCTGGCGTGGATCGATCTCTATGGAATATTCGCCCGTATCATCTTCCAGGAACCTGAAATGTTTCTTTAGTTTTAACATCAGGCTCAGTATCTGCTCGTAGCTGATAAACGTAGGCGTCCCGCCACCCCAGTGGAGCTGTTTCACTACGCGGTCGCCGTCGAATAGCTTTGCCTGCATCTCTATTTCACGGAACAGGTCCTGCAAATAGGGGCGGGCACGCTCACGGTTTGCGGTAATAATCTTGTTGCAGGCACAGTAGTAGCAAACGGTATTGCAAAAAGGCAGGTGGACGTACAGCGACAATGGCTTGGGTACCAGTTCCTCGTTGGTGCTTTCCGTTAGCTGCTGGTACTGGTCCATTCCAAATTTTTCATTGAATTCGAGCGCTGACGGGTAAGACGTGTAACGTGGGCCGGATAAATCGTAGCGGCCAATCAATTCCTTGTTAAACATGGATCTCTTCACCTAAATCGAGGGTAGGATGGAAGTCTAGACAAGATTCAGCATTAGCAGCTTGATTCAGATCAATAATTTGCCGCTCTGCCTCGATTTCAGGGGCATTTTCGCCTGCCGTGATTATGCTAGAATATGGTGCAACTTCACCGGGTTACACAAAGCGCCTGTAGCTCAACTGGATAGAGTATCGGGCTTCGAACCCGAGGGTTGGGGGTTCGAGTCCCTCCGGGCGCGCCAATCGTATATAAGCTATCGCACGGTGGTTTTTTTACGAATTAGTCTCAATGGCATGAGAACGAAGAAGGCGTAGACAGATACCGATGTATCTAATAGCTTGCAGATTCTTCGATTTCCCTTAGGTCCTCTTCTATGGACTTCGAGAATGTAAATAACGCTTGTTTTTCTTCGTTACTATAGTGATGTGTCTTCGAATCCAATATGCATATCGTCCCAAAAGGATCGCCGTTAGGCCATCTTATGGGAAAACCAATATAGTTGATCATATTAAGCTTAACGTCAGGGTTGTCTTTCCAGTTTTCGTCTTCCAACGCATTAGGAACAAACAGGCACGCATTTTCACGTATAACCGTTTCGCAATATAAACCTGAATCAATTAACTCTTTGCTAGCACCTGGCGTATAAGGGTTTTTAATTGATGTCTTACTGCTTATCAAAACGCCAATGTTGTTCTTAACGACTTGCATAATTAAAGTAGCCGGTACCTCTAACTCTGTGGCTATTGTGTCAGCAGTATTTTGCCACTGATTCAGAACAGTCATAGGCACTTCAGGATGCAATTCTTCTGTAGATTGTGTCATTTTATCTATTACGTTTTTCAGTTATTTTTGTTTTACCAAACTTTCTAATTGTAATTCTTTTTCTTCATATTGGTCTAGACTGATTAAGCTACTTTGGAAAAGACATAACCGTTGCAAGTTGTTGAAAGATAATGATAGGTAAACATCCACTAACAACAGCAATTAAGAGGTGACAATTAGACTTAGTCTAGGCGGATGTCTGTATTCGTTGTTTTTTTCGAATTGAGTCACCCG
>JAAUYM010082464.1_pt1 | contig 12486 bp, 7 predicted proteins | sample 7278001 | NCBI WGS metagenome assembly JAAUYM01 (sample SAMN14350224, study PRJNA611818) | marine sediment metagenome | isolation source: surface marine sediment (1.8m) | place: French Polynesia: Moorea | collected 2018-08
CCTCTGCCTCACGAATCACTCACTGGAACGGAAGAAGAGAAAGAAAAAGAGAGTTTGGAAGGTGGAAAAGGAAGGAAAGAGGGGGGAAAAGTGGGGAATAAAAGCCATTTTGCCTCCTTCATCCTCTTCTTCCTCCTCTTCCTTCCATTTCTTCTCCACTCTCCTTCCTCTTCCTCCTTTCTTTCTCTCTCTTCACTTTCGTGGTAGACTCAATTTTGCCATGGGTGAAGAGAAAGACGAAGACTTTGGCGATGTGTGCCGCTTGTTACTTCCCCCTACTCCTCTCTTTTTATGAGGGGGGATTTTCGAGAGAGAGAACTGACCACAGGTCGAGAATTAATTGAAGGAGGAAAAAGATACTCTTTTTTGAGCGAACACACACAGCAAGGGTTTAGGCAAAGAACAAACAAAACAAGGTTGGTGCTGCAAGCACACACCCAGACACACACATACGTAATCTCATCTCACGGGGCGTGAAATGACGGATGAAGTGGAGGGAGAGGATGGAGGAGAGGGAGAAAATTTGAAAGTGGGAGGGAGAGGAAGGTGAGTGAACTACGACATGTCGCAAGGGGTCCTTCTACCTCCCCCCTCCTCTTCTCCTGCAGAGACTAAAATTTGCTTGCAACATGAGGAGGGCCATGAAATGAATTTGGCGGAAATTCATCCAAGTGAATTATTAGAACAAATTTTTGTCCGTAGCTCGTAAATCAACCGAAAAAAAAAAGATTTTTTTTTCTTTCATTACCAATAAAAAAAGCTTTGGCAAAAGTGCAGGAAAAAGAAAGGCGTCTGCTTTCCGAGCCAACCGTAACCTATCAATCCAGGCAACCTCAACTAGTACTGTACAAAAAGAAGAAAATCACAACCGCGATCGCGCAGACTCACAGATGATGATAATAAGAAGTCACAGTGGCAGAGCACAAGAAGAGGCCACGCTACATGCTCTAGTTGACACTCCTCCTCCTCTTCCACCTCCTCCTCCAGGTGAGTGCAAAGGTTGGATTGGCACACGCGCCGTGTTATTATTTCCGCGACACTTTTTTTGCTTACCGCGAAAATCTTGGTCTAAATGTAGAAAAGTTGTTGTTTTGTTAGTTGTACTTGTTTGTTTAAGTTACTGATACTGAAAGAAAAACAAGTGCCTACGTGGTATGTTGGTGAACCTGATGAAGAATGCTCACGTGTTGTTTAAGTCCTTGTTTTTTTTTCGTAGCAGAGCTGCGTCTGACAGTTTTCGAAAGCGGAACGACTTCTCCAAGAGGAGAAAACAGGAAAGAAAAAAACTATGGCACTTTATACACACAGCGGAGAAATTTGACTGCACAATTTTCCTCTTATCAACCTCCAACAACCCCCTTCAGGAAAAACATCTTCATCACAAGGGCCATCAATGCCAGCCAGCAAGCATCAAAGGGAAAGAAGGATTTCTTGCATCCCGACGACATAACAATGTGTTCCGAGTTGGGGGCAAAAAAAAAGCCAAAACAGAGACTCGCAGATCAAGTTCAAGAAAGAGGGAGTTATCGCACTCCCCAGCAATATTGGTGAGGAGAGAGAGAGCAACAATCTTTTCAGGATTTCTGACCAAAAAAAGAGGAATACATCAGCAGCAATTCTCATGAGGGTTTTTTTTTCAAGGAACTTCCTTTCTTCTTCCCCCCCCTCCATGAGATGAGGAGGGGAAGAGAGAGGGGAGAGGGAAAAGAGGCTTTCTAACTGCAAGCCAAGCAGCTTCCTTCCTTTCTTCCTTCCTTCTCCGCTGACTGAGCTCCTTCCACTATTCTCGGGCCATTTTGGGGCGGCGGAAGGAAGAGGAGGAGAAAGAGCCCCACCAGCAGCCTTTCCCCTGTGTTTTTCCTCTCTCTCTCCTTTCCGCCAAAGAAGAGTTCAGCTGACTTGAAAAGAAGAGGAGGGGCTTTTGCTGTCATGAGCAAAGGAAAGGATCGGGAAAGGTTCCTCTGAAAGAGGAAAATAGTACAGTACTTCCATTTTTTCCCCTCCTTCTTCTTTAGCCCAAGGCCGAGAAGGCGATGAATACAATTATCGTTATTTTTTCTTCTTCACCCTTTCTCGCGCTTATTACTACAATAATTGCCGTGCAAAATTCGCAGACAGACTTAAAATTCTCCGCGCATGCTGTCTCCCGGAAAAAAATTTAAACTCCGCAAACTAATTCGCTTGTGTGCGATGGTGGTACCGTGGTCCGATCCGGCCGTGTCAGGCACTGCCAATTTTCAACACGAACGGGATCGAAGGTGTGTGTATGCACCACTATTTGCGTGGTCCGTTGGTGCTCAGACCCCTTTTTTCCCCTCCCATCCTCCTCCCCCCCTCCCCCGAAGGCAGTCCGAAGAACGATAAGTAGTAGCCGAATTGCCATTCTAGTAGTATAAGCAAACACATAACCTTTTCTTTTCCATATTTTTTCTCTTTTTTTCTTCCCCCTCTGGCGTCACGCCACGTACCTACTTTACTTCAGACATGTATAGAAGCAACTCCGTCACAGGCCGACGAACGCATCCAAAAAAAATATCAAGAAAGAATCTTTTTTCACTCTCGACAAGTAAAACACAAGGTCCAGGGAAAAATTTAACCTCGCGATGGACTGAGAGAAAAAAGAAAAAAGGAGGAAGAGGAGGAGGAGGAGGAGACCAAACGTAATACAGCAGTCCGTTAGGATTTCCCACTGCCGCCTTGGGAAAGGGAGGAAAAAAGAAGCCAAAACAGAAGAAGGGAGGTTCCAACTCAGGAAACAAAGAAGAAAAGAAAATATGGGAAGCAAACGAACGTAGTAGCCCAGGGATTTGTCACTGCACGGGATTATGAGAAAAGGGGGGAGGCGGAGGAAGAGGGAGAAAGAAGTTAGTACATACGTTCCCAAGGATGCGTGCGTATGTGGGAAAGAGGACGTAGGAGGTCTGATTAACTCCAGGAGAGTGGAATGGAAGCCAATCACACAGGTGTGTGTGGGAGGGCAAATGAGTAATGGCACGGTGCGGCTACAGAATCGCCATTACGGTAACATCTCACTTGGTGGAGAGGGGAGGGGAGAGGAAAAGAGGAGGGGAGGAAGCAAATGCAAACAAATGGTTTCCGGAATCGAGGAAGAAAGGTGAGCGGGAGAGGGATCGGAGCCACCACTCCAGAAATGAGAAGAAGGGAGAGGGACACTGCAAAAAGGAGGAGGAGGAGGAGGAGGAGGAGGAGGAGGAGGAACTTAATTCCTCTCTTGCCCCCTGATCAAAAGTTACACAGAAAGAAGCGTGTTTAAGGTTGAAGGAGGTGGAGAAGTTGGCTAATTTTTCGGATATTAACCTTCTTCTCGTGTGGACTTTTCTCTCTATACCTCTCATTTTGACAGGTTGAGAGTTGAGATGTCGTCATCAAACTTTTAGACGATTATGGATTCACTGGTGAAGTTACAGCAGGAAAGTTTTATAAAGAGATTCCACTACTACGCGTATGAACCACGAATCAAATCCGTTCACCCATGACAAAAGTAACCAGACGTTTCCTTTTTTCCTTTTTTTCACCAGAAAAATGAAAATGTGGCTGTCTCTTCGTCAATCGTGTTGGTTGGTTGGTCTGAAACATTTTTTTTTTAGTCGGAGCACCTGTAACGAAATAAGTTCTGAAGTCCCCAAGCACAAGCAAAGCAAAAAGAAGAGAATAACAAATTCATATGCTGCTGCTGCTGCTGACTGCTCACAGGGAAAAAGAAGAGGGAGGAGGATCGAAGTGTAAAATTTTTCCGATCAAATTCCATCACACGTTTTCGTAACTTCCCCAAAAATGCTTCATAGGTGGTGTGTTCCCCCTACCCCCAAATTTTGTCCAGCACACACTGTGCAGAGAAATCAAACACCCTCCGGTAAAATAAAACAACCTGATAACAGAGCCTAAATGGTGAGGCCGCACAACTTCATGACGTCTAATAAGGGCTAAATGGAGCAGCAGCAGAGATTTTTTTTCAAGACCAATAATGTCTTCCCCCTCGTCTCCATGCGAAGAGGAATTACCACTCACGATAAGGAGACAGAGAGAGTGGCTAATCCTCATTCCTGCTTCTTAATTAAGGACCCGCCACCACTGCAATCCTCCATTTTGTTATTGCCAGGAGGTGGAACAGAGCAGCTGTTTCTCCCACTCCCTTCTATCCTTGGAGAACATGCCAACGCTGTCAAGCCGCACCGGATTCTCGACACTTCTCATCTCTGAGAGGATTTCTCTTCTTCTACTTTGCTTCTTAGTACAGAAGCAAGTGAAACCTGCATATTTTCATCTCCACTCACCTCCTCCTCTCCCGGGACCGTGTTGACAGAGTCCATGCTCTGCGAGAGGGTGCTGCTGTTCTCCATGGTGCTCTTGCCGACGGAGGAGTGACTGTTGCTGTGGGGATGCTGCTGCTGTTGCTGCTGCTGTTGTTGCTGTTGGTGAGGTGGTGGCAGGTGCGGTTGCGTCTGCCGTGGAGGGTGGCTGAGATGAGACTGCGGTTGAGATGAAGATGCCGCGGTCGCCGGATGAGACGCAAGCGGCTGCTGCTGCTGAGGCTGTGGAACCGCGCCGCCGATGACCGGGATGGTTGCTCCGGCGCCGACACCAACGCCTGCCCGGTGCTGCTGCTGCTGCTGACCGAGCCCAGTGAGCGCCGTCAGGATGTTGCTGGCCGCCGCCACCACGCTAGGAGAAGGATGCTGCTGCTGCTGGACTGGAGCTGCCGTGGAGGACGGGGCCGGGTTTGAGGACGTGATTGAGGCCGCCGCTGCTGCTGCCGCTGCTGCCGCCGCCGCTGCCGCCGCCGTCGAAGTTTGAACTACTGTCGTCCCGTTCCTGTTAACCTGCTGACCCACGACTGGAGACTGGTGAGGAGGAGGAGTGATCTGGTTGCCGCTCCCGTTGGTCCCGCCGCCGCCGTTCGTGTTTGCCGCTGCCGCCGCCGCCGCCGCCGCCGCTACCGCTGCCGCTGTCGCCGCCGTTGGCGCCGCTCCGATCTGCTGCAGTGAGGACGACGCGGCCGGTGGTGGCGGCGAGGACAGCCTGCGCTTCTTGGCCGTCGTCTTGACGGTGGTTGGGAGTTGCGAGGAGAAGCCCGCAACCACCGCGCTGTGGAGGGTCGGAGGAGCGGCGACCCAGGGGGGCGAAGGGAAAGAAGAGGGGGAGGGGGAGGAAAGAGGTCTCCTTCTCCGAGGAGTCGCCTGAGGGAGAAGGAGGATGAGTGGGAGTCCGCCGAGGACGTGCGAGGGATGCTCGAACGCCGTCGACGTCACTGTACTCGAGGTAGACGCGCCGCCGTCAGAAGCGGTCGCGTCGCCGTCGCCGTCGCCGTCGCCGTCGCTGTCGCCGCTGCCGCCGGCGCAATCGGAGAAATGAAAGTCTACGTTTTAATCCCTGGGATGATCGCAGGATAATGATTGGCGATGCTCTCTCTCCTCTCTCTCTCTCTCTCTCTCCCTCTGTCCCGCCTGCGAGGAGGATGCCGCCGGGGGTGGAGAGGGGGGGAAAGGGGAGCTTGGACCACCTTGCCTTGCAAGCGACGTCTCACTGACGAGTCATCGAGGAGGAGTCTTTGGTGACCGGGGTCTGTCCCACTCTCCTCCCCCCCTTGGGAATGACGATCCAAGAGGTGGAGGGAGGCGAGGAAGGCGAAGGAGGCGAGGAAGGCAAGGGCCTGGGGCACGCGATCTCTCTCTCTCTCTCTCTCTCTTCCACGCTGTCCAGCTTGAGGAGACCTCTTCTTCTTTGCTCCAAATTGCTTTTTCTTCTTCTTTTACTACCTCACTTTTCTACCACTTGGCTTCTTCCTTCTTTCCTTCCTTTCTTCGGTACCCTCCCTTCCTCTCCCCGTGTCCAATGGATGGGTTTGCAGGAGGTCTCCTTCGAAATGCCAATGGCCGCAGCACCACGACCGAACCGACACAACTTTTGATACCTTCTTCCTTTCCTTCCCTTCTTCCTTCCCCCCTTTCTACCTTCGCGATGAGCCGAGAGAGAGGCTATAAGCTACCCTCCCCCTTCCCTCTCTAGTACTGTGGACGGACTATACAGGAGTGACGCTGGTGTAAGCAGGTAAGAAAACGGGAGGGAGGAGCAGGAGGAGGAGGAGGAGGGAAGGCGAGAAGGACGCTGGGATTGTAATACCTTGCTTGCTTTCTATATGCTTCCCTTCTTCCTGCTCCCTCCCCTCCTCGCTTCAACCGCTGCAGCTAGTAGTAGTACAGTGGCATAGCACGCACGCACACAAACGTTCGCCCCGTTCGATTCACCTTTTGCTAGCGAGCTGCCTGGTGGGCTTCGGAGGAGAGACTGAAGGAAGGAAGGGGGGATCTATATGCAATGGGGGGGGGAGGGAAAAGGAGACAGCAGGACGGTCTGCCTTGCCTTGCCTTATTCCACCAAACACAGCCGGCCTCCAACAATCGCGCCGGGAGGGGGAGGGGGAGGGGGAGGAGGAGAGGGCTTTTTGCTAAGAGGGGATCTAGAAGGGAGGAAGAGGAGGATATGCCGAAAAGGTGCTGGTGCGGACACGCCAGCTCTGTACTAGTGTAGTAGGTAGGTGAGGGGGGAGAAGAAGGAGGAGAAGGAGGAGGACTGCTGGATGGAGGGGGAGAAGGCGCCGCCCGCTTTGGGAAGGAGGAAGCAAGAAGGAAGGGAGGAGGGACTTCCGATAAAAGCCCCCTCCGCCCCCCCCCCAACCGGCCCAACCGGTACGGTGCGGTGTGGACGCGGTGTGTGGGTGGCGCGGTGTGTGGGTGGCGCGGGCGGACACCTGAGAACAGGAAGGAAGGAGGGAGCGCCGGAAGAACCATGGCTTGACGGGAGGCGCAGCAGGAGGAGGAGGAGGAGGAGGAAGAGGAAGAGGAAAAGCTTCTCCTCGTTCATGAGCACGCGCGCAGAGAGAGAGAGAGAGAGCCATGCGCGAGAGGAAGGAGGAAGGAGGAGAGTCCCTTTCTGTCCGTCCGTCCGTCCGTCCTGTCGCTTCCATCTTCCTCTTCTTCCACCACCTCCGCCGCCACCACCTCAAGACGGCGACGGCTTCTTTCTCTCTCTCTTCCTTCTTTCCTTCTTTCATGCGCTCATGGCATCGGGAGGAGAAAGGAGGAGAGCGGATCAATAGGGTAAAAGCAGCGACTGGAGATGGAATGGGAAAGGCAGGAGGGTAACAAGGCCCGCACTGCAGGATCAGGACTCGGAGGAACAAGAGAGGCAGTAATTGTTTACTCCACTCTTGTACCGTTATGTACAGTACATTTCTGAATTCAATTATTCAAGTGCGTTTGAAACATTGAGGAGATGGAGGAGAAGGAGGAGGAGGAGGAGGAGAAGAATATGGTTTTGTGCATGCGAGAGTGAGGGGGGGTACCCTCCCCCCATTCTTGTTCCACAGTTTCTCTTTCCCCCACTTACCACCAGGCGTCGGGGTGGGGTGGAGTGGTGTGGTGTGGTGGGGGCACCAATCGTCGTTACCTTGGTCCGCCGCGCACCGTCAGTCGCTGCTGTTCGGACGTCCGGAAAGGGAGGGGGGAGGCAGAGAAAGGGAGGGAGGGAGGAGGAGGATTAATGCGAAGAGGAGGAAGAGGCTTCTTTCTCCCACTTTTCTTTCTTCTCCTCCTCTTCTTCCTCCGTGCATTACTTCATTGTCGCACGCACGAGACCTTACCGCACAGTCTCTCTCTCTCCTTCTGCTGCCCCTCCTCCAATGTTGCATGCACGCCTTGGAAGCGACTTTCGGGGCCTCCTCCGCCTCCCTCTCATAAAGAAGAGCCCACCCACCCACCCACCCCTCCACTCCCCGTCCTATCTATCTGTGTTCTGGGACTGAACTAATAGTACGTACAAGGTGCACCTTTAAGTCATACTGTACCTAGATGAAAAGGAAATGCATGTAATCACACACCCTGTTGTTGATGATTTTTGCTGTTGCCTTTGGACTGTCCACCGCTCACGTGCTGCTGGACGTCCGGTCCAGCCACCATGCACTGGTGGCGCTGGAGTCTGTTCCAACCCATGCCCAAGGCCTCTCCCACCAGGTTTGCTGCTGGATACGTCGTCAGCTCCGTCATATTATGTAGAATGGTGGTGGATCCTCCCCGCCCAACGTGGAGAATGGAAAAGGCTTGTCGTCCTCATTCTCGGAGTAAATTTGTACTCCAGAGATTCCAGAGGCCCGGACTTAGTAGAACGAGAAGAAAACCATGCCACCGACTAAGCCCCAAGTGATCCAAGTGCCTTCTAACTTGCTGTAAAGAGAAAGAAAATTTCTGATGAAAAGAGCACAATCTTAAAAATTGCGGTACTGTACGTCAGTGCCAGTAATTTTTGCGCCGTTGGCGATTTCCAGACGATGAGGCCCTACATAGGATACGAGCTCTACATCTAGGAAAATAAATTATTTTTCGCTTAAACAGTAAAATAACTGAAAATCAACGATTAAACTTTTCTCTTAAGTGTTTGGATTTAACTGCACTATTTCTTTGAAATAGCCCGTTTCGTTTTTGTGCTTGAGGTTATTAGGTAGAAAATGGAGTTACGTATTCTGTCCGGCTTCTAAACAAATAATTTTAGGTATGGACACCTTTCAAAACGGGTCCGAGTTACCTCTACCGCTTGCCAGTTGACAAGTTTGTAAAGAAAAAAACCACGGTTACACGGTATGGTAACTCAGTGGTAACTCAAGAATCGAAAAAACAAACAAACGTAATGAAAACCGGTTGAAGGGGGCAGTGTGGCCAGACGTTGAAAATTTTTCCCAAATTGTGCAACACCAAGATGCCGTCTGCGCCTTTATCTGGGCATCGTTTGGGACTTGCAGATTTTTGCAAAAACAGGTATTTGCTACACAAAACATTGACTTTTTTTTGCTTCTGTGCGATTTTTTGAGAGGCTTTTAAGAGAATGCTTGCGAAATTTGAAGTTAGCCAGTGTGGCAACACTGAAAGGAGCGAGAGAGAGAGCGAGAGATCTTTCCCAAACGAAGTTGTCCCCCGAACTGATCGACCTCGCCTTTTCCTCGAGGTCGGCTCGGCTCGAAGGTAAGCAAAGCATGCCAACGTGAGCATCCAGCCCTGCTTTTCCGTCCTCACTCCTCATGATTCACTCACGTTCAGATTGTGTTCAGGCAACTCCCACAGCACTTTCCACCAGATCCAATTTTGCATCACTTCAGAAACTCGCTCAGGAGCTGTAGGTGGAAGTTTGACACGCAGGATAGAAAAATATTCCAGTGCCAACTGGAATATTTTAACAGACCAGCCAGCAACATACCCTAACTAATTTCTCATCCATCTCGTTAAAAAAAATAGCCAAACATTAACATTTAACTGATGTGCGTGGTATAGGTAAAATTTCCCCCTTAATCCATCCTAGCTGTGCCATGATGCTCTCTGGAGTCGTCTCCGCCAAGACCCTCGTGCTCTCCCTCCTGGTGGTCCTGGCGGCACCCAGGAGATTCGACACCCTCCTCCGCAACCTGGCCAGCCCCACCCCGGACGAGGAGCAGGCGCAGGCGGCCAGGGACCTGTTTGGGAGGGTGCTGCCCGCGGGCAGGGCGGACAGCTTCCACGTCGTGGTGGACAGGCGGCTGCGAGATGGCAATGGCGGCCTGGACGTCGCTCACGTCCTCAAGGAGGGCGAGGGCGGAGGCGAGGGCGATGTCGCTGTGTCGATCCGCGCCAGCTCCGGGGCCACGGCCGCCTGGGCGCTGGGCCACTACCTGAAGGAGGCCTGCCGGTGCCACGTCTCCTGGGACCTGAGGCAGCTCCGCCTCCCGAGGGAGCTGCCCCGGTTCAACTCGACGCTGAGGGCTCAGGACGCCGTCCGCTTCTACCAGAACGACTGTACCTACGGCTACAGCTTCGTCTGGTGGGACTGGGCGCGGTGGGAGGCGCACCTGGACTGGATGGCCATGACCGGATTCAACCTGGCCCTGGCCTCCTCCGGCCAAGAGCTGGCCTGGAGGGAGACGTTCTCCGTCTTCGGGATGACGGAGGGGCAGCTGGAGGAGTTTTTCACCGGTCCGGCCTTCCTGCCGTGGAACCGGATGGGCAACCTGAGGGGCTGGGGCGGGCCGCTGGGACGGGACTGGGAGAGGCAGGACTCGCTGCTGCAGAAGAGGATCCTGGCCAGGATGAGGAAGCTGGGAATGTCGCCCGTGACGCCGGGCTTCAACGGGATAGTCCCGCCGGAGATCGTGGCCCTCCACCCGGGAGTGGAGCACTACAAGCTGAGGGCGTGGGGCCACTTCTCTGAAAAGTACTCTGCTTCCAGCTTGCTGAGCTTCCAGAGCGACCTCGCCCGCAACATAAGTGACACCTTCCTGAGGATCTACTCCGGCATATACGGAGAGAGCAACTTTTTTGCCGTGGACACCTTCAACGAGATGCATCCTCCCAGGGACGACCCCGCGTACCTGGGCGACTACGGGAGGGAGATGTCCTCCTGGCTGGCGAGCTTCGATCCCGACGCCATCTGGGTGATGCAGGGCTGGCTGTTCCGCGACGACGGCTACTGGACCCGCGAGAAGGCGGCGGCCCTCCTCGACGCCGTCCCGACGGGCAGGATGCTGGTCCTGGACCTGGCTTCCACCACCAACCCGGAGTTCGACCGCCTGGACTCGTACTTCGGGCAGCCCTTCGTCTACTGCATGCTGCACAACTACGGGGGCACGATGGGGCTCTACGCCAAGGCCGACACGGTCAACTCTGGCCCGCACGACGCGAGGCGCCGCCACGCCAACATGGTCGGGACAGGGATGACGCCGGAAGGGATCCACACCAGCTACGTGGCCTACGACCTCATGTCCGAGTCCTTCTGGAGGGCCGACCCGGTGGCAGACCTGGGCAGGTGGGCCGAGGACTATTCCACCCGCCGCTATGGGAAGAGGGTCGAAAAAGTAGCGTCCGCATTTAGGTGGCTCATGGAATCCGCCTACAACTGCTGCATTTCGATCGACACCAACTCCTCCAAGCCCTTCAGGTTCCACGGCTCGTCCGCCCTCACCGACCTGCCCTCTCTGAAGATGAAACAGGAGCTGTGGTACGAGGAGGGCGACGTGTTGGCCGCCTGGGATCTGATGGTGTCGGCCATCGGCGACTGGGAGGGCCATCGCAACGCAAGTGGAGACGAAGAAGGCGGCGGCGGCGGCTTGGAGGCTTTCAGGCACGACCTGGTCGACCTCAGCAGGCAGGCCATGGCGAACGAGCTCCACCACGTCTACGAGGGCGCCGTGGAGGCCTTCCGAGAGAACGACACCGCCGGCCTCCGCCTGAGCTCGCGGCGGTTCCTCCGCATGGTGAGGGACCTCGACCGGATGCTGGGCAGCCGCGGGGAGTTCCTCCTCGGGAGGTGGCTGGAGCTCGCCAGGTCCGGGGCCGCGACGGGCCGGGACGCGGACGCGCGGGAGTTTAACGCCCGCAACCAGCTGACCCTGTGGGGCCCGCGCGGGGAGGTGCTGGACTACGCGGCCAAGCAGTGGTCCGGGCTGGTGGAAGACTACTACCTGAAGAGATGGGCGCTCTTCTTCAGGATGCTGCGAAGGGCGCTGAAGAAGAGGAGGAGGTGGCGGCAGAAGAGGTTCGAGCGGGCCTTCCTGCGCAGGGTGGGGGTCCCCTTCACCCTGCAAGGGAAGAAGTACCCAACTTCTCCCACGGGAGACGCGATGGAAGTCGTCAGAGAGATGCATCGCAAGTGGAGAAGGCGGATGTGGGCGCCATATCCTGCTGACGTAGTAAAGCAAGCACTCAAGGAACCCTAGCTTAACTTTACCCAACCAACAGTGGACCCTTAATAAACTTCCTATTGAGCTCCGATGCACAAATTTTGCTAACGTGCCGACTGAGCATACAAGTCGGCGCCAAGTTGGCAAATTAAAGTGTATGCAATGTGTATACCTATATTCCGACTGAGCTTCCATTTTGCATACCACCGTTGTTGGTTGGGTATTTACTGTAGCGTAGTATAGTACAGTACATATACGTACATGTACAGTAATGTAGTGCATTATAAGTTGGTGCAAGTATATTCTTCCAGAAATTTACTTATGTTATGTTCACTTTAGTATATGTTGATATAAATTAATGGCGTAAATAAATTACGTCAACGCGTTTTTTTGCACTTTTTTCAACCGCAGCGTCTTCTTTCGCCTTAAAAAAGATTTTTAAAGGCATCCCAAAATGAAGCGCGCGCGAACACTTTTGACGTGAATTTGTACCTAAGTGCCTTTACGTCTAGGCAGTACTATGAATGTCAGAAGGTGCAAGAGGAGGGAATTCCTTAATCCGTCTTCCTATCCTTCGTGATGGACAAGAAATTCTCTCGAGCAAAAAAGAAAGAAGGAGGAGCCGGGGGGTGGAGAGAAAGAGGAAGAGGAGGAGAGCGACTCTTCCCACTGCCATTACGTAGAGAGCCCTCCGCCGGAGAAGACCTCCACGATCCCCGGGGGAAAGGCACAGAGGAGAGAGGAGAGAAGACAGCATAAGAAAAGGAGAC
>JAAUYM010047672.1_pt1 | contig 12482 bp, 14 predicted proteins | sample 7278001 | NCBI WGS metagenome assembly JAAUYM01 (sample SAMN14350224, study PRJNA611818) | marine sediment metagenome | isolation source: surface marine sediment (1.8m) | place: French Polynesia: Moorea | collected 2018-08
AAGAAAAAAAAATGCCTGGAATGCCGAAATTAGAGTTGCCATCTTTTCTGGAAGGCAATGTGGCAAAATTCAGGAGATCGAAACCAAATGCAATTTTTGGCATAAGAAATATGCCTGTTGGTAATACTGCTCCTAACTTCTTTTTATTCAGCCTTCCCCTTTTTTCCTAAATTTTCACTCTCTCTTTCCTCCTCCTCCTCCTCAAACTCCAACTTTTGACAGCCAAATTAGCCCGGGCGTAAAGTTCGTCAGTTGGCCGACGGCCATGGAGAGTGAGAGGGGGGTGGATGAGACAGACCAGTGAAGAAGAAGAAGAAAAAAGCAGGTTGCAATTCGGTCGATGTGCTTGCAACTTCCCGACCAGACACATCCTGTTTCTCGTCGGTGCATATCAGACATATCTTGAACATGTCTGACACGCGTATGGTGGTCAAAATAGGCCTATAAGCAATTAAGCCATGAATGGACGAACAAGGTCAAAAAAATGTTAACGATTTACGTGACGGCTGTCTGGTTGGGTTGGTACAATACTGCATTCACCCTCCTGCATAGTTCAGATTGTCTCCCCTCCTCCTTGCAGGTGTTCCGCCTGTCCCAGCTGCTCATCCGCTACCTCCTCCACTCACAGGAGAGGCTCACCGAGGCTGTGGCAACCCTGCAGAGGAGCAACGAACACATGAGAAAGGCAATTTTTTTCCCAATTAGACATTGATTGTACTAGTTACTAGTACCCAGTGGAGTATCAACATTAAAATTGGTCATCATGCAAACGTTGCTAGATCCAAATTTATGGCTATATTGAGAAATATAGGTTAGGCACACTGTCACTAATTGCTGAGCTTTAATTAAAAAGTCGAGATTAGTTAAATCAAGACTTCTCTGTACGTATACTCTTAATGATGCGACATGCCTAACTTTGGGTCCGTCAAATCTGTGGAGAAAGGTGCAGCAAGCTGGAAGTTTTACAAGACTTTTTCTTTTATGGCGCAGCAGTTAGAAAAAACTATGGGCACCACAAAACTATAGCGCATTTGAACGTGTCAAAATTTCCCAAGTTTAGAGAAACTCTTCTATGTACGTACGGTGAATACTATGTTTGCAATTGGATTTTTGTGTGGGAATTTGCCTGCTCCTACTCAAGAGGGTTCGACTGTACTGTACTGTACTGTACTGTACGAGTAGGTAGTACCCTCCTGTTACTACTGTACGTGTTTCTTTTGCTTCCCTGTCCAGGAATACTCTGAGTTGGAGCGCAGTCTCTCCAGCAGCCAGAGTGAGGCCAGGGAGCTGCGCGGAGAGTGCAGGAGGAGGAGGAAGATGATCGAGGTGCAGCAGAACTGCATCTACGAGGGGAGGAGCCCAGGGGACTTCCAGAAGGTGACACAGGCAGAGTTGCCATGGCTTACGGGCCGGCAGAAGCATCTGCCAAAAGTTTGCCAGATTTCTGGTTTTATTTTGCATGGCAACCGGGGAAGGTAAAGAAAATTCTAAAAATATTTTACACGCCTAGCAAAATTAAAATTTCTGACGTGCCAGATTTGTGCTTTTTAAAAAAAAATTTGGATTATGGAATGTGCCAGTTGGCAAAGCTTGTGACAAGAAGAGAGGGGGGGAGGCGGGAATGACATTCCAATTTTTTCCGCAAGAACTGACTCAGTCAACAATCGGTTCATTGACCTCTGTCTCCTTCCTTCAGAGGGAAATCTTTTCCTCTGAAACACGTTTTTTTGATATGTATTTATCTTGACTGAAAGGCAGAATTGGGGAGAGTTTGCTTGTGGCAAGCAAGCATCGTTTAACATGGAAAAAAGACTCCTCTTTCCTCTTCCCACCACCCCATGAATATTCAGAAACTTGTTTCCTTTTTTCTCTCTCCATCCGATTATTAGCGGAGTTAAGGAGGGCAATTTTCCCCCCCTCTCTCCCTCCTTCTTTCCTTCCCAGATGTTGCAATATCACCTCCTTCTCCTTTTCTTCCCCACCCTGCTTTGCCAACCAGAGGTGTTTGTCTTTCCAGTGCCAATTCTGCCCCAAGACTTTTGTCAACAAAAGTTTCCTGCTGGCCCATCTCCGCCGCCGCCACCCAGGAAGAGAGGAGGAGGAGGAGGAGGAAGGGAAAAGCCAACAGGTAGGAAATTCACCAAAGGCAGCAAATTTCGTCAATAGGTTTTTTTTGTCAAATAAAAAAAAAATGGCCCGCTTGGCAAAGTACGGAACCAAAACACGAAGAAGCACGCATAAGATGCAGCAAAAGGCGGGCAGCACCTGTGGTAATTGGCGAATGCCAGTCCGACGGGCAGGGAAGAGAGAGAGAGAGAGAGAGGCAGAGTGTTTGGAAGAAGAGGAAGAAACCAAACTATTTTTCCCCCCGACGGGAAGAGGAAAAAGAGGAAGAGGAGGGGGGAGGAGAAAAGGAAAAGGAAGAGGGCACGGCTGAAAATTGGGTGAGCAAAAACGGGAGGGGGGACTGGGAGCAAGAGGAGAAAGCACTAATGGACGATTAGGAAAAGGAGGGGGGGAGAGAGAGAGAGAGAGAGAGAGAGAGAGACAAAGCATGAGAAGCTGGGACCGTTGCTACCATATACGGGAGAGACCACGCGGATAAGTGCATCACTTTGGGACCTGGCAGACTGACGACCTGCTTAATTCACTCATTCATTCGCATATGATTCACTCACTTGTCAGCACAGGAAACACAAATTGAAGAGAATACACATCCTGAAATGGTTCCCAGCAAATTTGATCCGCGAAGGCGTTTGATCCACTTGTCCAGTGTTTTCACCTTCTGCGTCTTCCACTGTAGGCCAGACAGAGAAGAGGAGGAGGAGGAGGAGGAGGAGAAGCTGCCACAACCAGATCGCTGAAGCAGGAGCTTGAAGAAGCTCGACAGAGGTGCTTTCCACACGACGACTTCTTGGATCATGTCTCAACTCCACAACACTACTAGCAGCATTTTATGTAGTAGAAATTTTCGTGTCATGCTCTTTAACGAGGAGCGTGCTTGTTATAGCATACATATAATCCAGTGTAGGCAGACGTAGGCACGCTTGATTAAGACATTTTTAGTACTCAATTTCGGAAGCTTTCTTGGACTTGACAGCTACTCCTTGTACAAGCAAGAAAAAAACTATTTATTTTAGGCAATTACACTTTTTCCTCTTAACCGTCGACACCTGTAAGTCGAAAGTAGAAGCTGCGTGTGTCACTTAAATCGACAGGATGGGAGGAAGAGGAAGAGGAGGAGGAGGAAAAGGAGGAGATGTCGACTCCACCCACCAGGAGTTGATCGACGCCCTGAGGAGGGAGATCCTCCAGCTCAAGGAGGAGAGGCAGTCAAAGAGGGAAGAACAGTAAGAAGACTTCTTGCAACATGTGCTTAGCACAGAATTAACTATTTACATAATACTCGTACATGTAAGCTTCAAACAAACTTACCATGGTTTCTACTGTCTTGTCACCATAGCCATTAAAAATAACGATATGGGAAAAATGCAAGTCTCTCCTCCATTTTGCATTTAAACACAGTGGGCAGGAGGCTTCTTTCCCTGAGCTGGAGAGAGCCAGGGTTCAGCTCGGGAGGCAGGAGGAGGAGCTGAAGAGGCTGCGGGAGGAGGCGCAGGTGGAGGTGGGGGTTAATTAAAACAGCATTTGAGAGTGAGTTAGTCCTCTTCTAATTTTTTTTGTGTGTGTCAGGCTGCGGCGGAGGCGCAGGCAAGGCTGACCAGCCAGGAGCTGTTCTGGAGAGCCCAGCTGAGGTCGCAGGCGGACGGGCACGACCAGGTCGTCAGGGAGCTGAGGGAGCAGGTGGAGCAGGCTCAGCAGGCGCAGCAGGCGCAGCAGGTGGCGCAACAGGTGCGGCAGAAAGGCGTACAGAATTGCCATTTTTGCGACTTGCACGCTACGTGATTATATTACATATTAATTATGTAGTACTATGTTTAAAAATTATAAAGTACTATGATTTGTTTCGCAAAGCTTGAAAGTTTGTTCTTTCGCATGAAAGTTTGCTCTTTTGCAATTGCATGCTGAGCTCTTTTCCTCGGAGAAGATGTTTTGTACATATGTTGTAGTACGTAGACAGACAGGGAAGTTGCTACTTGTTCTTTACACCGTCTGTCCCAGGAAGAAATGTAATCTCCTAACTTTTTGTTTAAAGTGCCTCAATTTGATGGACTCTTTTCTGGAGCAGGCGGTACAATCACACATCATCTGTGTTTAGCAGCCGCACTTCCTGACCATAGTTTTTTTTTGGGGGGGGGGAGAGGGGTTGTAACAGACGGTATATACAAAAAATGGTTATAATATTGGGAGGCAGTGGTGAGATAAACAGGGCTTTTGTCATCTTCTCGTTTCTCTCTCCCTCCCCCTTTCCTCCCAGACGCCGTGACTAACTTTTGTACATACGTACACGAGCTGGCATGTTTTTCCTACTTTCTCTCTCCTGCCCACTTTCTGTTATACGACCAGCAGCATCCTATATCTAAAGCTTTTTTTCTCTTCCTCTTCCTCCTCCTCCTCCTCCTCTTCTTCTTCTTTATCTCCTTCTTGCAGGTCCTCCAAGAGCGTTTGACCCCTCGACAACAACAAACGGAGGAAGGAGGAGGAGGAGATGGGCAACAAAAACAAAACCCGACGACCTCCTCTCCCCCTCCTCCCGTTAAGACGAGGTATGACAGCAGCAGGAGCCCTTATTCCGCCGCGGCCACCGCCAACGGTAACGAAATTAGCCCTAAAAGCATTGAAGATCCCGGAGGAGGAGGAAGAGGAGGAACAGAAGGAGAGGAGGAGGTGGTGGGACTAGGAGGAAGACGGCAACTGCGACAGTCGGAAAATGAGGTGAGAGGATCGGAGAGGGCAACACTTCTACCCGACCAGACACGACCTTTCTCTCATCGGCACATGACATAACGAGTTGCTTAATGCTTGCTTTCTAATAACCTCATCAATTTTCTCTCACACGAACAAAGCATTAATTAAGCACACAACTGTTATTAATGAAAGCAAAAAAAATACAGTTGACATGTATGGCAGTCAAAAATAGCCTTTTTAAGCTTATATATATATAGATTATTAATAACCTGACTAGGTCAAAACAGTAAACGAATTTGCCGACACAATTGTCTGGTCGGGTCCGCTGCAGACGCAGGCGATAAAAGTACAGTCAACCTTTGAGATATAATGACGTTTAATGTACTCGTACTAGTAGTAGTTCCACGTGCATCCCAATGTACAGTGATGTACTGTGAAGATTTCTTTGAAATTAAAAAAAATCTTTTTTTTTGTAGTTTAAGTAATTCACTTTTGCTACTATATCGACGCACAGACTGCACTTGACTGCCCAAAAAAGTACGTCCAGAACATTCTTTTTTTGTGTGAGAACTTGCTGGTTGCGGAGCCAGGCTGGGGACTGACTGCCCTTGTGGGCTGAAAAGAGAGAGCAATCAGGACGTTCAAGTGGTTCCCATTGATGTAACTTTGTGATTCCACACGGGAGGAGGAGGATGGAAAGAGGAAAAAGAACGGTAGAAAAAAAGGAATTCCAACTTTTGTCTGCTGAGGTCTGCTTTCATTGGTGGGTGATGAACCAAAAACCTGCCATTGCACATTTGTAGCTATAAGTCCAAGCGCACCCAAATGTACGATGCAGTATTAAGGGCATGTCTGGTCGGGTGTGCAGCTATGAGTTTCTCGTCAAGGGTGAACTTACACTTGTAGTACCACGTACATTAATACAAATCAGAGTTTCCTGTGTACAATGTCGAAGTTCCACTCATATTCACGGGCTAATTTGGCTTTCTTTGCGTCCCTACGGGATGCAGAGTACACACCCGCAGAGGCATCACTTTGGGCGTGACTCCCGTAGGAGAGGGAGACCAGATATTCCACCCACCCCCACCAATTCCCAGACAGACGTGTACGCGTACTGTACTGCGGAGTAGGCAGGAGAGAGAAAGAGGGGGGAGAAAGTTTTCCTCCCCCTTATTTTCCTGTGAATGTAAAGACACCCCATTATATGTACTGTACATAGTTTTCAAAGAATCTTTGAGCTGCTTCAAATGATCATAAAGACAACATTTTTTTGCCTGGTTCGTCTTGCTGCCATTTTGATTGTTTTTTTTTTAATAGCCTTTGTATGCATAAAGTCAAAATGGATTTGCGAGCAGTCCAGTATGTGTTCAAAGTTGCTTGTTTGTAATGCACGTGCTAAGGAATTCGGATGCACTTTTTTCTCCTTCATCATAAAGTTTGATTATATATGAAGAGGAAAATGCCAATGCGTCAAGGACGTGGTGAATTACTGACTTTTAAAAGTGGAAAATACATCCTAACATGGCCTTCAAAAGATGTAACTTGTACATTGCTGAAAAATATTCAATTCAAGACGGAACAAATGGAGGTGTTTTTTTGTGGATGCTGTAACTATACGTGCAAAATTGTGTTCAGCTGTAAAACTTCCTCTTGACTTCAGCAGGGATCCCACCGGCAGTACGAGAACGTGGTCTCCTCCTCCTCCACCTCTGCCCTCGACCAGATCGGGAGGAGGAGGAGGTTGGGAGGAGGCGGGGCCAACCTCAGGGAGAACGAGTACGTCTCGATGAGGTGAGGCGGAAGGACTCGAGAGAAGCTTCAATCTGGTTGGTTGCTGCTGTTGGTGTTGTTGCTGCTGCTGTTGCTGTTGCTGCTGCTGTTAATCCTACTGCTCCTTTTTGTTGTTGTTGTTGCTGCTGCTGCTCTTAATGCAGCTGTAGCTGCTGCTTATGTTCCTGCTGCTGCTGTTAATACTGTTGCTGCTGAGATTATTCCTGCTACTGCTGTTAATGCTGTTGCTGCTGCTGCTGCTGTCACTACCGCTCCTGCTGACAACGCTGTTGCTGTTGATATTGTTGGTGCAGTTGTTACCACTGCTTCAGCATGCACGTTATCTAACTCGTCCCTCCCCACCCACCCACCCACCCACCCACAAGGAGCCTGTTCGACGGCGTGGCGGACGTGGCCGCGTCGGCGTCCGTGGAGGACCTGGTCGACCGCGACCCGTCCTTCCTCCGTCGCTTCAGGGCTGAGGCGCGGGCGGCCCTGGAGGACAGGATGGAGGCGGTGGCCGGCGTGGACGCGGCCGGCGCCGCGGCCAGGTTGACGGACGCCGAGTTCGCGCGCGCCTCCGCCAGGGCCAGGGAGGAGAGGAAGAAGACTGCCAAGAGCGTGAGTTCATTTCCAATAACTGATAGAGAAAGGCACATGCCGAAGTGGGAGGGGGGAGGGGGGAGAATCGTGTAGGGTATGTCCGGCCGGTTTTTTCTTTTGCCAAAATTTGGCCAAGTTATCCGAAATCTGATCCCATTTTTTCGCCTTTCCAGTTCACTTACACCGGATAGTTTTTCATAAAGATTATGTCACTCCGACTTAAACAAAACGTTGTGTCTCCAACACGCGGTTATTTTTTCCTACAGGTGAAGAACTTTACGTCCCTTCGCAAGAGGTGCAAGGCGGAGCTGCACCAGCTGACGCAGGGCGCGGCGGCGGAACTCACCCGGCGGCGGAGGCGGAGCCAGCGAGACCTGTCGTCCTCCTCCGGGTCGAACAGCGGCGGCGGGTCTTCCGGGCTCGGGGCGCGGATGACCTCCCTGCGGAACAGCCTGCTGCGGGGCTGGAGGAGGAGGAACAGGGAGGAGAGGATGAGGAGGGAGGCCGAGTCCAGGAGGGTGGACAGACCGAGGGACGGGGAAGAGGAGGAGAAGGAGGAGGTGGTGGAGGACGTGCCCAAGAAGGACGGGGTCAAGTGGGGCAAGGAGGAGAAGCTGGTGGTCAACCTGAGGAAGAGGCAGGAGCAGGCCAGGGAGAACGAGTACGTGGAGGAACCTGGATCCAGGAAGGTTGCTGAGGAAGCTGCAGTAGCGAAAGAGAGAAGAGAGGAGGACAGCAAGGGCAAGCCGGCGATACCAGTTGAGGACGTGGAGAACGTCATGGAGGAGGAAGGGGAGGAAAAGGGACAGTGGAGTCCCAGGGGCAGAATAAGGAACGACCAGGAAGGACGAGGAGAAGGAGGGAGAGGAGATCTGACCTCCTCTTCTTCGGCCTCATCGTCGTCGTCGTCTCCGGGCCCACCGACCGTCAGGAGGGACTCCTTCTTCTCCGCCAGCCCTTTGGCTTCAGCGCTGCCACCTGCAAGGAGGAAGGAGAGTGAGGAGGAGAGGAAGAAGAGGAGGGTGGCAAACCTGTTCGAGGTGAAGGCGGCCACGCAGGAGGAGGGAGGCGAGGATGAGGACGGCTTGGCAAAGAGGAGAGTCAGGCAGCGTCTCTACGGAGACGACGAAGACGATGACACTTCCTCCTCCTCCTCCTCCTCTCCGCAAGCAAGGCACCCGCACCCGCGGAAGAAGTCCGCCCCGCCGGTCCCGGCTCCGAGATCGAGGAGGAGGAGGGCGTCGGACGAGGAGGGCTTCCAGGTCAAGGAGTTGGCGGAGGCGCCTGTGGCCAAGGAGGGATACGGAGCAGTCTACGACGCCCTCATCGGAGAGAACGAGGACTCCACCGCGGAGGAGGACGAAGAGGGCGAGGAAGACATTGCTGACGACGACGACGACGACGACGACGAAGACCCTGACGACGAGGAGGAGGAGGAGGAGGAGGAGGACCCTAATGAGCCGTCCTCCGCCGTTCAGGCCAGGGCTGGTGGAGCGACGGTCTCCGCCGACGTCCACGTGCACCGGCTCAAGCGCGTCTCCAGCTCCGTCTCTGAAGACGACGACAGCGACGACGGTGAAGAGGAAGGAGGCGGCGCCTCTGCAGCAGATGACCACGGCGAGGACGAGCACCTGGTCCCGGTGGACGCCTCCAAGATCCGCCTGAGGAGCCCCAAGCCGGGATCCAAGGTCGCAGACCTCAAGAACACCATCGAGATGCAGGTGGGAGATTTTTTTAAGGCATTTTGTAATTGCTCTTGCTCTTTTTACGCGTTTTCAAAATTGTTCCATTTGCTTTCGCGCTCCAGCTGCGCTCCAGAGGCGGCAAGGCTCCCCCCGCCGGAGGCGTCGACACCGCCGTCGGGATTTCCGACGACGACGACGACTGGAGCATCGGCGACCTGGAGGAGGAGCTCAGGAGGACGGGAGACGTTTAATATATGCGAGGGAAGTCGTCCTACTTGGAAGGGTAGTAAGTTTTACCACCCGACGGGACTTTTAAACTTACGAGCGTAACGAATTCAGCTTTAAACATGTAAGTTTAAAAGTCCCGTCGGGCATGCGTGTTGCACAACGTACTCAAACATTTCGCATCACATCAAGTGTTGTACTAGTAAATTCGAACTGTGGGATGAAATATACTTGTTCACATGCATGGCCAGCGGTAATTATACAGTAGGTCCACACAGGTCCATTTGGTGTTGTTACTGCACAGGCGAAACCTGCGTCAGTTCGTGAGGTTGCTGAGTTTGTTGCTCTTCTTTCCCCATCTTCTTGTTCCACAGGTAAGTTCCGTAATCAAACGCCCCGTAGAGTAGCTGCAAGCAGAACATGTACTACGTAAACGTCTGAACATTTCTTTAAAAAAAAAAAGCCCACCCAGAAACACTTTTTAAGATGAAAGATGCAGTGTGACCAGTTTATATGCGCAAAGATTTCTGTCGAAATGGGCAAAAATGCAAAGGGCTTTTTTTGATTGCATGTACTAGGTATCAGCACATCTGTTTGAACCATTTTCATTAATAAGCTGGGTATCTAAGCACGTGTTTCAACGCATGCTCAAAATGCGCAAGGTTTGCTCATGGCGCAAGAGCCATCCAAAATTGTGCAAGAGGGCCTCGAAATGCGCATCGTTCTGCGCATACTAACTAGGTCTGTTCACACTGACAAGAGCCACTCTCTTTGTTCTTGACCTGGAGTAGCGACACGCCCAGGAAAAGCCCGAGCCCGCCACCAATGGCCGCCACGATGTCCACGAAGCTGTAGATGAGGTACTCGCTGCTGACCACGTTGAACATGGACGAGAACCCGACGTAGATCACGTGTCCGCCCAAGGATTCCTCATCTTTGGGACAAAGAACTCCAACACACAGCCCATAGAAATTTTGTTCCTAAACATACGGTACAGCGTAGACCAAACGTAGCAGGATGTATTAATGTATGTGCATTGTATGAGACATTATGTCCGGTCCAGTGGGCAAGCACATAGCAACCATGGTGACCAGCACATAATGTGTCACCAGGCATTTGGGAACTGTTCTGACACCGCGCAGAACAAGTCCTATAAAATATAACAACATGTCCGGTTCTATGTGCTGTGTGTTGGTCGGGCATGAAGAAAAGCAGCAATTTTTTTTCCTGATCTTGATTTATATCGTCGCAGTCACTCAACGGAGACATGGCAATGACATTTTGACCAAGTCAGTTACTGTACATAACTAGATGCTGCTCTTGAAATATCCGACTTGATGTAGTGACCAGTCATGGAGTGACATTTTGTACCTACACAGATTGACCTTTTCTACCTAAACATACCAACTAACAACTTCGTCACTTTGTAGGAGAACCTAGCCTTTAGACTTTGGCAACCAACATTGCTCATGGACAGAGCAACTCTTTTTGTTTTTATGAAAGATGGCAGCAGGGTAAAGTTCCTTTGCTAAACTCCTCCCTCACAGATAATTTTTCCATGTTTAGGAAAATAAGATGTAAAAAAAAGGTATGCACGCATTCTTAGGTGCTCACTCTCGGTAATTCTTCAGTAGTGCCGACAACTGCCCTTAGTTCTTCTGTAAAATGCCTTGGAAAATTACAAGTGAGATCCACCAGAACCCATTTCTGGTAGAGGTGGCGCGACACCTTCCCCTCCTTACCCATGTGCAGGAGTGGGACGCTCTCCAGCTCGAAGGTGTTGGTGCGACAGGGCCTCAGGCAGTCCCCGGCGTCGCCGCGGAAGCTCCTGAAATTACTGTACAATAGTGGGAGGCACGTCCAGGCCACCCCCCCAAAGGTGTCTGGGAGGGAGGGGGGGGGGGGGGAGGGTAAGATTCTTCCCCTCCTTTACCTCGCCAGGACGTTGCCTGCCATGGTAATGGCATGGACCTTGTTCTTCTCTCCGAAATACTTCACTCCGTTGTCGTCCGCCGATTTCTAACGGATTTTTTTTTAAAAGTAGACACTACTACTTGATTCGCAGGATTTAAAGCTGGAGTTCTCATTCATCGACACCTGAGTGATGCTGTCGACCGTGGTGTTGAACCCAGTTGGCTGACACAATTCCAGCCCGGGAAAGTATCGCTTCGAGGTCAGGTCGCTGCAGACGTTGCCTCTGTTCTCCTCGAGGAACAGGTCTGTCAGTTTCGTGCGCAGAAGCAATTTAATTTAAACGTGATAACGTTCATGAAGAGATTGAACATCTGCTACCTATGAGACATTGGTTGAACTCAACCACCGGATAGTCCCTGCAGAGCCCACTCCTCGGGTATGAGACAAATGCCTTGGGTTGGACCTTGAGCATTACGGATGACCTCACAGGTGACATGGTAACAGGGTGGAGGAACTCGGCTGTGCGCAGGTAGAACTCCTCGCCCTCCTCCATGAAGGCCACCTAGTCGTGCACTTTTGTTCAATTATTGCACTATTGAGGACAACAACAACAACATTCGGAGGTCATAAAAGGTCACCTGTGCATCTTGGTCCACCACAAAGGCCATGAACTCATTTGTCTCAAATTCCAGGTTAACCTTAAAGACTCTGCAAACTCCATGGTAGTATGTGAAGAGATTCCATGTCTTAAAGTCCTTCTCTTTGATAAAGACATAGTCAGTGTAGACCTTGCCCATGAATCTTACCTATCATGTTGTGTAAATTAGACAGTGTAATTATGTAACTTTTCGCAAAGGCATTTTATTTTACCGTTAATTTAGTGGCATCTCTCATGTACTCCTCGTAATTATAGAGTACTTCTGACATCCTGGCAACTCTGACCTGAAAAGCAAACCTTTCTTTTTCTGCACCGAGTTAAAAAATATAATGTCCCCCTCACTTTAAAAGGTGTCATGGGGCAAATGACCACGGGTGGGAAAGCCCTCTTGTTTCTTGGCTCCAAAGACTGGCTGAGGGAGATTTTCTTGGACCAGTACACAGTCAGCTTGCAAATAGATACAATCTTAATGAACATTGTACTATGTTCAAACATTTCTGTTGCAGGACAGCTTACCTGGTCCCAGCAGAGGAGCATGAAGCATGAGAAACAGGACATAATAATCAGCACTTGGAGCGCCAGGCTGAAGGAGAAGGTGGTGGTGGTCATGTCACGCTTGCGACTTGCTTCAACTACTTCATTAACAAGCCCAAGTAATTAATTGCAAGGATTGATGTGTGCGTATGACAGACAACCTTATCAGAGAGAGTGACGATCTCCCATACGTGCTGAGGTGGGAGGAAGTCTCATTTTTGCAAATGTTAATTTTTTTCCTCCGGCCTGTCGATGCGGACTGGTTAAGAACCTTTGTTTTTAAG
>JAAUYM010055726.1_pt1 | contig 12467 bp, 18 predicted proteins | sample 7278001 | NCBI WGS metagenome assembly JAAUYM01 (sample SAMN14350224, study PRJNA611818) | marine sediment metagenome | isolation source: surface marine sediment (1.8m) | place: French Polynesia: Moorea | collected 2018-08
CTACATGTGTGTACTATGTAGAACATATAACTAAATCTTCAACAGTTATATCTTCATTTGGCTAAGTGCTCAATGAACATAGCTGATTTGCCTTTCGGAGGTGGACTTTTCTTAGCTTGTAATTATATTATACTAGCTTGTAATTAATTAAACATATATGTTTCTTATTTTTGGGTGCTGAGTTTCTCCTTTCAAAAAAATTAGCAAGTCTAACGTTTAAAAAAGTTGAAGTATACACTGTAAACCATGCAAAGTTGACTTTTTTCTTAGTACTGTAGAGCCTCGAAGATTTGGAAATAAGTTTTTCTACATGAAAAAAAACCACACGTTTTCAGTACATTCTGCATATCTGTGTACAGAGAGTCTTTATTCCTCCAAAAAAATGCAACCAACAATAGTAGGGGGGGTGGGGAGGGCGAAGGACCACAACAGTCACTTCTTTTTCTTCCAACAAAGGCACTTTTACGCCACTCATACCGGCTGGGATCTGACAAGAGAACACTCACCAATGATCTTATACATGTGTGGGACAACAGTTAAAAGCATTTTTTAAAAAGTTAAACGTGTTTGGGCTCTCCACGTGTAGGTATGGCTCAAGACTCGGTTATTACTAAAAAAAAAAAGGTGCCTCTGCTCTTTCACCGGCGCCTTCACTCCGAGACTGCCTCCAGGGGCTGCCTGAGGCAATTGGCCAGGCCCACCACCCTGTTCCTGAAGAGTCCCACCTGGATGTCAGGATGAGCGAGCATACCCACCAGGTAGGAGGGACCGCAAGAGGCCACGCCCATCAACCCCTCGCGGTGGCTGAAGGGGAAAAAAGGAGAGAGGAATGGCAGAAGGAAAGGCCACGAGTGAAAGAATATGGGGTCGAAGCATCGGTTCTCAATCTTTTTCGACCGCAGGTCGAGAACCCCTGTTTTAAAGGGTCTCTTCCTGTGCCCACCCTACCTCATGAGTATGTACTCCACTTCCCCCGAGATGTCACTTCCAGCGTCCGGCGCCGCCTGCGCCGCCTGTGCCGCCTGCGCCGCCGCGGCCGCCGCCGCCGCCCCCTGCTGCGTCCTCCAGATGTTAGACACGAGCCCGGAGGTGAGGGCGGCCGCGCGGGCGTCCAGCGAACTGGACTGGCAGACCAGGGTGCCCTCCAGGGTCATGAGAATGGCCCCGTGAATGGGGGAGTTGATCTCCCCTCCCCCTCCCCCTCCTCCTCCTCCTCCTCCTCCTTGCTGCTGCTGCTCACTCCTGTCTTCCACCGTCTCCCCGTTTTCCTGTGCCCTCCCTCCTCCTCCTCTTCCTCCTCCCGCCGGGTTGAAGACGGGCAATTCGTCGCCTGACTTGCAGGCGTTGGTCAGGGTGGACTGAAGCGCACGCGGGTTCAACAGGCTCGAGTTGCTCATGGTGTCGTGGCCAAGTAAAATGAAAACTGCTTTGACACCCCCCTGCCTGCCTGTCACCTGAGCTCAAGTTGTATTGTGTGCAGGATTGCCAGGTGACGAAAGTAGCAGCAGCAGCTTCAGTACCCAATACAGCAAAATAGCCAAAACCTTAATGAAAATGGTTCATTAATGGATTTTTATTAACAAAACCTAGCAGGTCCAAAAATAACCCAAACAGCTATAAACTAGCACACCTGGCCACCCTGACTTGTCTCAGACAGCTGGTATTTACGCCCTCTTCACGTGATCGTAGCCAGGTGAAGTATAGTATTAATAACACTTTGTGCCAAACCTCCATGGTGGGAATGGACTTAGGACCCTCCGGGACAAAATCCGAGAGTAGATCCAGGGGGGTGGAAAAAGACCCTTTACTTCCTTAACTCTTGAGGTAGATGAGGCTTCGAATGACCCTTGAATAGGTGACAAAGTTTCTTAATTTGGTCGCATCACCTTAAAATTGCTGGTCACAGGGTGAAGAACAAAAACAAAACTGCTTCTGCACTTCAGCTGCGGCTTTCAATTCGTTTTTTTTTTATCTTGGCCATGACGTCCGACGCTTCTGATGACAGTTCCTCCTCCCTCCTGGTCTTCGGCTACTCCTGCAAGCTGTTCAGGGACGACGAGAGGGCCCAGAACATCGAGGAGGGCAACCACCTGATTCCTTGGATGGGGAGGTCGGATCTTCTGATCGACCGCTATGACGGTCGGGGACACCTCTACAGTCTGTCCGAGCACCAGTCCAAGGACGGAGAGGGGGAGGAGGGGGACGACAGGTCGGCCTTGTTGTCGCTGATGAGTGCGGCGGAGAGGGCCGAGGAGGAGGCCTGCCAGGAGGAGAGGTATTGGTCCATCGTGGAGGAGGACGAGGCGGAAGCGGCCAGCAGGGAGGAGGAGGACAAGAGGATGATGACGGGAGGGGCTCAAAATGCTGGATTTGCCTACAACTACGAGAACCCCCCACAGCAACAGCAGCAACATCAGCGTCATCAGGAGCCGCCGTCGCTCAGGGTGTTGGCAAACTGCATCGAGAAGACGGCCGAATTTATCGCCAAGCAGGTTGCAGTTATTGTCTCTCTTTTTTTGTTTAACTAATCCTTGTGAAAAAAAAACTTATGTTTTTTACTTATTCTTTCAGGGTGCCCAGATGGAGATTCTGATGAGAGCCAAGGAGGCCGGCAACCCGAAGTTCCAGTTCCTGAACCCGGACAACCCATACCACCCGATCTACAAGGAGGTGTTGGAGAAAAAGCGCAGCCGCCCGAGGGGGACCTTCGGGGACTCCGCGGCCAACCTGGCGGCGCTGGCCAGGCAGACCTCGCTCGAGGTGGAGAGGTCGCTCAGGGAGGTCATGGCCAACATGCCCACGGCCGCGCCCAACATCATGGGCTCCGCCTCCTCTGCCACGGCTCCCACCACCTCCAACAACTCCAGCAGCGCCTACTCCAAGCTGGTGGAGAGGATCCGTGTGAACCAGCGACCACTCCCCGGCACGGAGACTCCACCCAAGGTGGCCACGCCCCCTCCTCCTCCGAACGCCGCCGCCACCCCTTCCCAGTCTCAGCAGGCCCCGAAGGAGAAAAAGAACGCGGGAGTCTCCCTGGAGGAAGGGGAGGTGCTGGTGACTCCGCCGCCGATCACGATGCAGCCGCTGATCGACAAGACGGCCGCCTACGTGGCCAGGCACAGCGCGCACGCCGACAAGCTGGCCGTGGTCAGGAAGAGGGACCCGGACGGATTTGCCTTCCTCAACCCGGACAACAAGTACAACCTGGTGAGGAAATAAAAACCGGGATTTGTGAATTAGAAAAGAGATTTGAAATTGAAAATTGCATTCTGCCTTCGCAGTTCTACCAGTACAAAGTGGCCCTGTACAAGGAGATGCTCGCGGAGAGGGGCCACGATGAGAACTCCGCCGCCGGGCTAAAGAACGGGTCGGGTTCGCAGCCGACTGCTACCCAGCAGAGGGAGCCCACCCACGAGGAGCAGATGCAGCAGGTGGCCAGCAAGTTCCCCTCCCTGAAGGGATTCTTCAGGTAGCGAAAGGTGGAAGGTTGGTGGGTGCGAGACTGTGTTCGGGTCTTTGTATCTATATTCGTAGTATGGCATGTACGTACTACCTCTCGTGCTGTGATTTAGGTCTCCCTTATTATTTTTTTTTTTGTACTGTACTATGTGAACCTTCGTGTCGTGCACTCTAAGTCGTGAATGTACAGTAATATATTCACTTCAGTAAGTAAATAAAAATTTCAACACATACACAGCGTCACGACTTCTTAGGTATCCGGGCAGGACAAAACAACATTTTTCACAAACTCATTTGTGATTAAACGCTAGACCCCCCAGCCTCCCAAATGAGGTCCCCCTTGAAGTTTCATGGTTAAACATCCAAGCAAATAGTAGCTGCCTCCCTGTGGCGGTGACATACCTCCTACTCATCAGAGAGACTTGTTTTCACACATCTGAGCACTGCGGATTCATGTTGAAGGAGGCATGCATGACTGGAATCGATTTCTTCCAACAGTTCAAAAGTGATTTGCCACTTTGTATACAGATTATTTCTGTGTATTTTAAAAGTTTTACATGTAACATGTAATATGTTGCATAGTATTTTAACAGTAGCTGCACGTTACTATAAACAAATGCCAAAACAAAGCTTTTCTCTGTAGGTATAGTACGTACGTATACATATCCAACATTGATATCATTTGGTTAAACGCTCAAGCAATAACTGATTTTGTAAAAAAAAAAAAAAAAAATACAAACAAAACCAGGGTAAATTCTGATGGGTAATTTCTGGAATGTGACTAGACCAAAGAAATGCTCTTCACGCAGTCCCTCCGGTGCTCATCGCAGTGATCTCGGGGAAGATCTCGCAAATGGCCATTTCCAGGACATCATACAGCAACTGTCTGTTGAGGGTGGCATTCTGGAGTGCCTCGAAGACTTTGATGGTCCCGCTGATGGCCGCCTGCTGTCCAACCAGGCTCACCAGAACGTCAGGAATGCTCTGGACCTGGAAGTGAACTCTCGGTTTAAACCAATGGCTGGTTGGTCCTGGTGGTCTCTGAAGCGTGACTTGTACAGTATGTACTACTGTACATAGCTCGCCTCACCAGAGCTTCTCTCGTCTCGTTTGCCAGCGCCACCTGCTTCTCTCTGGCCTGTTCGCTCTCCCTGTCAACCTCCGGGAATTCTCTCGCTTGTCCATTGGGCTGCCAGTAGGCCTTTCGAAAGCTGCCGAGGTAGTACAGGATCATCTGCTCGGAGGTGAGCCAAGAGACGGTGTCCCTAGTGAAGAAGGTGGCAAGAGCTATTTTTCACGACGTGGCTCAAAACCACGACAGCAACTCTCGAATACCTGATCTGCCTGTTGATGGTGCTCCCATAGGTGATCTGGACAAACGTCATCAGAGACTTCCTGAGAAGGCGGAAGACGCCTCGCAAGTCAAATACCTCTCCGATCAGGCGATACAAGGATTCCGCTATGATGTCCTTCTGCAAAAGATTGCAAAAGGAAATAAGTACTGTTAATGTGCTACAACAGGGACATTATGAACATACGGTAGGTATGGACTGGAAGGACTGGTCTGGTCTGGACTGGACTGGACTGGACTGGACTTTACGTGGTTACATTAAACCTAAAAAACAAAAAAAGAGAATTGGCTGGGCTACCTGTTGCTCTTCTCCCTGTGCCCGAGTGTCAAATTCGTCGAACCACAGCCTGTCCTCGCCCTCCTCCTCCGCCGCCGCCGCGTCTTCGGAAGAGGTGCCGAGACCCATCGAACCCGTCAACATGGAGGAGGTGGACTGAGCAACGCCGAGGGAGGTTGTGCAAGAACCTCCGGACACGTTGTTGCCCCCCTCAGTCTTGAAGAGGCTGACGAGGGAGGGAAAGCCGCCCTTGCTAGAAAAAAAGTATAGGCAAGTATGTAGTAGATGCACTCAGTAAAGGAAGTAGTCGATGCGACATACATCGCTCTGGGCAAGTTGACAGGATTATGGAAGGACCTCAGGTACCCTGGACTGGGACAGACGAGGAAGGAGTAAAGGAGCTCGCTGCGGCTGACTTGATCGTCTTCCAGCACTGCGTCCATGAACCTGGAAAAAAAAGGAACAGGTCGAAACTGTCGCAAAGAGAAATTGGCTGCAACAAATTTATTTTTTCTTCTTCTACCTTTGCAGCAAATTCCTTCCCTTCTCCAGAGCTGCCTTACTGTTCGGGGTCCTGAGGAAGACGGACCTCGACTGAGAGGGCAGGTCCAGCCCCTTGATCCAAGTCATGAAGGGCGTCAGGTCGCGGTGGAGGCCGTGGAAGTCGGATATGTGTCTCACGCACGTCCAACAGGTGGCCCCGCCGCTCTCGGGTGGCGATGAGGACGTCGATGACGCCAGTGCCGCTGCGGCCGTGGCTGCTGCCGCTGCCGCGGCGGCTGCGGCGGCAGCAGCAGCAGCAGAGATGGTCGCCCTGTCGCCTCGTTCGAAGCCCTCCTCGGGTAGGTAGACCAAGAGGACGGCCTTGAGAGAGGACGACTCGCCCCCGGTTGGGTTGTCGCTGTATTCCAGCGACTGAACCTGAAAGGATATAAAAAAGATGTTCCTCATCCTGCCTCAGCTGCTATTGCTACGTACTACTTGGCCCCAACCTGGCACTGCCACGCCCCGAGGTTGTCTGCCCAGGATTCCGTCCGCTGGATATGTGTCTGTACCGTCCGCTTCTCCTCTCCGAGGACATCCACCTCTTGCTGCAGCATCGTCAGGATGCGGGAATCTGGCTTGAGCGAGCTCTTCAGGGCCTGATCAAGCGCACGCAAGTCCTCTCTCAAAACTGGTCCTGGTGTTGCTTCTACTGCCACTACGTTACTCACCGCCATGGCCTGGACCTTGTTCTGCAGCCTCTCCTTGATGACGCCAAGTCGGCTCCTGGCCATGCTCGAGAGGTCCGAGAAGAGCTCCGACGAAGAGGAAGACGAAGAGACCTTCCTTCCCGTCAAGGCGAAGCTTGCGTCCTCCTCGTCCGCCGCGGCATCGCCCTCCTTGTCGGCGACGTCGGTGCCGGCGATGGCTTCCTGCCCAGAGCCCTGTCTAGACAGTTCGTCAGAAACGCGCAGTCCACTCATGTACGCCTCCTTCAACATGGATCCGCAGTGCTCGGACATGAGGAACGCAGGAAAGTACGTCTCCCTGTGCAGAACATATTAGCAATAGTCACTGTCTTAGGTGGAAAGCAACTTTCTGCTTGAGAGAGCTTCCAGCCTTGAAGCTTGAGGGAGGGGGATCTAGGGGGGGGGGGCTCTAGCATAGCCTAGGGAAGGGGGGGTTACAAGAAAAAGAAAACGAAAAAAATTCTTCAGTGCATACGGCACCATGGTTTTTATTAAGTACTCGTAACTTTTTGCTAATAGTAAAAAGAAATCTGATTTTATTTTTTTGAGATCGTCTCTACTTAGGCCCTTTTCAACCGAAATTTAAGTGAAATGCACACTTGAGGGTGGTCTAATTTTTTTACTCTTGTGGGTGGGGTGTATCATTACCTCAAGATTTCTTGAACCTGCCCTTGAAGCTCAAAGAACACGTCAGGTTCGGAATCCCCGAGTAGAAAAGCCTCGATCCTCTTTAGACTGGGTTTGTCGACCTGTACAAGTATAGCGAGTTCGAGAAAAGAAAGTTTGTGATAGAAATAAACCTGCACACAGGACTGAACCGACCTGCAGTGAGATGTCACTTTTGTTGATAAATGCGTAGAATATTTCGGTGGCCAAGTGATGCCACAGTTTGCGGTCTGCCTCCTTCAGCTCCTGAACGGCAGACCAGAACGCAAGCAGGTCTCCTTGCCTTTCCTCCTCGAGGTATGTGGCAAAGAACCTGAATCAACAATGATTTACACATGTGTACAGTACAATGAGAAATGCATTGGGAAAAGTAACCTTCTGGTAAGAGGAGAGTTCATGACGGCCCTGAACGAAACCTGTCGCCTGTTAAAGCTCTTCTTTTTGTCTCCACAGGTTTCTTCCTCCTCCCCGTCGTCGTCGTCCTCCAACAGCGTCCCGGAAAAGTTCACGTCACACCCCAGATCATCCAAGCGCTTCTCACACAGACTCTTGGCATGGAGCAACTGGCTGATGTAGCTTTAGAAGTCAATAAAATGAATTCTTTTACTACATGCATGTAACACCAGAACTGTAGTACCTGCTCATTACTTATAAACAACACCTTGAGAAATCCGTGGAGTCTGTTTTTTTGCCGGCAGTGCCAGTTGTTGCGGACCTTTTTGGCTCATCTTCGCCAGTTTCGTTGGCCTGCGGAGTGAGTACCAGGGTCAGGCAGCAGCCGGCCATCACGGATGCTTTTTCAAATTGAGCACCCCACCCTCCATACCGTGTCACTATTGTTCTTCGCCCTTCGCAGGTTGTCCATGGTGGTGGCTTGCATGATCTCCGTCAGGACGTTGTACCTGATGCGCTTGAGCTCTTCAACGTCCCCGCTGCGGTTGATGAGCTCCACGAAGTCGTCGAAGGAATCCGCGTACACAAAGTTCTTGTGACTCAGTTCTCTAAGGGCCTAAAAGATTGTACACATCACGACAGCTCTCAGACTAGGTACTACTACTGCAAAAATAAACAACCTGGTGCTTTTTGATGTAGGAGAGGACCTTGGTGTTGATGTACTCCGGGTCGGTCACCAGGTCGATTGCTGGGTATAGCACGTGACGCGACAAGACCTTGAAATAGGCGGGGATCGGAGAGGGAACACAAAAACCACGTGAACTAACTGGCATCTGTCTGTCTGTCTGTCTCTCTCTTTCTGTTCCAACCTCTTTAAGCAGATGTCTGACTGGCTTGCAGTTCCCGTAGTCCTCCCTGCAGAGCAGAATCACCAGCACTTCCGACAGCTTCGACAGGTACTCCATCTCTCTTTCCTTTACGAAATACTATTATCATCAGATGCGCTGATTTCAAAAAGCGCGTCCATGTCATGCTCACTTGAGACACCAGGTGAGGAGACACGGGAAACTTGTGGGAAGAAGGCGAGGTGATATCGCTTTTGAAGCTTTCTCCTTGGGACTGGACCTGCTGTCTGAGGTACAGCACCACCCGAATCTTTTCAAAGTGGTCCGCCACCTTCCGGATAACGTTGTTGGCCAACAGCTTCACCATGTCAACCTAAGTTTTAAACGGTGAGATTAAGACCTTCCCTCCCTTGAAATAATTCAAGTATGTCTCTATAGGCACCTGGGCAATTCTGTTGCTAAAGTTGTTGACTAGAACCCAGAAGTCTCTCTTGAATATGGCTCTGGCCTCCTTGTCCGAAGCCATCAGGGATTTTATCCAGTGCAGCACGTAGTCACGAGAGACGAGGTCGATGATCTCATTGATGGACTGGTCGATGTTCCTAGGGGGGCACGTGCAACATAACTTGAAACGTCACTGGCTACATACCTCGAACATTACTCGAGTACCTGGTGATGTTCGGCGTCGTCTGCTCTTCTGGCGGCTTCTTGCTCTCCATCGCCTTCATCACGCTCTCCTGCATTTTCAGCGCCGACCTGGCGGGCAAGGCGGGTCGAGAAAACCTGGGAGAAGCATGCAGAACATCTCCCTATATAATCGAGCCAACTGCATGCGCATTTGTGGGACCCTGACCTTGGCGAAAAGTAGAGCCGGATGGTGAGGTACGCAGCCGCGCCAGCCACTGCCGAGGCCAGCCCGCCGACAAAGAAGAGGACGACCCGCGTGGGTCCTCCCAGGATCCTCCAGAGGAGAGAGATAACGAGCACGCCCGTCGCCGCCACCTTCTGGGCTTGGGACGGGCCCGCGGGGAAGAGGGAGGTGAATAAGTCCATCACCGAGAGGGAGAAGGAAGGAGGACTGGCTTAATTCTAGTAGAGAGGAGAGAGTGCAGCAAAGAGGTTAGTTAAGCATCATGCAAGGGAGTGTTAAAGTTTTCTGTACTACTACCTAGTACAACTCTCTCAGATTTATTGACTTATCGAGATAACTCATACCTAAAAAAAGAGAAAGAAAGAAAAAGCACTCTTCTTCTTCTTCACTTGTGTTAGAAACCTATTAGGACGGCCCATACCGCCGACTCAGTTAAAAAGTCGATGTCCAAACAATTTTTTTATCACATTGCTCAACATCACAGTCGCTCTACTGGTCCTATGGAAGGCACCAGTCCTGGAGTCTTTATGCCCCGTCCGACTTGCACAGAGGAATCAGGGACTTGACGCACTCCGGCAGCATGGTAATGTCTGCTGAAGTCACCTCCCCACCCCCGCTGCTCTGAATGGCAAGCACGGAACCGAGAGCCAGCTGGACTAGCGGGAGCGGGGTCACCGTAAGCCTGGCCACCCGACTGGGGTGCCTAATCCTGTGCAGGGAGTGGTCCAGCAGGTCGTCCATCACCCCTCCCAGCACCCACACCTGGCCCGTGACGGCCTCCCTCACTGCCTGGTGCCACAGGCGCCTCCCGGATTCCAGGTGCTTGCAAGGAGACCACCGGGCCTTGGTGCTATCTTGAGGATTCGTCAGGTCGAGGGTCCAGCAGTCCTTGAGGGGCTTCTTCTCGGTGTTGTATCCCCCGTACAGGACGGCCAAGGACGGGGAAGCGACTGTGAGCGAGTGCCACGATCTCCCGCAGGGAATGGTCCTGCCCTGCCGCGGCTTGAGACGCCTCCACCGGAGCTCTTCCAGGTCCAGGTGGAAGAGGTCGTTCATCCTGCTGCCCTCCAGCCGCCCTCCGAAGAGGAAGACCCCGTTCTCCGGGCTGCATACGACGGCGTGGGCGGCTCTCGGGGGAGGCACCTCGCCCACGCAGCTGGGCCACGAGAAGGCGTCCTCCGAGGGGTCGTACGCCACCAGCTGGTTGTTCCACCCTCGACCCGCCTGCGGGAGGGCGTTGTCGAGGACGAAGCTGACCTCGGGGTTGCCTCGGGCGCAGTCGGGGCCGAACCCACCGAAAATGTAGATCTTGCCACCGTGAGTCCAGCAAGCGAGTTTGTCGCACCTGAAAGTGCAGTCAATGGATGCAATTCGATTGCGATCATACATCTTCACAACCCTTGAAAACTGTTGCGTAATATGACTTCACTGTACTGTAGGTATACTATCAGAGCGCGTTCTCACAGCATCGGTGGATCCCCCTTGGGCTCCCTCTTGGTCCACTCCCACGTGTCCAGGTCCAGAGAGTAGATCTCGTTGGTGTTGGCCTCGTACTCGAAGAGGAGAGGTTCCCCGTCCTCATCGTCGCCCTCCTCTTGCTCCACCGTCGCCAGCTCCCTTATGAACCCGCACAGCACGAACAGCTATGGAAGAGGAGGAAATATTCAGGAGCAGAGTAATGATTACTGACGCGTTCAGTCCTCAGTCCGGGTTGCGAACCTGCCCCTCCATGACGCATGCCGCCGCCCCGCTGGTCTTGGGCGGCGGCCTGCCCTTGGTGGCAACCTCCCTCCACTTGACGGCGCGCGGGCAGTACACGTGCACCCTGTCGGTGGGCCAGTAGAGGTGCGGGTGGTGCCCGCGGGTCTCCCTGTAGCCGCCCCACAGGATAAGCCTGCCGTCGTCGCCGCCGGCGGAGGCGGCTACGTGGCCCACGCGGTCGTTCACGGGGCAGGGCGAGGGCGACGATGGGGGCGGGGGCGGAGACGGAGACAACATGGCGGAGACCAGGTGGCGGAGGAGCTTCTAAAAGAGAGTCAGAGAGAGAGATGATGAGATGACAGTTAACGACAACATCCAACAGGGTAAACTTCTGGAAGAGGGGTCGCGCGCGCTCGCACCGCTCCCGCGTTTTCGTGCGCGCATGCGCTCCTCCTTGCTTCATTCATGGAAGTCTTGAATCTGGAAACAAAAGCTTTTTTTCATCTGTTTTTGTATGACAAGGGTGTAACTTAAAAGACTGCATTCAACAAGAAAATTTATTAAGTAATGAATTGAGAGCTACAGATCTGTAGCAAATGTTAATTGCCACTCATATTTTTAAAGGGCATGACTTTGAAGGTACTTTAAAAAATTCTTATGCAGTAGTATACAAAATCAAGACAACTCTATTCAAATTTACTTCAATGACTAGTAATTTTGTGTCTTAATTCTGATATTACTATATTCAGACACAGTGTATAAACGCGTTGTCGTACCTAATGCAACAGAATTAATATTACTGTCACAAAATTCTAGTTTTGCAATATTCCATTTTTTAAGAGCTTCCATTTCCAGGTCTGAGACTTTCATGCTCCCTACTGTTCTAACTAGATGTCTACCGAGTCGGTAGACATCTAGAACAGTAGTACCGACGGCAGTCTCCAAAGCAAGAGGCTTGTCGAGTTGTCTGTCGTGTTCTTCCTTACCAGAGCACGGTGAAGAAGGCGACGGACTCTCTTTCGGCCGGGCATTGGGCAGCCGACATCAGCTTCTCTACAGCCTTGGGACGCATTTGGGTCGGGGGATTGGGGAGAGAGATGGTCTCAAATTGTCGATTTTTTTCTACTTCTCTCCACTGCGCGCTTGACAAAGCATCCACAGACAGGGGAAGGTTCAGCTGTTTCCTGCCTGTGTTCACCTTGTTGTTGACTAGGTGCTGCCATCTGACCTGACCAGCTGGTTGCTTTTAGTGCCTTTCATAGCTAGAAAAAACATGTGTTGCCAGGCGTACAGTTTTTTCTCCTTGAGAGTCATAGTGCTGACTTTCACCTAAACAAAAATTTGACTGCATTTAACTGTAATTCATAAGTCAGCATAAAAATTATTTTCCTCCACAATCAAACGAAGTTCCTTAATCTAATAGTCAAAATAATGAGACTTGTTGGTTAATATTGTGATAATGTAACATGGTCACAGAAAAACTCCGGGAAAGAAAAAAAGGAAAGCTTACTCAACAAAAGGACTGAGCAACTCTTATTTAACAAGCTATTGACTTCTTCATAAATTTTGTTTGCATATTCTTTCGAGGTTGCGATCGGCAATTACCCGACGGGACTTTTAAACTGACAAGCATAACATAACAAGCATAGACATGTAATGGAACATGGCATTA
>JAAUYM010015634.1_pt1 | contig 12454 bp, 7 predicted proteins | sample 7278001 | NCBI WGS metagenome assembly JAAUYM01 (sample SAMN14350224, study PRJNA611818) | marine sediment metagenome | isolation source: surface marine sediment (1.8m) | place: French Polynesia: Moorea | collected 2018-08
ACTGTCTCGTAGCCGCGAGCGAGCGGCCGGAGCAGCACGCGATCGAAACCGTCATTGAAACGGTACATCGCACGATTGTATGTCTCCCAGGGATCAACCGGATCGCGGAAGTCCTCCGCCCCTGCTGCTACGGCAACCAGTAACAGCGCCCCTGTCAATAAAGCACGACTCACACCCTTGCCCTCTGGTTGGTCACGGTCGCATCCCACTCACGCTCCAGGCGCTTTGCCGACACCGGCACTTTTGTTCCCAGCGGCTGGGCAAACAGGGACACCCTGTATTCCTCGAGCATCCATCGAAACTGCTGCATGTCACTCGCAATAATCGAATCCTTGTTATCAAAGACGCGAGATTCAAAGCTTTGGATCTCTGCCGTGCTGTCTTTGTCACGCCCGAGCGCGCCTCGCATCTTGTCCAGGCGATATTCAATCGCATCGAGGTAACGGGGATATTCGAGCAACCACTGCTTTGGCGTTTCCACCAGGAAACGAGGCGCAAACAGCCGGTCGAGCTGCTGGCGGATATCTTCGATCGCATGCCTGTTGAGATCCGTCGCCTGTTCCTTGAGCGCCTGTTCGATCCTGTTGAGCTGTTTGAAAACACGCAGCAACAGGTCGCCCAGCTCATTGGCATTGGTGATGAGATGCTGCTTGTCAGCCAGCCGACTGACGAACGCCTCTTGCGTCCTCACCACCGGCTTCCCGTCCACGAACGTATGTCGGAAAACCGCATCGAGGAGATCACTCATGAGCGTCTGCTTGTCGCCACGCGTGGCAAAGTAGATGGCAAACGCATTGAACTGCGGAAAATTCTTCTCAACGTACTTGCGCTGATCTTTCAACTTCAGCATGAACAGCCGTTTCAGGCCGTCCCGGAAAACAGATTCTGCTGCTGTGGGGTTATCGAGAATCTCGACGCTGACACTGTCACCTTCATCACGAACGGCCGGGTATCCCTGAATGGAATATCCGGACTGGGCGAGCTCAACGGTTTCCGGCAGCTCGCCGAACGTCCAGTCAGTTGCCCCGGTCACTTCGATGCCATGCCGGGATCGCTGCCTGAATTCGCGGTCGACCTCTACGCCGAACTCCCGGACAAGCGCATCAATATCGCGAGAACGCGCGAGCACCTTGCCTTTGTCCCCGACAACACGAATGTTCATTTTCAGGTGTTTGTCGAGGTTGTCAGGGCTGAAGTCCGCCGGATCGACGCGTACGCCACTGATGCGAAACAGGCGTTCAGCCAGCACGTCGGTCAACGCACGGCCGTCGAACTCAATCGATTCAGCGGCGCGCTTTGCATACTCCGGTGCAGGCACAAAGTTTTTTCGAACAGACTTTGGCAGTGACTTGATCAGCGCGAGGCTCTTTTCCTCCAGCAGCCCGGGAATCAGCCAATCGAGACGCTCCCTCGAAACCTGCCGCAGCATCGCGACCGGCACGTCCACGCTGACGCCATCGTCATGGTGCTGTGGGTCAAAGTGGTAGTCCAGCTTGAGCGTCGAACCCCCGACATCAATCTTCTCGGGATAAGCCTCTTCCGACAGACTGGCGTCCTGGCGCATCAGTTCTTCACGCGTCAGCATCAGGCACTTCGGCTTTTTCTTTTCGGCCTGGCGCCGCCACGCGTCCAGCTCGAACTCGCTGCAGATGCCCTCCGGGATGCGGGCGTCATAGAACCGATACAGCGCATAGCCGTCGACCATGATGTCACGCTTGCGCGACTTGGACTCGAGCGCTTCGACTTCCTCGATCAGCGCCACGTTATGCCGGAAGTAGCGTGCATCCGTTTTCAACTGTCGCTCGACAAGGCCATGCTGGATAAACAGCTGGCGTGCGCGAACCGGATCGATCGCACCAAAATCGACGCGCCGCTTCTTGATGATGGACACGCCGTAGAGCATGACCTCCTCAAAGGCGAAGACCTGCCCATGCTTCGAATCGAAGAACGGCTCATGGTAGTTGCGCTTGACGAGATGCCTCGCGAGCGGTTCAATCCACTCGGGATCAATCTGCGCCACCGTGCGAGCGAACAGGCGCGTGGTTTCAACCAGCTCAGCCGAAACAATCCACTTCGGCTTGCGCTTGAACTGGCTCGAGCCCGGAAAGATGAAGTGGCGACGATTGCGGGCGCCAAGGTGTTCATTCTCGTCAACTTTCTCGCCAATGTTGCCGAGCAGTCCCGCCAGCAGTGAGCGATGAATGCTCTCGTAATCAGCCGGCTCGCGATTCGCGCGCAGCTTCATTTCCTTACACATCAGATGCAGCTGTCGATGATTTTCACGCCACTCGCGCATGCGGGGGTACGAGAGAAACTGCTGGTGACAGAACTCGCGGAGCTTCTTCTGCGTCAGTGCCTGGCGCTGCTCCTCAAAGAAATCCCATAGCCTGACCAGCGAGAGGAAGTCAGACTGCTCGTCCCAGTGCTGCCTGTGTTTTTCATCAGCCGCCTGCTGGCGATCATGCGGACGCTCTCGCGGGTCCTGCAGCGACATCGCAGAGACGATGGTCAGCACTTCTTTCAGGCAGCCGTTCCTGCCGGCAGCAAGGAGCATGCGACCGAGGCGAAGGTCCACCGGTAGCCTCGCAAGATCACGGCCAATCTTTGTGACCTGTTTGCGCTCGTCGACCGCTTGCAGCTCTTTGAGCAAATGAAAGCCGTCGTTGATCTGGCGCTGATCGGGTCGCTCAACAAAAGGAAACTTTGCGATATCCCCCAGCCGGAGCGTCAGCATCTGAAGGATGACCGCCGCGAGGTTCGTGCGCATGATCTCCGGCGTGGTGAAGTCGGGCCGACCTGCAAAATCTTCCTCTGAGTAGAGCCTGAAACACGTACCCTCGCTCACCCTGCCGCAGCGGCCCTTGCGCTGATCGGCACTCGCTTTCGAAATCGGCTCGACTGGCAGCTGCTGAACCTTCGAGCGGATGGAATAGCGCGAGATGCGCGCCAGTCCGGGATCGATGACATACCGGATGCCCGGAACGGTCAGAGACGTCTCGGCGACATTGGTCGCGAGCACCACACGACGGCCCGAACGATTTGTCTGGAACACGCGATTTTGCTCTGCGACCGACAGGCGCGAGTAGAGCGGCAGCGTTTCAGTGTTTCTCAGGTCAGACTTCCGGATCTGGTGCGCGACCTCCCGTATCTCCCGCTCACCCTGCAGGAAAACGAGCACGTCGCCCGGCGACTTGTGCTGACGGTCAAGCGTCTCGATTTCACGAAGCACGTCGAGAATGCCCTGCGAGATTTTCTCGTCGGTATCACCCGACTTGCTGTCTTCATCGAGCGGCCTGTATTCGACATTGACCGGGTACGTACGCCCGGAAACTTCGATGACCGGGGCACGATTGAAGTGCCTGGAGAATCGTTCGACGTCGATCGTTGCCGACGTGACAATGACCTTCAGGTCTTTCCGTTTCGGCAGGATGCGCTTCAGGTAACCCAGCAGGAAATCGATATTGAGCGAACGCTCGTGGGCCTCGTCAATGATGATCGTGTCATACGCTTCGAGGAACTTGTCGTTCTGCGTTTCTGCCAGCAAGATGCCGTCGGTCATCACCTTGATATGGGTATTGGCGTCTGTCTGGTCCGTGAATCGGACCTGGTAGCCAACCTGTCGACCGACGTCGACCTCCAGCTCTTCGGCGATTCGATGCGACACCGTTCTCGCAGCGACGCGGCGCGGCTGCGTGTGGCCAATCATGCCGTAGACGCCGCGACCCATGTCGAGACAGATCTTCGGAATTTGCGTGGTCTTGCCCGAGCCCGTCTCGCCCGCAACGATCACAACCTGGTTTTTCTCGATGGCTTCCCTGATGTCGTCCACGCGTTGCGACACCGGCAGCGCTTCCGGGTATCTCACCGCGGGCTTCGACTGCCGGCGTGTTTCCGCGCGCGCGACAGAGCGCTCGATCTTCGCCGAGAGCTGGTCACGCTTGTTCTTCGCGTGCAGTGCTTTGTGGAACTGAAAACGGTCCGCGATCATGCAGCGATCAATAGCCGCTTTGAGTTCGCTATGTTGTGGCTTGCTCAAGAGAAAACCCTTGGACTGCGTGTGGATTTAGCCGGAGGTCGGCGGGCGGCCCGTTGGGATCACCATTATAGGGCCTTGACCGTATCCAATCGAGCAATGACATAGATCAAGAGATCGTATTGAGAATATTTCTCATTTGCGTTAATTTTCGCAGCCTCAGCTCAGCGGAACCAGCGTCGGATGCATCCAAAAACAACAAAAAGCCTGCACAAATCCATCATTGCCCTGACCTGCGCCACTGTCCTCACGACGGGCGCCAGCGCAGAGATGGAGGAGATTGTCGTCGAAGGCAAGTTCCTGTCGATCGACAAACTGGACTCCGTGAAGACACCAACGCCGATCCTGAACGTTCCCCAGAGCCTGTCGATCGTGACCGAGTCCCAGATCCGCGACCAGGCATTCATGAGTTTCGGTGACGTTCTGCGCTACACCCCTGGCCTGGCCATCAGCCAGGGTGAAGGCCATCGGGATGCGATCATCATCCGGGGCATCCAGACAACGGCCGACTTTTTCATCGACGGCATTCGCGATGACGTGCAGTACTACCGCCCCCTCTACAACGTTGAACAGGTAGAAGTCCTGCGCGGACCCAACGCGCTGCTGTTCGGCCGCGGGGGTGGTGGTGGCGTCATCAATCGCGTGCAGAAACAGCCGATGCTCAACGAACAGTTCACGGCCCTCAACGCCGCAGCGGATACTTTCGGCGCCATCTCCGGCACGCTGGATACAAACTTCGTGCTCACGGACAACGCTGCCCTCCGTCTTAACGCCTACCACCACACCCTGGAAAACCACCGCGACTTCTTCGACGGCAACGCGTTTGCCGTCAATCCGACCGTGAAGGTTGCTTTCACCGACCGAACGACCGGGACGTTCTCCTACGAATATGTCAATGACGATCGGGTGGTCGACCGCGGCGTGCCGTCACAGAACGTCGAGGGTGGCCCGGACGTGCCGCTCGAAGGTTTCAGCGAAACATTCTTCGGTTCAGCCAACGAGAACTTCACGACGCTACAGGCCAACCTGCTTCGAGGCCGCATCGATCACGAATTCTCCGACGGGCTGCGCGGCAACGTCACGGTCAAGTGGGCTGACTATGACAAGCTCTACCAGAACCTTTATGCGAGCGAAGAGGTGTTGGTAACCAATGGGACCTTCGCCGAGGTTGAACTCGATGGTTACCTCGACACGACTGACCGCGAAAACCTGATCGCTCAGGCAAACCTCATCGGAGAGTTCAACACCGGCAACATTGGCCACACGCTGCTGTTTGGCGCTGAATTCGGCAATCAGCAGACGGCAAACGCGCGGCGGGACAATGTCTTTGCTGCCAATGCTGACGATCAGCTTTTCATTCCGTTCACCGATCCACTCGCCATTCCCGAATTCGGCTTTGACATCACCGTGCGCGACCGGTCATCTGAAGTCAGTTTTGCATCCCTTTACCTGCAGAATCAGCTCGCCTTCACGGACCAGTTCAAGGTACTGCTCGGGCTGCGATATGACACTTTCGACATCGACGTGCTCGACCAGGTCGAAGCAACTGACGGTGACGCCGTCGACGGCAACTTCTCGAGAAAGGACACCGAGGTCACACCAAGGCTTGGTTTCATCTACAAGCCGGCAGAAAACGTGTCGATCTACGCCAGCTACAGCGAAACGTTCCTGCCACGGTCGGGCGACCAGTTCCTGACGCTCAATCTGGACACGGAGAGCACGCGACCGCAGGTCTTCGAGAACCGTGAAGCGGGCCTCAAGTGGGATATTCGCCCCGACCTCAGTTTCACCGCAGCGATCTTCCAGCTCGAGCGCGAGAGCTACACCTCCGTCGATCCGGAAGACCCGGAGCAGCTCATTGTGATCGAAGGTTCCGAGACTGACGGTTTTGAACTCGAACTGCGCGGACGTCTGACAGACCGCTGGTCGCTGATTGCCGGCTATTCGAATCTGGACGGGCGAGTCGTGCGCACGGATGGCTCTGGCAATACCGGCAACAAAACGCGACAAACGCCTGACAACATGTTCTCGCTCTGGAACACAATTGACGTCACGAGCCGCCTGCAGTTTGGCCTGGGCCTCACCTACCAGGACAGCTTCTTCGTGCGCGAGGACAACTCTGTCGAAGTGCCCGACTTCACCAGAGTCGATGCAGCCGCATACTACATGCTGAGCGACAGCGCCCGCCTTCAGCTCAACATCGAGAACCTGCTCGACGAGGACTACTTCCCCGACGCGCACAGCAACGACAACATTTCGACCGGGCGACCGCTCAACGCCCGCCTGTCGTTCGTGATGGAGTTTTAGAAGATTGGTTGAGCGAGGGGAACGACGTTCCCCTCATCCCGATTCAGGAAGTTCAGTGGCAGACGTCGGAAACGACGTTACCTTCGATGATGACGCCACACACCTGGCTTGTGTATTCAAACGGGTCACCGTTAAACAACACGACATCCCCGTCCTTGCCTCGCTCAAGGCTACCCACCCGGTCATCAATCCCGAGAATCGCTGCGGGTGATGTTGTCATCGCCGCCAGCGCGTCCTCGAACGGCAGTCCGTGGGCTACGGCAATCATGACCTCGAAGAGCAGCACGCGGGATTTCGGTACATAGCTCTCGTAGCCGGTCTGGTAAGCAAAGGGAATATCGGCTTCTTTGAGATAGAGACCCGTATCGAATGCTGCGTTCTTCGTCTCTCGCCGCGCGCGTAGCCGCGGCGCGTGAAGCAGCACCGGCACGTCCGCTTCCCTGATCTCATCAAGCATCAGCTGCGCGTCCGCCACGCCGTCGAGCCAGAGGTTGACATCAAACTCGCGTTTGAGTCGAAGTGCTGCCGCGATATCCGTCACGCTGTGCGCCGTTACCAACATCTTGATGTCGCCGGACAGCACGCGCGCCATGACTTCTTTTTCGAGGTCACGTGCAGGCGGGTCGTCAGACTCCAGCTTGCGCGCATAATCCTGGGCGTCCAGCAGCGCAGACCGAAGCATGGCAACCGCCTTGGCACGCGTGCCGGGTGAGTCGAAGTCGTTGGAGATTCCCGGTCCCAGGGTAACCGCAATTGCGGTGTCTGTTTCGATGACCGCTTCTTCCGGCGTATCCCCGGTTGTCTTGGCAATCAGGGTTCGACCACTGACCACAGCACCGGGACCATGACCTGTATGAATTGTGGTGACACCATACTGCCGGATCCATTCAATCAGGGGATCTTCGGCGTTATAGGCATCAATCGGGTTGAGCTGCGGCTGGATCGGATCGCTGGTTTCCAGCTGGTCCTGGTCGCGCACCTGTCCGGCGCGGCCACCATAGATCCCCGAGAGTCCAACGGTTGAATGCACGTCGACAAAGCCGGGCGTAACAACGGCAGCTTCTTTCACCGGCATACCGTTCGGAATGCGGACGCGACCCTGTCGGCCGACCCGCGTGATCTTGCCATCCTTGATGACAACCACGCCTTTTTCGATTGGCTCACCATCCATCGTATAGACGATGTCACCCAGGATTGCGATGTCTGATGCCCGCGCCTCGAGAGAGAGCCCGAGCGTAAGCAGCGCGACGACCGCCAAAACGTTTGCTCTAACCATCACTCGTCGTCTCCATGGTCGTGGGCGTAGGTTGTACTGCGATAGGTATCGATGCCACCTGTTGCGTACTTGCGATGCTCAGGCAGTGCGCGATCGTAGATGACCTCGCCCTCGACCCAGGTCTGCTCAACCAGGGTGTAAGTCGAAAACGGCTTGCCGGAAAGAACAACAAAATCTGCATCCTTGCCCGCCTCGAGCGAACCGATCCGGTCTTCAAGGTCCAGGGCACGCGCGCCAGCCAGGGTCAGCGCCTCGAGCGCCTTCTCTTCCGAGAGACCGTTTCTGATCGCCAGCGCCGCGTGACGCAGGAACAGTCTCGAATCGGTCACGGAGTCGTCAGTGTTGATACTGACGTCAACGCCCGCGTCATCCAATATCGCTGCGACGCGAAGGTTCCAGTCAAGGACTTCCTCTTTACCGCCGGGAGAGTCCAGCATGGTGAGCGATACCGGGAATCCCGCCGCAGCAATCTCGTCAGCAACCTTCCAGCTGTCGGTTCCGTGCTGGATCACCGGACTAAAACCAAACTCTTCCGCGAGGCGAAGCACAGTCATGATGTCGTTGTGTCGATGGGTGTGGAACTGCACGCGGCGCTCGCCGCGAAGCACCTGCGCCACCGCTTCGAGACCCAGTTTCACTGCCGGTGCGGGTTTGCCGTCCGAGATGGCCTTTTCCTGTTTGGCCATGTAGTTCTGCGCATCAATGAAGAGCTTGCGCTGCAGCGCCGCTGAGCGTGAACGCGTGCCGGGGAAAGCCTTGCGATCGCGGATGGAGTTGGTGCCATTCGCCATCTTCATGCCGCCGCAGATCCCGGTGATGGCATCTTCACAGAACAGCCAGTCTTCGATTTTCCTCGGATCCTTGCGGATCTTCAGATAAGTGGTCTGGCCGCTCATCAGGTGGCCAGAGCCCGGCATCACGTTCAGCGTGGTGATTCCGCCGGCGCGGGGCCGCCAGAAGGCATCACTCAGAACGTCAACCGCATCAAGTGAGCGCGTATCCGGGCTCAGGGGACTGCTGCGATCACCGCCCGCCGGTCCGCCAACGTGTGAATGCGCGTCAACCATGCCAGGGATAATGACCTTGCCGCTGACGTCAATCTCGGTTGCACCACGAGGCGTAGCAATATCGTCAGAAAGGCCGATCGCCTCGATCTTGCCGTCGACAACGACAAGCGCACCATTGTCAAAAGCAGGTGCGCTGACCGGATGGAAAGTGGCGCCGCGGAGAACGAGTGTCTCGGCGCCGGCAGTAACCGACTGCGTTATCAACGACAACGCCAGTGCGCCAGCCGCCAGAATTCTGGTCATGGGAAATACCGGGTTTGGGGAAGCCGCCTACTAGACCAGCTTTCCCGGTCCAAATCAAACCAGGAGGGTCGACAGCCCGAGCGACACCATCAGAATGACAACCAGCGCAACATTGAGACGCAGCGTGCGCAAGGCGACAAAGCCGATCACTATCATCGCCACGTCCAACTCGGATTCTACAGCCGAAACAATCACCGGATCGTAGAGCGCGGCAAGCAGGAGGCCGACAACCGCAGCATTGATCCCGGCAGCAGCACCCGACAGCGGGCCCGAGCTCGCGACACGCAGCCAGCTTTCCTGAAAAGCCAGCATCAGCAGGAAACCGGGAAGAAAGATCGCGAGCGTCGCAATCGTCGCGCCAGCCACTGGTGCTGTCGGGAAAAGCGCGGCGCCAAGATAACTCGCGATCGTGAACATGGGCCCGGGAACAGCCTGCGCCAGTGCATATCCCGTCAGGAACTGGTCCTGGCCAAGATCGGTGGCAACGAGTTCCTCGAGCAACGGCAGCACAACATGGCCACCGCCAAAGACCAGGCTGCCTGCGATATAGAAATCGCTGGCGCTCAACGGGACGATCGCTGCCGCAGCCAGGAGCAGCGCAAACAGCACAAGCGGTGTGTACCGGGGAGCGGCGGCAGTCGGCTCATGTCCCGCCTCCTCTTCCAGCCGGAATGTACCCACCAGTGCGGCAAACGCCAGAACCCCAAGCTGCACCCATATGCCGCCAATCAGGATGAGCACGACCGCTGAAATCGCCATGATGACTGCCGCGTCCTTTCGCTGGCAGAAAGACAAATACATACCCAGGGTTGCGTCAGCAACGACCACAACAGCAAGCAGTTTGAGACCATGAATCGCCGCATCGACCCAGGTCTCTTCAAGCACGTAAGAAGCGCCGAGGGCGAGTGAAGCCATCAATGCGAACGACGGGAGCGTAAAGCCGACAAAGGCGGCAATTGCACCGGGCAATCCCGCACGATAATGGCCAATACCAAAACCCAGCTGGCTGGAGCCGGGCCCGGGGAGAAACTGTGTGAGTGCAATCAGGCGGGCAAAGTGATCATCATCGATCCAGCCGCGCTCCTCGACAAACGCCTTGCGAAAATAGCCGATATGGGCCGCAGGCCCGCCAAAACTCGTAAACCCGAGCAGGAAGAAGCGCCAGAAAATATCGAAGGTGGTTTTCATGCTGGCGGGGGTGGTGGGAGTTCGAGGTCCTTCGGCGCGTGCGATGCACGTGCCTCAGGACGAGGTAGTAAAGAACCCCGAGCTATTTGCTCAGGTAGTTCATTCCCTCTTCGATACCGCGAATGGTCAGCGGGAACATCTGGTCGTCGACGAGACGCTTTGTCAGCGCCACTGAATTCGAATACTCCCACGTATCGTGCGGGGTCGGGTTGATCCAGCAGACCTTGTCAAAGTGATCCATCACCCGCTGCATCCAGACTGCGCCCGCCTCTTCGTTCCAGTGCTCAACGCTGCCGCCCGAATGCGTGCTTTCATACGGCGCCATCGTCGCGTCACCGACAAAGATGACTTTGTAGTCATGGCTGTACTTGTGAATGATGTCGAACGTGTCGATGCGCTCGCTCATCCGGCGGTTATGCTCTTTCCAAACGCCATCGTAGATGAAGTTATGGAAGTAGTAGGTCTCGAGGTGTTTGAACTCTGATCGCGCAGCCGAGAACAGCTCCTCACAAACCTTGACGTGTGCATCCATCGAACCGCCGCTGTCCAGAAGGAGCAGTACCTTGACGGTGTTCCTGCGCTCGGGGCGCATGATGATATCGAGCAGACCGCCATTTTTTGCGGTCTTGCTGATTGTGGTGTCGATATCAAACTCGTCATCAGCACCGGTACGCGCCAGCTTGCGCAGTCGACGCAGTGAAATCTTCAGGCCGCGCGTGCCAAGTTCGACGTTGTCGTCGTACGCCTTGTAATCGCGCTGTTCCCACTGGCGTTTACCGCGGCGCTTCTTGCCTTTGCGATCTTTACCTTCTTTGCCGCGACCTTCGCGACCTTTGCCTTCCTTGTCCTTCTCGTTCCCTTCACCCCGCGCCGCTTCTTCAACCTGGCGCTTGAACTCTTCGATCAGCGCCTCGAGCCCACCAAGGTCCTTGATCTTGGCCAGCTCTTCTTCAGTCAGCGACTTCTCGAATTCACGACGCAGGTACTCGTCAGGAATCAGCGATGCCAGGAGGCTCGCCATATCCTCGAGCCCCTTGAAGTAGGTACCGAACGCGCGGTCGAATTTGTCGAAGTGCCGCTCGTCTTTCACCAGCGCCATGCGCGACAGGTAATAGAACTCATCGACATCGGCATAGACCAGCCGCGCTTTCAGGACATCGAGCAGGTGGAGCAGTTCCGTGATCGAAACCGGAATCCGCTCCTTCTTGAGCGCAAAGAAAAAGTTGATGAGCATGGATGCTTATCCCTGGGCGCCGCCGCCCCCGCTTTGACGTCGATTCATGAACGCAAGCCGCTCGAGCAGCTGAACATCCTGTTCGTTCTTGACCAGCGCACCGTACAGCGGCGGAATCGCCTTTGAGGTATCGCGGTTACGCAGAATCTCTTCCGGAATATCATCAGCGAGCAGCAGCTTGAGCCAGTCAATGAGCTCCGAGGTCGAGGGCTTCTTCTTGAGGCCCGGCACCTTGCGCACGTCGAAGAAGATTTCCATGGCCTCTTTCACCAGGTCCTTCTTGATCTCCGGGTAGTGCACGTCAACGATCGCCTGCATCGTCTCGGCATCCGGGAAGTTGATGTAGTGGAAGAAGCAGCGGCGCAGGAATGCGTCAGGCAGCTCTTTTTCGTTGTTCGAGGTGATGACAACAATCGGCCGGTTCTTCGCGACAATCGTTTCACCCGTCTCGTAGACGTCGAACTTCATCTTGTCGAGTTCGAGCAGCAGGTCATTCGGGAACTCGATGTCCGCCTTGTCGATTTCGTCAATCAGCAGGACACACTTGCCTTCCATATCGAAGGCTTCCCAGAGCTTGCCCTTCTCGATGTAGTTCTTGATGTCGTGAACGCGATCGTCGCCGAGCTGCGAATCACGCAGACGTGATACCGCGTCGTACTCGTACAGACCCTGCTGGGCCTTGGTTGTGCTCTTGATGTGCCAGGAGATCAGGGGCAGGTCGAGCGATTGAGCGATTTCCTCGGCAAGCATGGTCTTACCGGTGCCGGGCTCACCCTTGATCAGCAGCGGGCGCTCGAGCGTGACGGCAGCGTTGACCGCCATCTGCAGTTCATCTGTCGCGATGTAGGTCGCGGTACTGGCAAATTTCATACAAGGACTCAACTACGGTGGGCTAAAGAACACCGGAATATAACTTTGGCACCCTCAATTTGCCAGTCCGGCACCGGGGGCTTCAGCAGCCTGCTGGCGGGCTCGCCGCTGCCTGCGACGGACCGTAAACTCGAGGATGACCAGCACGATCAGCATGAGGAACGTGGCCATCAGCAGCGCCACGCCGCCTTTCAGTCCGCTGGCTGTCCCTTCCAGCAGGACGTCCATCAGGAGCA
>JAAUYM010018296.1_pt1 | contig 12453 bp, 9 predicted proteins | sample 7278001 | NCBI WGS metagenome assembly JAAUYM01 (sample SAMN14350224, study PRJNA611818) | marine sediment metagenome | isolation source: surface marine sediment (1.8m) | place: French Polynesia: Moorea | collected 2018-08
GAATATCGTTTTCATCCGATATTCCTTTGGTTTGAACGTTGGTGTAATGACGAATATCGCCATGGTGAAACTATTGCGCTGATACTACGAGCAAACCCCGACTTGCTGAAAGGCTATAACAAGCTATGGATTAAGTTCTTTCTGCTTGCGGTCTTCTCCACGATGTATGTACGTGATCACACGCGTCCGGCGATGCACGCTGCAATGGGTCTTGACCCAACTCAGTATGATAAGCAGGTGTTTGATATTACAACCGAGATATCAAAGCAGATCTTTCCGGTAAAACTGGATCTCGATAATCCTGTGTTCTACAAACATTTTGATTACCTCAGAGAAATAGGAAAACGCGCTGACGAGGCAAAAAAACAAGGTGGCGCTACCGGTTTAGCCAAACGCGGAGTTTGCTATGCTCAGGGGTTATTCACCTTCGCCAGGCTAATGTTCATGCCATCTGTGTCCAACGAGTTGCCAGATAAGGTAAGAATGGCACCCGTCTGGTAAGCGGGTTTATCCATGCTGGAAATCGGACTTGGCATTGCATATGTGCTATTCCTATGGTGGTTTAGCACAGGTCTGATCGTTTATCTGGATGGCCTGCCCAGGCGAACACACCTTTCAACTTTTATCGCGACCAGTTTGCTTGCTTGTATTGCGCTGGCAGGGTTGGTCTATTACAGCAGTGCGACGTCCACGCTTGCCGCATTAATGTCATTTAGCTGCGGTCTAATGCTATGGGCCTGGCAAGAACTCAGTTATTTCACAGGTTTTATTACCGGCACGCGCAAGCATCGCTGCGAAGAAGGTTGTAGGGGTTGGAAACACTTTGGCCATGCGATACAGGCAAACCTGTATCATGAAATTGCCATAATTTCGGTAGCAATAATTGTTCTATCTTTAACCTGGGGACAGGTGAACCAGATTGGTACGTGGACCTATATGCTACTTTGGCTAATGCAGACTAGCGCTAAGTTAAATGTCTTTCTTGGTGTTCGAAATGTGAGTGAAGAGTTTCTGCCTGCGCATATGTCCTACATGAAAAGCTTTCTTAGAAAGAAAAATATGAACGTATTGTTTCCTTTCTCAATTACGCTGTTGACAGTACTTTTTGTCTTTTTTGTTCAGCAAGGTATCAATGCTGAACCGTCTTCCTTCCAATCATTTCATTATTTTCTACTTTCTGCGATCGTGGCCATGGCGGTACTTGAACACTGGTTACTCGTTTTGCCTATTTCTTCAACGGCATTATGGAACTGGTGGCTAAAACTGAGGGACAGCAAGAATACAGAGAGCGGGGATTTCACCAATAGACTCTTATCTATTGGTAGTGCTGCCTTTCCTCAACAGGCACTGGTAGCCGCGGGTGGTGAGCCAGTGATCAAGGACAAGGACTCAGCTATAGCGACTCAAGTAACGGTTGGAGAAAGCCGGCGTGACGACGTCTAGAACAACAAGAAAGCAAACCAGTAACGCAAAAAAAACAACAGCTGAAATCTCAACACGGATCGAATATCCGTTTGCTGCCATTGTTGGTCAGGAAGAGCTTAAGCAGGCATTAATGTGCGCCGCTATTGACCCAACACTAGGCGGTGTCCTGATATTTGGCGACCGAGGTACGGGTAAATCTACGACGATACGCTCGTTAGCCGCATTGTTGCCAAAGATGAGGGTTGTTGTCGAATGTCCATACAATTGCGAGCCCGATAAAACAGTAGGCTTATGTGAGCGCTGCAAGGACAAAGAAAACGAAGGCAAATTAAAGAACAGACAGGTACCTGTACCGGTGGTAGATCTGCCACTGGGGGCAACCGAAGACAGGGTTGTCGGGGCACTCGACCTTGAGCACGCCCTGAGTAAGGGTGAAAAAGCATTCGAACCGGGTTTATTAGCAAGAGCCCATCGTGGCTTTCTCTATATTGATGAAGTCAACCTGCTGGAAGATCACCTGGTTGACCTGTTATTGGATGTGGCCGCATCTGGTGAAAACGTTGTCGAACGTGAGGGCCTGAGTGTCAGGCATCCCGCTCGTTTTGTACTGGTAGGAAGTGGAAACCCTGAAGAAGGCGAGCTTCGACCTCAGCTACTCGATCGCTACGGTCTGTCCGTTGAAGTAAAAACGCCGACTGATATCAAGCAACGTATTGAAGTCGTGCGACGTCGAGATGCTTTTGAACAAGACCCTGCAAAGTTTGCCGATTCTTGGAAAAACAAGAACGCCAGTTTGCGACGGAAAATAAAAAATGCCCAGGAAAGGCTTAACAGTATTAAGGTGCCTGACAAGATCCTTGAGCATGCTTCGCAGCTTTGTATCGCGCTCGGCACCGACGGTCTTCGTGGCGAATTAACCTTAATGCGTGCAGCCCGCGCTTTGTGCGCTTTTAGTGGCGATAGCCAGGTTGCAGAAGAACACATCAAAAGTATGGCTCCGGCCGCTTTGGGGCATCGTTTACGCCGCAACCCGCTGGATGATGCTAGTTCCAGTGTACGTGTCGATCGAGCTATAGAAGAGGTGTTTAGCTAGATGACCAGCAATATGCCTGATGAATACAATGCCTGGACCGACGCAGCGCTGACAGCAGTTTTGTTCGCTATCGATCCGGTTGGCATTAAAGGTATTACGCTGCGTGCACAGCCCGGGCCGGTACGAGACGCCTGGTTACAACATTTGAAAGCACTGTTTCCCATTGAAAAACCCTGGCGCAGGGTACCAATCAATATACCTGAATCCCGTCTCCTCGGCGGACTGGACCTGACAGCAACATTACAGGCAGGTCGACCAGTTGCGGAACGCGGTTTGTTAGCTGATGCTGATGGCGGCGTCATTGAACTGGCAATGGCCGAAAGGCTTACAGCAACAACATCAGCTGTACTCGGACAGGTTATCGATGCTGGCGAAGTCATCATGGAGCGTGATGGCTTAACCAGTAAACACGCAACCCGTTTTGGTGTGATTGCGCTGGATGAAGGTATAGGCGATGAGGAGCATGTGCCCGCAGGCTTACGTGAGCGCTTTGCTTTCGAGGTCGATCTGCAACAGGTGAACTACCAGCAATGTCAGTACTGGCCCTTTAGTACCGATACCGTCATTGCCGCACGTGCCGCCCTGAATAATATTGCTTTTGATGATCGATTACTGGAGGTGCTTTGCTCGGTTGCGTTAGGTCTAGGGATTCATTCACTACGCGCGCCCATTATTGCCAGGCGTGTGGCCTGTGCCATAGCGGCGCTGGAAGCATCAGATAGCGTGAATGATGAGCATATTCAACTCGCTTGCAAGCTGGTGTTTGCGCATCGCGCAACCTGTGTACCGACATCAGAACAGGAACAGGAAGAACCTCCGCAGCCACCGGAAGAAAACAGGCAGCAACAAGATCAAACTGAAGAAGAGCAACAACAAGAACCTTCGCTTGAAGATTTGCAGGATATCGTGCTGGCGGCAATAGAGGCCGCACTCTCCAGGCAGATACTGGAACAGCTGCGTGCGAACGCATTGAAAAATAATAGTCGAAATCAGTCAGGCCGTTCGAATAACTTCAAGCACAGCCAGTTAAGAGGCCGCCCGGTAGGTGTGCGCCAGGGTGACCCTGCTAACGGGGCGCGACTCAGTGTTATTGAAACGCTACGTGCAGCTGCACCCTGGCAAAGGCTCCGCCAGCGCTATACAGCAATGAGTAATGAACAAAACAGCATCGCTGTAGCGAAAGAAGATTTTCGCATTCGTCGTTTTAAACAACGTACGGTAACCACGACAATATTTGTAGTTGATGCATCCGGTTCAGCGGCCTTGCATCGATTGGCCGAGGTCAAGGGTGCTGTGGAAATGCTACTTGCTGAATGTTATCAGCGCCGCGATCAGGTGGCCTTGATTGCTTTTCGTGGCAAGGCAGCGGAACTGGTTTTACCACCGACGCGTTCTCTGGTCAGGGCAAAACGATTACTTGCAGGCTTACCGGGGGGTGGGGGAACACCTTTGGCAGCTGGTATTGATGCTGCTGTTGCTCTCGCTGAACAAATCAAACAGCGTGGTGAAATGCCGTCCATCGTCTTATTGACTGATGGTCGTGCAAACATAGACAGGACTGGTAACGCGGATAGAGCGAAGGCCGAACAGGAAGCAATCAATGCAGCACAGCAGGTCAGGTTGCAGAACGTGTCCGCATTATTAATCGATACATCACCACGTAAACAGGCTTTTAATGAACAGGTAGCTAATGCCATGGACGCTAATTACATGGCATTACCACATGCAGATGCTGCAGCGTTGTCCAGTGCAGTCATGGGCAAGCCAACCAGAACAGGGGTAAATCGTGGCAGAAAAGCAGTATCTGTATAACAATAAAAATAAGGTACGACTATGAGTCATAATTTGCTTGAAAATAACAGTGATCTATTGCACCCGTACAGCAGGCAGCGCCCGGGTAAAGATGCATTTGATTGGGAAACTGACGGACTGGATTGGCCTAACAGGGAACATAGTCAGTTTGTTAATGCAGCCGGACTACGCTGGCATGTGCAGGTTATGGGGCATGGTCCACAGATACTGTTACTCCATGGTACCGGTTCCTCAACACATAGCTGGCGCGACTTCGCCCCGTTATTGGCAGCAGAGTTCACGGTAATCGCGCCAGACCTGCCAGGTCATGCGTTCACTGAGTCCCCTTCACCTGAAGAGTTATCACTACAAGGTATGTCTGAAGCTGTGAGTGCACTTATAAAGGAAATGGATATTTGCCCATGCATCGTTGTCGGGCATTCAGCAGGGGCTGCCATTCTTGCACGTATGGCTCTCGATAAGGTGATATCACCTCGCTGGTTAGTGAGTCTCAACGGTGCTTTGTTACCGTTAGGTGGTTTTTCAGGTATTTTATTTTCACCGTTGGCACGACTGTTTACGTTAACAGAGTTTGGCACCAGGTTATTCAACTGGCGTGCTACTGATAAACAGGTTGTGAAACGCTTGATGGACGGGACTGGATCAACCATTGGTGAACGTGGGATCAAATTCTACACGCGTTTATTTCAGAACCCGTCACACGTGGCAGCAACCTTGAACATGATGGCTAACTGGGATCTACATCAGCTAGTGCAGGACTTACCCTTCCTGGAATCGACGCTTGATATGATAGTAGGTGAAAATGACAAGACTATACCTCCAAGCGATGCTGAACGTTTGCAAAGCATGGTGCGTCATAGCAAGGTTTATCACCTGCCCGAACTCGGACACCTGGCACATGAGGAAAACCCCCGGGCAGTTGCCCAAATAATCTCACGCCTGGTACGAAAAGCCGGATAGTCTTCGGTTTATTGGGTTCGGTCGTACCATGCAGTTACCAGATAATCATCCGCTGCGCATCGATCTAAACAATGAAGTTCATGCACGCCCGCCTGAACCACTCGTTGCTCCGCTCAGAATCTCTTACCTGGCCTTATTTAATGACTGGCCATTGCGAGAAGATGACTCTCAACCAGTAATCGATCTTGCAAGGGAATATGGTGTTTCTCCACCAGCACAAGGTGTAAACCATTACTCGGCCGATTATGGTGCCTTCAGGCTGAAGTGGGAACGACACACGGAATTCACCCGTTACCTGTTGATAAGTGAGTTACGCAACAGCGATGCTTTTAAAGAACCAATTATTAAACAGTTACCTGACAAATGGTTACAAGGACTGCCCGGTGAGTTATTAACGGCAACAAACATAGCAATCATTGAGGATCAGAGCCCTCCCAAGAATTACGAAACGCTGTCGGATAATATTTTTGATGGCAACGTATTAATAGGTTCTTCGTTAGCGGGTCTGGCAACCGCGTTGACTGACTTTAGGATCAAGGATGATGGTTTTAGCAGACTCTGGATAGCGAACCACGGCATGAAACCATGGCAGGCAGGCAGGATGGTTCAGCGGTTGCTGGAAATCGATACTTACAGAATGATGGCGCTACTTGCGCTACCCGTTGCCAAGCAAATGTCGCCGCTTATTGGTGACAGTGAAAAAGAACTGGTTGCAATTACAAAGTCATTAAGTGAAACAAGCGAGAATGAATCCATCTTGCTTGAACGGCTTACTCGCCTGCAGGCGCAAATAGAAAGGAACGAGGCTAAAAACCATTACCGGTTTGGTGCCGCTGCCGCCTATTACTCGCTGGTAGAGCGACGCATTAATGAGCTACGAGAAGAGCGGATAGGCGGATTACAAACATTCAGGGAATTCACTCAGCGCCGCCTGGTACCTGCAATGGAGACCTGTCAGACAATGGCAGATCGCCAGGACTCACTGTCAACACGTGTTGCCCGAGCTACGCAGTTGTTATCTACGCGCGTTGATATGGCGCGTCGTGAACAAAACCAGAATGTACTCGAATCGATGAACAAACGCGCGGAACTACAATTACGATTACAATCTACTGTGGAAGGCTTGTCGGTTGCGGCTATAACGTACTACATTGTAGGTCTGATAGGTTATGCAGCCAAGGGTGCCGAGACCATGGGAATTCCTGTAAACAGTAAGGCACTGACAGCGATAAGCATCCCACTGGTCATCGTGCTGGTAGCGATGGGGATAAGAAGTGTAAAAAAGAAAGTGGTGCATCTGGAAGATAATTATGTGGATTGAGGATGATGGGCAAGCCTGAACAAAAACCGCTGCGAAAATCCCATGCGGTGGTAATCGGCGGTGGCTTCGGCGGTCTCGCTGCGGCGATACGGCTGGGTGCCCGTGGCTATCAGGTCACGATCTTCGACAAACTCGACAAGGCTGGCGGCCGGGCCTATGTCGACGAAGTGGACGGGTATATCTTTGATCGTGGCCCAACGATTGTTACCGCGCCATTTGTTTTTGAAGAGCTATGGGAACTATGCGGCCGTAAGCTGGAAGACGATGTAAAACTGGTGCCCATGGATCCATTTTACAAAATCCGTTTTCATGATGGCCGCGTTTTCAGTTACACCGGTGATATTGATTCTATGCGTGCCGAGGTAACAAAATTTAATCCCAGCGATGTAGAAGGCTTTAATCGCTTTATCAAGCGCAGTGGCGAGATCTATGACATAGCATTCGAGCAGCTTGCTGCCCAACCTTTCCACAGCCTGATGTTTACGCTTAGCACTGCACCGGATCTCGTACGCCTGGGTGGCCACCGTACTGTTTACAGCACCGTATGTGATTATTTTACTGATCCTGCCTTACGCATCGTATTCAGTTTTCACCCGTTGTTGATCGGCGGTAACCCAATGACCACAACTGCGTATTACTGCCTGATAGCGCATCTTGAGCGCAAGTTTGGTGTGCATTACGCCATGGGGGGTATGGGGTCATTAGTGGATGGCATGTTGAAGCTGATCGACCAGCTCGGTGGACAAATTCGTTATCAGACCGAAGTGAAAAAGATTACCGAGAATAATGGTAAGGCCACGGGGGTTGAGCTGGCCAGTGGCGAACACATAGCGGCTGACGTTGTTGTGTCCAATGCAGACTCTGCCTGGACTTATAAACACTTGTTAAGTGATCATAAACCTAAACGCTGGACAAAGGGCAAGATAGATCGTGCTCGTTTTTCCATGAGCCTGTTTGTCTGGTATTTCGGAACCAATAAACGTTATGAAGATGTTTATCATCACCTGATATTACTAGGTCCACGTTACCAGGGTTTATTAAAAGATATCTTTAAGAAAAAACAACTGGCAGACGATTTTAGCCTTTATCTGCATCGACCTACGGCGACCGATCCGGCACTTGCGCCTGAAGGGCACGATACGTTCTATGTCCTGTCACCGGTACCACACTTGAAGAGCGGTGTAGACTGGGAAACAGAAGGTGAGAGTTATCGACAGGCTATTCAGGAACGTCTCGAACAAACGGTGCTACCCGGCCTGGGTGATGCCTTAACGACTTCTTTTTTTATGACACCAAAAGACTTTGAGACACGCCTGTTATCGGTTAATGGTGCCGCCTTTGGGCTTGAGCCTCAACTATTGCAGAGTGCCTGGTTCAGGCCACACAACAAGAGTGAAGAACTTGAAAATCTCTATCTCGTCGGAGCTGGTACACATCCCGGCGCTGGCGTACCCGGTGTTATTTCCTCAGCAAAGATACTGGATGAGATTGTCCCGGAACCCAGCTATTGATTGCAAATGCTGCTGCTAGACACTGCGCAGTTTTCTTTTGACCTGGAATTGTTGATAAATAATGATGACCAGTCCTGTGATTAGGGGTATCGACCAAAGGAAAGGCGTTAGTGCCGCTTCCGGTAAAAGTCTAACCGCACCAAAAGCCAAAAATGCGGTGTAAACAGATATTCCTGCACCTACCAGCCCCTTAATATGTTCCAGTAGCCAATCTGCCGGCTTGGCATTTGGCTTATATAAGAACCACAAGTTGGTCACTACTGTCGCAATACCAACAAATGAAATACCCGCGACCAGTAAAACATCATGTACCAGTCCGTGATATAAGGCGTTCAGTGAAAGAATTAGCAGTATTACTTGTGAAACATTTTGTTCCCAGCGACGGTTAGCTTCGCGGTTGGTTTTTGTTTTAACACAGCGCCAGCCATACCAGGCCAGGTTAATGGTAAGAAATGCGAGATACAGCATCATCCAGCCAAAGATAATCCGAACACTTTCTGCGTCACCAAAATCAGGGTGGTTTAATAACTGTGGATGCGTTTCAAGCGGTGCCAGCAATGTGCAACTGCTAATACCAATTGCAATAGTGCCTGTCGCAAGCATGGAATAAACAAACACCAGTCCGCTTTTCTTATGCAGTGTATTTCCTTTTTTCGTAACGATAGGTATCCACAGGCTGACCAGGCCAATGCTGCCAGTCATAATATGCATAATGACAAAGGTTTCGAACAAGTGAACAATAAACATTGTTATCATTGTATGAAATGCAAACGGCCATGAAAATAACAAAATAATGAATAAGCCAATACTGTTCCGTCCGCCTGCTCCCAAGCCATTGTCGCCTATGATGGGGCTGTTACGCTGCATTGCAAAAGGCGAAGGCAATTTATTAAACCTGTTGCCACGTGAAGCCTATGAAGTCGATATTGGTCCTTTAGGTTATTCCAGACGTTCAATTGTTGTCGTCAATAAGCCTGAGTATACCCGGCACATTATGACAGACGCGTTGGAACTGTTTCCAAAAAACGATTTGATGAAGGGAGCTTTGGCGCCGCTGGTAGGTGATTCTATCTTTGTTTCCGACGGTAAAGTGTGGGAGCGACAGCGCCGAATGGTTGAACCGGCCTTTTCATTTATCAAACTAGGTGCTGCATTCGAGGCGATGTATGCGGGCGTTGCTGATTTTAAAGAGAACTTAAAGCAGCGGGCACAAAGCGACGAGGTATTCTCACTGGATTTTGCAATGAGCCATCTAACCGCGGATATCATTTGTCGAACTATGTTTTCAACGTCTTTGCAATCTGATGTCGCTCTTGATGTGTTCAAGAGCTTTGCTGTTTTTGAACGCAGTTGTTCCAATGTCAAACTGTCAAAGCTCATATTCGGCAAGGCATGGAGTGATGTAAAACAAACGGCAGAGGTTTTGGATGCTTGCAAACGTATTCGACATCAACTTGGGGTATTAATTGATCGCTGTATCGATGATCCAGAGCAACGTGAAGGCCTGGCGCGTTCAGTCATTGATGCTCGCGATACGGAAACAGATCATGGTTTTACGCGTGAAGAGTTAATTGATCAACTGGGTGTGTTCTTCCTTGCAGGCCATGAAACCACAGCCAGTGTACTGACATGGGCCTTTTATATTATTGCTTTACAACCAGACGTTGCACAGCGTATTAGAAATGAAGTTGAAGCGGCGGTTGGCGATGGCCATATTGGTTTCGATGACATCAAGAAACTGGTTTATACGCGTAACGTCTTTCGCGAAACCTTGCGCTTATATCCACCTTTGACGTTTATTCCACGTGTTGCATCCGAAAACTGCGAAATAGATGGTTACCGTATCAAGCGCGGGGCCATGGTAATGATTGCCCCATGGACTATACATCGTCATCGAAGTTACTGGGAAGAGCCAGAATGTTTTGATGCCGATCGATTTAGCCCGGAAAGAGAGCACGAAATTAAGCGTGGCACCTATATACCATTCGGTCAGGGACCAAGGGTGTGTGCAGGGGCCACATTTGCGCAAATTGAAAGCACACTAATACTGGCAAGTGTCGTGCGTGAATTTAATTTTGAAGTCATTGACCCTGAAAAAGTGTTCCCGGTCGCGCGTTTAACGACGCGACCACAACATGAAATCAGGTGTCGAGTGTATCAACAGAGCTAGACAGCTATTTTTCAGATGGTTCTTGCCATTCGATATCGCAAATAGACGCCTCACCTAAAGACATTTTTTCCAGAAAGTATTTCTTTAGTATTTCACTGGAACAAAAATTTAACATGATAAAAGGTAATGGATCTTTCTTGCTCCATAGTACATCGGCACTGGAGAGAAAGTGTTTCAGGTTTTTTTTAAACGGCGCACTGGTTACCAATGACATTTCAGTAGCACCCAGGCATGGCCAGAAATGCTGAAAGGCCTGTTGCTGTTTTAGCCGAATTGGCGGTGTAAAAGCTTTATTCAGAACAGCTCGTGCAACATCGCTGTTATCAAGTAAATGTATACCGCTGGTTAAGCGCGCGTTGCATTCAATTGCATAGGCAAGTCCGTCTTCTTCTATGAATAAATCAAATGAGATAAAACCGGTATAGTTATTTTGTTTTATAAACGTATCGACAAAGTCATGCACGGCAGGGCAATCATCTATGCGTTGGAATGCAATCGCGACACTACCCGTCATAATTGTTCCTTCATAAACGCCGGTGCCCAGGCACATTCCATTTCTGGCAACAGAAAAACTGGTAAACAACCTTCCTTTCATTTGTTGTTGCAGCATGGATGCACGTCTTGTCTTTGCAGGTAATGATCCAGAGCGTTTGATAAATTGCACATCAATACCGGCCGAACCATGAACAGGTTTAAGTACGCAATCGTGCTTATTGATGAGTGACTGTGCTTCATCACTTTCCAGCAGGGCGCTATCAGGTGCAGGTAAATCAAGCGATCGTAATAGCTGGTTAAATTGATACTTATTGTGCAATAGTCTGGCGACATCAAAGCCGGGCCCAAAGTACTCGACACCTTCAGGGAGTTGTTCGATGATTTGGGCGGTATATACCGACTCTTCAGAAACGGGCACGACAATATCAATTGAATTGGTAACCACTATCTCCAGTAATTCAGCCAGGAAATTTTCGGTAGACACGTTTGGCGCCGTCACCTGAAAACAGTCAGTAATGCTGTTTGAATACTTGCTGATATGCTTTTTATGCGGATCAGCGACGTAGACCTGGCATCCCTGATGAGCAAAGCCGCGAGCTAATTCCAATCCTTTCGGCATACGGCCAAGTGTTAATAAAATATTCATTCAAACTTCGGTTAGTTTTTGCAGCAAAAGGGTCTATACTTGTCAATAATCTGTTACAATAATAGATGTTAGTATAAATTGACACAAAAATTATATAATAAAATCAATGTCATAGAGTGTAAGCTCGCTTGACATATCGACAAACGGGGCTGTTATATCGTTCCTCTCCATGATTTGTAAAAAGGTAGGGAGTTGATGACACATTCAAGGCAGCAAGACACAACAGTGTGTTTGCGGAGGCTACGTGGTGGCTCCTTATCATTTTATACCGCGTCACTGTTATTACCGAAAGCCATAAGAACGCCTGCCGCCGCATTATATGGCTTTTGTCGCGTTGCCGATGACGCAATCGACTTCGCCGATGATCCTGTTAGTGCATTACAGGAATTACGTCTGCGCCTGGATGACATCTACTCCGATACGTCGATTGCATTACCGGAAGACCGGGCTTTCGCCCATACGGTCAAGGCCTATTCCATTCCACGGGACTTTCCAGAAGGTTTACTTGAGGGTTTTGCCTGGGATGCTGAAGGTAAAGAGTATGAAACCATCGCGGATTTACATGACTACTCTGCGCGTGTAGCAGGGACGGTTGGGGCAATGATGGCGACGATTATGGGCGCCCGGTCTGAACAAGCCATTGCCCGGGCCTGTGAGTTGGGTATTGCGATGCAGTTAACCAATATTGCTCGCGATGTCGGGGAAGATGCACGCCTCGGTCGTTTATATCTGCCAAGGGAATGGTTCAGGGAAATGGGTATAGAGCCAGACGAATGGTTAGCCAATCCTGAATTTAGTGAACAAATAGCCACCCTGGTACAAAGACTCCTGGACAACGCGGAACAGCTATATCGCCAGGCAGAAAAGGGCGTCGTCTTTCTGCCTGCGACATGCAGGCCAGCCATTGTTGCCGCGGCGATGATATACCGCGAGATCGGCTGTGAATTATTGCGCCGGGGCAGCGATTCTGTTTCACAGAGAACAGTCGTCCCCACAGGCAGGAAAATATTTCTACTGTCA
>JAAUYM010096126.1_pt1 | contig 12446 bp, 16 predicted proteins | sample 7278001 | NCBI WGS metagenome assembly JAAUYM01 (sample SAMN14350224, study PRJNA611818) | marine sediment metagenome | isolation source: surface marine sediment (1.8m) | place: French Polynesia: Moorea | collected 2018-08
AAAAAAAACAACGTGAGTGTGTGTTTCAATACAATCCTGATCCTCTTGCCAACATGTTGCCGCCCTGCGTTCCATACGCACTTGTGAGCTGGAAGAAGGCATTTGGAGATAGGGGAAGTTGTATTTGATTTAGGCAACTAATGTGGAATGTACTGTAGTACTCTATGTATGTACCAAGACTGCAATAATACCCAACCATGTCTTGACTCCTCTCACCTTCACAAGTCCTGCCACAATGCTAATCACCCGCAGCATAACCAGCCACCTTGAGAATGGCCTCTCTTCTCGCATCCGGACTCTTGCGACTCTCTCTGGGTCTGGACAAGGAGAGAGGGGGAGAGGAAACATAAATTAGTCGTCACAGTTAAACTGTGAAATTTTGCTGCTGGAACCATCAGCAGAAAATTCCTGTTCTTATGAGACAAAAATCTGTTAACATGCTACAACGTTGCTGTGCACCTATGACAATGGATTGTTCTGCAACTCTGCTACATACGTGCTTAGTACAGGTCTTGTTTGGACCATTTATTTGATTTTGGTCAACTTGTTGGTCTTTAAATACATTTTTTATTACCATTGAAAAATAGGCACACATGTGCCGGTACGTATTTACTTTGGGCAACAAGTTTAATTCAAGCAACTTCTTTTTCTTGCCGCAGGTGACTTGCCTAACACGAAGGTTGACTTGATTAATTTTAGGTACGTATACGTACAGAAAAAAATGCATAAGTTTTTGGGCATGTGACACCAGAAATATTTTTCTTCTGTTGTCACTTGCACTACGTGTAGTACAGTACATAAGCATCGACACCCATCTGGGAGGGAGAACATCCAAAAGTAATCTATAATCTCACACCAACTTTCTCTTCGTTTGCACACGGATCAATTATTTTCGATTTTTTTTGTTCGCCACTCAAAATTGCAGTGGTTAGAGAAGTCCTCAGCGAATGAAAGCCACCATCGTACTGTACTACCTACTACTAGTACTACCTACACTGTACCTACTATTAGAAAGAGATCGAGAAGAGGTTGAACTGTACAGACAAGGAAAACTGGGCGTAAAAGAAAAGCCAAGACCAGATAACGTAGTACATATCGATTATTGCACGCCTGTAAGTTTGTACATGCCTTTCGTCACTTCCTCTGGTGCAGAAGGATGGACCCCGACTGGATCCTGTTCGCGGCGGCGTCGCTGTCCGCCTTCCTGGTGCTGGAGTGCCTCTGCTGCATCGTCTTCCGACCGAAGTGCCTCCCCGTCTGGGAGAAGAAGAAAAAGGCCCCCCCGCAACCTTTCCCGACGTCTCCCGTGCTCCATGTTCGGGTGCATCCGGCGCCGGCGCCGCCACCAGAATCCTTGTTCAAGACCCCTTCTCCTCCTCGTCTTCCTCCTCCTCCTCCTCCTCCTCGTCCTCGTCTTCCTTCTCTTCCCCTCTTCGACGTTCCCGATCCCACCGAGGAGGAGAGAAACCGGGAGGTGCTGGGTGCGCTGGCGAGGTGCAGGGAGAGCAAGTTTGCGAGGGACCTGACCATGACGGCAAGAAACCAGAGGGACGTGCAGTTGCCGTACAATGCCAGGAGGAGGCACGTAGTGGAGGTACAACAGCAGGGAAAAGAGTACACGCACTGAATGAACATTCCCATAAAATTTAGTTGATATACTCGTAGAGCATTAGCAACAGCTGTTTTTAATAATAATAATAATAAAAAACCTTTGGCACCTTGAAACAATTTCAGGGTCCCTTTTCCGTCAGCGCCGCGGAGGAGCTCTCCTCCCACCGCGGAGGCGGCTTTACCTCCACCAACACCGTCCTGGAGGAGGCCAGTGCGTACGACAAGGTCTTCTTCCACGGGTTCGGTAACAAGGTCGTCAGCAGGAACAAGGTTCGCACCGTCCAGTGCCAGCGCAGCTACGGAGGCTCATGGAGCGGAACGTAAGAACAGCATTAAGTTAAATTTAAAAAAGTACTGTACTACAGTGGACCTCCGCTAAAATACATATGGCATATAGGTAGCAAATTTTATATTTTTTAAACCTACCTACAATACGTTAAAGAAAAATCTGGTGCGCAGTAAGCTTTTAGCTGGCGACCATAAACATGTACTGTAAGCTACATTTTTACATCTCTGTTCAGGTACGTAGGTCGCTGTTACGGTATCTTCGAGGAGGACGGCCACCTCATGTACAGGACCACCCTGGCAACCCTGGAGAGGAGGCCGGGGAGCGCGGGAATGGCGCAGATGGCACCGTTTTAGCCTGCCTGCGGAGAGCCAGTCACATGCGGTCAACGCTTCCTCTCCCTCCACCCCAACTCTGTACCTGTGACGATGCAAGCAAGCAACCGACTGTGATTCCAGCCAGTTTATTTTGTGGTACAGGTACAAAGGTACAAAGAAAGAAAGAAAAACGTTTGTTGCTCCAGATCGACCACAGATTCATTGGATGGTAAAATTTCCTCCGAATGCACTGACGAATTTAAAGGAGGAAAGAAGACGCCCCTCATCATTCACCCCTCCTCTCTCTCGAGTTCATATCGTCTGCAGGTGCCGACGCTGTCATTAGTGCTGGTGTGTGTGTCCACATCTGTGTCGGTGACAGCAGCCTCTAATTGCTTGACTACGTCGATACCATGCACCTCAGTTTTAGGTTCAGCACACCTGGGGTGCTTCAGCAGCTTACACATAGTGGTTGGGAGAAAAACAAAAATTGTGCTAAGTGTGTGTAGCCTGTATCCTCACGGCCATAGCTGACATGACACCGTCGCATGCCCACTGATCATGTCCAGCCTGGACCTGATTGTGCTGGCGGCGCTGCTACCCGCGGCCGCCGCCTGGGTCGGCTACCTGGCCTACCTGGTCGCGTCCAGGTTCATTCCCTTCTCCTTCCTCTGCCGTCGGGTGAATCCGGAAGATGACGGCGAGGACGGGGAGAAAGGGGTCTCCGCGCCTCCCGTGGTGCTGGAGCACCGAGAAGCGCTGTTGTGCAACGTGAGGGCTGAAGAAGTCAGTGGTGCGGAAGGCGCGACAAGATTTGACTCTTTGAGCGAGCCGTCGTGACACAGAAGGATCGGAAAGTAAAAAAAAAGATTAAAGTTTTTATTGTTGTTGGTAAACTCAACGTGGATATTGTTTTGCTGATGTAAGATGCAAGAATGAGCAATAATAAGTGCGACAACTCTCTAGTTTTCACACCGTTATCGCCTTTGGCCACACTTTGTCTCCCCCCACTAAGAAGTGCCACAACATTTTAAGTGCCAAAACAAACCAAGCCATTTTATTTCCCACCATCCCGATTCCCAAACTGTAACATGGAATTATTGAGGAACGGGAACATTCTTTTCCCTTTCCTCAGTAACTACTACAGTCTCATATGATTGCACCACGCGACGTTAAGAGGGGGAGAGAGAGAATGATGATGACTCACTCGTGCGCGGGAGGAAGAAGAGACACCTCAGCCAGTTGCAATTCATACGTTTCACAGTATTGCAATCCCTAAATGGAAGTGTGAAGAAAGTGTAGTTTAGAAAAAAAACAGCACACACATTAGTTACACGTAGCCTGCAGCGGACAGGCCTTTGCCTGCATTCCTGACAGGCAATGGCGGTTCCCAGCTGCCTCCGGGAGCGTCTGGAGCTCTTCCTCCGCAACCTCCGCTACCTGGGCAAAACAAACCATTTCGGCAAGGTAACAACCATGCATTTCCCCAATTGGCATTGTTTCTGCCTGAGCTTAAGTGGTTGGTGATTTCAGCAGTTACCTCTTCCAAATTATGGAGTAGTCACCTCCAAACTATGGGTCAGCGAAGTCATTGCTGCAGTTATACTACTTGTTGTTGTTGCTGTTGCTTCCCAGACTTCTCTACTGCTGCTGTTGATGAAAGTCCAGTATATAACCAAAGGTGGAGGGTAGTTCTACAACACACAGCGAGGTGAGGAACGCATAGTAGCATCATTTCACAACATCTCCAAGGATGACGACGGACGACAGCACTAAATTCCATTTCTCCATCAGCTGTTCTCCGTAAACGCCCCCCACCTCCTGGAGTCCATCTTCTGCGAGTTGGACCTGGAGGAGCTGGGCAGGTGCCGCCAGGTGTGCCCGCTCTGGCGCTCATTCCTGGACGAGTCGGCCTCCGACGTGACGGCGTTCAGGCTCCACGTGGAGGAGATGGAGTTCAGCCGAGCGCTCATGCGCGTGGACCCGTTCGGGGACGACGAGGACGAGGAGGAGGACGAGGAGGAGGAAGAAGAAGAGGAAGAAGAGAGTGAAGGTGAGGGGGCACACACATGGACTATTATGCGCCGGGAAGTGGGCTGCTGCAGTATTAGAAAAAGAGATGCTACTTGTCGATTTTTATTTTCTCTCCTTCAATAGTACCGTACTGTACATGTACACCTTAGATCCCTTCCTTCTTTTCTTTCTCTTCCTTTCCTGCTCCATTCTTTCTCCTGTCGGCGATGGACTTCTTGATCCAGTCGACGTAGTAGGCCACCTCGAAGAAGCCGCTGTGGGAGGACTTGCCGCAGTCGCCGGCGAAGCTGGCCACGCCGATTTGGAAGTGGGTGAAGCTGGGTTCAAAGAATCATCTCGTGTACTGGCATCAGGTTTTAATTTGGAAGTGTCATCTCGCATCGTCTCACGGGAAATCAGCGCTCGCCCCGTCGAACGGGCTTCCCGCCCCCACGGTGAGGGTCATGGGACCGCCGCTGTCTCCGCGGCAGAGGGTGACGGAGCCGCCGCGGCCGCCGCGGCCGCCGCTCATGCAGATGGTCTGGTTCGGCTTGACCAGATCGCCGAAGACGGCGCGGCAGCCCTCGTGGTTGAGGATGGGCCTCCTGCGCTCGTAGTAGGGGGTGAGCGAGGCCGTCCGGAGGCCGCGCTCGATGCGGTCGCCCCAGCCCATGACGGTGGCCAGCGTCCCGTCCGCGAAGATGCCGCCGAAGGACTGAGGGGCCAGGCACAGCAGCTGAATCTTCCCTGTTGATTATTGGAGATTATTGTAGTTTTCGGGGAAACTTCTCGGTTAATAGAAAAATCTCCGTCAATTACAACAGAATTCATGCTTGGGGAAACTTGAGAAGACTGGGAAAAATAACCACGACCTGTCCCCAATTATCCGAGTTTGACTGTACTAGTCGACCTGAATGTCGCACTGCAGTAGGTATAGTAGAGCCTCATTGTGGTCTTACTGCCTAGTGGGAGCGGGTCGGAGAAGTGTGCCAGGCCCACGTCGTTCTCCACCCGCTCCACGTACAGCTCCTCGCCCACCTTGACGGTCTGGGCAAAGTAGTCCGGGTGCGCAAAGTAGTCGAAGGTGTGGATCGTCATCCTCCCCGGCTCGCGCAGGTAGAAATTGTGCGCACCTAGAATGAACGCGTAAATCTTTCTGGCTCACACGTCACTTGTTATGTAGTAGTAAGACCTACCGTACCACTGTATACTGTATGTACGTAGTGTACATAGAAAAGCTTTAAGTTTGCTATAACAGAGTATTTTTTGCTGCAGTAAAAGTAAGCTACAAAAAACTGCCAATTTCGCATTCACACGAACTTTACTAAGGTTTCTTGAACTACCTACTATATTACTGTTGGTAGTCTTGTCACCACACCTGCGTAGATCTTGAGGGCCTCCTTGCAGTCGGCGAGGCAGTGTCCGGCCGTCAGCATCCAGTTCCGGTTGATAAAGGAGCCGGTGCACCTGCTCACCCAGTGGCACTCCATCAGGGCCAGCCAGGGAAACTGGCACAAGGGATTTTTGGAACATGTGTGGATTGCTTGCACGGTCAGTATTGAAAAAGGACCGTACATACGTATACCAGCAAAAGTCAGTTTGGTTCACATGTACCTGATGAGGAAACGCTTCCTCTCCGTACGCGATCTTGGAAGTGGCCTTTCTGCTCCTGTCTCCATCCTCCTTTCCGCCAGATTCTTGCTGGTTTTCCACGTCATCTCCTCCTGGCTGGTTTTCCACGCCGCACGTTGAGCCTGAAAGAAAAAGCATTTTGGTCTACAGTAACGACACCTATAAAAAATCTGAATGAGCTGATCGCAACCACCTTTCTTGAGACTCAGCAGGATCCTCCTCATCAGCTCCTTTTTCCTCCTCCTCATCTTGGCCGAGTCCCGCTGCGGAGGGATGGCGAACTCGACCTCGCCCATGTACTCCCTCGCCTCCAGAACGTTGGCTGGGACCGAGCTGCAAACAGCAGACGGATCCATCCTCTTCTTGACATACAAAACTACTGGGTACTGTACTACAGGATGTCCCAGAAATTACTGACATGTCTTTTTTTTTTTACTATTGGCCACTACATACTATATTGCACAATAGTGGTATATGGCAAATTCAAGGTGGTTTGTCAGGTGGGACAATCTGCCTTTATTACCCCATGTCGATTGGCTCTTCCGCCGAGGTCCATTTCGAGATGAACTTTTTCGTGGAAGCGTGGCCACGCCTCCTATCTGCAGAGTTGAAATTTCAGCTAGACAACAACTACGTATTTAAAAAGAAAACATATTATGTATGTTGTATCCACAACATATATTGGCAGATTCTACCACGTTGGCATACTGTAAGCGCATAAAGTTATGGGTGGTTTTTTTTGTAAAAGTAGTGGGATTTTAGTGTAAAAGTGGGTTGGGTTGTCGTCCTGTCTCAGAAGGAACTCTGGAGTGCTTCCTTAGTACTACAGTGCACTAGTACGCGTAGCAGTTTATGCAGCGTGGCAAATATGCTCTTTATTCTTTAATGTTGCCGAAAAAAGCTCAGCAGTAGTAGATGTGGGGGGAAAAAATTCCAAAGTCACGATGCACTGGAATAGCCAGAAAAAATATACATACAGTATACGTATCTAAAAGCTCACGGCGTCTTCCCATACGGTAGTATAAACTCAACATAAATTATATGGGAAGACGCAATGGCTTTTTTTTCATTTCTTACTTCACGTCTTTGCAGATGACGACGTTGTACCCGACGACGACTCAGAGGAGGAGGAGGAGGAGCCGGACTACGACGAGATCGTCATCTCGGAGGAGGACGACGAGCTCTTCCTGGAAGACCCCTCGGACCTAGGACTCAGGGGGCTGTTCAGGTCGGGCAAGCATCTCAAGCATCTACGGCAAACTGCCTCAAAACCGTTCTCTTTTTTATTATTATTATTATTTTCAGGGAGAGGCGCAGGGTCAGGATCGGCGTGCTCAGGAGGCTGTGGGGGAAGAACCGCCGGATCTGCCAGAGGCTGTGGCGGGCGGCCCAGCGCAGCTGGGAGCGGCACTACGTGGAGAGACTCTGCCGCTGGGAGGACGTCCTTGTCCACGACCCGACGGAGGGGGAAGAGGAGGAGGAGGAGGTGCAGGTGGACTCGCTGGGGCTGCGGAGGCTGTTCGCGGAGAGGCGGCGCGTCCGCGTGGGTCCCCTCGCCAGGGTCGGCGCGGCCACCTACCTCCGGGCGAGGGAGCTGGCGACGATCGGCCTCGAACTGGACAGACGCCAGGAGGTGCCCGCCGTCGTAGGAGGATCCCTGCTCGTGCTCCTCCTCTGCTTCTTCTTCTTCCTGGCTGCCATGGGCGACGCGCTCGCGGGGTGCCAGGAGGTGCGCCTGGAAGCTCCTTTGACTGTGCTGGAGAAGAGGAGGGAGGAACTCTTTGGCTGTGATATCACCGGTGGTGGTAGGAACCTCACCCTCTACAACTGAAGTCAACCATATGCTTAAAAGACTTCAGAATATGACGTTACTATATGTACTATACGGTACTAGTAAAAAATATGTTGTTATTACTGCCATATAGTGTAGTATGTGACCTAAAGGGTCACATACTGTATGAGTACGACCAAATGTGAACAAAATGTGAAAAATTACAGGGTTGAAAAGGAACGACAATATTTTGTTTTTCAAAATCGCAGCATATAGGAATGAATGCAAAAGAATTTTTCTCTTATCTACTAATGGAGACACGTTTATTTCCTTCTCTCTTGCGCACATCGATCGCACATTACATACTACATCAAGCGCACATGAATCAAACATTTGTTGTACATATGGTAAAGAAGGGGGAGTGATTTCTTTTCTTTTCTTTTCTTAATAGTAAAGGAGAGAGAACAAGGGGGGAAGACATCAGATTCTGGCACTTTTAAGGCTTGGGTACTTGGAAATAATTTGTTTTTTCTTTTTTCCTTGCTTTTTTCTTCTTCTTTCTTCAATACTGTAAAGTGTGAGCACACACGTCATCATTCTTTTCCATTCACCCTCATCCAACGCCCATTATTCATTTATTCACCAAGAGCGGGGAGCCTTGCAAAGTCCGCTGCAGCCTCTCTCGTGAAGAAAAGGAGAGAGAAAATATCACAAAATTGTTTTTTTTTTTCAAAGAACTTTTCTTAGATCTTCTGCTCTACTATATCCTTTTCTTCTCATCCGAGCAGCGCTGCCAGCGGGTTGTACCCTCCTGCGCCCCCGGCGGCCGCCGCCAGCCCGAGTCCCGGGTTGAGCGTCGGCGCCGCCCGCACCGTCTGGGTGACGTACTCGGTCACCCTGGTGGAGACGATGGTGGTGGACGTCAGGGTGGTGACGGTGGGCACGTTCCTGAAGGTGATCTTGATCTCCTTGAGGATGGTGGACGGCAGCTCCGTCTCCTTGACCACGGGCCGGCTCGTCACCGTGAAGGACGGCTGCAGCTGCGGCAGCTGGCCCAGCGGGTTGAACGCCGCCGGGTTCAGCTGGTTGAGGGCGGGGATCTGCTGCTGCTGCTGCTGCTGCTGGGACGCCACCGTCCTCTGCTGAGCCTGCTGTTGCTGCTGGTACTCGGTGACGGTGGTGACGCCCACCTTGGACGTGATTGTGGTGAACGTTTTCTTGTTGCCGAAGCTTATGGGAATGGTGGAGGTGGCGTAGATCGTCTCTGTCCGGATCACTGGCTTCTGATGCGCAACCTTTGTTTTGAAGAGCAAGCTGTCAGAAATACGTATAAACTAATGCTATTTCCCATAAGTGACGCACCTGTTGTTGGTTCGTTGCGCCTGCCAGGTTGGGAAGCCCCGCCAGAGAGCCGAAGGGGTTCTGGAGGTACTGGAGGAGTGCCAGCTGCTGCAGCTGCTCCGGGGTCAGGGAGGCCAGCGGATTGAACGCAGGGAGGCCGGGGGTCGCTTGCTGCTGCTGCTGCAGAGCTGCCAGACCTGAATAATAACAACATGGAAAATTATTAAGCAAATTTGGTTTTAAGACTTCTACCATTCCGAAAAAACATAGTTCTGCATCCATCCTTACCCGCGAGAGGGTTGAAGAACGGGTTGACCGCCGCAGGGCGGACGGGATTGTTGCTGTTCTTAAGGGCCACCATCTCCGGGTTGTGCTCCTTCTCCATGGGGTCTACGGGGTCGAACTTGGACCCGATCAGGGCCAGGTCGTCGGCGAATCCGGGCGGCGGCGGCACCCGGACCTCGTGCGGCCCGTCGGAGAAGTCCTCCTGGTCGCTGAACTCCAGCTCTCCGGGGAGCAGGTGCTCCTCCTTCTTCTCCGACCCGGCCTCGTCCAGCACGTTGTTGAGGTCGGTGAAGGCCTTGGTGGCGATGAACTCGTACGCCTCCATGGGCGGGATGGTCTTGACGGCCTCCACCAGGCGGGTCACGTAGTAGGACTGCGTCAGCGTGTGCTGCCTCGTCTGCCCGTTGATCACCACCGGCAGCACGCTGGTCTTCAGCATCAGCTCCTTCGTGCTGAACGTCTCCGTCACCGTCTTCAGCGGGGGCGTCACGCCTGCGCAATTAAGGAAGAAGTCAAGGCATCATCAAAGAATTGAGAAACTGTTTCCATCACTCTACAAAAGGTATAAAAGGAAACTTTTGTCGACAGCGTGGAGAAGTCTATACCGGTGGACGATGCGAGGACGACGGCCGGGAGGGTCTCGATGGAGGGCGAGATGTCGAGCACCGGGTTGAACACGTTGGGCAGCGAGGAGGTAAGGATGTTCTCGGGGGCAGGAATCGTCTCCGTCTGCATTTATCAAAGAAGTCCACTTGTACGGTATAATCGTACAGGAAGAGTTAAGCTATGCAGACTTGCCCGTTTTTTTTACCTTGAAGAGCGGAGTGGAGGTCTTGTATCCGAGGTCCGGGCGCCCCGTCCTGGTCGGCCTGGCGGTCGGCGGCGGCGACGAGGAGGTGGTGAAGGTGCGGGTGACGGTGACGTACCTGGTGCTGCTCACGCCGTCGTCCACGTCGAAGGAGTACGGGGACCGGATGGTGGCCACCTCCAGGAAGAGGGAGGAGGGCGCCAGCGTCTCCGGGTAGACGGTGGAGACCAGCAGGGTGGTCTGCAGGCGGGCGTCCGGGTCCGACGGGTCGACCCCGTTCCCGGAGAGGTCCTGCAGCTGCGACCCGTCGGCTGCTGACGCGGGACTGTCCGAGGTCAGCTGCGCCTCCTTCTGCCTCTCCACGATCTGCTCCTGCTCCTCCAAGCTGAGCGTGTTCTTCTTGGCCCCCTTGCTGCCCTTGTTCAGGATCTTCTGCAGCAGCGACTGCCTGATGTCCGGGCGGCTGAAGCGGTTGAACCTCTTGAATTGTGGCTTGGACCTGGGACTGTCATCACTGCTGCTGGAGGAGGAGGAGGAGGTAGCGGATGAGGAAGAAAAGCTGGGCTTGTTCCGTCGACTGAGGCTGGGTCTCTTGGGCCTGGCGAGATGGAGACTCATAAGTAGTTAAAAATATGAAAGTAATGCATTTTATCTTCCATTAACCGAGTTCGACTCTGTATACTAATAAACCTGCGATCCATTTTACCTAAATGACGAGGATGAGGACGTTGATGAAGGGGCGGTGTGTCTCTTGATGGAAGAGGAGGAGGAAGAGGAGCCCCTGTTCCTGTATCTGTTGTATCCCCTGCGCCTGGTGCCAAACTTGCTGCTCTCCTCCGCCTCAAAGTCGGGAGTGGGCTGAGTTGACGATAAACAAGAAACATTTACAGTATTTCATATGGTAAGTTAAACCCAACTTTAATATTCAATATTAACTGACATAGGTGGTTTATTCATATTATAAACTTTGATGTGGCATTTGTCACGTTACGTTCAGAACTTTCCAATTTCTCATATTCTAAAAACTTCTCTCTTTCTCCCCACACTGAGAGTACATAGTTCAGGAAAAGTGGAGAGAAATGCAGTTAGTTGCAGAAGTTACTTTCCCCAGGTAACATACCTACATTAGTCGAATTGAGTTTCAAATCCACCACGGAAGAGTTATGGTATTTCCCAATAACATATCACGTAACGGCAGCGAGCTTGTGGGGGCCAGCCAATGGACCCTTCAGCCGTCTGAAACTGCCCTGTCCTGCGTGGCCATGATCACGATCTGCGTCGTGGCCCAGTTGGCCAACCTCGGCATTGTCTACTACGAGAAGGTCGTCCCCGACACCCACCGCACACTGCTCAACAAGCTGGCCTCCTTGGCCTCCCTGTACAAGGTCTGCCTGGCCACGGTGACCTTTCCAGTGATCACGGTGCGACTCCTGATAGGACAGGGCCTCGGAGAGACCGTCTGCCAGGTGCAGAACTTTCTCTTCATGGTCGGCCTGACACAGCTTGTGCTCGCCTACAATAAACTGATCGTCCTGCAGTACGTCTACGTGTGCAAGTTGGGTGCGGTCGGGATGATCAAGGAAGAACTGGTGATGCAATGCGTCTTCTGGATCAACCCCTTCCTCGGCTCCTTCGTCGGCCTTGTTCACATGATGACCATCCGAAGCTCTGACTACCTGTACCAAAGTTTCTGCGTGAACAGCAGGCTCAGTGCAATTCCAGGTAAGCTAAAAAGCAAATTCAATTAAGACAGACGTTCAGTCCGTTTTGCGCTCCGTTGCAGCTGAAGGGCAATTTAACATGGGCAACCTGATCCTCATGGGAATGGTGATAGCGACCTGCATCACCCACTGCATCCTTGGAATGAAGATACGTCGAAAGAAGAAGTCACTGTCCTACCTCGGCGGCTCCGGTGGGCACCAGCAGCCGAAGGTCTTCGCTCTTTCCCACCCGGACGTCTCCAACAACCCAACCACTTCGTACATCTTTGGCCATCTCTCAAGTGTGCTCCTCATCACATCCCTAATACTGTTCGTCCCGCTCATTCACATTTTGCTCTTCCTTTTTGGAGGACTGCCCCTGTTCCTAGTCGTCAGGGTGGCAACCCTGTCGGCCCTGCTGGTCGTCACTTCCCTCTCCGTATACATAAGAAAGCCTCACGTCAGAACGACATTAGCTAGGGAGCTGAAGGAATTGCTTCGCAGACAGTAATTTGCAACATTTATAGTGAATTCAAACGCACAGTACTGTGGTTGTAAATTTTTTGCGTTTCAAAAAGTGCAATATAATCTCCATCTACTAGTTACGTACTTTCTCTTAATTTTACTGTATACATGTACCTTATGTAGTACGAGTGCTACTTCTAAAGCAAGTGTAGTATAG
>JAAUYM010087662.1_pt1 | contig 12444 bp, 10 predicted proteins | sample 7278001 | NCBI WGS metagenome assembly JAAUYM01 (sample SAMN14350224, study PRJNA611818) | marine sediment metagenome | isolation source: surface marine sediment (1.8m) | place: French Polynesia: Moorea | collected 2018-08
CGAAGACCCAACCAATTTCAATTTCAATTTTTTAACGATAAACGCCCTGAGCGCCGGTACCGCTGTTCGCTGTGAACGATAAACTCCTGAACGTAGAAAAAATTTTGAGCTCCTTTAGCGCTTGAACGCCTATTTTTCTTGAACGCTCACAAGCCTGCTTATATCTGCCTCTGCCATCTTCCACATCTGTCTTTTTACACTCTTCATCGCTTCAATCTGGGTATAACAGACATGTGCGGAAAAGAAAAGATTACTCTGGAAAGAAATGATAATACAGAGACCTGTATTTCCGACCAATATGGAGAGGAAAAGGCCCTGCTCTGTCCTGCTATGTTTGGTCCGTGTGGCACTCAAAAATTTTTTTTATGTGCCCGTGTGTTGGTCGGGTGCGACGAAGGGAAAAAAGAATGAGACAAAAAGATTTAGGACAAATTTCTTTATTAAAAAAAAGTTGCTAAAGTAACTTTTTCTGATACTCTTCGGGATGGTTGAAATTTCATAAGATTTTCGTTGACCTGTGCTTACCTGTATCTCTCTCTTCTCCGCTTCAGCAGATTCACGTTTTTTTCTCTCCTATGTCTCAAGTGTGCAATGCATGCCTGCCCTATACCATATGTAAAAGAACTTGTGATGGCTCCACTTCCACTTCTTGTTGTTGCTTGCGCGTTGTTGCCCTGTGGACTGACTGGTGGAGGTGGAGAGGTGGAGCAGCAGCAGATCTCACTCATCATCCTCCTCTCCATCCACACAAGCAGCGTTGAAACGTGCGCTCGCCCTCTTCCTCCTCCTCCTCCTCCTCCTCCTCCAAGAGCTGCTGTTGCTTTTGCCAATGCGCAAAAAAAGAAGTCGCAGGTGCGCCAGTTGTCTCTTCTCTTTACCTACTGGGTAAATAATCTTAATAATTTTTCTAAATTAGCCTGCACACAGATATAGACACTTTTTTTTGCAACTTGACAAGATATGGAAATGATTTCTTCTTCTTTTTCCTCTCCCAACTTCATTACAGAATCTTCTTTCCTCTCTCCCTTTTTTGTGATGTAAAAATGAGTTTGAAACTTGGCCAAAAAAAGGGAAGCAGAAGAAGAAGGGAAAAAAAGGTGAGGAGCATGCTTCAACATCCAAGTCAGCAGAGCTTCTTCTCTTTTGCTCTCCTATACTAGGTTGTTTCGAGGCTGCGAAACTGCATTAATTACCCAACTTTTTTTTTTGGGGGGGGGGGGGGAAATTGAGCACTTAAACTTTTGTATGTATACTTTAAATCTGGCCAGAAAGGATTATGATTGGGGGGGGGGCGCAAACATGTACTATTGTGTTGTTTGGAAATGTGCAAATCAACATGAGTTAAAATTTAGAGCTACGGATGTCACCACATGTTCTCATGCATTTTTTTTTACCGCCACAATCTCCTACAGACAGCATTAAAAAAACATTATTTGACAGTAATCATGAAAGGATGAGGGAAGCTATAAGCAATCTAAACTCCATGCTCATCATCAGGGCCTCCATTCCATCATCACTACCGCAACACATCTCATCATTGACAGTAAATTCTCAGATTAACAACGACACATTTGCTGCTGAAGACGGATCCGACTGTAGCACCTTCCTACTTCCTTTGTTGGTGGCAGGAGTTTGACAGGTTTCGTGATTTTATAAAAATATTTTTTTTTGTAAACAAAATGCAGAAATTGAGACCCGACCAGAGCAAACCAGCCCAGCCCAGGCACCAGGGGCCCTGGTCTGGTCATCCCATCAGGCAGGCAGTAGGAAGCACTGAAGAGATGTCGGTGTCGCAGACCACCACAAAGGAAGGCGCGGAGGTCACGGAGGGCGGCAAACAGGAGGACCAGGAGCAGGAGCAGGAGCAGGAGCAGGAGCAGGAGCAGGAGCAGGTGTCCAAGTCCGAGACGAAGGAGCGCCTTCGATTCAGGGACTTTGCGAGCGAGAAGAACATCGCCTCCAACCGGAAGAGGATCCGCAGCGTCCAGGCGGAGGCGGAGGCGGAGGCGGATGCTGATGCGCATGCGCAGGCGGAGTCGGAGTCGAAGTCGGAGTCGCTTCCAGTTCCGGCCCCGCCCCTCCTCCAGAGGAAGAGCTTCATCCAGAGCGTCCGCAAGAAGAGGCAGAGGCGTCGCCACCCCCCGGTGGTGTCGAGGGCGGCGGCCTTCGGGGTCCAGCTCACGGTCAAGGTCTCGTGCGGATCCGTCCTGTTCAAGACCGACGCCGTGGTCGCGCTGCTGGCCAGGGTCGCACCCACCGCCCGCAAGATACAGGAGATGAAGCCCGGGGCCAAGCTGCTGCTGGACGCCGGCAAGGGAGGCGGTGCCTTCAAGGAGTACCTCTCGTGGAAGGCGCTCAGGGTCTTCATCGGCGGAAGCTTCTTCGACGAGGCCATCAAGAACGTGCTCCTGTGCCAGAAGCCCTTCCTCGGACAGGGGGGCGGAGGCGACCACCACGATGGAGGAGGAGGAGGAGGGGCAGGACCAGCAGGAGGAGGAGAAGGCAAGAGCCTGGAGAAGGAGCACATCAGGGTGGCTGGCGTGGACGTGTCCTTCGTGGTGTCCCGCGGCCGCGTGTTCTTCGACATCATGAGCGTGTTCATGCTCATGGGGGAGCTGACCCTGGCCATGCGGGGTCGCTGGGAGCCCGTGGACTCGGTCCTGCAGAGGGCCGGGCTGGCGCAGCGGGACGCCTTCCGCCGCTGCCACAAGTCCACCGCAGGGAGGCCCAGGGCATTCTCCAGCCAGAGGTCGCACATCTCCCTGCAGGCACTCCAGGTGCTCGTTCGGGAGAAGGCCAAGGAGGAGGAGGCGAGGGAGGCCGGCGACCCCGGCGGCCCCGGCGGCCCCGGCGGCCCGGGCACCCCGACCCTGATTAAGGACGAGGCGAGGAAGGAGCCGCTGCGGAGGCTGTTCGCCCACCTGGAGCAGGAAGTCTTGGTCGTGGGGGAGAAGAAAAGAATGCTTTACGAAAGGATGCAGGCCATAGTGGAAGCAGCTCTACGAAAAGTCAATGGTGGGTACAATTGCACACCACAATCTCTCTCTTCTCTCTCTCTCTCTCTCTCTCTCAAAAAGACGGTTTGTTTGTTTCTTGCCTTCCATGTGCTACAGGCGAAGATGTCCCCGCCATCTCTAAGAACTGCATTGGCGTCCCTGCCAACAAGTCCCAGGCCGAGGCCGCCGGGCCGACGGCGGCGACGTCGACGTCGACGTCGACGTCGACGTCGACGGGCGCGTGGTGCGGCGGCACGGAGCCCTGCGACGGCGCGTGCGGCCGGCAGTACCACTTCACGAAGCGTTGCTGCGACCGCGACCACGGCCTCGACCTCGGCCGCGGGCGCCAGGTCGGGTACGTCGTCCGCGACGGGCGGCTCTTCCTGGACAAGTGCGCCGCCTTCTCGGCGCTCGGCAGGAGGTACGTCATCCGCTGCTCCGACTACAGGAAGGCCGACAGGGTGCTGGAGGAGTCGGCGATGGCGGTCGGGAGGCACTACCTCTACGAGGACCGGGGCAGGGGCAGGGGACAGGACAGGACCCCGGGCAGGAGGAGGAGGACCCACGTCTCCCTCGAGGCCTTCGGCGCCCTGGTCCACGGGGGCTTCGCAGACTCCTCCAGGGACGAGGAGCTCCGCGGCGAGCTGGCCAGAGTCGTCTCCGACCTGGCGGACCTGAAGCGGAGGTGCAGCAACTACACCCCGGACGAGGGCGCCGCGGACGTCGCCGTCAAGGACGAGGTGGAGGTGGAGGCGGAGGAGGAGGCGAGAGAGGGAAGGGTCGCCGGGAAGAAGGAGGACGCGGTGGAGATTCTCGGGATGCGCGTGGCGTCTCGGATGGAGCACCGGAAGCTCTTCCTCCACCTCCAGAGCATCGCAGAGTTCCTGTCGAGCGACGAGAGGCGGATGTACAGGCTGAGGGAAAAGGTCAAGAAGACCCTGAGGATCAAGTTCCCGTTCTTTCCGGCCGTCTTCAGGAAGGGCGCGCGCCAGTTCATCTCCGCAGAGTGTCTCCTGCAGCTCATCCAGGAGAACAGAGTGACCGTCCACGAGAACAGGGAAGGTCTCCTCGGGAGGCTGAGGGAACTGATGGCGGAGAGCAGCCTGGGGAGCTCGTCTGCAAGGGAGGACGACACCGAGGTGGGGTGCGTCGAGCATGAGGACGATGAGAAGGTCTTGGTGGACAGAGAGGGCCACGTGCCGGACGACAGCGGGCGGGAGGAGAGGCCCAGGATAGAGCTGCTGGGCGAGATGGTGCCCTTCCAGGTCGTAAACGACGCCGTCTACTTGGAGAAGTTGCCCGTCTTCAAGGCCTGCGGGGCGGACGCCGGGAGGAGGAGCCTCCGGGCCATGGACCGACTGATCGAGGAGGCCCGGCTCTGTGTGGACGACGCCTTCCTCTACGAGGGCAGGAGAAGGGGGTACATCTCCACGGCGGCCCTGCGGGTGCTGGCCGAGCACGACTTCTTCTCTCGAGAGTGCCGGCACAGGCTGGTGGCCAGACTCGCCTCCATAGAGAGCGAGAAGGAGGCACTGAGGACCAACAGGGTCCTGTCGCTCTCCTGCGGGAGCGTGAGCTACCGGGTTCACCACGGGAGAGTCTTTGTCAACACCATGCACGTCCTCTGCGCCGTGGGGTTCAGCCCGCAGTACCTCTCCAGTAGCAGGTCCAAGGTCTTCTTTGTCATCTGCAGGCTCCTCACGGCCCGAGGGCTGAACCAGGGCGCCTGCTTCTTGCGCCGGGGAAAGTCCAAGTACGTCTTCATCTCCCTCCACGCCCTCCTGTGCCTCTGCGAGACCGAGTTTGGACCCTTCAAAGACAAGAGGAAAGTTGCCGCCGTCAGAGAGGAGCTGCTGGACGCCTTGAGGTCCGAAGGACTGGAGGTGAGGCCACCGGTCCACAAACACCTTTCGAATTCGGACGCCGAGAGCAACGGCGGCGGCGGCGGCGGAAGCAGCAGCAGCACCCACTACATCGACATGGGGGCCAGCTCTGACGACATCGGGTACCTCCTCAAGAACGGACAGATCTTCGTCCACCGGAGGACCTGCTTTGAAGCCTTCGGGCTGGAGAGGGTCATCATGTCGTCCTCGCGCGGCTTCTACCCAGTCAATGACATCCTGAAGAGGAACGGGATGGACCCGGACGCCTCGTACCTGTCGGGCAAGAGGGAGAGGTTCGCCTACATTTCTCTGGCTGCTCTGATCACCCTGTTGGAGTCCCAGGACTCCCTGCTGGTCTGCCTGGAAAAGAGGGAGAGGTTCTCCGAATCTCTCCTCGGAGTCATACAGGCCGGGGTGGTCAGTGTCCTGAGGGCCGAAAGCTCGAGCGCCCCGGACGTCCTGATGCTCGAGGGGCACCAGGGGATACCGCTCAGGGTGAAAGAGGACAGAATCTTCTTCTCCCGCCAGGCGACGTACCTGCTCGCCGGCCTGTGCGACAAGTCCGGCCAGTCAGCGCAGGGAGGCCACGACGTCTTCCGGGACCCCGCTGCTCCCCTGACAGATCGCGGGCTCGACGCCGGCAGGTACTTCCTCGCGGAGGACGACGACCCCTTCGCCTACATATCGCTCATGGCCGTGCTCGTGCTGGTCAACCCGGACGGGGAGGCGCGTCGCGCTGCGGTCGAGCACAACAAGCTGCTTTGGAAGGACCTCCTCTCCGCCATCGTCGTCGAGGCCCCCAAGTTGGAGTCCCACATCCGCATGGCTGACTTTAGAGCTCGCCTGCTGGACACCCTGCTGGACAAGTTTGTCGTCTCTCTTCGCCGACGGCGAGACGGGGAGGAGGAGGTTCCGGAGGCAGACGGCGGCGACGGCGGCGGGCCGACCTCGACACCAAAGAGGCAGAGACTCAGCACCTGCTCCGGCAGTTCCTCCGCGTCGTCGTCTTCACGTGGCAGCTCGGGATTGACTCTGGTGGGAGGCGGCGAGGTCAGTCAGCGGACGGACGCCATCCCAGACTTCGTCGTAGCAGAGGCCGTGAAGCCTGAAGAGGAGGACTACTTGAACGAGCTCCTCGGATCTAGGAGAGTTGGATCCACCCCGTCCTCCGAAAAGGAGGCCCCTGCGGTGCCTCCCGACAGGCGGCGCAACACCGTCGACTCGTCTTGCTCGTCGTCCCAGGAGGAGGAGGGAGAGCAACAGCAGGTTGTCACCCCCGAGGTCTTCCAGATGATCCTCGCCAGCCTCGAGTCCTGCTGTCGTCAAGGACTGATGACAGGTGACTGGCAGGTGAAGCACCTGGGCGCGGACACGATGCACCTCTCCGTCGAGCCCGGCCTGCTTGCGTCCCGAAAGATGTCCTTCATTCATCCGGACGTCTCCGCGACCCTCCGGTACGACTTCGTCTTGCGATCCTCTGCTCCCCCTCAGCTGTGCATCAACGACTTGCCCGTCCCTCCGGCCTCCGTCTTTCCCGTGGTGGAGAAGGCGTCGTCCAAGGGGGTGCTCAACCTCCTCTACCACCTGCTGACCATGCGACCCTGCTTTGGGAACTTCAGCCCCGAGTTGGTCGAGACAGTGGGGAGGGGCTCCGGGCTCGCGGGCGAGTCCGACGCCTACCTGGACAGCGTCTTTGTCGGGTCGAGCCAGACGGGTCGGACTTTCACGGGAACCGTCAGGTCCAGGTCCTGCCTGGTGCTCGCCAGCTCAAAGATCTCGGACACCTGCCAGAACTGCGAGAAGCTGAAGCGACTGGTGGTGAACAGGTCCATGCTGTCCCGGACCGGCGGAGAAGTTGTCGTGTCCGAGGACGTCGCCCCGGCCGCCTCCGCCTCCGCCTCCGCCTCCGCCTCCGCCTCCGCAGACGACGACTCCCTGCAGCAGGCGAGCGTGTGGAAGGTGGAGGAGAGCAGCGCGGACGGGTGCACCTTCGTCTGCCCGCAGCTGCAGTCCTTCAACTGGAGCGCGCCCTGCGCGTTCCGCGCCGACAGCCGGGCCACCACCGTGGTCCAGCACCGGGTGAGGATCGGCGGCGGATCCGACCTGAGGGCCACCCCGTCCCTCAACGGGCGGCCCGTCCGCAGGGCCTTCGGGTGCAACTACGAGCGCGACAAGCAGGTGGGGCCCCTGCTGGAGTGGGTCGCCTCGCTCAGGATGTGCGTCGGATACCCGGAAAGAAATCTTGTCGGCCAGGCCAGGTACTAAAATTATTTTTTTTTGGTAGCAACTCCTAATGATGACCCCTGCTTGTCACTCCAGGTACCTGCTTGCGAGGAGGGATGCGCTGCACCAAGAGACCAGAAAGTACTTCAACCACGTGGCCGTGGACGAGGACTTCAGGGCGACGGTGGGGATCGGCGGTGCGGGGTGCCACCCCGCCCTGGTGGGCACCGTCCGCGCCCCCACCTGTCGCTACGTGGCCGGGGACCAGTCGGACGTCTGCGACCAGTGCAAGCTCCTGCAGGTGCCCATAGAGTTCCTCGGACTTTGAAAGGCCGGAAGGTCGCGGACGCAACCTGGAAAGGGTCCTCTAGACCTGCCACGAGAGAAGGAGTGGAGGAGTCACCCAAGGAAGGTTGCAAATGCTCCGTTATAGTCTATTACAGTTACTTTAGCAAACAGACCAACGATTGTTGAATGACCGGTGATATTTTTTTTCTTAACATAAACAAAAAAAATAGATTCTGCTTATAACATTAGTTAGAGAACTGCAATTGTTCCTCATCAGTGACCTTTATTTCTTGCTTGATCAGCACTTGGATATAGTACAGTACTTGCTGAATGTGACCTTCCGCTGCTTTTTACTGAAGATTTTAGAAACTGCCAGCGGCACTGGAGATGAAACCAGACGCGAGTTTCAGCCTCAGGCCTCTCAGTGTGGAGACCCAACCAGTATCGCTGGCATGAATTTGGCGATGGGTTGCTCCAAGGTTTTTCTTCACTATTCTATAACCCCTGCCCTGGCGTACTAACACTGTATAAGTGATATGTTAGTGATATGAAGACCTTATATCAACCCAAACGACGACCCCCTCCCATGGCTAACTACCACTAGTGTCGCCACCGAGAGTGCGTGCGCCCATAGCGATACCAATATTGGTTGGGCAGTCGTAATTCGATCTCCTGCCACTTCCAAATCTTACCCATGCAAAGCGAGCATCCTTACAGGCTTAGTTATTGCTTCACCAGGTCTTGCACATTTCCAGTTGTCTAGGTGTCCACCTGTCCAATGTTTTAGTGCGATGAGTCCCAACAGGCTGTCCTGAGGAAGCTCAGACAGGATCCAGAGTCCCTCCTCCTCCCTTTTTTGGGCGCTGGAGGCAGGGGGGGAGTGGGACAGGCTTTTCAGAATGTGAGGGGGTGGGGGGAGAGGCACTTATTGCCGGCAAGGTTGGGGAAACACGTGACTCTTCTCCCCCCCACCACCTCCGCCCCGCCCCACGTCTCCAGAAGCAGACTGAGGAGGCCATCATGAGGCCAGACATTTAGATAGACCAGGGAGAAGGAGGAGGAAACCGGCAATTTCCTTACTGGGGAGAGGTTGGGTGAGAGGAGACACCGTTTTTTTTCGCACTTTGGATCGATTTCTTTTTAATGTAAACAAGTGCTTCTTCTCCTTCTTCTGTGTCCTGCTCCACTCCCTCCTGTCACTCCTGTGACCCTGTCCTGTGTGAGGCTCGGAAGGTCGGAGGCTCTGGCCCGGGCTCGTGATGTTGCCCCAGCAGCGGAAGGAGGTGCGGATCCTCCTGGTGGGCGACCGCGGGGTGGGCAAGACCTCCCTCATCCTGTCCCTGGTCAGCGAGTCCTTTCCGACGGAGGTGCCACACAGGGCGGAGGAGATCACCATCCCGGCCGACCTCACCCCGGAGCGGGTGCCCACCTGCATCGTCGACTACTCAGCAGCGGAGCAGGGAGACCCGGCGCTGGAGGTACAAAAAAAACATTAGGAAGGTTTGCCAGATGGAAGCAAGTCCTCCGGAGTCACGTAATCTATGCGGCCACGGAGGACGGCCATCGTGCTCCATCTCGACTCCTATTACACACACAATCTAGCCTATATTGCTAAGATTAGGAAGGTTTGCCAGATGGCCTCTTCCTTGTCCGCACGCAGATGGAGGTTCGTCGCGCGGACGCCGTCGCCGTGGTCTACGCCGTGGACGACGCCGACACCCTGGACTCGGTGGCGGACCACTGGCTGCCCTTTCTCCGGCGCGCCCTCGGGGGCGGGGCCGGGGGCGGGGCCGGGGGCGGCGGAGGCGGAGGCGGAGGCGACTCCGCCTCCGCCCCCATTCCGGTGGTCCTGGTGGGCAACAAGGTGGACCTGGTGGACTACTCCACCATGGAGCTGGTGCTGCCGGTGATGGACGAGTTCGAGGAGGTGGAGACGTGCGTGGAGTGCTCGGCCAGGAACCTCAGGAACATCTCGGAGATGTTCTACTTCGCGCAGAAGTCGGTGCTGCACCCGTCCGCGCCGCTGTGGAACTACAGACAGAAGGATGTGAGGATGCACATTAGAGGAGTGGTTTATCAGACAATCAGTGTGTAATTATTTGGATAGCAGTAATTGATCATATCATTAAGTGACTTTTTTAGGTGATTGAATAAGCAGACAGTCAAGTGATCAAGATAGTTAAATAATCTTTTATTCTGTGATTAGATAGTAAGGAATTAATTAGATAATTATTGCTTTTGCCGCGCAATCCAATGAAAGCTTCCTCCTCGCCCCGCCTCCCATCCCGCCCCCCTGAACCTGCCCTAGTTGACGGAGAAGTGCAAGAAGTCCCTCTCGCGCGTCTTCAAGCTGTGCGACCTCGACAACGACGGGTGCCTCTCGGACGCGGAACTGTCGCTCTTCCAGAGGAGGTGCGGGGGAGGGAAGGACAACCACGGAAGTCTCAGAACCTGGAAGGGAAACCTTGATATATTTTGAAGTCTAAGTTAGCACTTTAAAGCTATTATAAAAAAAATGCTGCAAGTCTACAACTCTTAATTTAATAATTGATAAGTTTCACTTGTCAAAAGCACTCTTAAAGCCACACAAAGGTCATACAAAAAGGAGGGGGGGGGGAAGAAAACAGGGTTTCCCTTCCAGATCCGTCTCAACCTAGCTAGAGGTCAAAATCATCTCTCCCCTGCCCCTCCCTCTCCCCACCATTGCAGGTGCTTTCACATGGACCTCGAATCCGGGACCCTGGAGAGCCTGAAGGCCGTGGTGCGGAAGAGCTGCCCGGAGGGGCTGACCGAGCGCGGGCTCAGCGCCGGGGGGTTCCTGGCCCTCAACAGCCTCTTCATCCAGCGGGGCCGACACGAGACCACGTGGACCATCCTCAGGAGGTTCGGATACGACGACGAGCTCAACCTGCACCGGGAGTTCCTCCATCCCGCGTGAGTTGAGGGAGGGGGGGGGAGGGGGCACTCATTCTGAGCACACCTATGATTTTTTTTAGGGTGTGTGTGGTGCTGAATAACTTGTGTTTTATGCAACTCTTTGATCTGAGGCCTGTTTCTGCCCAAAATACAAGTGTGATTTATTTTTTAAAATGCCAGATTGATAGATGTTTTGCTTTTTGGGGCGCACCTGTGTCCTCCTCCCTCCCTCCTTCCCCCTTCTCCAGGCTGAAGGTTCCTCCGGGCTGCTCAGTGGAGCTGTCGCACGAGGGCTACGACTTCCTCACCGCCATCTTCGAGAAGTACGACCAGGACCGCGACGGGGCACTCAACCCACAGGTCAGGCAGGAGTCACATTGGCCCCTTGGTCTGTCTATGCCCTTGTGGAAAAAAAAACATACATTCCCCCCCCCCTCTGACCAGGAGCTGGTGAACCTCTTCGCCACCGGTCCGGTGAGGCCCTGGGGCCCGGAGGTGTACAACACTGCCCGGCCCAGCGAAAATGGTAAAAAAAGAGAAAGAAAATTGAATGGTAATGATTAATGGTAAAAAATATTTTAAAAAAATATATGGGAACCAAGCGAAAAATGGTAATTTTTTGGTAAAAATTAACGGATTTTTAAAATAATCTAGAGTGGATCAAATAAAGTTGGCATGAAGTGAAAAAGTAAAAAAAAAAAAAAACTTGAATGGTATAAAAAAAAAACCAAATGGTAGCAACATATTTTCTTTTTTTTTAATCTAGGGTGGATAAGTTTGCACGGCTACTTGAGCCTGTGGACCCTGGCCACCCTGCTGGACACGAGGCAGACGATGGAGTACCTCGCCTACCTGGGATACACCTACTACACCGGGGAGGACACGCAAGTGGGAGCGCTGCAGGTCACACGGTAAAGGGGGGAAAAGGGGGGTTCCTAACCTCCTCACGGGTTGCCAAGCTCCATTTTCATTCCCGTGACCACCCAACCAACATCGCTGGCGTGAATTTAGTGATGGGTTGCTCTAAGGTTTTGTTTTTTCACTATTCTAACCGTTGCCCTGGCGTGCTATAACGCTATTATAAGTGACGTATTAGTGATATGCAAACTTTGGAGCAACCCAGATGTCGACCCCACCCATGGCTAACTACGTACCACTAAGTGAGTGTGAATCTAGCGACACCAACATTGGTTGTGCAGGGACAAGAAGATTGAGCTTGCCAAGAGGCAGACGACGCGCAACGTCTTCCGTTGCCACGTGATCGGCCCCAGGGACGCCGGCAAGACGACCTTCTGCCAGGGGCTCCTGGGCAGGTCGAGGCAGGACATCTCCGGCGTCCGGCCGAGCGACTTCCCGCGCAACACCGTCGACACCGTCGCCGTCTACGGGCAGGAGAAGTTCCTCGTGCTGGAGGACATCGACGTGCGGAGCCTGAGCGACGCCCTCATGCCCTCGGAGGTGCTCTGCGACGTCTGCTGCCTCGTCTACGACGTCACCAACCCGAGGTCGTTCGAGTTCGTCGCTAGGACATACCTCGTGAGTGGGGCGGAGCGACACAGGGGGCGGGACGTCAGTCAGGGAGATAGCTTTGCTTGGCTTTTTGCTTTTGCTTTTGTCGACAGAAATACTACGCCAACTCCCAGATTCCCATCCTGATCTGCGGGAACAAGTCGGAGCTGCCGGCCGCCAGGCAGGACTACATCCTGCAGCCGGAGGCATTCTGCAACAAGCACAAGGTGGGCGTGGGCGTGGGCATGGAGTGGAGACTCGCCTCTCCCCTCCCCCATCCCTTTTTGGACATGAGTCACTTCTCTAATTTTTCTTTCTCTCCCCACCTCCACCTCCACCTCCAGCTGCCGCCACCCCAGCCAATCTCCACCATCAAGGGCGTGAGGAAGGACATCTTCGTCAAGCTGGCCACCATGGCCGCATTCCCGTAAGTTCCCCTCCCCTCCCCGCCCCGCCCCGACTGAGCGCACAAATCGGCGATAAACGTGCAAAAACCTTCCGACTGAGCTTCCATTTTGCTTGTCACCGTTGCTGGTTGGGAATGCAGGCGGGGCGGGGCGGGGAGGGGAGGGGAACTTACGGGAATGCGGCCATGGTGGCCAGCTTGACGAAGATGTCCTTCCTCACGC
>JAAUYM010101651.1_pt1 | contig 12444 bp, 18 predicted proteins | sample 7278001 | NCBI WGS metagenome assembly JAAUYM01 (sample SAMN14350224, study PRJNA611818) | marine sediment metagenome | isolation source: surface marine sediment (1.8m) | place: French Polynesia: Moorea | collected 2018-08
ATAAAAATAATACAGTATGTACTGCTTTTTTCCGAATTAAAAAAAAAGAGAAAAATCGTCATTTTAGTCCTACTACGTACATTTCAATAGCAGCGAGAACACCACCAATGAAATAAAAATATTGGAAAAGCCCTTACTTGATGTGTTGTCCCAGAGACGGGTAGACCTTGGTATAGCACTCGTAGTTGTACAGCCTGGAGACCCTTCCACCGAACTCCTTCAGCCGGTTGAAGGCGTTGGCCGTGGCCGTCAGGGCCTGAATCTCCGTCTGGGTCAGGGTGCCGAAGTACCTGCTGATCCGCTCGTAGAAGTCCCCCTCCAGGTGACGCATGGTGTCCTGCAGGTCGTGCTTGTAGTAGCGGTCCTGGTGAGCGTTGGCGGAAGCCAGGTTCAGGATGTAGTCATTCCTGGCTCCAGTGGATCTGAAGTTTTAATGTACAAAAAGGCATTTTACGAAAATTACTATAATAAAGCTTTTGCAGCCATTAAATGTATCGTTTTGTATTACCTGATGTCCAACTCATCCTGCTTGGCCGACAGCAACCCCGCTTGCTTCTTGAGCGCCGACCTGGACTGGAAAAGGCTCTTGAGGTCCTTCTTTCTCCCCTTGGACCTTTCCTCTGCCGTTTTCGACTTGTCCCGGACGTCTTCGAAGCCGGTCTCCTCACAGAAGTAGATCCGCTTTGTGCGATCAAGCTGAAAGCACAAATAAATGTAGCACTAGTGGTACCACTACAAAAAAATTCTTGATAATCACTTCCTTCGAAAATCTTACCTCTCCCACGGTGACTTGCAGTTCCCGCTGAGAGGCCACGAGCCTCTCGAAAGCGGCCTTGGTTTTCCCCTGTTTGGCCTTGCTGAAGGCTTTGGCATCTTTCTCCACATCTTCCTGGAAGACCTGTGGGAGAAGTTGCGGTGAGAAGCAAGAGTTGTTGGATGGAAGAAGTATCATATTAGGCACGCTTCAATAAAATGCCTCTAACTTTAATAAATATACACTTTCAGAGCTTTTATACTGCTACTAGACCTACCAGTACTACCGGTAGTACTCACCTGAACTGCTGCAAGTCTGGCTTTGGCTATTTTCTCGTTTTCTTCCAGCACCTTCCTCCACAAATTGTACACGTTAACCTCTTGACTCTTGAAAAGAAAGAAACACACCATTAAGAATCAACATACCGTAAGTACTACGTATATTCAAGTTCCATTTTGTCCTCAAGTCATGTTTGGTCCGCATCTTACCTGGTCGTCCTGTCCCTTCTGTATGTCCGGGATGGCCGCCAGTTTGTGGTTCACTTGCGAGGTGATTAGCTTGACCATCCCGTCGGCGTGAGCCTTGTCCAGGGCGGCCTTCTGCTTGGCGAAGGCCCTGATCTGCTCCAGCAGGTCGATCTCCTGGGAGTTCTTGGCCTGCAACCTGCCCAGCTGGTCCTTGTGCAGGGCCTGGACGTGCTTGGAGTAGGCACCCTTGCGGGGCGGCGTCGGCGCCGGGCCAGAAGACTGGGGCGCATTGGTGGACGACATGGCGCCAATTCTTCCTAAAGCTGGGGAGTCTTGTTATAGTACGCGCTGAAGAACACAGAGTTGTACGTTGAGGGAGAGGGGCAAGAGGGGGGGCACCACCATGTTACGCAGTCGTCGCTTTAGGCACTCTCGATTGTTGCTCAGAGGAGGAGGAGGAGGAGAGAGATGGAAGGGAAAAAGGAGGAGGAGGTGGAGGCGAGGTAGAAAAGAGGAAAGGAATTGATGAGAGGGAAAACTTTTTTCTGGCCTTCTCAGCAGTTCGTTCTCTTCTCTCCGGCAACTTTGGGATCTTCCGTCAAGCTGATGTACAAGTCCGCCTTCGCCTTTGTCGCCTCCGCCAGCACCACGCCCTTCGCATTAAAGGAAGAGACACAGGCAGACAGTGGAAAAGGAGGAGGACAAAAAAGAGGGGGGGAGGGGGGAAGGGGATTAGTTACAGGGGACTCTGCACACAAGTCCTCCCTACCCCCTGCCGTGATGAGAGGAGAGGCAATCCCTCTCCCGTCGAACCTAGCTTGCCAGCGACAAGCTGAGAGACGAGCACAGCACTTGTGGAATTTCAAACTCCCACTTTTTTTTAAATATGGAGAGTAAATTGTAAGTCGTCGTTGAAGAAGCGACTTTCTGGTGGTAAGGCAAGGCAAGGCAGAGCCTCTCCCTGTTGACACAGGAAGGAAGGAAAGAGGGAAGGAAGGAAACAATTTCGTGATTCCTCCTTCCTCTTCTTCTCCTTCCTAAGACTAAAGGGCTCTTGAGCTGGAGGAGGGGAGGCAGCAGTCAGTCAGGGAGTCGTAGTCACAAGCGCTCGGGAATTTCAACTCTCCTCCCACCGGATCCTACTCTCGCTGCTGCCTTTTGCTCCCCTCGACCACCCTGCGTAGGGATGGGATCGAGCCGAGCCCTCTTCAAACTCAGCTCGGGCTAAGAAGCGCTGGGCTGAAATCACCACCCCGTGCATTTATTCTTCGAGCTTGTTATAAGCTCGAATTTTGGCTCGATAGTGGAGCTGACTCGAGCCGAGAGGACCGGCCACGCTCCCATCCCTACAAACCCTGTGTTATCACGTGAGAGCCCACCAGCAGCTCCCCTCCTTTCCTCCTCCAGTGAACCAAAGGAGCCACCACCAACCTCGCTCTTCTTCCCTCCCCTCTCTCTCTCCTCTTGGCTCACTACGGTGCTTTCTAAAGTGTAGTAGAGAAGAAGGAAGAAGTGACGGTCGGAGGAGAGAGGGGGGCGTGTGTGAGCAAGAGGGAGAGAGCAGGAAATAGAAAGGAGTAGAGAGAGTCCACTCTCTCCTTCTGTTCTCTCCTTCGGCTCCCTCCCTCTTTCTTCCTCCTCCCCCAAGGCCAGTATTGACAGTGGGGTTTGGGTTTCCTTCCTTCGTCCGCCACTACCCGTCCGCATAGGGGGGGAAGAAGAGGCCACGCGCGCGAAGAGGAAGAGGGAGAGGGAGGGACGCTTCCCAGTTTCTTACTTGCGTGTCGTAGGTATATACTACGTACATACTACTATAGCGTAGAAAAGGAAGGAGAAGGACGCTGGACGGTTGCTTTTCGCAGCAACGCATGATGGGAGTGCCTTTCTTCCTTTCTCTTTCTCTCTCTCTCTCTTTCTCTCCCAAAGAGGGGCGTGACAACGATGCAGGCAGGCACGTGGGAGGAGGAGGGAAAGATGGAGGAAGGTCTTTTTGTTTGATGTCGGGCTGTCATACCGCGGAAAAAAAGGGGGGTAAGGACTAGGTGGTTAGCAGAGACAACTTCGCCCTCACAAGGGGGGTACAATGCCAATAAAATCTTAGTGACAACAAGATCTCCGCAGGTAGTAGTACCATCAAGTTACCATTCGATCTGAGGAAAAGGAGAGGTCAATATCAACAATATACAGCGCGGACCAACTCAGATTTCCTTGACGTCAATGTACCGGCATTGTCGCTTTACCCCGCATTTATCATCATTGATGATTCATCAAGCAGTACCAGGATTACTACAAACCGTAGTTGTCTCAGCATTGAAATTCGAGGGTCACTTGATTTCGGAGTACTATTACCTACAATGCAGTATCTTGTACCGGATATACGGACGGGTATATACGTACCTAGCAACAATATCCGTTACGTGCTTTCAACAAAGCAAAACCTGTAGGTACTAAATGATGATGATAAAGCTGCATAAAACACTTCTTGGTATATACTAGTGAATGACTACTCAAGCTGGTTGCCGCAGACCCATCAAATCACTACTACTGTACTAAATGGAAGTTACATTGTACCGATATTTGAAATCCAGAATGTATAACAATAGTCTGGGTTGAAAAATGCAAATGATACAGTACTATGTACCTAGTACGTACACGTACGTCCAAATGGGATCTTAATTTTTCCCCTCGCCGTTGTGAATACGTATCGGTGTCTGTGAATGGGATGCGGGTCGAACCTCCTTTCGCAAGTAAAGGTAATGTCTTCACTGAACCTCCAAATAACTCCTCCCTGAATTGGAGAATGGAAGGAAAGCTCCATCCTCAAATCTCATGGGAGATAGTCATTCTTTCATTTCGGCACAACGCGAATTAATTAGTGCCCAACTTGGCCAGAGGAGCTCTAATTAATGTGAACGTATCATTTGTCATTATACCCCAGCTAATTGGTAGAGACTTAAGTACTGGATGAATGCACTAGTATAAGTTTTCAGGAAATTCTATTTCTGTTGCGCGTAACGTGGATGACTTGAGCCATACAGTACATGTATATCAGTCGAAATAACTTCCAGTCTTTAGTAGGCTCTTTGGAACTTTCTCAGGAGTGGGATCAAGGGGAAGAGAAGGGATGAGGAAGAGAGGAAGAGAGGTGACTCTTCTGAGTAGAAAGATCGCTTGCACCTCCAACACCACTCTTATCCCTCCTCCTTCCCCCCTCTCTTTTTCTCTCTCCTCGACGTGGTAGGTGAGGTGACGGTCGATGTGAGTGAGGTGCAGGGATTTGGAAAGGAGGATTGGGTACCGAAATTGGCTTCGCGTAAAAGAGGGAAGAAGAAAGTTAGGGAAAAAATCGCAAAAGAAAAAAAACTGATTAAAAAAGGTTTTTTTTTCTGCGTGCGCCTGTTAAAGTTTAGATCTGATTTTTTAAAAAAGCTGTTTACATGTTGTAAAAGTGACTAAAACTGTGGCTACCTACTTCCCACACTACCCACATGTACACTAGGAGAAGGGTTAAATAGATTTTGCTCAATTTTTTTTCCATGATTCTGTTCGAAGTCTCTTGCGAAGGGGAACTAGGTACAACATATAGTACCTAGTATGTACCATAGTACCTCAACATAGTAGAGAATCAACAGGCTTCCTTCAAACGACCTCGTCTATAAAAGAAATATGGGTCTTTCCTTCTTGAAATTTAATCTGTAAATTTTTAATGTCCGTATTGAAGGCGGCCGGGGTCTTCCTCCAAATTCTTTCACGGAATACCCAACAAAGTTTCGTGACCTTTTCTTCGTATAGAGTCACGGGAGAAAGAAGACTTGTAGTAGGTACAGTTTATCTCCCCAAGGCTACATCTACTTTTAGAGAATCGGTGAAAAAAGAGATTCTTCCACTTCCATGCTTCACCATAGAAAAAAGACTTCTTCTACTACATATTATTGATCATTTCTAAGTACGTTACGCACGTAAATAACACTTTCCATTGTGAGGTATCATTATCCACAATGTTTCTCCCACCTTCTCACCAACCTAAAAAAAAACTCTACTCCAATCTTCGGTTTACAACTAGTACACAGACAAACCTTGAACTATTGGCTTGGATGTATGGACAGGATGGCAGATAAGAGGGCTAAGCAAAAGTTGGGTCGTCCCACTCTCTTCGTCCCGTTCCCCAAAGACCTTCCCGCTTCTTCCCCCGGTTAAGGCATTTAACAAAGTTTTCTCCTCCTCCCCCAAGGCTTTTTTTCTCCTACCTCTATGAGCTCCGCTTGGGTTATGAGTAGGAGACCTCCAGAGCCTGTGTGATCAGAGGTCATGTTCACCCCGACTTCCCTACTTCCACTAACTAATCCGCGACCCTCTTATCCGAGAATTGGCTTCAGCGACAAACAAAATAGTTAAGACGCCCAACTTTCTCCCTGGAGAAGAAGGGAGAAAGACAGCGTCTCTCAAACTTTGGGCTTTATTTGTGGGGGAAAGAGCAATATCGGATAAAGAGGGTCAGTAGAAGGACGAGGAGAAGGAGGAGGAGGAGGCTAATTTGTTTTTCTTACAACATCCACAAAGAAGAGAAAAGTTTGGAGATCGTTTAACCCGACAGAGTGTTTTTTTGTTACAGCATCGAAAGGCGATGCTAACTTCTCCCTTCCTAATTGGTCTCCCGAGAGAGGAGGGGGAGAGAGTTAAACTAACCGCTAATTGTGGCAGGGGTCGAAGAAAAGGCGCTAAAGACAAGCAAAAACTCCTACTACCCAACCAATATTGGGCTAGGAGGACACCATCGGTGACGATACTAGTGGTGTTAACGATTTGGGTTGCTCTAAGGTTTTCGTATCACTTACATACTGTGGCGTTAGAAACGCAGGGCAGGTGTTAGAATAGTAAAAAAGCCCTTAGAGCAACCCATCACTCAATTCACGCTAGCGATATTGGTTGGGTATAAGAAGTATAAGAGGAGAAGGTAATATTAGCGATGTACCACATAGAGAATGTGCACAGTAGACATCCACTGCTTTAAAAAAGTTAGCAACAATTCTCAAATTGATGTTTCCTTAACATGCTCCTTTTTAATCTGGCGAACGTACCTTGTAATCTTTTACTGTTGACCGACCAGTGACTTTTACCGGAGTAGTGCTGTACCACTAAGCCAAAACTTCTCTTGTAGCACGTAGTAACATATGCAATTTTGTTGACTGGCATTTTTCCAATATTATGTTATTCCCTTTTTATTAATACCCGGTCTTCCGTATCTGATCCGTCAAGGGTCCTTTTCGTATTAGAAGGGAGAGGAGATGGAGGAGGAGGAGGAGGAAGCGGCGTCATCTTTATCCGCAGCCTTCTTCCACGTGCAACAGAGAGAGGAGACATCCGATATTGCATCGCATCGCCTAGGGGGGGGCCCCAACCAGAAGGAGATACGTTTGTCGGGGGCCGGACGGCAAGAAGCACACTGTAAAACATGCGGGCCAAATGGAGCCGAATTTTATAAAGGCGTCTAATCCCTCAATTTGCCAATTGTCGACGTCATGAAATTCACATGTCCGCCGTAACATTTGGCCCCCGTCACTCTGACTTGCTCCAGCCGTACGTAAGTTGTTCAGCGTCGTCATCATCATGTGAAGGGTGCGCATGTTAGGGTCAGCTGGAGTGAATGACCCCTCTTGACCTCACCGTTGCTGCGCAAGAGACAAGTGATCCTTAATAAACTCACCTCAAGTACGTGGCACTAACAGGGTTCTGAAATTGTCGATAGGCATGCTTATGAGAGATGAAGGAAGGATGGATCGCGGGGAGAGCATGCAAATACCGGAGGAACAATCAACAAGGAAGAAGGGAAATCTGGTACCCCAAAAAATCTGTTTGTCTGATATTGACGAGGAACACAGTGGAAAGCGAGGGAGGGGGGGGGGGAATCGAGAAAAATCAACTGTGGGAAGAACTTCCAACCCTTTTTGTGCTCTACTCCAGGGACTCCTTTTCTATTTTACCTCCTCTCCTCTCCTTCCGATAACAGCCGGGAGAAGAAAAAAAGAAGAAGAGCATTTGGCTTTTTTCTCTGGAAAAAAAGAGTCGGAATTGCTCTTAACGACCCATGCCATCTCTCCTTCCCCTTCCTCCATCGTCGTCTGTCCATCCCCCTCTCTCTCCCTTCTTCCTCCCTTGAATGGCCATTTAACCTTATCAGTCTTTGTTGTTTTCCTCACCTCCTCTCTCTCTCCTCCTGCTCTTCAGGACCGACAAGCAGCCGTGTCTTAGCCGGGACACTTTACCCCTGCAAGGGCCTAGCTCAGTCAGGGTGTGGCGGAGTGGTGGGTGAAGAAAGGGAGTGCTGATTGGAATTTATCGCTCTCCTCCTCCTCCACCGCCCCTCCACGTGCCTCAGAGACGGGGGAAAGGGAGAGTTGCTCTCAAGACAACGACGCCACTTTTTCCCAACTCTTTGCTTCGCATATCTTGAGCAATATGTACGTATGTTCTTCTGGTACAAAGAGTACTAAGTGTCACAACAATTAGTACTACAACGACTGCGTAATCCTGTGTTCGGCAACACTATTTATTAAATCGTACGCTATACGAAGATTCCCAAAAATAGAGCATCTGTTTCCTCAGTCCTTCGGGATTTTTTCCCGCAACTTCCAGTCCGTCCCTCCTCCTTTCCTCCCTTGGGGAAAGGTGGTGGTGAAACAGAGTCGCTTTTTCGGTTTGATTGGGATGGAGCAGAAGCAGAAAAGAGAAAGAGAGAGAGAAAAAAAAAGGCCTCTCACTGTGAAGGTTACCACCAAGAGAGGGAAGGGAGAGAGAGAGAGAATTATGGGTAGGCATTGCTCTCCAACCGGCGGATGGCGCCTCGAAAGCCCGACTGAGAAAGTCTCCTTTCTTCTTTCGGGGAATTCTCGCCCGTTTTCCTCTCCCTCCCTTGGGCGCCGTCGGTGCGGGCGAGTGCCGCCAAAAATAATGCGCACACGCTTCTGGGGAAAAAAAGAAAGAGGGGAAGAGGGAAGGAAAAGCGGAGGAGGTCCTAACCCACCTCTTCCTCTTTTCTCGTCGTCGCCGCCGCCGTCGTCTTCTAAGGGCCTCTGTTGCTTCCGAGGACTACACGAAGTGAGGAGAGGGGCAGGGACAACTGCACCTTTGGCACGAATACTAGATCGCCTTCCCTCCCTCCCACCTCCTCTCTCTTTCCCCCATCACCCCCCCTAACACGTCGTCCACGACCTATCCTCTCCCCGAACTCAGTCAGTCTGATCCGACGCAACCGGAAGGACTGGGTATCCTCAGAACAGCCTCCTCCTCCCACACAGTTTTTTTTGTCTCTTTCTTTTGTCCCGGATGACGGGCTCAGTCTCACAAGACCTGGCACCATCTCAGCGGAAGGCAAGGAGAAAGAAGTCCTATTAACAGCTCATCCATGACCTGATTCAGTCGAAGGGAGCACAATTTCGTTCCCTATTTTTTTCACCCCCGCCCTCTCCACACCGGCCCCTGACCCCAACCCCGATCCCGAGAAAGGACGTCCGCCTCCACCGCCGCCGCAACAGCCACCTCCTCCCCATTCGAATCCATCTCGTTCGCATCCTTATTCACCCTCCTACAGAGAGCTCTCTACCTCGGGGTTTGTGTGCGGAGAAGGCGGAGGGTTCTGCAGCCGGGGACAGCCTGACAGGGGAAGAGGAAGAGGCAGCTTTTCCAGCGGCAGCATCAGCGTCAGCGTAGCCATGAGCACGCCCAACGCCATCAACGGCAAGAAGGAAGAAGCGGGCGGGGCGGTGGAGGACGCGGTGGGAGCGGCCGCGGACGCAGACATGGAGGAGAAGCAGCTGCTGTGCCGCGCGGTAGCGTCGACCCCGACGCCGCTGGCCGCCGGGCCGGGATCCAAGATGGCGGCGCACTCCGGGGTGCTGGCCGACGCCTGCTGCGAGGGCGGACGGGTGGTCATCCTCAACGTGGGCGGGCAGAAGCACGAGGTGCTGCGCAAGAACTTCGACCGCTACCCCGGGTCGCGGCTGTGGAAGCTGATGCGCGCGGAGTCCATCGACGAAATCCTGCTGCAGTGCGACCGGTACCGGGTGGCGCCGTCCAACGACGAGATCCCGGAGTTCTTCTTCGACAGGAACTACACCAGCTTCGTCAACATATTGGTAGGCCCCCTCCGGCCATGGAGAATGCCTTAAAGTAAAAAAAAATGGCCTTTCTAGCCAGGTAATCAAGGAGAGAGAGAAGCATCAGCTACTATGCAACGCGTATCTCAGACGTGGATGTCAATAGAACACAAGTACAGTATTTTGAGCGATTTGAGCATCAGTCTTCGGTTTATGCGACAGTTCATTTCAAGGTCACGCTTGGCAGGCCCATTTCACTCTACTGTACATGTCGCCCTACACGCACACGCCAATCGCAATTATTGTTCTCGATCCGTAGGACGCCTACCGCACCGGCCAGCTGCACCTGAACGCGGAGAACTGCGCGGTCATCACTCGCAACGACCTCGACTACTGGGGCATCGACGACCTCCTGCTGGAGCCGTGCTGCGCCGTCAAGTACTACCCGGAGATCGAGATCTGCCAGAACGAGCTGGATATGGAGGAAGACGAGAAGAGGAAGGAGGCCGAACGGGAAAGGCTGGAGGACTTCGGGCCGTCGCTGTTGGGCAGGACCAGGAAGTACCTGTGGGACCTGTTCGAGTACCCGCAGACGTCGAGAGGGGCTCAGGTGAGTCGTCGGCTGTCTGAGTTCTTAGGGCTAAGGAAGTTTGGTAACGTTTTAGTGTTGTTGCTGCTGCTGCTATTCTGTTGTTGTAATAGGAGCTGATTTTGATTTGGCCTCAAATGTGCCCGATCTTTGGCCACAAATCAAATTTATGTTAAAAGTTGCAAGTCTGTTGCAAGAAAGACTTTGTCAACACAAAAGTGGGTAAGCAGTAACAGTCTTTCGTGCACACGTGACCGCACAACTTCTCTGAGGCTAATCCTGTACAACACATAACCTCGTGTGCATCTGCAGCGCCAAGGGAACCGGAGCTTGAGAAGAAAAGTTGCTTCCTTTTTTTGGGGGGAGTGAGATATACCACTAGTACAACATCGTGTCCAAACCCTGAAACATGAGTCTAGCACGTCCACCACTACAAACCTGTTGTTACATGGCATTGCCTCCCTTTTCCTAAATGGCTTCCCAATGTTTGTGCTTTTCTCAGGCACTCACAGTACTGCAGGTACTCAGAGCACTTACTTCCCCCACTTCCGGCTAATTAGAATTAATCAGCCCCCATTCTTTATCCTGACCTCGCTCTCCTTTCCTTCCTTCCTTTCTTTTCCTCTTCCCAGTTCATCGCTCTCTGGTCCCTCTTCATGATCGTGGTCTCCACAGCCTGCTTCATACTCAGGTAAGTGCCAAACGAGTAGACCAACAACGACAAACAACTGCTTCTTCCTCCGCCCCTTCTCCCCTCCATCCTGGAAGTGAAATTGGAGAAATATATCGATTCCCCAGGAAGATGAGATGATGACCTTACTAACCTTAGACTGTCGTCACAGAGCTCCATATAGCAGCCACGCCACACCCTTTATTACCTCCCTCTTTCTTCACTCCATCCCTTGCCACAGCCACCTCAACTCCCAAACAGTCACAGCCACGAAGGAAACAAGCGTTGGCTGAGCCACCTCCACCTTTGCCTGCTGCTGCTGCTATTGTCCCTTGCTGAAACCCCTCAAACCACACTTGCCCACTAGATTCTATTACTACTTACTAATATCTCGAATACGACTGACTGCTTTTGACGAAAAGGACAGACGACATCGGACTGATGATGAGAATGATACCTACTTTTTTCTCGCTACCTCCAAGACTGATTTTTTTTCTCGCTTATGCTATTATCACTACTACGTATTACCCATTATACATGCCCAAACTGTTGGTCATGTATACTACCTACATGTACTACGTATGAAATGCCCCCCCCCCTCCCACGCGACAACCACTGGAACCGAACGACAAATTGTAGAAGGGAGGGAGGTAGAAAGGGATGATCAGGAATGTGCCCACCCATGGAAGCAAAAAATCTGGCATTCGGAGGAATGCGCACACCCATATTCACCCAGCTCCGATCACCCTCCCACCTTCACCACCACCACCACCTCACGAGAGCTCCTTGCCCACATCCCCACCCCCTCGCCGCCAGCGCTTATTACTAATAGTTTTTATCCATTTGCTTTCTTGCTTGAGATATGAGCAGCCCCAAAAAATAATGCAGAGATTGTTGTACTCCTCTTTCTATGTGACTCCCTTCCCCAACTACCCGCCACTCCCTATTCCACACAGTGTCTGACCGAACCAACTAAGAGAGAGAAAAAAAAGAGAAAGATGCTGCAAGCGCGAACAGCTCTAAAACAGCAGTTCCCAACCTGTGGTGCGCGTACCAGCAGTATAGGAGAGTATGTACTATTTTCGGCTACGTACCGTAGCGTAGCATAAAGTATAAGATGTGATTCTTAGTACCAAAATGGTACGTAAAGCGCTCTTATCTGGTGAAAGTGGTACGTGAACCGAAAGAGGTTAGGAACTCCTGCCCTAAAACGAGGGAAACAGATACCAAATCCCTTCGCGACCATTAAAAAGATGCAAGAGAAAGAGAGAAAGAGGGGCGCCGCTCTCCAAGACCGTTAAACATTATGCAGAGTCCTCCTTGTGTTAAAATAGGCACTCGCTTCTGTAATCTTGGTGTGTCGGGGGAATCACCCACAGCGAAATTCTTCCCCCTCACCTGCTGACCCTCTTCATCCCCCCGTCCACGCTGTATAACTAGCGAAAATTCTTTATTCGTCTTTATGGCTCAAGGAGCATGTAATTGCTAACCTCGTCTCAGATTCTTCTTCTTTTCCTCCCCCTCCCAACTAAAAACTAAAAGATGAATTAAGTCTGCTGCATCCGCGCGGAGTCACGAAAACAGCGAACCGAACAGTCTCTCCGCGACCAGTGGTCAAACCGACTCCCTTCCCCCCCTCCCCCTCCTTACTACTAACGTACAGTCGAACCGGCTTAAGTGGAAAAGTTCGGGAGCAAGCAATTTTTTTCTCTTACCTGAACAAGACACAAGACACTGTAGAATGTTTTCTCCCAACTGTTCATTCAGAACGTTTCCACTTAAGCGGGTTTTCTACTTGTCTAATTCCCACTTAAGCGGGTCCGACTGTATCTTGTACGTATATTTTTGACACGTCTTCTAAAGAAAAGTCG
>JAAUYM010136369.1_pt1 | contig 12437 bp, 2 predicted proteins | sample 7278001 | NCBI WGS metagenome assembly JAAUYM01 (sample SAMN14350224, study PRJNA611818) | marine sediment metagenome | isolation source: surface marine sediment (1.8m) | place: French Polynesia: Moorea | collected 2018-08
AAAGCAACGCTACACTATAAACGCTGCGTAAATTAATTATAAAGGTAGCGGAGAGCATCAAAGCAAAGAAGAAATAAAATTAATTAACTACGCTTATTATAGCTACGCTTCGAAGCGCTTTCTCGCCTAGTTTACCTTGATTATGGTCTTATCGCTTAGCTCTTATTCACTTTAAAACGCGTTGACATTAAAAAAGAGCACCGAATCTATATAAGGCCTATTAGTGTTCAGCGTAGCGACTTAATACGGCATTACTCTTATTGTTGTGTGTTTATTTTTATCCTTTTCTTACTAAGCCTTATTCATTGATTCCTTTTAACTAATGGACTACGAGGAAGAACTAATTTATACTACATGAAATTATTTTATTATTGAATAGGAGTTGATTAAATTACTAACATAGCATAACATATCGCCTAGCTGCGCCTTATTTAAACTACTCTTGATCCTTCAACATACGAAGCCTTAGAGCGTTAAATAATTAGTTCACCATATATAACTGCGCTTCGATAATCCAACTGTAAAAAAAGCACTAAACAGTATTAATTAAGCTAAAATATCAACATCGAAGCAAAGCGTAGCGCTATATTCGCGCCGAACCACTATTAATTTATTTTCTTCATTCCGGCTTGCTAATTTAGTGATATTTAAAAGGCTATATATAACGCGTCTATTCTTCATTTATTCATAATAACATACCAATAAAACGCTGCTTAATCTAATGGAGTTAATAATTTTATTCGCTAACAATACGCTAATGTTATATGCTTTCTATTTATTTTATGTTTTTGGTCTAAATATCGCTCTTTAAGCACCGCTGCGCATCGCCTTTTAAGAGCAATCATACATAAAGAGAACTAATTAGCTAATAATTCAATAAACTAATTAACTATTATTCCTTTACTATCTATAGCGCTTATTGTATTGTTAAATTAGCCGCGCAGCGTTGATAATGAATAGACTGTAGATTAAACTAATAAGAGTAAGGTAGCTTTGAGCTTTGTATATTAACTAAAGTAGCGTTATTATTAATTAAAGCTCGCTACGCTATCTAAACCAAAGGAAGATCTAATGTAGGTTCAGGTCTTGTTAGATAATGTACACTTAAACCCTTTAAAAAGAGGCGTAACTAAAGCTATATTATTCTACGGCGATATATTAACAAGGCGATATTATTAAAGCGAAGAGTAATGCAGTATTTAATCATCTATAACGCGAAGCGCAGAGCATAAACACCTAAAGTTGAAAAGACAAATACGGGAAGACTATCTTTATTTAACAATTAAATACGCGTTGCATGCCCTTAAATTCTTTTAGTGCTTGTTAATGTTTTATGCTGTGTATTGCACTCTATATAACCAGCAAGTTCACTAAAGATAATATATTCTTAACTAAAAACGGAGCACTTTTAGGTAGTATTCTATGCTCTTTAAAAACGAGTAAAATAATTATTGAGTAGTTATTAATATTTCACGGCAATATAAACATAACTAAACACAGAAAGAACTAATTAAGTTGAATGAATAAGACGGCAGAATAAATAAAAATACAATCCAAAACATTAGAAGAAAAACAAAGAGGATAAACTAATAAGAACTAACAAATAATACTAATTGCATTTAACTACTAATTAATAGGTATAACAATCAACACAAAAACAGATCAAACTAATTAAGCGTTATCATTGATGAACAACTAAATTTTTAATCCGCTTTAATTATATACTAGTTAAACGATGTACTTTAATTAAAAAGAATAACTAAGCGAGGCTTTAATACGCTCTCATTAATTCATTATTATACAAGACTAGCTCCTTTTATTTACTGACTAATTGATCTTAAATAAGCTAGTTCCTTTAATATAGCGCGTTCCGTCAACCTTTTTTATTTACTCGCTACGCTACGCTACGCTTTCTTTCTTTTGTAGTTAATGTAGTATAAAATAGCGCTTCGCGTCTAATAACAAAGAAGGAAAAAGTTAAAATAATAGTATAAAAAGCTAAAGAAAATGAACAACCGGCTAACTAAAACAATGCGCTTCGATGAACAATTGATCAATATAACAACTAAAACAAGTTAAACCGCGTTATATATGTTTATTTAATAAGCGAAGCCACGTACTATTCAAAGCCACATTAAAACGCCTAATTATACCAAGACTAGCTTTTGTTTAATCCAGTTCTTTATAAAGCTAAACTAGATATTGCGTTGATTTAATAATTTAAGAAGCGTTGTATTTTTGTAGTGTTCTTGGTTAAATGCGTCTAGTTCAAAGTACATTATCAAAGAGAACCGACTATTAATTAAAGCGCGTTACATTGCTCTAAGAAGCGTCGCTTCGCGTAGTATGTTGATTATGATATTTTTAGTGTAGCGACCTTGATTATAGGCGGTACTTATATTCAATGGTATACTATCTAACAATACTTTAAAATATAGAAAACCGTATATAAAGAACAATATAATTAAGGTTTCTCGCTTTTAATTAAAAACATCCAAAACCGACGTTGAATTTAACTAGCAGGTTCAAGTAATGTAGTATTAATTGCGAAGTAAACAAACAAAGAATAGTACTAAAATAAACTAAAGCTAAATTAAACATAACTAAAGTATAAAGAATCTACTGTCTTACTATTTTAATCAAAAGCGTTTAACAGTTATATAAAGCGGAATTGTTATATTAGCTAACTTAATTATGATCTCCGCGTAATCTAATACTGTATTACTAGTAGATCGTGGTTCAATAAAAGCATAGTAATTAAAGCTTAGTTAGGCTCGCTAAATTTAATTAATAATAATAATCGCTAATTAACTAATGATCGCGAGCCTTTATTCCTTTTAAAACGCTATAATGAAAAAGTAAAGAAGAACTAAAATAAAACACAAAGAATACTAATTAGCACTGATTCAATAAGCGTAGTATTGTGTTGCGGAGTTGATTTTTTATCATTTTTAAACAAGAATATATAATACAACTAATACAATTAAACTACTCTGTGTCTGGTTTATTTAGGTTATTTTGGATTAATTTTTAGAAGACTTGATTTTAGAAGCACTTTTTGATCTTATATTAAGCGATATATATTCAGTTTTATTTAGTTAACTTACTGATTCAATTGTTTGAGATTAACTAGTTTTATATTAGCTTCGCTTCGCTTTATTTATTCATCTATAAGCGCTTCTTTTTGATGTTGGGTGATTAAAATGAATCCTGCTTTCATTAAAAACGCGTAGCTAAAGAGCTAAAGAGCGCTATACCTAATGCATGACCACTAATTGGCTGCTTTTCGTCTTGTTATTATTAAGCGATCTAAATAATTTAATACTACATTATATTTGTTCCGCTATTTTGCGGCTGTTATTAGTTTAGCTTTATTTTTATTAACTCCGCGTTATATATGTTGCGCTATAGTATTGATCAACTAAGACGCGATGCCTACTATTTTATGTGGTTATGAATTTGATTTGTTAATACTACGCGCTAAGCCTTATAAATACCGAACAAGAAGCATAATATTGAATGAATCCTCTTAGTTAAAGCATCAAAAAATAGCTACGCAACTATCTTTAGCGTTGTTTTAGAGCGATATTAAGTTATTTAAGCTTTATTAGGTATTGATTATGTGCTTTGTATTACGCTTTTGTTTATTGGATCTAAAAAGGCGATGCTGCGCTGCGCTGCTATATTAAGCGATTCTCTTGTTTATTTTTTTAAGTATTATTTATTTTGTATTATTAGATTTTTTAAGCTTTATTTCTAGTACTAGGTTATTTGGTACAATATCTTCAACAACTTCAGATAACCTTGAATGCGGTTTTTATTCAATTTTAACAGCATTATTAAGATATAGATTTAATTATTGAATAATTATTATTAACTACGCTCCCTTTGAACAAGAATTAATTCTAGCTTTTGTTTGAACTTTCTTAGTTTGAATTAATATAAAATCAAATTCTTTATTGTGTTTATTATTAAGTATACTATTTATTGAAATTATTTTAATACGCTAAAAACTTCAATACAAGGCGTAGTATAAAGTAAAATAAAATTAAACTACGCGCTATGTAAATTAATGAACAATTGCTTTTAATAGTAACCTTGATTAAAGCTCGCAAAAATAAAGACTAAAGATTAAAAAGTAATTAATATAACGCGTTACTATTGGGAATTAAACGAGCGTAGTATAGTACTAAAAAAAGATTAATAAGTAAACAAGCGAAGCCTATTATATTGCAGCATTGATTAGACGAAGAGAGAATAGAGCAAAAAAGAGCGCACTAATAGGCGGAGTAAAGAGAATAATAGCTAAAAACATTTAAACACATTAAACTATCAGCGTTTTACATGACATATTAACAAAAGAGCAAAGTTAGTTTAATATAGTATTAGTTATCAATTATTCATTAAACCAAAAGAGTGATGTAATATTAGATTCTTTATTACTAATCAATGAGCTAGGCGATCCTCAATTAAACCGCGTTATATTTATGCTCTTTGTATTGTCGGAATATAGCGTTTAGTTAAAGCAGAATTATAATTAAACTTAACTAAAAACCAAACACAAACTAAAATAAATAAATCAGCTCCTATTACGCCGCTTAGTTGTTCAATAAAGATAATAGCGATTTAAAGTAGAATAAATAGGCGTCTTCGTATGATAATAGTTAAATTATTCAATACTGTAAAATTAAATTGCGTAGAATAATTCGCCGCTCTCTTGATTAAACAATGCGCAGATAAAATAAGTAGAAAAAATAAAATGTTCACTAAAGCTATTCAATATATAGTACATGTTAGCCGGTTTACTTTGATTAATTAATGGGCGCGAAGCTGCATTTTATGTGTTTTAATTAGTTTGTTAAGTTAATAATTTTTATTGGGGTGTTATTTTGTTTAAGCCTAAAGATCAAAGCGAGGTTATCTTAGTTTAGCTATTATCTTCTCCTAACCAATGCTCATTAAATTGTGTTATTTTAGCGATGTTTTATTATTAAGCCGCGTAGCTCCATAATGTAAAGAAAGCAATAAATACGCGATAATATAATAGTTTAATTAATACCGCCTAATTTAATTGATAACTAATGTTGCAGGTGTTAATAATTCAGTTGTTTTTAGATAGGTCTGTTTTGTTCTCCTTTTATTAGATTGTATTATATTTGTTAAATCAATAATTAATACATGAGAAGACGTTATTGAGTAGTTATTATAGCGTAGTTTAATTCCGTCAAAATTTAAAGCGAATAATATTTAGTTAATGCTTTTTAAATACTGCGCTTCGCTTTGCTTCGCGATGATCTGTTATTGAGTAGTTGATTGTAGAACCAGCAAAACGCAATACTAGCTAACATGTAATTACCCAATAGATAAAGCAGGCTTAAATAATGTAATTAGCAATTATATACTACACTAACTGTCAATAATTTGTACTACGCGTATTCATTAAAAAAAGAGGCCGCGCTTTATAGTTTAATTTGTTTGGTTCTTTTTTGTATCGCGCACTAAACATTAACTAAGCGAAGCGTAGCGAAGCGATAATTAATAAAGCGTTATATATTGGACTGTTTATTTTTCTACCTTCCTGACTTGTCTTTATTGTATTATTGAATAGTGTTATAAAGTTATTGATTCAGCTTTAGTTATGTTTAAATGTTGGGTAGATAAAGCGTAGCTAAAGCGTTTATAATGGGATCCTCTATTAACTAGGCTATTTATAAGGAAGAACTAAAAAGAAATGCGCGAAAGAATAATAATAACTAATAAACGCTAAAATCTCTCCTAATACGCGCTCTTTAGTTGATTATTAATTTGTGGTACTATTTAGCTTTAGTTAACTTTTATAAGCTTCGCGTAGTTTTGGGTTTTTAAATAATACGCTTTGTACCTCTATTAAATGGTCCATCACTTTCTATAGGGTTTAACATTATATTTGTTATGTTAGTTGGTATTAATATAGCGTCTTTTTAAATTTTAACTAAAGCGAATTAAGAAAAAAGATTAATCAAATGCTATTAAAATAGTGTTAATTGAGCCCGCTAGTTTATTAATATATGATCAAAAAAATTAACGCGTTGTTATATATAGCGTAGCGAGTTTTATTTTATATTTTTTTATTGTTAATGTATGGTGCTTTTGTTTTCTCTACTCTTAACGCTATGCTTCTTATTAATGTTTTCGCGTTGTATATTTATTTTTATTTAAAGGCCGTAACAATGCTACCTAGATCGCTTAACTAATGCCTTTATTATTGTTTTTATTTCTTCAGTGGTTTCGGTTTTATTGCTATTTTTTTGCTTACATTATCTTACTTTGAACTATATAGTATGAGATTATAACTGTTAGGTGATTTACTAGTTTATCTTCTTTCTTTATCTTTATTAATTACAGTACTTTATATGCGGCATTGTATGAGGTTAGCGAAGCGAATTAATTATAGTTTAACTAAAGGAACAATAAACTAACTAATACGCGTAGCGCTGCATTATACTAACAACATCAAAAATAAAGGTGCCGGGTTCGTCTATAGATTAATAATTTGACTTTAAATTAAAAGAGTATTAATACGAAGCGGTAAAGAAAGAGCACTAAAAAGGAATGAATAGTAATGGACACTAACACTCGCAATATTGTAGGTTGAACGCAGGACCGATATATTGACACTACATTAGATAACGCATGTTGAAAGACCTTATATATGGCTGTGATATAATAATTCAATTGATGAATAGCTCCGTCTACTAAAGAACATCATTCAACTTTAGAAATTAATAAGGCTATATTATCCTAAACTAATAAGCGTCGTAGTGGTACGATCTTGAATTGTTAGGTAATTCTTTAATTTATATAAACACTAATAAACGCTTTGTATAGTGCTCCGTGATTCAATGTGCGTAGCGGTGCTCTCTGTTTGATTAGTTAAAAATATATTATTGATTAAAACGCTTGCTGGAGAGATAAAGTGTTTAGTTCTTATTAAGCTTGCTAGCTTCGTGTAATATATAGTTCGCGGGCTATAAAAATTGAATTGCAACATAACTAAACTACTATATCTGCCTCTACGTTCTTCTCTTCGCTTCGCTCCTTATTAAGACTACGCTTTTTTTGTATTCTTTATATTGTTTTAGTTTTATTGATCAACACTGCATTGAGACCGTATATATAGATCGCCATATTGATCAATTGAATGTAGTTTTGTTAGGTGTTTAGATCGTCTTTTTTCTAGTTTGAATCTCCTTTTTAGTTTTATATATTAATTGGTATGTTGTTTATATAGTAATTGACTATTTGACTCTATTAGCTAGTATTAAAGTAGCGTTATTTAAATATTATTCTGTTTTCTTATCGCGTTGCGACGCGTAGTATTATATCTTTGTCTTTGGTCTTTGAGCTTTGAGGCAGGTTCGGTTGTCTTTGCTTGATATTGAATAGGCGAAGCTCCGCGACTTAATTGATTTTGGTTAGCTTGCTCTTAAATCGCTTAATATATATAGCGTTTGTTTATTGATGATTTAATGAGGCATTATTCGAAACTACTAGAAAACGCTTAAAAGTACTAAAAGAATCAAACAAATCGCGAAGCAGAGTAGTTTAAAATAATCAAACAAAGTGCGCGGATAATGTTTAGTTGTATATTTAATTTTGGTCCTCAACATCCATCAACACATGGAGTATTAAGATTAATTTCTATACTACATGGTGAAATAATTATGTTTTTATCTCCTGAAATTGGATTACTCCATAGAGGAACAGAAAAATTAATTGAGTGTAATTATTATTTTGCTTCTTTACCTTATTTTGATCGATTCGATTATGTTTCGACAATAACCCAAGAATTAATATATCTACAAACACTAGAAAGATTGATTGGTTGTGTTGGATTTATTTATTCTTCTTTGTGACGAACTTTATTTTTAGAGTTTTATAGAATACTTAATCATAGTTTAGCTATTACTACACATGCTATTGATATTGGATTATTTACTTTAATGTTATGAAATTTTGAAGAGAGAGAAAAACTTATTTATTTTTGTGAGGTTTTATGTGGAACAAGATTCCATGCTGTATTTTTAATTATTGGTCGCTTAAGATATGATATTTCTTTAAATTGGATTAGTATATTTGTTTGTTGATTAATGCACTTTGTCCGTAAGTTAAAAGAAATACATAATATATTGTCAGTAAATCGTTTATGAAGAACTAGATTATATGAGATTGGATTAATTAGAAAGAGCTTTTGTTTATTTTTTGGATTGTCTGGTTTGCTTAGTCGCTCAGTTAGACTATGAATTGATGGAAGATTTAGTAGTTATGAATTTTATTTTAGTTTAGATTATTCTTTGTTTTTTAGTATTAATGGAGATTGTCTTGATCGTTATTTACTCCGCTATAATGAAATGATTGAATCATGTAGAATTATTTTTATTTTATTACTTCTTTTAATATATATTTATTGAGGAAAGCCTTTGTTTTATTACAGCTTTGATTGCAGTAAATATAATAATTTCAGCACTTCGTTTAATAAGGCAGCTTTAAATAGTTTGAATAGCTCTCCGCGTTTATCTTCTTTTAATCATCGCTTAAGCCCTTTCAATGAATCAGTTAATTTTAGTGAGCGTTCTTTAGCCAGTTCGCGTTCTCTTTTGCGTTCTTCTTCTTTATTTATTATGGAATTGTTAATAGCTGAGTTTTTAATTCAGTTGCCATTTATTTTGTGTTTTGTTTTGTGTTTAAAATTTAGTATTGAATCTAGTAAAGGTATATATAGTTTAGTTGTTTTTTCGACGCCTATTGTATCTTCTAGTATTGTTTCAAATGATTATTTAGTGATTAGTGTATTGAATAAATTTTGTAAGTATATAAATATAGGTGATTTAATTGCTATTTTAGGTAGTATTGATTTTGTTTTAGGTAGTGTTGATGCTTTATTCTGTTTTGTTTTTCTTTTTGTTTTATGTTCATCGCAGCTGCTCTATATTCACTTCTTTACTCTTATTGAACCCAATAGTATATTAAACACCCTTAAATTGAGTAGTGTTGATTATTTTGCCGTCTTTTTTATTCTGCTTTATTGTGGTTTAATTAAGCCTCTTTGATTAGTATTATTGTTCCTCGCAACTACTTTGATTATTAGTGTTGATTATTTTCTTTTGTTTGTTTTGAACGTCTATGTTGTTCTGATGATCAGTTCTGCGCAGCTAATTAATCTAATTCGTCTCTTGGCTAGTATTGCTTCCTTATGTATTGCTAATGTATGTGCACATTGATTTTATATTGTACTTTATATTATCAGCGCCTCTCTTAGAATGTTTACTATAATAGGTTGAATGTTTACTATAATGCTCCTTCATAATACATTGCCTTTATGCTCTAATAACTCATTACTTATTATCATATTAGGAACGTTTGATGCTTGATTGTATAGTAGTTAGTTGAATGTGTTTCACTACTGCCCATTTGCTATGCTCTTTTAGTTTGTGTTTGTTTAATGTACTTTAACTACGCATCTTTAAGATGAAATAATTTTAGCTTTATCTAATAACATAATATAATATTAACTTTACCATTTAAAATGGCGGCTTACAGGACATTAATAACTAATAAGAACCAAACAATAAACAAAGCCAAAGACGTACAAAACTGAATAGCGGAGTCAAGTAAACAGAGACAATAAAACATATAACCTCCCCATAAAACCAAACAGTTGACATGGATCCATAGAGCAATACAACGCTCAGGAAAACGGCGTCCAATCTTAATGGTACTATAAAGAAAGGACTAAACAAAAGGGTACAAAACAATTCAATCAAAATGGTACTATTAAGAAAGAACAAAACAAAGAGCAATATATGGTTCTATATAAAGCACAACAAATAATAGATTCAAATAAGCAGCGAAAGCACAACAATAACAAAGAGTATAGAAAGATAAATACTGCGATGATCAATAGACCATATAAAATCAAACACTTGGAACTAAAGCGAAGAGCAAAACCAAAAACACACAAAGAATCTAATATAACACAATTAAAGCTAACTAAGCATAAAGAAGAATACAGCGGCGAAGAGTAAATAAATAATCATCAATAAGAACAAATTAAATTAATAATAAAGTATATAAAAGAACAAATAATACCAATTAAACCAAAAGAAGCTAATCAATTAAACCTAAAATAAACAATATAATAATCAAATATACGACGAGGAAAACCATATAAACCTAATGAATGCATAGAAAAGAATACTAAATTAGAAGAAATAAAGAAGTAAATAAAATGAATACGACCTAAAAAATCATAAAAAAAGTAGTAAGAAGAAAATAACACTCAATAATTATAAAAAGCAGCATAAATAGTATAAACCGCACCTAAAGATAAAACATAATGAAAATGAGACACAACAAAATAAGAATCATGGAGTAAAACATCAATAATTATATTAGCTAATATTAAACCAGTAAAACCTCCAAAACTAAAATGAAAAAGAAAACCATAAACTCAAAGCATAGCACTACTTAAAAATCCAATTCCAGATCAAGCAGTAGCCATTCAATTAAACACTTTCATACCAGTGGGTATTGCAATAATAGAAGTAACAGAAGTATAATATGCTCTTGTATCAATATCAAAGCCAACCATAAACATATGATGCCCTCATACAATACATCCTAAAAATCCTATAACTAACAAAGCAATTAACATTGAATCACGACCAAAAATAACACATTGACTAAACTTAGATAAAATATCACTAATTAAACCAAACGCTGGTAAAATTAAAATATACGCTTCTGGATGTCCAAAGAATCAAAAAAGATGTTGAAACAAAATTAACGATCCTCCTCTTACTGGATCAAAAAAGCTACAATTAAAATGCCTATCAAATATTATCATAGTTATACTACCAGCCAACACAGGAAGAGATAAAATAAGTAAAATAGATGTAAAAAAAATTGATCAAGGAAACAAAGGCAAAAACAAAGAAGAATATAAAATAGAAAGATTACATGCCTTTAATAATGTAATAATAAAATTAATCGAACCTAATAAAGAACTTAATCCAGCTACATGTAAAGAAAACAACATTAAATCTACAGAATAATAATTCATTATTGAAAGAGGTACATAAAAAGTCCAGCCTGCATTTACTCCACCATCTAACAACATAGCTAAATACATAAAAAATAAAGAATCAATTATTAATCAAAGAGAAAGAGCATTTAATCGTGGAAATATCATATCAGATGAACTAAGCATTAAAGGAATTAAAATATTACCAAATCCACCTATTAATAAAGGCATTATCATAAAAAAAATCATAAATATACCATGGAACGTAATAATTGAATTATATTGAACAGATGAACATATTATTAATCCAGGTAAACTTAATTCTAATCTTATTATTATTGAAAGTCCAAAGCCAAAAGAGCCTCCTATTCAACCTAATATAATATACACTACACCTATAAATATATGATTAGTTGTTATTAAAAGAGAAAGTAAAAAAGAAAATAAGGGCAGCGCTATTTAAAACTATTCAATTTAAGAGCTATTTATCCATCATTTACTCCGCTACGCTGCGCTTAGCTTCGCTATGCTTAACGTCGCTTCGCTCCGGATATTTAAAAGCGATGCGTATACATTGGTAATATAATAATAGATTCGCGATTCCGTTGCTATTTTTACAGCCTGGTTCCTTCGCTTTATCTACGCGTATTTTAGCATATTTATTCAGGAGCTTAACAAAGAATCAAATAAATCCGCCTAATTCCGTTTAACGTCAAATTATTTAATATGTTTAGTTCTTCACCGTTTATTCTCTTTAATCTCTTTATGTTGAGTTAATAATTAAATACTCAGCTCCGCTTCATAACATAACTACTTCAGATGTACTAAAAATATTAAGAGAATCAATAAGAACGTAAAACGCGATGCTTCACGCTTAATTTCTCCTAACAAAACGCTATATTCTATTCCTCGCTAAATCTTAGTTCAGTTGATATTGATTTGCTTTCATTATACCTGCCTTGCTCTTTCTTTGTGCTCCGCGTATTAGTTCTTTTATATTAGCTAGTTTAAGTGTTCTATGATACAATATCAATCAATCTTACTGGCAAATACATTAACAATTTGACGCTATTACTTATAATTAAGGCTGCATTAAAGGTTCATGCCGTTTATATAGTGTTTTATTTATGTTAATTTTTGTCTTGCTTTTTTATAAACAACGCGAGGCACATATAAAGCTATAAAACATCGCTAATAAAAGAAGATCTAAAAGCCTCGCTTAACTACGCTTTAATCACTTCGCTTCGCTACGTTCTTCTCTCCGCCTTGTATTGCGCCGCGTTGTAATTAATATCGCTAAATACCGCGGTCCTATAAATAACGCTATATTATCCTCGCTAATTAAACATAAATAAGGACCGCTATATTCCGCTTC
>JAAUYM010123801.1_pt1 | contig 12432 bp, 12 predicted proteins | sample 7278001 | NCBI WGS metagenome assembly JAAUYM01 (sample SAMN14350224, study PRJNA611818) | marine sediment metagenome | isolation source: surface marine sediment (1.8m) | place: French Polynesia: Moorea | collected 2018-08
ATTCGAGGCCTCCCCCCCCCCCCCCCCCCCCCCCCCCCCCCCCCCCCCCCCCCCCCCCCCCCCCCCCCCCCCCCCAACAGGGGATCACCACCAAAAAAAAATCTTCTCTGTTGCGGGCGAGAGGCAATTAGTGACACGATAAAGACCAGCCTGGAGGAGATGGACCTACCAACGAGCGTGGTGGTGGTGGTGGTGTTGAGTGCGTAGTAGGTACTACAGGGCGGCAGGTAAAAGCATGAAGTCGGTGTTCCTGTGGCAGCACACCGTTATGGGGGAGGGGGATGAGGTGAGTTCATCGCACCTTGGAGGAAGCAGCCTCCTCTTCTTTCTCTTATCTCTTCCTCATTTGTGCCACGTTTGTGGGGTGTCGCCAGAAAAAAAAACCGCCCTCCTCCTTCCCCTAATTGGATCTTCTCAGCTCAGAGGCCGGAGATAAGAGAGAGAGAGGGGAAGACTGGAGGGGGAAAAATGACTTTTTCCCTCTCAGCTCAGTTTGCAACACTGTAAACAAGACAATGAACTTCCTCCTCCAAAAACAAGGAGGAGGTAAGAGAAGGGTTTGGCTTGGCGGTGGGAAGATGTTGACGATGACTTCTCCTCCCTCAAAAAGACCCACATGCAAGCTTGAGGCGGACATGTCCGATGCCACGACCTTGAGGCCTGGTGATAAGGCAGAATTTGAATACGATCCTATCAAAACGACTGGCTTCTATACCACTTGATCAGCAAAATTATACTATGAACAACCTCCATATATTTCTTTTTTTTTGCAATGCAATCAGTCAGTTCACGTGGAGGAAGAAGACACAGACGTTTGAGGCGGCCTGGAGAAGCTGCACCTATTTCCTCTTTGGTCTTCCTCTCTTTCCTCGGCGGGCGGGCTTCTTCCTGGTCTCGTGCCTTTGCTGCTTCACGGTCAGAGCCGCTTTCAACTTGGAACTTTTGTTGGAGGACTGCTTCCCACTCTTCTTCGAGGACTGCTTCGCACTCTTCTTTGAGGACTGCTTCGCACTCTTCTTTGAGGGCTGCTTCGCACTCTTCTTTGAGGACTGCTTTGCACTCTTCTTAGCACTTGCCTTGGTAGAGGCACTTTTCTTGAATGTGCTCTTTGAGCCTCTTGCTGAAGAGCTTCCTTTGGAAGAGTGCTCCTTCTTGCTTGTTCCACTCGCTTTCCTGCTCCTTGAAGATTTTGAGCTTTTCTTGGAGGATTTCTTGCTCTTTCCCTTGCTAGTTGCGTACAACTTGGCTGGGGCAGTCTTGCCCTTTGCGACATTGGGAGAAATTGGCTTGGCTGTCTTGTCTTTTAACCCCCTGTGCCCGATGTTCTTGGGATCAGGAAGACCTTTAAGCTCACCAAGAGGCTTTCCTTCAGCTTTGACAGAATCAGTGACTGGCACCTTGGCTTTGTCTTTATCCTTGATTGCTGATTTGATTTGAAGATCATCCCCTCCGGAAGGAGCTGGCTGCTTCTTGTCTCCACCCTTAGCCTTTTTCTTGATGTCTCCAGCCATGATTTGTGTGACTTTTAGTTTCTCAAAATATTCAACAAATTCAACGATATTTGACATATTTTATTTGAATTTGTTTGTTTGTCAGGCGCATGCTTGTTTGTCAGTAGATATATGTTACTTTATAAGACGAAGAAGCAGCGATCTCGAGATGCGATCTGAGAGCCGCTAGGGCGATAAATGGAAGAAAGCAATGGGCCCATCGGCGAAGCCATCAGCCATCAGCCATCAGCCATCATTGCGTAAGTGAGAAGATTTCCATTTGATCTTCCAATCGATGGGAGTAAAAGAAAAATGCCAGGAGAAAAACCCTGGCTGTTTTTGGCATAATTTTCGCGTTTCTTGTGCAACTATATTCTTCTTTATGCGTCGTGAGTCTCTTCCTCCCCCCCCACGTCACGCAAAGCAGATCGGAACAAGAAGAAAAGGACTCAAAAAGTTGCGTCACTTTTTTTTGGCCAAACACAGTGAAAAAAAGAGATATACACAATTCCCGCTTTTCACTCCTTTTACGGAATGGTAGTACAGTAGATTCTCGATGGTATATGGTGAAATTTGATACAGTAGATTTCTTCGACAAAGTGAACTTGTCCGCCATATGCTTTGGAATAAGTGCATCATTATATGTACAGCAAACTGCTTGCTGCTTAGCCAGCAGTTTACTACATATCGAGCTTCCACTGTACATACTAGTACAATATGCAAGTTCTTTTTTCCCACGCCGCCTCCCTCCCCTCTTTCACCTCCCTCCTCTTGCGCGGTGGTAGGTATACCTTGTACATGTACATTACAGTACGTAGGACTGAAAATAAAGAAATATCGCGTTTGCGTCTATAGGGCAGCTTTCATTATATCACAAGACGACACAATGGCATGTGGCATGTGGCATGCGTATAGAACGTACAAAGAGATAAGAAGATCACTGCTAGACAGACACGGCGGATATCTAGTGGCGTCGAATGCGGACGAGGAGGAGAAAAAGTCACTGATAAAGGGAAAAGTTGTCTAGAATTACGATTTTTTTTTGGTGTATTGTAGTTCCCTCTCCCTCCCCCCCTCCCCAAAAAATACATGTAGGAAGTGCAAAAAAATCCATTTGGCGAAGGCGACAAGTCGTGTTATCATCTCGAGAGTTAAGGGGCAAAAATTGATGACCGTGATAACAAAAAAAAAGCTATTTTTTGTTGAGTAGGAATTTTATTTGAGCTCTGCTGTGCCCAGAAACCTTCTCTCTTTTTACGATGCTCAAAATTTAGGAGCAAAAAGAGGGTGAGAAGAGATTAGGGAAGAAGTTGAGAAGTGAAAAATGTCCAAGGCTGTCGCCATTTTTTTGTTGTTGTTGTCACTCCTGTGGGGGGACATGGGGGGCATTTTAGCGTACATCTCAATTTTTTCCCCTTTCCAAAGTCGCTTTAATGTTTGGGACAAACAGCAAGTGCAAATAATGCCCCTTACCTCTTGGTGTTTTTCCTCAAGTTGGATGGTGACGACGACAACTAAGGAAGGAAGGAAAGAAGAAAAGGGATGTTTTTCTACTACTTCTCTCTCTTTCTCCCAAATCGAAATGTTGTTTATGACGGACCTCCACTGACTGAAATTCCTTTTCACTCTCCCACCTTCTTCCCAGGTGGTGGTGGGTCGACACGCAGTTCAGAATTGTCCCGTATATATATACCTATGTATATGTACCTATATCGATCGGTATGGGTAGGCAAACAATGCTGGTGCGGAGTGGCAGTGACAAAACGATACCTGTGTGTGTGATGTGTGTTTTGATGCGGGATGAAGCGGCGGTGATGCGTCCTCACGCCCTCACAAAGAAGATCGTTAAAAACACTTTGTCAAAGTCTTTAATGCTGTGCAGCAGTCCTGATTAGACAACAAGAGCTTTCCCGCACCACTAATGAGTCACCCAGAAGCCACCAAATCTTCTCCCTCGGATAAGAAAGAGTCTGTGGAGGGTGTGCGCCCTTACGCGTTCGTCACCACAAGCGAACTGACTCATCCACCCTCTCTCCCCCTCCCCCTTTTTCCTCCTCCTCCTCCTCCTCTTCAGTCTGGAGGGAAGCAGCAGGGAGGAAGGCAACGCCGACTGCGGCCGGCTTCAAGAGGAGGAGGAGAACGAGAAGCCGGCTGCGCTCAACTCACTCTTCGTGTGGACAGGGAAGAGAAGGAAGAAGGAATGGTGGAGCAAGTTTCAGGTGGAAGAAAAGAGAAGCTCTCTTTCTTACTCTTTCTCAATCGCTCACTCATCGCCTTTCCTCACTCCACAGGTTGGATAAGACGTTGGATGTTGCCAATGTGCTATTTGCCAAAAGATTAATGCGTTTCTTTCGGAGGCTTACTTTAAGTGTTAATTTTGATGACAATTTGTCTTGCTGCGTAATATGCAACGCAAATTGGACTGACTAACTCTGCCGTAATAAAGATCGCTCTGATGACCAACATTTAATTTCTTATCCACCTCCGCTGTAGTAATAAATTTGCTCTAATACGGTTTTTGCTGCCGACTTGCTGCTAAGCATTACTTAAGTTTAAGTTTTACTATGTACCTTGTTTCCAAGCACGTCTCGTTTGGGAGCAGAGGAAGCCACAAATGTACCAAAAGCCGATTTGGCTGGAGGGAGGAAGAGCTCTTCCTCCTTGTCTGTAATTTGGTGAGAAAATTTCCACGGTCAACGGGCAAATTGTGACTTGACAACGGATCCAAGAACGGCTTCATCCGTGGTAGTCAAGAAAAAGGAAGATTTTTTTTCCTGTCTCATGTTTCTTGCCTCTCCTCTCTGTGTGCCTCGCATCAGTCAGTCAGTCGCAGTATCAGATAGCTGTAAAGTGGTGGTGGTAGTGAAAAAGTGGGGAGGGGGAGGGGGCCCTAAAACTTTTTCGTTTCCGAGAAAGATCAAACAGCGCCGAGTCACAAACATGAAGAGAAAGAGGAGGAAAATTTTACATCCATCCGAGGAAGGAGGAAGAGAAACTGCATGTTGAGACTTTTTGGCTTCCTAGCGCTTCTGAGACGTGCATTTTCTTCCCCCTCCTGTTGCGACTATGACCGAACAAACTCTGAATTTATCTTTCGTTTGGGCTACCAGCCAGCCACCCACCACAGTCAAGCATGCAGCTGGTTTTGGGTTAGGTTGGATGGAAAATAATTTTTCCCCTCCCCCTCCTCCTTCCGCTTCCTCCGCCACCACCACTACGTACTGCTACTACGTACTGAGCCGTGCCAAGAGGAAAGAAGGAAAAGGGTTGCTGTGAGAGCGGCGGTAATATCATCTGTTTTTTTTTTACGAGCGACACCTCGACTATTAAGAAAGAAAGGGGGGAGGAGGCAAGCAGACGTCCAATTTATTGACGCCGCCCGCTCTCCCAAGAAAAAGTTCTTTTTTTTTTAATTTCGTCCCGGTCTGTTTCTTACTATCTAAGGTGCCAACCACGCCATTTCCCATCTCGAACAAAAAAGAAGAGAGAGTTGAAGACATGTCGACTGCCTGTACATATATCCGAGACCTCCCACCCATCTGCATCTTGTCCGTCCAAGTATCTAGTGCAGAGGTTCCCAACCTATGGGTTGCGCCACAAAAGTGTGTCGCGAGGTATTGCTTAGGAACACTGTGTCTCCTCTGGCGTTCGCAAATATTAGTGGGTCGCAGAATGCTCTGAGAGATCGGGGCCTTAAAGAGGGTGGTGGCTCGAAAGGGTTGCGAACCTCTGATCTTGTGAGTCAGTCAGCCGTACGGACAGACAGACAAGCGACCCCAATCACCCCCATCCTCTCCTACTCCTCTCCACTGTTTTCGCCCTCAGCTCAGCTCATTTTGCCCCCAGGGGGGGTTGGGAAAGGGGAGCAACAGGAGGCGGAGGCGAAGGAGGAGGGGGAGGGATTGTTGTTGCGCAGTGCTGTCTTCAAAACTTCCATTGAGCGAGAACCAAAAGGGATTGGACACTTTTATTTTTAAAGGAAGGCGACTCCCAGATTTTCTATTCTTGGCTACCATTATAAGTAGCATAAGCTTAAGTTCTACTGTCTTAAGCTCTCCATTTGAGGTCAGCACTGCGATCGCTGAGAAAGAAGGGAGGGAAAGCGACTTGCTGACAACAGTCTCTTCTCTCCCCCCAGGAAAGGAACGGAGGGATCCACCTAGGAGGTTTCCACGGAGTCTGAGCTGAAAATCCTCTTTTTCTTCCTTTTTTCTTCTCGTCCTATTGCACCCTTCTTTTTCCTAGCAGATGGTGATGATTTGTGCCGCCCAAACACTCCAATTTGGTTCATTTGTCTGCTATCTTCTTTGTTTGTTTCGCGATTGATGCTGAGGTAGTACCTAGTACAAGACCGGGGCTCAAGTTTGAGAGGAGAAAAAATCACGAGTTTTTCTGGCAATTTCCCACAATGGTGTTGAATTTTCTTCTGGTAGTTTAATTGAACAATCGACGTAACAATATAATCTTGATATACCAATTTTTTAGGTGCTTGCAAAAGAAAGCAGCTCTTTCTAGGTCCTGAGATTTTGAGCTTTACTTCATGTAAGTCCAGTAGTCCTTGTAAGCAAATTATTATTAGTTGTACTACGTGGTACTTGCACTTGCAGATCACCCTCAACACCCTCCTTACTTTCAGAGACATTTTCCATCTCCAAGAAAAGAGGAGGAGAAAAAAAGCGCTACTCTTGTGCGAAGGAGGAGGAAGAAGAATCAGCAGCAATGGTTTGATCCTTATCAGGACATAAAGGGGTTACGTTTAGGAAGGAAGGATTGCACAACCAACCAACCTCTCCTCGTCTCTAGCAAAAAGGAGGAGGAAAAAGGAGAAAAAACAGTTTCTTCCTTCCTACAGTAAATTTACAGACACCAACTATTTTTTTAAAGAACTACTTTAATGCTTTTGTACATACCCTACTAATAAGTTCTCCTCTTTCCTCGCTTAATGTTGCGAAATTCACGGTTTGTAATGAAGCACAAAGCAGGGGGAGCCGCAGAGAGAAATGACATCAATCTCCACCATCTCACAAAGTGTCTTTGGAGGGGGGATCTGCTTCCCGATGTAGGTACGTAGAAAAGCCAACGAAACAAGAACGGAATCTGTCAGATGTTAGTACAGTACTGTATGATGAAAAATGTTTGTTCATGTACATACGTAGGAAGCGAGTTTCTCACAGTGACACTATGGACCGAGCTAAGAAGAAGCGCCCAAGAACATTCATTTTATGAACATTCATAGACCTCCATGATGGATTCGCATCCTGTGTTGTGCAATACTCTGCTGGAGAAGAAAGAGGAGAATAAGAAAGGAAGGGACCAAGCATTTAACCAAGTTTAGTAACTACGGTAATTTCAACTGAACATGTTTATGTCTTAACAAACCAACATGGTAGACTGAGTCCATTCATCACAGAGGGTGCCAAGAAAGGCGTCCGGTGACGAAAGAGCTCGCGTTACACCTTTCAAAGCTCTTCTCTCCAGCTATTCCATTCATCCCGACATCTGCCCTCTCTCGCTCTCACTTCCTGTGGATGGAGCTCAAATTGCAAATGAAACTCGGAGAAGTTGTCGCGCTGCTGCCGGTGTTAAAGAAAGAGAGAATTAGCGCATGCGGGCGGCTGAAAAGTACGAAAGTAGCATGAGGACATCAATTCACTACTATACTACTAGATGTGCAGACTCTCCTTTCACAAGTCACGAGGCTATAAATGTCCGACCTGTATATTTCGTACTAAGTCGGTGTTATTCCCCTGCTCACTCACACTCCTCCATGTCTTCCGACGCCCATTGAGGGCGTCTTCCCACCACGTCTTTCCTCCTCCTTCCATTGTGAGCATTTCTTTCTAATGAAGGAAGGAGAAGGGAGGCATAAAAGAGAATTCATATTTCACCACCATCACATTGCTACGCGTGGTCGTTGAACCCTGCTTTTGGACGGGATGGGCACTGTGGGAACTTTTTTCTTGAAAGGAGAACCACGAATTTTGAATTGGAGTAAAAGCTTACCTTGATTTGTGCATAAAGGTACTAAAAAAAACCACCCTACTGTACTGGTTGTATGGACGGACCTTACTTGAAAAATAAAAGTTAACAGGTTGATCTTTAACTTGAAGGAGGGAAAATAAATCGCAAATTTTGTTGTGCCCAATCTGGAAATCGCAAATTGCGAAGGAAACTTTTAAGCAAAAATCGGACAATTTTGCGATAAATCGCTTGTTCACCCCTGCCAACTTCCTTCATTTATTTCCGCATAAAAATCACAAGACACAGCATTCAAAAATCGAAGTTGAGTGAGAGCGCCTCAGCCATGTTCAGTATGCTCTTTGAGAACGAAAGAAAAGTGACAAGACGTGAGAAGAGAGTGTAAGCAGGGTGGCCAGGTGGGCTGCTGTATGGCCTTTTTGTCTACATATAAATGGCTACTTTTGGGACTTGCAAGCTACCAACATTCTTAATAAAAAATATCCAAAGTTACACAAATCCGAATAACTTCGGGTTGGTGGTTATTTTTAAACTAGACTTATTTACTGTTGGGCGTTGGGTTAAGCTATTTTTCAGGATTTAAGTGATGGGCTATTTCAGCTCTCTAAGAACCTGGCAACCCTGATTGTGAGAATCACCTGCTGCACAGTGCGCACACTCGCGCACACGCACACACGCACACACATTGCGCTTAATTCAGGCAGCGATAGAGGCTGATATTAATCCAACAGCCTTCGTTCACCCCCGCCTGATGTGAGACGACAGGCCCAGAATAAGTGCACGAGCACATTCAAGTGCGCGTTTGGAGTGCCCACCATCACTGCTCCCAAGCGCAAGTGCGCACAAGATATGCTCCCCGACCTCTCCCCCGTGACCCAGGCGCTGCTGGGCACCCTCATGACCTGGGGGCTGACGGCTGCGGGAGCTGCAGTCGCCCTCTTCGTCAGGGGCAACCAGGTAACCTTTTTTAATGCCATGGCATCATGCCATCATCCACGCGCCCCTCACCTTGATCGTCCCCTCCCCGTTCTCCCCCTAGAGGCTGATCCTGGACGCCAGTTTGGGTTTCGCCGGGGGAGTGATGCTGGCCGCCTCCTACTGGTCGCTGCTGGAGCCTGCCATCGAGATGGCCTCCGACTCCGGACTGTACGGCGCCAGGGGGGAGCTGGCCTTCCTCCCGGTGGCCGTCGGGTTCTTCCTGGGCGCCGCCTTCGTGTACGGCGCCGACGTCGCCATGGCAGGGATCGGGGTGCGGTCGCCCATCGCTCTGGGTCAGTCAAAGGGATTGCGACGCCACCGGTTTATAAACAATAATTAGTTGTAAATCTTCCAGTTCTGAGCGCCAACAAGACGAGAGAAGAAAACCTGGGAAATTCTCACGACGCCGTCATCTTCGAAAAAGAGGGTAAGCAATCGAGTTAATGGTCACGTTTCTTAAGACTTCTTGTTGCACTATCACGCATAATTAATTAATTAATTCTTGTTGTACCATCATCACTCATCTGATTACTTCCTTTTCGGCCGCCTCCAACAGAAGACGGCGATGCCTCCTCGTCCAGGGGCGCCGGCGGCGACCGGCTCGGACTGCGGGTGCGGAACCACGCCCGCCGCGACCGGCGCAGCGGCAGCTACGACTCCTCCGGCGGCGAGGACGGGCTCTGCAGCGGCGACGACGACGACGACGGCGACGGAGAAGGCGGCAGGGCCGCGCGGGAGAAGTGGCGGAGGATCCTGCTCCTCATTATCGCCGTCACCGTGCACAACATCCCCGAGGGCCTGGCCGTGGGGGTCGGATTCGGGGCCGTCGGAAAGTCGCAGTCGGCCACATTCGAGAGTGCTCGGTAGTAAAGTAGTAGTAGCATCATGTCTAGCGCCGTACTAAAAAGGGTGGGGTTTTTTTTCCCCAATCCTTCCACTCCAGGAACTTGGCTATCGGGATTGGCATTCAGAACTTTCCCGAAGGTCTGGCTGTGAGCTTACCTCTGAAGGCTGCCGGATTTTCTAGTGCAAGAAGCATATGGTAGGGTGTGACCTCAAAGTAGGATTAATTTTTGATGAAACCACAAACCTGGAGAGAAATCAATTACCCGTCCAGGTACGGTCAGTTGAGCGGCCTTGTGGAGCCCGTTGCCGGGATATTCGGCGCCCTCCTTGTCAGCTACGTCATCCCGCTGTTGCCCTACAGCCTCGCCTTTGCCGCCGGCGCCATGGTCTACGTCGTCGTAGACGACATCATCCCGGAGGCGCAATCATGGTAAGAACATAGTATGTACCATGTGTGTTTTTAACACGTGGACATGATGTCCATGTTATTGCAGCCAAAATGGTCGCGTGGCCTCCTGGAGCGCCATTGCGGGCTTCATCGTCATGATGAGTCTCGACGTTGGTCTCGGATGAAAAAAAAAACAGAAGATATTTTCAATCAAGATGAGAGTGATCCCAACATTCCCAGTCTAGATGGATGGGAGGGGGGGCGGGGGGATCTCAAAATTCCGACTTTCCTGTGATGATATGGGTTATTAATATTATTATTCTTTGCTGATTTTTAAGGGACACCGCCAGTCGTCTCCTCATTCTGTGTCTGAATGTATTCTCTAGGTATTTCGACACCAATGTTGTCAAGGATGATTCAGTATCGATGGACCCCCTTCCTATTCTGTTACCTGCGTCTGTTACCAATTTTGGTGATTGTATAATGGTATTTTGCTTCTAGTGGGCGGAAGCAACTAAGTCTTCTATTTTTAGGTACAGGTTTGTTTCTTGGAAAATCGCTATAATAAAAATAAATGATAGCTTAGTTTCGTGCTTTAGTCGTACAATTTACTAGGTTGTTAAGAGGATGACATTCAGTAGGTACTACTATGGGTACAACTCATATACCATGAGAGAGGGATGAGGATTTAAATTTTCTGAATCCTAATTAAACTTCCTGTTGGTGCGACTTTTCACTGCCCATATGGGAAACAGCATTCGCTGCAGTTTGTACGTACATAAATGCTCCATGTTCCATCTGCCACGAATGTGTAATCCAATGTGGAAAGAAAGCGCGCGCGCGCGGACCGTTTTTCCTCTAGGGCCAGTTTGGAAGAAGAAGAGCACACTTCACTGGGTGGAGATGCCGCCGCCGCTGCTGCTGCTCTCGCTGCAACTGCTGTCGTTGAAGTGTCGGTGGCGGTGGGTAGAGTGGTGACTGGAGTTAGTTTGAGAACAGCCGCAGCTTATTTGGCTGCAATCTTCTCTCTTTCTCTCTCTGGTCTCTCTTCCTCACGTCGAAGGGCTTAGCTGTGTGCTAACGCAAACCCCCACTAAAGCGACCACACCACACCACACACAGCAGTAGGGCCCCTTGCAGGCTGCTGAGAAGAAAGCCCTTGAAGCTGCTGCTCCATCCAAGCGAAAGAGAGGGAGAAAAAAAAGACGCAAAGGAGGAATTGGAAGGAGGGGCCCTATACGCCCCCCCCTGCAACTGCATCACTCACATAAATTGCACATACAGGGATAATGGCAATTGTCGAGGGGAGGTCAGGGCGCCCCGGGGAGGACCTCCAACGCGGACCTACCGGGGAGGGACGGAGCGTCGGGAGGGACGGGAGAGGATCTGCAGAGGCAAACGTGAAATGGCGAAGATGAAGACGTTGCCGCCTCAGATCATGTGACCGCCTCCCGTATTCTCCGCGAGAGACTTGGCATCCTCGGGAGGAGGGTAATGGGACGGAGGTGAGCATCTGACTGTCAAGTAGGGGTTCCGACGGACACGACATTGCCCAACCTGCGAGAAGGGTGATTGGGTAGTGGAATGTAAGTATAGGTATACAGGGTCAGTTTGTGCAAGATGTAGTGTGTGTACTAAGTTTGGGTCACTTCCCGACCAATAACGCCCCGGGCTCATCCTTGGCTTGGTCGAGGTTCTGATAGCCAGCAGTGGCCGACCAACCCAAGGTTAATCCCACGTTATTGGTAGGGTTGTGAAAGGGGCCTGGAGTAAGGAGTTGTGAAATCAGGGGTGCAGGATTCAATTTTGACCTTAAAGGGTTTCTTTTCCTGCTCTGCAAAGACAGCGGCTGCTTATACTGTGTACATAGTAGTAGTGCCTGGAACAATTGCGGAGAAAAAAACTGTCACTTTTTGGTGCTGCTGGTGGCCTTTCCCGGGTGTCAATGTGAGACAAAACAGGCGTGCCTGAACATCCTCTAAGCCTGACGGATGGGATTTGTTCTGGCGGGCGAAGAGAACGTGTGACATCATTGTAGTGACGGACAACTTTACTGTACAGTATGTACTGTACAGTAGTTGTAGTAGTATGAGCTTTTCTACAAGAGAACTTTTCTCTTTCCCTGTACAGAAAGACTCTTAACAACACGGTGAGGTGTTACTTTCTCTGGCTTACTTGTCCTTCTCCTTTCATTTCTGGAGTCATTTATCTTTGGTGCGTACCCACGTAGTACTGTACAAATAGCCTGCCAGACGTAACGCAACATTTGCCGGATATGGGAAATGAAGGAAGGGAGAAATGGGGGAAAGACCGGATCCACCCATACATACACGCATTTCCTTTCTAACTTAATTAGCACATCCAGAGAAGCTCATGTCACCGCAGGTAGTGCGTCCGCCGGCGTCAATGTCATTAGTGGGTAATATGTCATCTCCAAGAGAGAGAGAGAAAGAGAGGGAGATAAGAAAGGGCTTATTGAGAGAGAGAGAACTGAATGTGATATGTGCACACCTCCTTTCAAACTGCTTTTTCCACGTCTTCTCTCGTCGCTATCAGATTTTGGGCTCACTCCTCCCTCTTGTAACGCTTTTATATCAGAATCTGCCCTGGAATTACCCAGTGAGTACCTATCTTTCTGGAAGAAAAAAAGGGTGTGTGAGAAAGCATCTGCGCCATGGGAAGTGTGGACACAACGCAAAAGCAATTCTTTTCTCTTTCACGCATGCCTTCTTCCTTCATTTCTTTCTCTCC
>JAAUYM010064987.1_pt1 | contig 12431 bp, 16 predicted proteins | sample 7278001 | NCBI WGS metagenome assembly JAAUYM01 (sample SAMN14350224, study PRJNA611818) | marine sediment metagenome | isolation source: surface marine sediment (1.8m) | place: French Polynesia: Moorea | collected 2018-08
CCAAAGCAATCTGCTGAATCTACCAAACTGCTAACTAAGAACTCATCAGGTGCAGCTGGAAACCTAATACAATTTTTATAGACCTGCGTTAGCCGTAAAAGATCAATCGGACCGTCACAGTAGGATATCAAGCAATGCAATGTCTTCAATATTGTGTATTTCCCCTCTCATTTCATTTTGGCAGAAAAAAAAATCCTTCTTCCATCACCTCTTGCTGTCGCTTCCCAGATTCGTCCTTGTCTTCATGGGGAACAAAAATCTCTATGCAATAATATCACAAGAGAATTTCATCACAGCTCAAAAGACAATTCGTAATGCGAAGAAGCGTGGTTGCCCATTCAGAAATTGGGACACAAAGGGGGGGGGAAGGAAAGAGCCCTCCCCAAAAAACGGGGAGAGAAGTAACTCGTCTTTGTACCACGACGTGGGGACACAGCGCTCAGTATTTCAAAAAAGCACAGCTACTACTGCCGTCTCATCTCTTTCCTCATAGGAAGAAAGGTGTAATTTTTTTTTCAAAGTTTTTCTTTTTCGATTTTTATGGGGGGAGCTTTGCTTTCCTTTTTGCAAGACCAAAACTTTGTTTGCCTTTTTTTCATGTGTTTCTTTCCACGACAGGTGGGAAGAAGAAGAAAAAATCAAATGTGTATCTGTCCTCAAATGTTACATAATATAGAATTTCGGATTTTTTCTTTCTTTCTTATATAGTAGTAGTAACTGAAAAATATGGCTTGATAGAATATAATAATAAACTCTTCTTGGCTCGCGTGTGTTTTTAAGTCTTGTTTGCTTTCTTTGACTTGGCTGCTCAGTAGTATTACGAGGGGAGATGAAACTGGCAGAAAAAAATCCGTTATTGGGTTTGTGGGGAAGGGGACGTAAGGGGGGGGGGAAGACCTGAGGTCCGAAACAAAATCATTTCTTTCGAATTTTTCATAGTAGAACTATATGACGACGAAAACAACCCGTCGAAATTTGTGCTTTCTTTGCAAGACATTCTTTTTTTTTCTCAGGAGCTGGTGGAGGTAACGACGTTTTCCCCTTGTTGCTGCTGCTGCTGCTGCTGCTGTTGCTGTTGTTGTTGTTGCTGCTGCCTCCTCATCCTGTTTCCGCTGCCCCCGCTCTCGTATCCGGTGTCCTCCTGCCTCTGCTCTTCCTCCTCCTCCTCAGCCTCCCTCGCTCCCTCGGAGGAGCCCTGGCTCTTGGCGGCGTTGGAAGCCGGGGTAGCAGAAAAGTTCTGGAACTGGGCTGCCACGGCTGCGGCTGCGGCCGCGGAAGGACCGGCCTCGTCTTTCCTCTCCACTTGGTCTTCCTCCTCCTCCTCCTCCTCCTCGTCTGAGGAGTCTGATGAGGACGAGCTGTCGGAGGATGAGCTGCCCGAAGAGGAAGAAACCTCTCCCTTGTTCTCCTCGCCCTGCCACATCTGCTCTTCCTGCTGCTGCTGTTGCTGCTGTTGCCTCTCCCTGTCCCTGTCCCTGTCGTGTTGCTCCTGTTGCCACTTGAGCCCCTGGTTCTCCCTCCTAAGCCCTGCGTTCTCCGTCTTGAGCGTGTGGATCTCGATCTGGAACCCCCTGATCCTCCTGGTGACCTCGGTTGGCTGCTCGGCCGCCCTGGCGCCCTGGCTGGTCTTAGCCGCCACCAGCTGCTTCTCCAGGGTGTCCACCCTGGCCTCCATCTGCAGGTACTCGCCCACCAGGTCCCCCTTGGACATGGCCACCAGCCTGTCGGCCTTGCAGCGGTTGTAGTCCTTGAGGAACTCCTTGCTGACGAACTCCTCCTCGTCCTCGGGGGAAGAGTAGAAGAACTCCTCGTCCGAGGCAAGAGAAAAGCTGGAATCTCTCGCGCGGGTCACCTGAAAAAATTAAAGAGAAAAAAAAGGCATGAATGATCCAACACTTCATGCAACACTTGTTCAGGATGATAATCACAGTATAGTGAGAGTGCCTGAACTCACCCTTCTCCTGGGCGGGTCCGAGGCCGCCGGGTTCATCTCGAAGTCCTCCGGCCCCACCCCCAACTTCCTGTCCAGGTACTTGATGGTCTCGCTGTGGTCGTTCATGAGGAACTGGGTGGTGTTCCTCGGGGCGTCCTGGACCTTCTTCTTGTCCCCCTGTCTCTTGTTGCTCCCCGCCGGCGGCGCCGGCGCCGACGCCGACGCCGACACCGACGCCGACCCCGTCTCCGCCTTCTTGACCATCTCCCTCCTCCTCCTCTTTCCCCTCCTCTGCCTCCTCCTCTTGTTGACCACGCCCACCTCTCCCTCGGAGTTCCTCCTCCTCCTCTTGGACATGATGCCCCTCCTCTCCTCCTCCTCTGCCTCGTCGTCCGTCAGGTACTGCCTCTCCCTGTTCTCCACCTCGTCCTCCTCCAGCCTCCTCTTCTCAGCCCTCCTTCCGCCCCTGCTGACCTCCTCCTCCTCCTCCTCCTTGCCCGTCCCAACCCCTTCCATCGCCAGGACCATCGTCCTCCTGCCTCCACCGCCTCCTCCTCCTCCTCCTCTTCTTGTCTCCACGGAATTCATGCTCCTCTTTTCTTCTCTCTCCGGCCGAGGAGATCATCAAGACGCCCGCGGAGGTGGCAGACGCAAAACAGAGAGAGAGAAATTTTCCTGGTTTTTTTTCTCTCTCCGACCGCCTTTTCCCAATTTTTGTCGACTTTTTTTTCCCCTCGATTTGACAAACGGAGCTGTCAAAATAAAAAGGGGAGAAGAAGCAAAAAAAAAAAAAAAGCAGCTCCACTTCTCCTTTCTTTCCTTCTTTTCCGCCTCCTCCTTCTCTTCTCTTTGCGGGTGGTGCAATCTCCCTCCCCTCCGCGCGCGCAACGCAACGCAACGCAAGCCTTCCTCGCAGTTTGGGCGTCGCGGGGCGACTGAGAAAGAAAGAAAGAAAGAAAGAAAGAAACAGAGAGAGAGAGGAAGGGAAGGGAAGGGAAGGGAAGGGAGCCACTTGGCTCCTTCCTCTCTCTTCTCTGATGAAAGGGAAGAGAAGAGAAGAGAAGAGAAGGAAGGCTGGGAGGGAGGTTAGCCGGGATCTAGGCGCCGCTTTAAGGGACCACACTAGGACCCGTCCACCGCCTCGACGTGCTCGCATTGCGTTTGCTGGACGATCCAAGTGACCGCCTTTGGGGTGCTGAGGCCACTTTTGCCGCAAAGTGCCCTGCCCTCCTTGTCCGTCTCCGTCTCCTCCTAGGCGGCGTCCCTCCCGGTGGCCGGTGCTCCACGACACCAATCTCTTCCCCCCCCCAGCAGCAGGCAGAGCAGAGCCTAGAGCAGAGCAGAGGGAGCGGAGCGGAGCGGGGCAGGGGGAGGGAAGGGAAGGCAAGGCAAGGCAAGGCAAGGGTAGGGAAGGGGAGGAAGGGAAGGGAAGGAAGGAAGGACTGACAACAACGAAAACGGAACATTAACATAAGTGTGGGGCGAGAAGGGACTAAAAAAAAGAGAAAAATATCGAAAAACATGTTGTTGCGTGTTTTCCGTCTAAGAAAGATTTCTATTTTAGATTGACTACTTTTTGGGGTTTGTTATATACGCTCGCCATAAATGTTCTGAAGCAGGGGGGGGTTGCGGCGAAAGAAATGTTGGATGTCTGTCACCCCTGCCCATCTGGTCACGAGGCCGGAGGGGCGGAGCGCCGTCCCATGGGGGTCGGTGGCCACTTGGCGTGCGCAGAAGGCGCCGGGCTGACGTCAAATGTAGCAAATACCCAACCGATGTTGGTATCACTAGGAGCACACCATCGGCGATGACACTAGTGATAGTTGGCGATGGGGTCACAATCCGGGTTGCTCCATGGGTTTTTATATCAGTTACACGGCGTTAGGAACGCCAGGACAGGTGTTTGAATTGTGAACAAAATACCTTAGAGCAACCCATCACTAAATTTACGCTAGCGACATTGGTTGGGTAGTGGAAAGTGAAAGGAAAGTGGTACTGTACTAACTACTAAGGCACAATCGAATCGATTCAGCGTATTAGTAAGCGGTGTTTAATTATGGGAGTTAGGCCTCAGCTAAGGCACTTCAGATTGACAGATTCTGGTGCTGCTGCTGCACGTGGTGAAGTGTATAGTAAAGGAAAGAGAGAGAGATGTTCAGCTCCTCTGAGGGAGGAGGGAGGTTCGATAACAGCCAGACGCGTTTAATGTGCTCCGGAAAAAAAATTAAGTGCACACATCTGAGTTGCAGCCCATGTGTACATACTACTACTGTAGGAATAGTAGCTGCTCATCTGCTGCACACGCACACATGGAGCAAGAGGAGGAACAGTTTTGTGCAACACTTACACTGAAACTAATGCTTACTCTGTATGTACCTACCCGACCAATAACGCCCGGGCTCATCCTTGGCTCGGTAAGGGTCCTGATTGCAGGCCCAAAATGTTGGCAGTGTCCGAAAGAATTTGACCCTACCTGAGCCCATGACTCTTCCCAAGGCTGTCTGAGCGGACATGCTGATGTGACGTCTATGCTGCCTTAGTAGGCACCCAATATTTCCAGGTTTGTGTAGGGCTGGTTCCCCTCCAAGTTAACGTTCTGATCGAGTGCGCCACAGAGCGCATGCGCAGAAACGAAACCGGGGGGAGGGGGAGAGCAGGGTAGCTAAGGGGGAGAGGAGGGGAGAACAGACGAGTATAGTGACGGAGTCAGAACGAGATGAAGTTGGTTTCGAGTTTTTTTTTTTATTTGCACATACATATACAGTACATACAGTGCATTAATTAGAGCTTAAATATCATTGTCGCAGTCAACTGGACTTCAGAAGGAAAAAAAAAGAAAAAAGAATCAGAGATCATCTGTGCACCCGGAGGCTTCGGAGGCCCCAGAGGACCATAGTTAATTCTGCTGAGGGGAGGAGAGGAGAGGGAAGGTCCAGAAACCCACCCGGAGGAGAAGCCAGGGAGGAAATATGTACAGCACTAATAGATAAAAGATGTTGCAGTTTCTTGCTCACTATACCTATAAAATGTACTAGTATGGTACAGTATAATGACCCATGTACCGTGCCTGTGGCTGGCATAGCGTGCATTTAATCTATCATGCGCGCAAACATCGTTTCACCGATTTAATTATACTGGTTGCCTTAATCTCTTCGTAGAGGAGACACAGGCGACGTTTGTGCAATTTTCTCCCTCGCTGCCCTTTGTAAAAAGCCCCTTTCTCCCTCCTTCCCTTTCTTCCTCCCTCACGTAATGCCTTTCTAATATTGAACAAGCAAGAGAAAGGAATGAGGAAAAGCCTCAGATATCCAGCGTATTTTTAGTCGGCGGTTTTTCCAATTTTTCTGAAACTGAAATAGCATATTTGCGATTTAGAAAAAAAAAATTATAATTTCCGGCATGGAAGAGATCCAAAGTCTTGAACTAGAGGAGGTCGACAAGGTCGTCAGGAAGAGAAACCTGCTCAGGCTGAAGGAAATCCTGGGGTCCAAACCCGCGCACGCCACTGAGACGTGGGCGGCCCTGTGGGCGCCGCTGCTCCGGCGGCTGCAGGCAGACGGGGAGGGGGAGAGGTGCCGGGAGGTGGCGGCCGGGTGCGTCCTCGCCTGCTACGCCTGGGTCGCCAAGGGGGAGTTCAGGCTGCAGTACCTATTCCCCATCCTGAGGTCCCGCCTGGGGGACCCTGAGGAAAGGAGCTATGAGCGGTCCGAGGAGGTCAGGGCGTTGCTGGCCAGGATCCTCAGGGTCGTGCTGGAGAAGTTTGTCGTCGAGGAATTAAGGTAAATTTTTGGATGTGTACGGCGTTTTGCTATACAGATACTTTGTCAAAATGTTGCATGTGCCAGCCCTTACCTGGAGGACATCTTCTGCATGGTCTCTACCTGCTTGTCTGACCGCTTCTCGGAGGTGAAGCTGGAGTCGTGCTCATGCGTGATGGTCCTGGAGGACAACCACGGTCTCCACCTGGTGGGCGGGGAGGGACTAGTAGCACATGCGCAGAGGAACCTGCCGCACCAGCACAGGAGGGTCAGGACGGCATCTGTCAAAGCCATCGGTAAGAGAAAAAAGTGTGACCGCGATATCGATGTTTAGATTTTCTTTCTTTTTTTTTTATTATTCCTAAACCTAGGAGTGTGCCTGCTTCACAGTCGTTCCGACACGTTTCGCGGCTGCGTTCCCAGCCTGGCCCAGAGGCTCTTCGACCCGGCCCCAGAGGTGAGGATGGCAACAGCGGAGGCAACGGGGAAGCTCATGACTGAATGGACTTACAGGTGTGTGAAAAAAGCAATACTATGACAACAGCAGTAGCAACAACAACAACAGTAAGAGAATCATCAGCAGCAGCAGCAATAGCAGCAGTTCCAACAGCAGGAGCAGCAGTTCCGACAGCAACGCAGCCCTCCTCCATTAAAAAATAAACAGGACACCCATTTACCCAAATAAGCTTAGTTTTTTTTTGTCGATTCATTCCTCCACTACGGTACACATTTCAGATACGACAATTTTGCCTACCTGATTCCCTTGCTGGTGACGGGCCTGGAGGACGAGATGCCAGAGGTGAGGGACAGGGTGAGGTCCGTCTGGGAGGCAGCGGGACAGAAGTGGCTGGAGGAGGAAGCGGCGAGGGACCAGAGGATCAAGGAGATGTGGGACTTCCCTGCCGATCCCCCGAGTCACTATCCCATCGGAGGTGAGGGACAGGGTGAATAATAAATCAAATGACTTATCACTGGATAAGTAGATCAAAACTACTGGAACTAAGGAAGCGTCTTATACGAGTGTTTCCCACTAATAATAAGTGAATCATACCCTTAAGTCGATCAACAAGCCAGATTCCAAGTTACCAACTGGATCCACCTGTCCGTGTTCTACCTGTACGTACTAGTTACTACTGTAATCGAAAATTGCAAAACTGCGTGTTGCTTCAGTGATGAGACCCACTTTGGGTTGCCGCCTGATGGCCGGGAGGGTCTTCTTCCGGCTGAAAGAGGCCGTGGGGAGGGACCTGCAGGACTGGCTGCCGGAGACCAGGATCAAGGCGTCGCAGCTCCTCTACCAGGCAAGTGACGTTGTACGTACGTATACACATTTTCACTGTGGGTACACATATTTAAAAAATATACTGTAAATACGTATTGTACCTATGGCAAAGCATTTTTTTTCTGGACATGCTGTGCGTGTGCGACGTGTTGATATTTATAGCACCTTCTCTGCGCAGTTGTTGCTCCACTTGGAAGAGGACCTGATTGGGCACGCAGAAGCGGCGCTCAACATCTTCAACCACGCTATCCACGACACCGAGCGAGTCGTCGGGGAAAACGTAACTTTTTTTTTCCCCTTTCTAGGAACTTCGACCCTCTTCAATTGCTCATTTTCTCTTTCAGATTTGTCGGTCTGCACTTCTCTTCGGCTACTTTGTACCGCCCAAGTTCTGGCTCTCCTTGGTGCACAAGCGGCTTCAGGAAAAAGTAGAGAAAAAAAAGAGAAACAGTTGAATTTTCCATCATTTTCATCACAGTCTTTCCTGACAAAGAAATGAATTGTTTTTTTTTTTATTTTTAGGTTGACCGCAGCGACCTGCGCATCCTGTCTCACCTGATCCTGGGCAGCGATCCCTGCCTACTCAGGCCGCACCTGGAGGACGTGGCGCTCTGCCTGCAGGAGGACAGGGTCTGCCACGTCAGGGATGTGAGTGGAACGAAACGAACCAATCGTCAGGCGATGTTTGGTCATGGCAAGTTTTGCTGCGTGGCAAGATGTTCGATTGTTGCCAGATCTGGGACTCCACACTATACTTCTACTTTATGGTGTATTGCCGAACGCGATCAGGACTCCCTCTCTCCCCTTCCGACCAGGACGAGTACCAGCTGGAGCTCCTCTCCTGCGCCTCCAACCTGCTGACCGTCTGCGGCTGCGCCTGCGCCGAGAGCGGAGGCCTGGCGGAGACGGCACTCTTCGTCGTCGCCATCACCTCGAGGGCCCTAGCGCAGGGGACAGGAGTCTCGGAGGCTGCTCGGAGTAACGAAAAAAAAAATGCAGTAGAACGGTTAATTCGTACGTTTCCTAGCACAGCAGGATTTAACATCCATCCACTACGTAGAGCCACTCGACTATAAGTGAAAAGCTCGGAAAAATTGGGAGATTGGATTTCTCTCTCTCCCCCTTCCCCCCTGTCCCATATTCCGAGTTCCACTGTGGGAATCAAAGTGCCGTATAAGCATGAGAAATTTGCTGCATGTGCAAAACTTTTTCAGCTCTGTTGGATCGTCTGGTGGTGGAGCTGGGACACCCGGACAGGTGCGACCTGTTCAAGCGCCAGATGGGCCCGCTGCTCAGGCAGTACTCGGCGTCTTGCGACCAGTGGAGCGCGCACAGTCACCAGGCAGCAGCGTTTACCACGCTGATCAAGGCAGTTTCATTTCCCGTTGCATCTACCTATCTACATGCAGAACTCGAAAGAAAAGAAGTTTGTTTCGACAGGAGGGAGGCGCTGCGACGGGTCTGTTCTCCGAGCAGGTGGTGACCATCCTTCACCGCGCCCTCTCCGTGGACGACTGTCCTCCGGAGCTGCAGGTCAGGCTGCTCATGGCCCTCTCGCAGCAGCTGTTGGCGACGACGGCGGGAGACGACCACCCGGGCGACGCCGGAACGAGCGCCGCCGGGGGTGCGAACACAGAAATGGCCCAACATTCCGACATGCTACTCGTGGGTGAGGATGGAACACCATAGTCGAGAGAGAGAAGAAAAAAAGTTAACAAATGTGCGTAAAATATCCAAAAATTAAACAACTCTTTTCCCACTTTTCAGATGTGATCCTCCCCCAGCTGAAGTTCCGTGCCGGCAAGAAGCCTCAGGCGGTCCGCACCGCCGCTGCCGCCGCGCTCTGGGCGCTGCTTAGCTCGGGGGCGTGCTCGTGCGGGAAGGTTGGCAAGACGGCGGAAGCGGTCAGGAGGCCGATGGCCAGGTTGGCCGAGGACGCAAGGAGCGAAAAGGTACCGGAAAAGGAAATTAAGTTTTTTGATTGGAAGAAGTGTTTTCAGGAAAGTAAAGTGAAACTGAGTTAATCACGGGCTCAGTTACTGGGAAACCTCGCACGGTATACAATATTGGGATAGTTTCTGGGGAACAGAATTCACCTACAGTACGTGTAGTATAGGCGTAGTACACAGGCGACCCGGAAAAGAAAGGAAAAATTCTGACAATTGGAAAACTGGATTATCTCCCGACCTCTTCCGAATATCCTATTTTTACTGTAGAGATATTAATTTTCAGATTCGCATATTCGCGATGCGGTGCTACCAGTGCCTATTCCAGCAGTGCGGGGAGGACACGCCAAAGGACCAAGTCATCGAAGCATGCCAAGGTTGACTATATCTCTATAAACAACCGTTAGCATTTTACAGCATAGTAGTTGTAGTATTGATAATCTGACGGTGTCAACATTGTTGGCAGTGCTGCTGAAGCGACTGGAAGATTCCAGTGACGACGTGAGACTTCTTGCCATGGGCGCGCTGGCAACGCTGACCCACTGTCTGGACAAGGACAAGTTGGACTCCGACGGGAAGGAGCTCTTGGTGGACGTTTACGAGACGCTGCTGGTGCACATGGACGATGCCAAGGAGCCGGTCAGGAAGAAGGCGCTGGGTAACATGTGGCAGCAGCAATAAAAAACAAATAATAATCCTTTCCTCACAACATCCCCATTGTACCAAAGAATAAGGTAAATTCAACTTTTTCTTTTTGTTCAGATACCCTGTTGGTTCTGAGTTCGCTGGATCGCCAGTTGCTGTGCGACATCTGCAGCAAAAAGCAAGCGAAGGGAAAGACCGACTTAAGCAGGCACGTGAGCCGGGAGGAGGTGGCGGCGCTGGCGGAGAGGCTGGGGATGTCAGCGGCGATGGAGGCGACGTCGGCTTAGACAAAATGAGTCAAGGTGTGCTACTGTAGTTGACCTCCACTATAGTAAACTATTATAATCAAAACCTCCAGTTTCATCTTGTAAAGATTATGACTCTCAAGCTTAAATTTTCTTCATCATCTACCTCCGTATTTATGTGCTATGCCATGTCAATAAAAAAGTCCACAATCTAACACAAAAATTCTCTACGTTGGGACCTATGTAATCCTTCGTCATTTTTCTCTGTTACAGAATAACTCAGCAAAAAGTCTTGATGGTGAGAAATATGTAAAAAAGCATAACTTTTCTAATGGCACAGTCAGAGAAATCTTTCTGAGCTACCTAGGTAGAAAGCAAAACTCATAGGGAACCCGTTCAAAGCTCCAAGAATGCATCCAACAGCATTGCCAATGACAGAAACCACACCTTTGCATAATCCTTCCCCACGCTAATTAAAATAAAGTAAGGTGTTACAGCTTGATCCAGGCTCTCCAAATGAGGCACGCTCACTCAGCAGCGCCTGCCTCACCTCCACCCCACTTCCAGTTCCAATCCCACCTGTGGCTGTGCCCGTGTGCGTCGGACTGACCCAAGCTCCCCCCTTCTCACTGGACGGGCGACGAGACGAGACGACATCTAGTTTTGGGGGTGCAGCAGCGCAGGTGAATTCCCCCTCCCCCCACCACCAAAAAAAAAAGTTGACTCAGATGGCAGCAGCAACAACGGAAAACACACCAGTGGTGTCACCACCACGAGTGATGGACAAGAGGGCAAAGGGGATGACTTTGCACAAAATCTGCAACTTGAACACAGTTTGATGTTAGCACAGAATCAGCAGAGCTAAACGGCATTTCCGGTCTTGTCGGCCCCATTCTCTCCATTTTGGGTGTTGACCGCGGCGGCAGCAGCAGCGGCAGTATCAGCATCAGGAGAAGCTCCTTGTTTTCCTCCCTCCTTCTTATCCCTCCTCCTCTGCCCGTCCCCGCCCTCAGAGCGCGCTCGTTTTCAAGGTGCAACCAGAAACTCTCCCTCCTCCCCCCCCTTCAACACCACTCCTTCTTTCTACTACTACGATAATAAAGAGGGTTAGTGTGGTGCTGGAGCTGGCCTCTTTGGAACTGGGGAGGAAAGAAGAAGAAGAAGAACAAGAAGCCTGTTCGTTGTGGTGGTGGAGGGGAGAGGGAAGAGGAGGAAGCTGGTGGTGGAAGCGGCGGCGGCTCCCAAGAATCAGGGATTGATAGGGGAGGAAGAAGGAGTAAGGTGCGTACGTCGTAGCAGCAGCAGCAGCAGCAACAGTCTCTTCCTCCCTCCCCCCCCCTTTTTTTAAAGTGAAGTTGTTGTCGCTTGCAAAGCGGTGGTGGTGGTGGTTGGTGCATGTGGAAGAAAGGTGTGAGTGTGTGTGGAAAAAGAAAGAAAAGTAATAATAAGAGAGAAAGAGAGAGAGAGAGCGTCGTAGATAACGAGAAGCGGATGCTGCTGTTCTCCCGTGCATTAATGAGATGGATGTTTTAAAATAAGATCTGGGCGTTGGTGCATATGTGAGAGAAGAAAGAAGAAGAGGAAAAAGAGAGCCCGGATATGAGGGGATCCCGCGGGGTGGCGCGACTGCTGGATCGGCACAAGTCGTCCCTCTCCCGGGCGGTGGAGAGGACCGGCCTGCTGTCCCGGCTCACGGAAAAGGGCGTGCTGACTGGGGAGGAGGCGGCGGCCATCCGGGCGGACGCCACCGGGTCGTCCGGGTCCCTCCTGGTGGAGGTCTTCTCCAGGAAGGGGCTGGACGCCTTCAGGGAGCTGTACGTCACGCTGGAGGTGGAGAGCCCACACTTGCTCACCTCGCTGCTGCTCGACAGTCAGGGTGAGTTCGAGTGCGGAGTGTGCCAGCGCGACAGGCGCTTTGCCAAATTTCTGAATGCTTTTATAATGCATCCGGCACCCTCCATGACAAATTGGAGAGGAAAAGGGTGCCTCTCTGGCCTCTGCATATGAGAGATTTTTTTTATATGTGGGAGTGTGGAAGGCGTGGATAAGTTTGTTCGTTTCTCTCTCTCTTCTCTCTTAGCTGTCCTGAACGCGAGTAGGAGATTATTATTATTCTCTGCAAAAATGCAAGCAAGATATTTTTTTTTGCTTGGGCAGAAATTGGCATGGACATCCGACAATTTGGAATTTTTTTTACATGCCGCCTTTTGGGCATAAAAAGAAGAAAAAGAAGATTCTTTTTTGCTTGGAGTTGGATGGATTGATGATGCAGCGTGGGAATCTGACCCTGTAGTGAATGCCAAGCTTGTACGTAGGTATACCTTCTGCTGTCTGAGTCCTGGGAAGATAAAAAATAACTTTAGTTGCATTTTCCAGTTTCCTTTCCATCTCTCCCTCTCTCTCTCTTTCTTCAAACTCCCCACTTCCCTGTAGCATGTTCTCTCTTTTCCCCCGTTCCCCATTCCCTGCACACATGTTTACACACCGCTAACTGATACGTCTTTTGGACTTTTTCCGCTGCGCCCTCTCCCTATGTACGTAGTAGATACACACGCAGATTTTGTTTCCTCCTCTCTCGTCAAAGAAAGACAATGAGAACCTACACGTACTTTCTATCTCTTC
>JAAUYM010039081.1_pt1 | contig 12430 bp, 16 predicted proteins | sample 7278001 | NCBI WGS metagenome assembly JAAUYM01 (sample SAMN14350224, study PRJNA611818) | marine sediment metagenome | isolation source: surface marine sediment (1.8m) | place: French Polynesia: Moorea | collected 2018-08
GGGAGGGGTATAGTTTCTATGCGAGACGTTGACTACAAGTGCAGTGCCCGACAGTATTTTTTTAAGAAGCACACCAAACCAATTTCCCTACCCTTCCCAAAAAAGCCGTGTGTGTGATTCTTAATTTTGTAACCCCTCATGATTTCACTTAAGTGTGATTCTTACGGAGCTGATGGAAATCATGGAATACACCTTAAAAAATGGGCTTTGTCACTGATATGAATACACAATTGGCCCAAAAATCGTGTCGGGTGCACCCATCCATCGGCTGCTACCTGACACGATCCGTAGACGGAGACGGCGAAGGCCGCGACCCAGGTCATGCGGTCCAAGTCAGACATCTCCGAGGAAGCGGCCTTGTCCAGCAGCTCGGAGTACTCCAGTTCCTCGCACAGCCTCTGGAGCGCGGACAGCGGCTCGTTCAACGTCACGGGCATCGAGATCTTGGAAAGGTCCTTCCCGATGTTCTTGCACAGCAGGTTCCACAGGTTGATCCCCTCCGTGTCCGCCTTCGGAATTGGAAGCTTTTGACGACGGCCTGAAAAAGAATACTATTAAGTGGTACCTGTTCAAGTGTTATGCGCAAATGCCATTCCCTACCAGTCATCTTGGTTAGCTTGGAATCTTCTAAGAGGAGTGAAGAGTGCGATCCTGCCTTGCCGGCCTTGCCAACAACGCCCTGTAGTTTCTTGGAGAGTGTCCCTGACGCCTGACCTACAGGCTGCATCAGCAAGTCTGCCCCGTCTGTCGCACCCTTGGCACCAGAGACCAGACCTGGGAAGGAGGAGCTGGCCTCTTCGTACAGCTGCAAAAAAATATGTAGTACTATAAAATATTACCATATGCAATGCTACAGATTGGCTCACCTGGTTGTCCTCGTCGGTCTCATCCTCCGAGTCGCTAATCCCGGTTTCCCCCTCTTCGGAGTCCTCGTCGGAGTCCGCGTCGGGATCGGTGCCGTACTCGCGGGCGTCGAAGAACTCAGAGATGCAGGAGGACGAGTAGGAAAGCGACTGGTTCATTCCTCGGCTCAGAGTGTCCACGTTGGCAGTAGAAACCTGCGTATACAGTACGAGTTTAGCGTCCGTATGTGACTAACGTGCTAGAAGAAATAAATCCCTCCCTGGAGTAGAATTAAAGACTGAGTAGTTAAGTATGACAGAGTCTCCAACAAAGTTTTTTCTACTCACGTCAGATTTCTGAGACTGGCGTGCATGTTAGTTGAACAAGAAAGAAGAAGTCAACGAACTCAAATTCTCTCCCATCTCTTAATTGTCTCACCATGGGCAGGTCTCCCAAATCGGAGTCGAGGTGGATCTTCTGCAGCCTGGCCCGCAGCATGGAGTTCTGCTGCATGGCCTGGTTGAGCGACTGTCGCAGGGAGGCGATGAGCGCCACGTTCGATCCCGGCCCGGAGCTGCCTCCCAGGGTGCCGGTCTTGCTCATCTGCTGCTGGTACTCCACCGCCTCCAGCGCCGAGCGCAGGCGGTCGCGGTCGCAGGTGTAGCTCCGCATGAGCCCGGACACGTCCACCTGGATCTCCTGCGCCAGTGAGAGCATCTCGTCCCTGGTGGCCGCCGACAGTCCCGCAGGCTGCTGCTGCTGCTGCTGCTGGATGCCCTGCGCTGCAGATTCCACACCGCTGCTGAAGGAGCCACTAGGGGTGAGCGAGGACGAAGCTGGGGACGGAAGAGGCGCGCCGCTCATGGAGGATACACCAGACGAAGAGCCCGGAGTCAAAGTGGAGGTTGCGGAGGCGTTGGAGCCTATAAAAGGGAAATTCTTGCCTACAGAACCCTTCTGACCAGGTACCAAAAAGAGAAAATACCACCGCAACTAACCTCTCTTTCCCTCTGACGGAAGAGAGACCGGCCTGTGTCCTCCGCCACTGGCAAGGGCCTGCTGCTCCGCCAGCATCGGGTTGGAGTTGCTCAGGACCGACATCCCGACGAGGGTGGAGGAGTTGGAGACGGCGTCGGCGTCCGCCGCCGCCACCGCTTCGGAGTTTCCGCCCGTCAGGGTGCTGGACCGGCTGGCGGCGCCCTGGTGGTCCCCCGCGCTGCTGCTGTTGCTGGGAGTCTTTTGAGCGCTCTTCTTCTTGCGCAGGCCAAACAGCTTCTTACTCTTGTTACCTGTAAGCCAAGCACTCACGTGTCTGTGTACAGTATAAGCTACAACTTGCTCTCCGTCTTGGCTCACCAGCGCTTCCTCCGAGTGCGGCATTCTGCTCGTCCTCCGCCTTCTGCGCCAACAGCGCCAGCGCCACTGCCTGGCGTTGGATGTTCAGCAGCTGGCCTGTCATGTGCTCATCCAGGGCGGAAAATTCTTGGCTCCTGAGAGAGGAACGAGGCACGCCTGAGCTATTTCTCCCCTGTAACCTGTACCTATGTTCAGTAGATCCCTTGCTCACCACAGCGACGAAGCTCCTGGCGGGCGCATTCCCCTCTGGAGAGACCCCCTCGGCGAGACCATGATCATGCCCGCCCCTCCTCCCACCTCGTCCGGGCCCACGGCCCCGCCATCCGGGCTGAGGGCGACCGCGCCGGAATTGACCTGGTGCTGCTGGTACAGCCGGTGCTGCTTGAGCTGCTCCAGCCAGAGGGCAAAGTCCTCGGCGTCCCTCGTCTTCAGGTGGTGGATGTACTGCTCGTCGTCGATGTCCACCCGCAGCATCTCCGTCTTGGCCGAGATGACGGCCACGCCGACGTCGATGCGGCCGTGGGAGCGGCCGCGGGCGAGGTCGGCGGGAGCCTTGCCGTAGGTCAGGGTGCCCTTGTCCAGGACGAAATATCTGCAGCGTGCAGACATTTCAAACGGACGGAGAGTTAGTAAAAAGGTGTAAAAAATGTACATACAGGATGTACAGTACATGTATCCTCCTTTACCTCTTGTGCCATCCCTTGAGCGGCCACTTCCTCCTCTTGGACAGGAAGCCCTCGTGCCTCTTCGGCTTGATCGAGTAGGCCACCCCCTTCTCCAGGCTTCCCAGGATCTCCCACTCCGATCCCTTCCTCCTGGCCTTCTCCGCCACCGTCCTCTCCCTCTCCCTCTCCGGTCCGTCTCCCCGCCTCGATCCGGTCGTCCTCGACGGCCTCGACCTGGTCGACGACCTGCGGTCTCCGCTGGAGGAGCCGTCGCTGTCTTGAGACGAGGACATCGTCGACGACGGGCAGGGCGGAATTCTACTCCGTCTTGTACCACACTACAAGGTCGAGACGGAACTAAACAAGAAAAGAGGAAGTTTGTTTGCCCTCTGATTATTCGACAGGTGTTGCCAGGTCTGGAAAGTGAAAAATTGGCCAGACTTTTCGGCAAAGTCGACATGCAGCAAAAAGGCCAAAGTTGGCCAGACACACTTTTTTAGTGCATTTTTATTAACAAAATTTTCCAAGATCTAGATGAATGTTAAAAAATTCCAAAATATAAACTTGGGATTTTGTTGTAAGAGCTAAAAGCAACCAATTTGTTTTCCAATCGGCCAAACTAGTGACGCTGTCCGACAGATCAACAAGGCGGCACCTTAAGCTACCCTGGGCCGGGCGGCACCAACACGGAGCAATCCACGCAGCTAACATAACAGCTAAAGCGGCAACAGCAAAGGAAGGGAGGCAGTGTTCCCAGATATGGCGCAGTTCTGCCAAATTGACGCATTTTGAGGTCCACAAAATTTTGGATTTGTCGCAATACACTTGTTTAAAGTTTGGCGCATTTTAGAATTTGGTGCACAATTAAATAAAATAGATTTTTTTGCAGTTTTGGATTTTTGAACAAGTTTAGTGTAAACTAAACCCTCCCTTAAACGCATACATTTTGCATGCAATGCAATGTTTGTCCAATCTATGCTGGCGCTTTTTTTTAGCACAATTTTGCTCCAAGTTGGCGCATTTTTATTAAAGAACTGCCTAGCAACACTGAGTGAGTGAACCGGATCCGACAGCAAGAGAGGGAATTGTGTGCTTTCTGACCTGTTGCACTTTCTTCTTACGCACAGGCCGTTACAAGGTTAGCTAATGTGTAATACTGTACTACGTAGTATAAGTATGCTGCAGCAGGGAAGGTTGGGTTACATCAGCGAGATGATATACTAATTGATAAGGGAAGTGAGCTGAGCGAAGATAAGGCCGGGGAGGAGGGCGGGTGTCATTCGATTGATTATCCCTACCGCCACTTTTTAAGTATGGTCCGATGATAACAGTGCTGTACCACTGCATCACTCACTCACCGTCACCGAGCCTGATCTCCAGAGCAGCTGGCTGCTGGACACCGCAAAAAGGGGGGAGGGGGAAGGGGACGCCACTCTAATAATGCTTGCTGTTGCTTCTTCCTTCGAGTCTCTCGTCTGTTCGTCACGCAAGAACGCCTTAATGCAAATGCTTCTTCCCTCTCCTCTCCTCCCCTCCTAGCTAGCCTCTTTGCTTCCCTCCTCTCCTCCGCCGCCGCCAGGGGCCAAAGCCTTTATCGTGCTTCTGCATGTAACAACGTTGCTTCATCACTCATGTTCACATTTTGTCCGGCAGCAAGCGCTATGCAGAAATTTGCACGGCCTTAAGCAACAGATTGGCGAGATGCGTAGAAAACTCATGTAGTAAATTGCGGTACCCCACCAGACAGCCATCATCCTAAATTGGTAACGTTTTTGACCTAGTTCACCTACTAGGTAGAGGTAACTAGAAGCTAAGCTTATACCATATTTTGACCGCCACAAATGCAAACAATGTTTTTTTTGTACAAAAGAATGACAGTTGTGTGCTTAATTAATGTATCATACATGTGGGAGAAAAAAGGTAACGTTACACATAGTCATACGGTACATACTAGGAGCATTGTGTTTGAGATATGTCTGATAGTATGTACCGACGAAACAAAGGATATGTCTAGTCGGGTACGTAGAATCTCCTCGTCTCCCACTTCTCACACGTAAGGGTTCCTTCTCCACTTCGCTCGCAGGTTTAACATTTCAAGTTCTAAAAATTACTGCTCTCCCAACACCTTTAATGTGATTCTTTTCTTAGCCGCAGTCGTTAAGCTACGAGGCTTGGAGAAGGTTTTCTGTGGTATATTAGTCCTCTCAGACTACCTGATTAATTGTTTACTGAGTTGCTCTGGACTGACGACAGATAAGAGTGACGGAGTACGCAAATTATGCAACTTGTTTCATGATTAACCAAGCCACATATGCAACGGGTGAAATTAGTCGTCAGCCAATTACCTGCAAATTATGGAAGCCTCTGTGATAGATGGGGAATTGACTTCATCTTTTGACTCTTCTTTATAGCTTGCCCTTTCTGAATGCACGTGTCCCGAACTTGTGTCAACAGCCTGAGAAGGTTCTGCTGCTGCTTCACTTTGCTCCTGCTGCTCCTGCTGTGGTTGCCTTTGTCTGCCAAAGGTACGGCGAGCTGCTTCGATGTTCAGGACCACGGCCAACGGCAGCCCTTCGAGCTCCCCCTTCGAGTGCTCCTTCCTCTTGTGCCTGTTGACGTCCACGATCCTGTTGGCCTGGAAGCTGCATCCTGGCACGGGGCACCCGTGGATCAGCCAGTCACCATGAGTGGTAATGTGCCGGTACAGGCTGCTCAGCTGCGTCGACGAGTACAAGCTGTGACGAAAGAATTGTCGCAGTAAACGGTGAGGTAACAACTTTGGTAATTATTTTAGCAGTTTTCACTTACTCGCAGATGTGACACTGTATAATCTTCACTCTCTCGTGTATGTCCCTGATGTGGCACTGGAGACTGGCCTTGGTCTTAAGCTTGTCTCCGCAGATGTGACAAGTGAACCTGTTCGTAGATATGTTCCAGCCCATAGTACCGCACGTAAAAGTGAACAGTAGCAACCGCCTCTTACTTTCGCTCGTCCTTGTTGAGATGTACCTCCCTGATGTGCTTCTTCAAATACGTGTGGTGGCCGGGGAAGATCCCGCAGGCAGGACAGGCGACTCCCTTCAACGAGCTGGCGCTAGTCATCAGAATCTGACCAAAGGCGATGTCGGCACTCAGCACAGTAGCACAACTTTGCCCTAGCCATTAGTATTGGCACTTGCTTACCTTCTCCAGTTCTGAATTGAGTCCTCCCCCTCCTCCTTGCCCCCGGTTGCCCCCTTGTAAAACCTCTGGGACGCAGACGTGCCCCCCCATGTCCTCTCCTTTCCTGAACCTGTAGTCGCACTTGTCGCATCGCCTCTCGTGCCAGTACTTGAGGTGGTGTAGCAGGGCCGGGCGCTCAGTCGTGGAGAAGTCACAGAGGTGACACCTCTGGTCCGCGTGGACCACGCTGACGTGGCGGTGTACAATGGCCACCAGCGCCCCGCGGAAGCCGCACAAAGTGCAGATCCAGTATCCATCCGGGAGGCCCCTCACCTAATTCGGAAAGGTGGCTTAGGCACTAGGTAGATGTACATGGGTACTTAAAACAGATTGGGTGAACAAACCGCACCTTCCTGCTCTGCGGGCACTTCCTGGCCCCTCTGAGTGCGGTCTCGTCCGGCGGTCCCGACCCCAACGCATCCGGGCAGCGGTGGTTCGATTCGTCCTCCCCCTTCTCATAGGAATGATCGCATGTCGCACACTTGGGCCGGTGTCCTTTCTTCATGTGCCTAAAGGTGGTGGGGAAAATACGGGAGTCAAACGACACCATTACGTGCTACGCTTCACAACAAAATACCAGCCTTCACACTCACTTCTGAAAGATCTGCTTGACTGTGGTGGTAAATCCGCACTGGTCACAAACAAAATTTCCGTGGTAAGCGCTGCGAGGAGAGGGAAGAATAAGAAAAAAGAAAAACTGCCTGTTAATGGGCAATGATCCCCTGAGGTAAAAGTACCCAGGGGTTTCCCGTTCACCTAATGTGTGCCTCCAGCTGTCGCTGGACGTTGGTCCTAAAACCGCATTGGCTGCACAGATGGGGGCAGTACTTATTGCTCTCCGCCGCGACGGAGGAGACGCCGATTGGACCTCTGATGCCGGAACTGCTTCCCTCTCCCTCCTCCGCCAGCCCCAGGTTCTCGAAGTCCAGGTGGTTGTTAAAGTTGCTGTGGTTGTCCTGCGTCAAGCGTATGTACACAATACGTAGTAGTATACTAGGTACGTGCAAACTTTGGAAGGGTTGACTATAACAATTCTCACTCTGACGTGTCTTTTGAGATTGTAGGTATGCCACGTCTCGTGCCTGCAGAAGAGGCACCTAATCGGACTGGCCCCCAGCTCGCCGGCGTGCTTGCTGGCCACGTGCAGCTCCACTGTCAGGGTCTCGTTCTTCTGCCACCCGCACAGCTTGCACCTCCCGTCCTCCACCTGCTCCTTGTAGACGGCATCGTTCGACGGATTGTAGCACCCGTGGGTGAAGTGCACCTTGTCCTGGTGGCGCTTCAGGGCCATCCTAGGGTGCCTCTTGCTCACGGTAAAGCCGCAGTTGACGAAGGTGCAGACCACCAGCCCCTCCTGGTCGTCCTTGTGCAGGGAGGTCCTGTGCTCCTCCAGGGCCTCCTCGCTGGTACAAACAAAGGTGCAGGTCGCGCACTTGTGCTGCTCCTCAATCCTGGTGAAGTCGTGGTGGCTGCTGATGTTGCAGTGACTGGTCTGCGTACATCACAGACATGACAGTAAACTACTCGAGCTACTCATCATCAAGCGGTGAATTTTGCCTTACCTTGACGTGTTCCTTCAAGTGATGAGTGTGCCTGGCCTTGTAAGAACAGTACAGGCATCCTATGAGAGGGGCGCCGAGATCCTCGCCGTGCACCTTCGAGACATGCTTCTCGATGAGCAGGAGACATGATTTCTCGATCCCGCACATGAGGCACCGGGCGACGCCGCCCTTCAGAGTCTCTGCCTGTTCCCTGAACACCCTGTTCTGCTCGGGGTCGTAGCACGGGTGCGTGAAGTGCACCCTGGTTTGGTGGTCGGCCAGCACGTTCACGCTGAAGCTTTCAAAGTCGCAGTCCACGAAGCAGCACCTCTTCACCTTAAACTTGGGGTTGTTCTCGTGCCTCTCACAGTGGTCGTTGAAGTCTCTCCTGTGGGGAGACTTGTATGAGCACATCTTGCAAGCAAACATCTTCACATTGTCGCGTGGATTGTTGGATGCCTCGACATGAGCCTGGCAAGCTTGATCGGGGATGTCAAGATGCATTTCCTGAAATTGCATATGGTACGTATGTGATTAGATGGAATAACATAAAACCAGCTAGAAAAATCAGAATTTCTGATTTGTTATTTCATTATCTACAAAGTTGTTGCACATTTAATCACCATGAAGTTAGGTCACTCTCTCTCACCTTTACGTGTCGCTTCAGGAAGTAAGTGTGTCTGGTTTTAAAAGAGCAGTAGAGACACTTCGAAAAATGAGCTCTGATCTGATTGCCATGCAACTGCGCAACATGTATCTCTGCCATCTTTATGTCTCTCTTGACTAAGCCACATATCAAACATTTGTAACCGCCTTTACTGAGAGGTTCTATATGTTTCCAAAGATGTCTATCATTCTTCTGGTTGTAGTGAGGATGATTCAAGTGCACCTGGTCTTGGTGCTTCGTCATCTCCACGAAATTGGTGTGCTCAAAGTCACATCTGACAAAGGGGCATTTCTTGGCACCAAAGTTTGGATTTTTGTGCCTCTCCACATGGTCCCTGATCTCCTTGGCACCTGAAGTTTTAAAAGGGCACTGGTCACATGAAAACTTCTTCTCTTCAACATCAGGAGCCATAGATGCCTCTATATGAGCTTGGCAATCCTGGTTGGGAATGTCAGTGTGTAAATCCTAGAAGGACATAAGCATCCATTAAATATGTAGTAGTGCAGTTGTACTACACAAGATAAATTCTTGATCAGCACAGAAAAACAGAAAGTTACAGTTACTCACCTTGACATGCCGCCTCAGAAAGTAGGTATGCCTAGTTTTGAAGGCACAATAGACATTTTATGAAAGGCGCCTCTATGTCATTCCTGTGAACTCGTGATACGTGCATTTCAGTAAATTTCCTGTCCTTTTTTATCACACCACAGACCAAACACTTGTATTGTCCTTCATTTAGAACTTTAATGTACTTGAGTAGATGACTGTCATTCTTGTTATCGTAGTGGGGATGGTTCAAATGAACCATATCTTCATGCTTCGCTATCTTAAACCTACTATTATGACTAAAATCACAGCCAGAAAAGCAACACTGTTTTGCCTTAAAATTTGGGTTCTTGTGCCTCTCTTGGTGAAGTCTAAATTCCCTGCTAAGGTGTGTCTTGTAAGGGCACTTATCACAAACAAACTTCTTCTGATTAACATCTGGTTTCAAAGTGGCCTTAATGTGGGCCTGGTAGTGCTTATTAGGAATATCGGAATGTTGAGTCTGAAAAAAAACCTCGTATCATACTCATACATACAATACAAATTAGGACTTCTCAGGCATTGTACCTAGAACAAACTGAGAAACTACTCACCTTTACATGCTGCTTCAGGAAGAAGGTGTGTCTGGTTTTGAAGGAGCAATAAAGACAGGTTACGAAGGGAGCACTAATGTGGTTACCATGTAACTGAGCAATGTGTACTTCCATCATCCTCAGGTCCTTTTTCACTCCACCACAGATTAAGCACTCGTGGCCTCCTTTTCGGAGAGATTTTATGTGCTCTTGGAGATGTCTGTTATGTGCATTGCTGTAGTTAGGATGACTCAGGTGCACTCTGTCATGATGCTTGGACATCTCGATAATGTTGCTGTGCTCAAAATCACAGTTGGCGAAGGAGCACTTCTTTGCCTTGAAGTTAGGGCTCTCGTGCCTCTGACAGTGATCATTGAACTCTCTCAAATGAGTGTTCCTGAAAGAGCACTTATCACACTCGTACATCTTCTCCTTAACGTCGGGTCTCATGCACAACTGAATGTGAGATTTGCAGTATTGGTTGGGGATGTCAGGATGCATGTCCTTAAAAAGAAGAGGGAATAAACATATGACCAAGTCATCTTAGCTAACGACTCTGTTTTGCTCACCTTAACATGTTTCTTTAGATCAGACGAATGCTTCCCCTTGAATGCGCAATAGAAGCATTTCACTTCAGGTGGGAAGCCGATCTCTTGCTCGTGGTTCTTGGACACGTGCACCTCGGCGGGCTTCCTGTTCTTCCAGACTTTGTTGCACAGCAGGCACCGGTGCCTTCCCGGTTTGCTGGCCACGTGCTTTCGGAACACCCTGTCCAGCGACGACAACTTGTAGCACTTGTGATTGAAGTGCATCTCGTCCTGGTGCTTGGAAATCTCGGCGAAGCTGTGGCTCACGAAGTTGCATCCGGTGAACGGACACCCCTTGGGCTCAAAGTCGGGGTTCTCGTGCCTCTCGAGATGATGGTGGAGCCCGGACTCCGTGCTCGTCGTAAATCCGCACTTGTCGCAAGACAGTCGTGTCACTCTCTTCTCCGGGAGGCCGCAGGCGATCCTGTGAGGCTCACACGACTGATTCGGAATGTGGGGATGAGTTGTCTACAAGAAAAAAAACAGTTCAGCACAATCATTGGAAACGCACATTTTATGTCCCTTTTTTTCTTACCGCAACATGATCTCGAAGAAGGGTAGTGGTCCGTGCTTCGAAGGGACAGTACAAGCACTTGAAAGCGGGGGAGCCCGCCTGGGCGTGATGGTGGGAGGCCACGTGTCCGACCATCTGGAACAACCCGTCCGTCTCGTGGTTGCAGAGCCTGCAGGCGAAGTCCTTCCACTTCGACGACCACTTTTTCCTCTCCCTCATCTCGATGAAGGCGTGGTAGACCTCGTCCTGTTCCGCGCTGTAGTGCCGGTGGTTGAAGTGGACGGCCTCCTGGTGAACGGCAATCACGTCGGGGCTGTCGTGGGTGAAGCTGCAGTGGTCGAACGGGCATCGCGGCTTTCCGGGCAGAAGCACGTCCGGTTTCAGGGTGGTGGGAGGTGCCTGAACACTTGCGTCGCCACAGGCCTCTCCGTCATCGGGTGCGACGTTGTTCTTTGGGTCAGTCTGCTTGCAGCTCTCCCAGTGAGCCCGACAGGTCTGGTTCGGGATGTTGGAATGAGCCTCCTGAAAGGAAAAGGAGGAGGAAACAAATTTTCGATGGTGATGACTGATGACTGATGAGTTACTATCCTGTCCTATCCCAACTGATGGCTGGCAGTGCTTTGCGGCGTATCTGAACGGTATTTTAAACAATTTTCCAATTTTATACGTAATCATATTAATTAGAACACCTGAAGCACCGGTTCTAATTAGTAGCATAATTTAAAATTTTGAATGAAAAAGGAATTGGCACCTTTGCTCCAGTACCATGGTACTCACCCGGACGTGGTTCCGAAGTGAGTACACGTTTTTGGCCTCGTAAGGGCAGTAGAGGCAGTCGATGAGTGGCATCCCGGCCTCCACGTGGTGCTTGGTGGAGAGGTGGACAACCATGGTGGTGAGGTCCGGGGTCCGGTGGTTGCAGAATGAGCAGAAGTGGGCCTTTCGACCCTCCCGGGCTTTCTCCTCCGTCACGACGAACCTGTGGTATGTCTCGTCTCTCTTGTGGTCGTAGTGGGGGTGGTTGAAGTGGGCCTGGGTCTGATGGTTGAACATCGAGAGGGAGCTGATGTGCTCGAACCCGCAGTTCCTGAAGTGACACACGCAGTTCCTGGCCGCCTTGCCTGCCTTCTTCTCGCGGTCCTTGCACTTACGCCGGTCCGGTCCAGGCCCGGGAGGCTTCTCAGTCGTCGCCGTCGCCGTCAACGTCCTCCTGCTTCGCGCAGTCCTTCTCGAGTTGCTCTGCACGGCTCCGGCGGGCTTGTACTCGGGATCGCCATAGTCGTCCTCAACGCCGAAGATGGGCTCTTCTTTCAAGACGAGGTGCTCCTCGCTCGGAAAGAGGATGCTGGAGAGGCGCGACGACACTTTCTCATCCGCCTCGTCCTCCTCGCCTCTGTCCTTCGCTCCTTCCGTCCGGGGCGCCTCGGGCTGACACCAGTCGACGTCTAGGCCCACCTCCACGTCCAAGGCCTGGCTCGTTTCCACAGAGGACAGCGCGACGCTGCACTCCTTCAGTCCGAACTGCTCGGCGTAGTCCATGTGGTTGTTCTCCCTGGGAGAAGACGGAGAGATTTCGCCGTCGGACTCCTCCAGTCTCGAGCGCTTCCCCCTCGGGACAAACTCCTCGTCCATGTGCTCATCCTCACTCTTCTTCCTCTTGCTTCCCTCTCCCCCCTTTCTCTCCGTGCCTTCTCCGTGCGTCTCCTCCTTGTGGTCGATCACGGAGCAAATGTCGGGCGACTGGAAGGCGCACGTTCCGAACGAACACACAAAGATCTCGAGGACCTCGGCCCTGACGGTCCCGTCTGTGGAGACAAGATCTACTAGTCAGCCCTAACCGGTTAGACTTACAGGTCTGTCTCAGAGGATCTACCAGAGAGGAGGAGAGGATCAAGGAGGAGACTCTGCTAGCACAAC
>JAAUYM010019884.1_pt1 | contig 12429 bp, 24 predicted proteins | sample 7278001 | NCBI WGS metagenome assembly JAAUYM01 (sample SAMN14350224, study PRJNA611818) | marine sediment metagenome | isolation source: surface marine sediment (1.8m) | place: French Polynesia: Moorea | collected 2018-08
CCTCACTTTCCTCCCTCCTCCAAAGTGGGTGGTGGGTAATTGCATCGCAGAGAGAGAGAAAAGTTTTTTGTTCTCCAACAGGAGAGGATAATAGGGAGGGAGATGGAGAAAGTTAGACTGGATCTTTCCCGCCGACCCGATAAAAGTAGTCACAATGGGGGGGGAGGGGGGATAAGGTGTTGTTTTTTTGCCACCTTGTTTTGAGTAGCCGCTAAAAACGCCATGGGACATCTAGGAAAAAATCTGTGCAGCAAGCAACTGGGTCTTGCAAAAAGAGACAATGGGTGGCGACAATTACGCAGATTGTCCATTGAGGCAAGCGCAGCAACACAATTGTCCTCTCTCGTGCAGCGCAATGAATGCGCATGCAGTGGACAACATAGTAAATGCTTGTACTAGTACTGTGGACCTCCACTTTGTAGCAAGCTTCATTACGTAGTGGTAAGAAAGAGTCTACAGTACTTACTAGTAGTGAAGTTGTTACAATCACCAACTTTGCATCTTTTTTTTTACATCCTAGTTTTTTGCTAGCAAAGAAGAGAGAAGTCTCTGCTATACTAGTAAACAACCTAGCTGCTGACCAATTGAATTTAGTATCGGAGTTCTACTGTACCAGGAAAGTACTACTGAGTGCGTAGCGGCCGGTGTGCATGAGCGCATATACATCAAAATTACGTCCGCCCTCTGCAATCAGTCCACAGGCAGGCAGAATGGTGTCAACAATGCAGATGCAGCTACTACTTCTACAATGCACCCGCTCTTCTTAATAATTCAGACACACACACACATACCGGTAGGAGGAGGGAAGAACTCCACAGAGAGGACGGGGGAAGGGGGACACAGTGTAAATACACAGGAAAAAAAATCCGATACACACTCACACACACACATCAAAACACCACTTGTCCTAGGAGTTCTACTACACCTAACAATACCGTAGCATAGCTGTGCAGATAGCATGACAGTCGACTATTACATTTAGGCAAGTCGGTGGTCAAGAAGAAAAAGTGGCTCACACCAAATTTGTTGCCTAAAATAAATAATATATTTTCATGCTACAATGAGAAGCTGCTAAGTCGAAAGAGGTGCCAAAATTTTAATAAAGTGTCTAGTAGTACACCAAACACCAATATTTCAAAGTTTGACTGTACTAATGCCACGGTAAAGGAAGGGAAAACAAACCATATACGAGTACCTACTACTATAATTTTTTTCTGCTCCCCTTAATTTCCACGTACACGTCATGACGCTTTCGGCGTTGGGCCGTCCAAGTCCGGCTCATCCAAGAACTCGACCGTGCATCCCTCCCCATCCGCATCCAAGCACCCCTCCGGCACCGAGTCGGTCTCGAAGAGGACCAGCTCGTTGCCCGCGCCGCACCTGAGCGCCGGCGCCGGCGCATACAGCGTCCTCTGCGGCCCCAGCGCCGCCCAGTGGCGCCCCAGGCACAGCCCGTTCAGGAAGGCGGCGCCCCTGCCCCAGTCGGCGGACGCCCTCAGGAAGGAGTCTCTAGGGCGGTGGCTGTCGTCGGCGTCGTCGCATGCGACGTCGAAGCGGCCCCTCCAGAATGAAGGAGTCGATCTTGCGCCATGTTGGGCTGAGGAGGAGGAGGAGGAAGAGGGCCGGGTGAACCAAACAAGATTGATTTCGGGGGATGTCGTAACCTGGAGCACTAGTAATTTTGTGGAGAAATATATACAGTACATCAACTCACGTCCTAGTGGAACAGAAGTTCCCAACCTTTTTTTCTCTGAGTGTGACCTACTTTAAGACCACCATAGGATCCAGTGACCCATACAGTAAGCTTATCCTTCTTGCAACAATCACTCAAAAGAGCTTTACGACCCACTTTTGGGTCGCAACCCATGGGTTGGAAACCTCTGTAATCCGGAAGAAGCAGAATATCGTAAAAAAACATTACTCATCAAGGAATTGTTCTATGCACACGGAGCAATTAAATGCGTAATTAGAGGGTGTTGTGTTTCACCTGCCTCTTTGTTCAGCAGACGACGTGTCCCAGGCTGCCAAGTCGGTGAGGTTGTCCATCGGGAAGGGGAACGCCGTCCAATCGCGCAGCCTCCTCCCCGCCAGGGACACTCCCCCGACCAGACCCTTGAGGTCGCTCACGCCATGGTCGGTGCGGCCCAGGCTCTCCACCAGGATGGACAGCTTCTGTCCTGGGAAAATTTGTCACGTTAGTACAGTACTAATACTGTGTACACCTATGGCAATACTGCTGTACTTTTGTTGTGTTCCTGAAGCTACCTTGCACTACAGAAATGGGCAATCTGCCGCCGGTTCCTCCGGGCATCCTGCTGAGGATGCCCCTGACCTCCTCGTCCACGAAGACGTGTCCTCGGTCGTGCACGGTCACTCGCAGTTCCGCCGGGTCCGTGAACCTGCCCTCAATTAGAGTCTCGTAGAGGACGTAGCCGGAGTCCTGGCCCAGCTGACCGAAAGTTTTTGGCTCTCGTGTCCTGCCATCAAGAAATGAAATAATTATTTTTTTTTTCATTTGCGAAGCTTCTGTTTCTGTCACTGCTGCTGCTGCTGTTCTTGTTCTTGTTGCTGCTGCTGCTGGTGCTCTTACTGAGGCTGTTGTTGTTTTCTGCTAACGTTGTTGTCACTGCTGCTCTCACAGCTGCTGTGTTTTCTTCCAGCATATGGAAGCTTGCTTGCCATGCTTGGAAAGAAAAACAAAATTTGTACCACAGTAGTATTCACACCTTATTGCAAGGCTTTTACGTTCAAGTTCGCCCGCCGCCCTGAAGATGCTGAACCAGAACCGCATTCTGACGACCCCGTATTTTCCCTTGGGAACCTTGGCCTTGACGCTGGCGTTGGCCGGAGGGAAGTATCTAAATTTTACCATGCCACCGATTAAAAAAAAAGTATAAAGTACGTAGAACTTCGATATGTCTAAATTCACTATATTAAAGTGTCACCACATCGAGGTTCCACTATTAATGCGACCATCTCTGGTGCTGTACTTCTCCGCTGTCCTCTTCACCCGGAAGAACTTTTCCGTGAGATCCCCGGACTCGGAGATGGGCGCGTCGTAGTCGTAGGAGGTGACGGAGGGAGCGAAGTCTTCGTCGCCGCAGCAGGAGCCAGACTACATTGTAGTAAAAATTACTGTATGCATTCAACAAACGGCTTAAAGTGAGTTGAAACATGAAAACATGAAAACACTTTTTCATGTTTTTAATTTCACCAGAATTGCAATTATTTGTTAAGACAAAATACTTTTTGGTCATTTTTTTATGTCAATTTTTTTACAGTTTTTTTTTTAAACACAAACTTGCCTCGAACTTAAATGAGGTCCCCCCATGCATCATGTAAAGGTTGGCGCTCGCCCCCAGGGAGAGGACCTCGTCCAGGGCGGCGGCGACGGCGGCGGACGAGGTGCGGTGGTGCGGCGAGCCCCAGGTGTCCAGCCAACCTAATATTATATTAAAAGTTGTCAATTTGCATGTTTCACTTGCCTGAAATCATGGCCGTAGCCAGGATTTTATTTTGAGGGGAGCTAGTCAATTTGGGGAATAATAATTTTGATTTTATTCCATGTTTAGTCCACTTTGTAGTCAAACTTTATCCTTGTTCCCTGTGTAGAGTTCCGAGTTGACGAGTGGGCCCCTTGGCTCCACCCGGCGCTGCCACGCGAAGGCCTCCGAGGCGTTCCACGGGAGGCCGCCGGGGCCGAAATCCACAGTCGAGTAGACGCCGGGGATCTTGGAACATCTACGGTATCACAGTCAAATCCACTTTAGTGCACGGTTAGGTGGAACATTTTGGAGAAACAGTTGATGCAGCAATTCTATGCTCTTGTACAGACAAGTAAAAATTTCAGATAAGTAGAAAACTATCCTGCTACCGACCTTTTCCACCACAAATCCTTTTCTGCACCTCCTCACCGGACGACCTGAGGATTGTCCGTCTGGTAGAGCACCACCCGGGGCCCCAGGTGCCTCCTGACCAGGTCCCTCAGCTCCGCCAGGTACGCCAGGTCGCACCCGAAGCCGCCGTACTCGTTCTCCATCTGCAGCATGAGCACCGGGCCCCCGTTCGCCCTCAGCAGCGGGAGCAGCCTCGGCAGCAGCGCGGAGAACCAGCGGGACACCGGAGACATGAAACCCTGACAAAAATTAGCGGAGGAATCAAGTGTATTTTTCTCTCTTTGCCTCAAACCTCGAGGTATGATACAAAGAAGAGTTCTTGGGTTTTTTTTGTTTTTGTTCTGTTTACTCAAGCTTGATGCTACAGAAGCAAATCGTATACCTGTCCAACTGATTAAATGCTAATGTTAACTAACTCAACAAGCTAACAAAACAGATAAAATGGAAGAGATAATGTGCTTTTTCTTCATCTCTGACCGGGTCTCTGGATCTCATTTTGACCGCCGGTTCGCTGGCGTAGATCCAGTAGGGGAGTCCGCCCCCGTTCCTCTCCGCGCAGATGTAAGGACCGATTCGAACGAGCACCCAGAGACCCTCACTCTGGGCTACCTGCAAGAGGTCAAACAGGGTTGCCACGGTGAGAAAAAAAGAGGTGCACCGTAGTACAAGTGGATTCCGCACGAAGTTGGACTTTTGTGCTAGTGTCTCACGCGGATGAACTTCTGGAAGTCCAGCCTCTCCTCCTCGAAGCTGAAGACCCCGGGCTCCGGTTCGTGCAGGTTCCACTCCACGTAGAACTGGACGGCGTTGAGCCCGGCCGCCCGGACCCGCCGGAGGCGGTCGCGCCACAGCCAAGGGTGCACCCGGGCGTAGTGGACCGAACCGGAGAGGTACCTTAGGAGCCGTCCGACCCGACCGAACAAAAAAATTACTTTTGATCTGAGACATCCCCGTCTCACCTGAACGGTTTCCCATCCAGTACGAAGGTGCCTCGGTCGAAATCGATCTCGAAGGAGGGAGCAGCAGAGGGGGCCGACATAACGCATAGTATTAGAAATTGGGAAATGGCCAGCAGTGCAACTGAACAGAGATTCTCCAACATAACTTTTAAAGCGCCCTTGACACACACACACACACATGCATACAAAGCAGCAGACTTTTTTTCCCATTCCTGCATTGCTGCCTTCTCCGTTACTTCTTCATTTTTGGATAAACAGATTCTCTCTTTTGTACTATCGTACGCACCCCTGCAATACGAACTCACATACGTACGTACAGGGTACTGTACTTATAGCACCTCCCGCTCCCAACCAACAATGCACTCTTAATAAACTTCCTACTGAGCTCCGATGCAAAAATTTCGTTACTAATCAGTAATCACCGACTGATGAGCATACAAATTGGCGCCAAACGTGCAATAAACGTGCATGCAATGTGTACATATTCCAACTGAGCTTCCGATTTGCATACCACCGTTTGTGGTTGGGCCCTCTCCCTCCCTCTCAGGAGTGTCTCTTTTTGTGCTGAGGCTGCTCTTTTCGAGCGCTTTGCACTTCACCTTGTAGTACAGGCATCATGAGCATGTTCAAGATCTCACTACGTAGGGTACATGGTCAACAAAGATGACACTCGCCCTTATCATGATGCACGTTCCTCTCTCTCAAACATCGGAGACAATAATCGGCATTCTCTTGTTCTCTTTGAAAGGTGGTAAAACATGAGGAGGACCTTCAGCTGCTGCTGCGGCGGCGGCAGCGGCAGCGACAGCGACGGCAGCGCCGCCGAGAAGAACGGCAAGTCCGTCAACAGGTTCGACCTGGAGTTCCTCCGCCGCTCCCTCCTGATCCATCGGCTGCTGTTCCCGTCGTGGCGGTCGGCGCAGGCGGCGCTGGCGGCCGCGCTGCTGGCGCTGGGCGCCGCGGAGCAGGTCGTCGGGTACTACGTCGGACTCATCACATCGGATTACTACCAGGCGAGAGAAAGGCATTTCTGTTTAAAAAGCAGAGGTTTCCAACGTATGGGTGCGATCCAAAAGTGTTAAAAAAGATTGTTAAAAAAAGTGTATTGGGAACCCCTGATCTAGATGAAAAAACACACGGTCAAAATGTCAGTGCGCCCGCACCCGCAGGTTCTTGGAGAAAAGGACCTGGACGCGTTCCTGGACCTGACCCTGGACTCGCTGCTGCTGATCGTGTCCATCTCGTTCCTGAAGACGGCGCGCGTGTACGTGCAGAAGCGCCTGGTGGTGTCGTGGAGGAGGACCCTCACCTCCTCGATGCACCGGACATACTTCGTCAACGTCAGATTCTACCAGCTCAACGTGCTTGGTGGGTAAAATGATCTTAATTATGGTAATGGTACAGTAGTGCGGGAATAAACAGAAAATTTAAATGTGCCAATCAGGCCAATCTTCATTACTACTAGTGCATGGCGTGGAATGGCTTGAGACATGCATTTTTTTGGCCTTTTTCGCAAGCTCAGCCTCCTGTCCGATGTCCGTGGACAACCCCGACCAGCGGATGACGGCGGACGTGGAGACGCTCACCAACGCCTACGGGGTCATCTTCTGCGAGCTCATCCTCTTCCCCTTCGTGGTCTCCTACTACAGCTACGACGCGTACACCAGGGCGGGATGGGTTAGGAATCTTTTTTCTTAGCTTGGCGAAGTCGACAGGTCATGGTAAAATGCAACAGCTTGTTCTTCTCCTTCTTGTCATAAAGTTTGAGACTTTTGGGTACCCACCTCCAGCTATGCCGTTTGTTGAAGTGCGATTTTGGGGCGTGTGCTGCACCCCACCCTACACTTTCACTTTGCTCTTTATCATTGTCTCGCCGCAGGTCTCTGAACATTTTTTGTTTTGTTTTGTTTCGAAAAATATGGGAAACTGAGGTGCGCTGTACCTCGTGCGTAGATCGGGCCTTGCAGCATGTTCGGCATCTTCCTGCTCTCCTCCGCCATCAACAAGCTGCTGATCTCGCCGGTGTCGTCCGCGGCGGCCGAGCGCGAGAGGAGGGAGGGCGACTTCAGGGCCAGGCACTTGGCCCTCTGGGCCGAGGCAGAGGCGGTGGCCTTCTCGGACGCAAAAAAGGCGAGTGGAACAAACAGTCTACACTTGAAACACGTAACTGGTTTTACTGGTCTTGTCGCCACTCATAATTTACTCCACACGATATCTTTTTAAACAAACTTAGCTTTTGAGCCCGAAGACAGCTGGTGGCAACACACCTGAGAACACCTGAGAATCACCCCACCATCCTCCTCCTCCTTCCCTTGCTTAAAGCTAGAGAGCCATCGCCTGGAGTCCAGCCTGGACAGCCTGTGCTCGTCCCAGCGCCGCCTCTACCTGCTGTCGGTGCCGCTCGACCTGGCCATGAACCTGTTCGCCTACTTCGGCGCCGTCGCCTCCTTCCTGGTCATCGCCGTGCCCATCTTCTCCGGCTACTACGACGACCTGACCGAGCCGGAGCTGGCCAACCTTATCTCGGAGAACGCGTTCGTCTGCATCAACCTGGTAATGAACTTATTAACATTATTATTGTTGACTTTGTTGTTGATGCTGTTTCTGCTGCTGGTGTTACTGATGTCATTGTCATTATTGCTGCTGGTTAATTGTTCCCACATTGGTACTGATTTCATAGTTATTCATATTGCTCTAGGAGTATCTCTAGCTGCAGATGTTAATAAGACAAGCAATTTTATGGCGTCATAGGTTTTGTTCCATTTTTACATAGTAAAAAGTTATTTTTTTTCTATACAGATGTACGCCTTCACTGGTCTGGTGAGACTGAGCGGCCTGGTAGGCGAGATGTCTGGGGTCACTCACAGGGTGGCAGAGCTCCTGGAGTGTCTCAGGCAGCTAAAGCCGATTGAAGACAACCCGCAGCTGCGACAGCTGTCGGCTCCTGAAAAATCTCAGTTGGTTATGCCAGAGCCTGAACATCACACAGTGGCTTTCTCTTTGAGGTATGCTGTCTAGGCACATACTCTTCTTAAGTTTTCACAACTGACTGTTTCCATTATGTCACTAATGGCAATTTCCACTCCCACACGTAGAAACGTCAGCTACGGTGCACCTTCAGGATACAAGCCCCTAGTGAAGAACCTCTCCCTAGACATAAGACTGGGGGAGAACCTGTTGATCATGGGACCGAGTTCTTCCGGGAAGACTTCCCTGCTCAGGGTGCTCAGGGGTCTCTGGCCACCTGAGGAGGGTGAAGTGAGAAAAATGGTTGTATTCAGTGTTGCCCTGTCTCTTAAATTGCGTCGATCTCGCAGGTGCTTTCTAAACCGCTGGAGAGAGGCTGCATATTCCTGCCACAGAGGACCAGGTTACTAGAAGAGGGAAGCCTGAAGGACCAGGTGAGCCATTCTCCGAAAGCATTGGTACCCACATATATGTCATTAAATGTGACAAGATGGTTCCTAGCGTTGTTGAGTCTTGAAAAGTTGATTTTTGGTTATCAAGACCGCATGGTTGAGTTGAAAAAGATCTTCAAGTTACAAGTTAAAGTGTTAGTTAGAGACCATTACTTTTGTGCTTGTACGGGGGGATTAACCTAATTTTTTTCTTCGTAACCTGGAGAAATAACTGCAGTGCAGACCAATTGGATGCTCGAATCCTTTGACAGATTGTCTACCCGCTTGATGGGAGTGAGACTCACCTGTCTGAGGACAGGAAGAAGGAGGTGATTCGCTGGATGGAGGAGTGCGGTAAGCCAAAAAGCAGCTTCAATCACTTTATTTAAAGACAAATGCAAAACTCTGCTATAGTATGATAATCTTTCTGCTACTGTAATGGACTACTACACAACTGTCCTGCTGTTATTCAGGTCTGGTCGGGTTGTTGAAGAGGCCCGAGATTGACGAGGATCTGGAGCGAGATCCTGGATGGAGGCGGTGGCAGGACGTGCTCTCGCCGGGGGAGGCGCAGAGACTAGTCTTCGTCAGGTAGAAAAAAAATATCTTGCTTTATAATTACAAAAATTATTAAAGCACATCTCAGCTACAATAGTAAATTCCACTAAGTCAAAAACTTTGCTATAGCAAGTAATGTAACTACAAAACTTAAAACATTTTTACTGGTATAATGTACGAGTACTCGTAATCAGTCTTCTACAGCAAAAATAAGTAGCATTAACGATCTCCAAAACTATGCCAAACTTAACCCCCCAAAGGCTGTTTTTCCACCGGCCCTCCCTGGCCTTGCTGGACGAGTCCACCTCGTCGGTGTCTCCCGATGCGGAGTCCGCGCTGATGTCCCTGTGCGCGCGCCTGGGGATCACGCTGGTGTCGGCGGCCCACAGGGAATCCATGCTCAGGCACCACCACAGGACGCTCAGGCTCTCCGGGGAGGAGGAGGGCGGGTGGAGGCTGGAGGAGATTGTCCAGGGGAGGCCGGACCCACCCTAAAACTTAGTGATTAAAAATGTTCATGACTACGCCGAAATGCAAAATATATTGATTGTATGTAGCATGCATGTTAAAAACATCAATTTCCAAATTAATTCACGGTGTTGTGTGCAAAGATTGGTTTTTAGGAAAACTTGTGTAGAAATACCTAGTCCTCCACCTCTTGTGTTTGAAATTGAAGCTCCTCTGTCGTGAAAGGGATGCATATCAAACAACGTGCGTTACACCTCCCGCAATTTTATTCAAACAGCCCTAGCAGAGCAACTCAGAGTCTCCAAAAATCCAAGTCCATGAGATTTCATGCCTTACTCCAGCATCTTGTGCTCCTGCTGCCTGCGTTGCAGCCGCGGAAAATTGAGCAAAGGCTTGTGAGTTGTTAACGATGTCGTACACCTTATCTGTACAGGGTGGGACAATAAAAAAAATACAACCTATACTGGTTGGTTTGTTGTGTTTTGTCCTACTGGTACATAAATACGTAAACTACCACTACTAGTACTCTACATACTATTCCGTTGAAGCTGGACCAAAGGCCGCTGCTCTCCGCCGGTCAGTCCAGCGCCTCGCAATCGCATCACCAGAGCGAGAGCCAGGCGATCATCAGCGGGGGACTACAGCAATCCAAGCAGCAGCATTACCAACACCAAAGCAGTAGCAGTAGCGGCAGCAGCAGCAGCAGTAACGACAGCGGGTCCGGGGCGGAGAAGCAGAAGGAGGAGGAAGAGGAGAAGAAGAAGAAGGAGGAGGAAGAGAAGAAGAAGAAGGAGGAGGCGAAGAAGAAGGAGGAGGAGGAGGAGAAGAAGAAGAAGGAAGCGGAGGAGGAGAAAAAGAAGAAGGAAAAGGAGAAGAAGGATGATGAGGAGAAGAAAAAGAAGAAAGAAGAGAAGAAGAAAGAGAAGGCCAAGACGGAGAAGGAGAAGCAGAGCGGGTTCATCCGCCAGAAGTTGGTGATCATCCTGCTGGACGGCTTCCGGCACGACTACCACAAGCGCGGCGTCACCCCCACCCTGTCCAAGTTCATCTCCGAGGGAGTCTCGGCAAAGTACGTCCAGACCATCTTCCCCTCGGTCAGGTGAGAGCGAGGGTAAACAAAATTATTAGTCACTTCAACTAATACAGTATGTTGATATCGGGATATTTTAAATCCTGGATTCCTCCAGCTTTCCCTCTTGGACCACGATCGTCACGGGCCTTTACGCCGAGTCCCACGGCATCCTGAACAACTTCTTCTACGACGCTGAGCGCGACGTGGAGTTCGACGTGGGCAAGGTGGGCGTCAACTCTAGCGACCGCACCGGGGAGCCCGAGTGGTGGACGCAGCACGTCCCGGTCTGGACCAGGGCCACCGAGCAAGGGGTGCGGACGTCGCTGTACCAGTGGGGGCGGTGCGACGTCCCCTTCGGCGGGGCGAAGACCACCCCGGAGAAGTGCAAGATCCTCAACAACACGCAGAGCATGGAGAACCCCGAGTTCGAGAGCAACCTCTTCTCGGCGGTGAAGGACCTGGAGGAAGGGTTCGGGCTGTCCATGGTGTACCACGACAGCATCGACGCCAAGGGGCACAACAAGGGGCCGGACACGGATGAGGAACTTTGTTCTCCTGACATTTTCCAGGGACTGCAAGTTACTAATGGTGTTTACCACCACCACCCCCTCATACAGATGAACAAGGAGTTGTTCGCCGTTGACGAAATTCTCGGGAAGTTCTTCAAGGAGCTGACAGCCAAGGGGCTGAAAGACACGACCAACGTGGTCATTGTGAGCGATCACGGTGACAAGATCGTGACGTACTTATAATAGCAATACAGAATAACATTTAGTACTAGTACTTACGTAATTATGGGCATTTAAGCTTTGCCTATCTTGAAAAAACCTGTGAAATCTTCCATTCAAGTGGCCAACGGGTTGGCAACTTAAGGATTGGCCTGCTAGTCAGAAAATCTTGATGTGCAATCCGATTTTCGTAGGAATGACTTCTTACAAGGACAAGCACTTCGGCTTCATGAAGGACTACCTGAAGAAGGAGGACGTGGCCTTCGTCGGCGAGAGCGGCCCCTCCAACAACTTCAAGGTGGCCAGCAACAAGACGACGGTGGCCCAAGCCATGAAGAGCCTGGCTACCTGGAAGGGGATCAACGTCTACGCAAAGAAGGACATCCCGGAGCACATGCACTACAAGGAGAACAAGAAGGTCCTGGACATACTCCTCGTCTCAGCTGGGAAGGAGATTGTCATGCCCTTCATGGACGGTAAGAGGCAAAAAGATGTCTCAACCTGTACATATGTACCACACTAGGTATACTATTAATTTTAGACCCGAACTTCCTGGACAACATCGAAGACAGGCAGAGCAAGGGTCAGGCCAGCGGGGGCACCCACGGCTTCGACGACACCTCGCCCGACCCCAACGGGTACAAGGAGGGCCCCTTCCCGGACATGAGGACCGTCTTCTTCGGCAGGGGACCGGGCATCAAGGCCGGGCACCAGATCGACTGGATCAAGCTGGTGGACGAGTACCAGGCGTGGACAATGGATCTGGTGTACTAGTAAGAATTGTTGGTTGTTAATTCACGGATATTCTCGTTCCTACCAGGTGTTTTGCTACCTGCTGGTAATCAAGTGCGGAAGCGACCACAACGGGACCTGGTCCAGGGTCAAGGACATGTTCAAGGAGTCTGCGGGCAAGTTCAAGCCCGCAGCGGCGGGGGCAGGAGGAAACAGGAAGAGAGTGATGCTTCGAAAGGAGGGAGGAAGAGAGACGAGGAAGTATCCGAGGGGGACAAAGGTCCGGACGAAGAACATGATGATACAGGCGAAGCGGTTAGGAGGAAGCAATCGCGCTAGGGTTGCCAGACCAGTCGGCGTTTCCGGTCGGACAACTAGGAGGAGGACGAAGGACACGTGACGTTGAAATGGTGCAGATTGTTCATGTTTTGCACGTAGGATAGGGACACATGTACAGTGGTCTCCGCATAAATGAATGCCCATAGGAATCTTTGTCTTATAGTACACTGTAACGGGTGTCCCACTTAAATCTGTACACTTTGGAGATTGGCGCTGGCGCTTTTTTGGCACATTATTTTGGCACTTTTTCTAAATAAAAAATGTGGGCCAGAGTCTCTC
>JAAUYM010042218.1_pt1 | contig 12419 bp, 8 predicted proteins | sample 7278001 | NCBI WGS metagenome assembly JAAUYM01 (sample SAMN14350224, study PRJNA611818) | marine sediment metagenome | isolation source: surface marine sediment (1.8m) | place: French Polynesia: Moorea | collected 2018-08
ACACAAAAACAACCCCCGTTGGGGTTTACACTGGATTGGCCCCCCCCCCCCAAAGGCCAGTTTTCAAAATCAGCCAAACAGTAATTCAAACTGGTTCGTAAAAAAAATGCAACTAAGTTACTCATAAAATGGCTAGAATTGTTGAAATAGTTACAACAAAGCCGATATTTGTCACTAGTATGCTTTTATTGCCTGAAAATAGAGGTGGTGCGGTTCACGCCTCTCGCCTCTTTCTCTCATGATGAGATGAACAAAGTGGGCAGGCAATAATGCAATCAAGTCAGATGGAGGCAGACACACACACACAGAGAGAGAGAGATGGTAGTATGTAGTATGTCTCGTCGACCTCAATTTGGTACAACGCGATCGCTCCCGGTGAAAGAGAAAATCAAGAACACTTTGTTGGGTAAGCTGACTGCCCTGTCCAACTCCCTCGTTACAATATTACTCTACTATATGTATACAGTACATGCAATTCAACATGCCAAATCTCATAATAAATTATCTTCTTCCACCTCCTCCTTCACTTCGCCGCCGCGGTACTTGTCCTTCTCCTCCTGGTCCATCTCCGCCCACCTCCTGGACAACTCCCTGGCCTTCTTGGCCAGGCTCGGCCTCGGGGTGCCCGTGGCCGCGGCCTCGGCCTCCATGCGGCGGCCCTCCAGCACCGAGAAAGCCACGTAGGGCCTCTTGCACAAAGAGGAAGGAGGAGGAGGAGGATTCTTCATCCTCTTCTTCTTGGCCGTCTTGACGGCGCTCGTCTCATCCTCTTCCGCACGCCTCTTCTTCCCCCTCTTGGTGACCGTCGGCTCCGTCGACCTCCACCTGACCCTGGCCAGGAACCTGCCCCTGATGTCCTCCCTGAGGCTGCCCCACCTCTCCCTGGCCTCGTCCTCCGTGGCGGACGAGCCGGCCTCGCGCAGCTGGTCAAGGAAGTCCCGGAAGGCGAGGTCGTCCTCCTCCTCTTCGCCGTCGTCGTCGCGGGCTCCTCCCTTGCTGACGTCTTTGGCCTCCTCCTTCTCCATTTTTAATCGACGTCAGCTCTGCTAAAGGCCACATTCATGTTTCTCCCTATTTCGTCTATTACACACACACATACATGAATACACAATCCTATTCTTAGTAGGAAAGCAACGCCTACGCACCACAGTACATACGTACACAATATTTTCACCTCCCTGTCGTTATGATGGACTCTCTCCTCCCAGTGAGAGAGAAACCCCCTTTCGTGTTGTCTTTCCTCGAGATGGATATAAGATGCTTGAGTGTGTATGCAGTGGTGGGTCCACCCCCACCCCCACCCCACTGTACTGTAGGTACTGTTTTTGCTTTCTGTTGTTGTTGTTGTTGCTGCTGCGAACTTGTTTTGACTTTTCTTGTTTACAGTACTATGCGGCTTAAATACTCTTTTATATATAAAGACGTCATTTCAGCGTTGTGATCGCCCTACCTCCCAGGATCCGCTGCTCGTCACCCCCTCCTCCTCCTCCTCCTTTCCTGGTCTTGGTCCTCCCGGCCGCGTCCCTGGGGGTGAAGGAAGACGAAGACCGGATGACGAAGGACGCGTTCCTCAGCAGCCTGACCGCGGCCGCCGACGAGGAGGAGGACGACGAGGCGGCGGCGGCGGCGGCGGCGGCCGCGGCGGAGGCGGCGCCTCTCGACTCGTCTCGGTTGAGGCCCTTGAAGCTGACGTCCCGGAAGAGGCCGTTGGTGAAGCCGATGCTGGAGTCCTTCTTGTCCAGTGTCACCACGGACTGAGTTTTCGTTCGGGTTGACGCAACGAGGACGCATTTAAACGCGCACTACACATGCATGTCCTACCTACTGTATATCTTTGCTCATCTTTTGACAGCTTTCCAATTGTGCTGCAAGAGATTGCACCTGCCTCTGCTACCCATTACCTTACAATGCTTTTGGAACCTGTTGCAAAATTCATAACCTTTCGTGCATGGAAATTGCAAAGGCTCTCTCCTCCCATCCCTTTCTGAAGTCCTCCCCAATCTTACATCGCATTTAGGTAGTTTTCGTGGGAGTCTGACGGACGTGCCAATCTCCTGTCAAGCGGGGGGAAAGGGCGTTTTGAGTGGAAAAGGAGGGGAGAGAAGGTACACTACCGGTAGTATGGACCACTAGAGCTATTAAATCCTTATCTAACAAGGAAAAGCTGTTGTGAAGGCGCCTCTGCAGCTAAATGCGTCCTCGAGCAACGAATGGACAACGACCTCGAAGGTCTGCAGGGAATTCGAGGGAGGAAAGTCCAGGTTGAGCGGGGGAGGCGGCTGCGCCGAGGCCGTCTCCAGGACATCCCCGCTGGAGGAGTCGGCGGTGACCAGCAGCAGCGAGTGGCGGTCAGTGGGCACCTGCAGGGAAGAGCGCCGCGGCGGGGAAGAAGGAGGAGGCGGCGGCGCGAGGGGGGCAGCCGCCGGCGGCGGGGACGACCTCTGCACGGACACGGTGGGGCGGTTGGCGTTGGCCACCACCACGCAGGAGGAGGAGGCCGCGCTGCTCACCTCCGAAGTCTCGGAGGCGTTTCGCGTCCGCCGGCCGCGGCGGTGGCCGCCTCCGCCGCCGGCGGCGCGGCGGCTGCGGCGGAAGCTGCGGCGGATGAAGGAGGCGGAGTTGGAGAAGGAGAGGGTGGAGCTGGGGCTGCAGTTTCTCCTGAGCCGGTCGATGAGCTGCTGCTCCTGCTCCTGGGGCGAGGGGCCGCGGACGGACTTTGGAGGCGGCTTTGGCAGCGCGACCAAGGGAAACATGGCGATCCAAATTTCGATTCCTTCTCTTTCCCACAAATCTATAGACTTGGCGACTCCGCTGCTATATGCTGTGTGCACTGTGCACTGATTGAAAGGTTCGACAGCACTGACAGGATCAAAAAATAGTTTCCCACAGGTCCCTCCTCCTCCCCCCTTCCACTTCCCCCTCTCCTTCGGTTACAGGAACTTTTGTCCAACTTGTCCTCATGGCTCTTTTTTATGACTCCTGGTGGGCAGCAGCAGACAGAAAGAGAGGCCTAAATTTCTTTCCTTCCTGGTCACAAAGGAAGAAGGAGAGGGCCTTTTTTCCCTGCTTCCTCTAATCGGCACGCTATTCCGTCGTCCGTCACGGTTTCGTCTTCCAAGAGGAGGAGGAGGTGCCAGAGACAAGGCTGCAGGCCTGCCAAAGCACCCTTCTTAATTCCCCTCGATGTTGAAGAGATGATTCTCCCTCTGCCCTCCCATGAGATGCAATCTCAGCAGAGCGCTTTCTCCTTCTCTCTTTGCTGTTTTTCACGTTAGCACTTTGATCTTTCTTGGTCTCGGTGGAATAACCACTTTTGGGCACACACACACACACAACCCTTAATTCCCTCAAAGCTTTCAAGAGAGAGGGAGAGACTTCTGCTTTGAAGGCCACATCAGCATGCGGTGGTGCAAAAGAAGATTTTCAAAATTCTCTGAGGACCTTCAGGAAGGAGTGGGGAAAAAAGTTTCTTCTCCATTCTTCACCACCACCGCCACCACCGCCACCAACTTGCTCTTCTCTGATGGCAATGCAGTCCTTCTCTGACGAGAACGCAGCCCCACCCCCACCCCCAGTAATGACCTCCTCCTCAAACACATCCCACGCGCGCGGATCCCACAACCGCTGGGAAGAGGAAGGGAGGAATGGGAGAGGGAAACAGAGAGAAGGAAGGGGAGGGGGAGGGGAGCCTTTGTGTGTGCGTGTGTGCAAGCGTGGCTGTTGCACCTCTCCAAACACACCATGCTGTTTCGCTCGCAGCGGCGCCTCTCGAGACCACCATCGATTTCTCGCTCGATATGACGGCGCAAATGCCATCCATGCCGGACACAGCGACGGCGACGGCGACGGCGACGGCGATGGTGGCGACACTCGAGGGAAGATCGCCACCACTACACAGTAGTTCTTTCTCTTTAGCTGCAGTAAGTTACCGCGATTGTTTTTTTTTTCTTTCGAACTTCCTTTTCTCTCTTTTTGCCCCCTACCCCAAACAACACCTTTTTTCCCTCTCCTTTTCCCTTCTCCCTCCTATTCAGAAGACAACTGACTGTCTGACTGAGACTTGGACTGACAACAAGGGGAGGGAGTCAGGGAGGAAGGAAGAGAGGCCGGAAAGAAGCAGGGACAGAAAGTGGAGGTAATAAACTATTCAGGAAACCCGACTTCTTCTTACTCCTTCCCCTTCCCTCTAGGGCAAACCTTTCTTCCTCATGTCATCCCCCCGAGGGGGGGTAAGGGGAAGGTCTGAAGAAGGAGGAGAGATGTTGTAGCTGCTTCAATCGCTGTGGCCAACCACACACAACAAACTGTCTTCATGCATCACATTGTTGGAACTTGTGGAAGTGGGGGAGGAGGGAAGTTGTTGGCTAATAACGCCAACCAAAGTTTCTGATCGTCCATCCCTCCTCTTCTTTTCTTCTTTCCTTCCTTCTTGTACTGTACTACTAGTATTTACAGGTTCATGTCTGTCCTGAGAAGGCATCGACGGCCAGACGGCTATGCTGTTGGTTTGGAGCAACATCGATCTGCTGTCCATGAACTAGGTGGTAGATTTAGGTCGTCAGGAGCAGAGGACACAGAAAATCCTCCGTCATATTGCGTTTATTGTCTTCCTCACTTGAAGCAGTAGTAGACTTATCATGAACACAGCGAGATGGTTTGTATAATTTGTGTCGACGAGCTCGAAGAGAAGACACCCACTCTCTCCTCTCTTGGAACTATTACTGCCACTGGATGGAGAGGAGGGAGGATGTTGCCTCCACAAACCTCTCTTCTTCCTCTCTCACCTTTGGAACACCTGGCTGCTGCCATGAGAAAGAAAGAGAGAGAGAGAGAAGAGAGAGAAGGGGATGAGAGCCTTTTCCCGTGGAAGAGGCACCAAAAAATGGATGAGGATGAGGAAGAGAGGGAGGCTGCAGAGCGGGAAGGAAAAAAAAAGAAGAAAGAGCATAGACGAGACATGGTAGAGGAAGGATAAAGATGAGACCTCTCCGAAGCACAACATGTACTCCAGACACCGAGATAGATAGATAGAGAGATGGGAGGAGACAAGAAGGAGGGAAGTGGAAGAGGAGTCTCAGATGATGCTGAGTGTAGCAAATGTACTTTTGTTGTGCTGATGACAAGTGCCCTAACCTAATTACACCCCGGAGGACCAAAAGAATGGGGGAGTAGTGTGTGCGGTACATCGGAGTTTGGAGACAGAAAAAAGTCTCGCTGATCGAGAAAGTGCTCTTCATGTGGGCTCTCATGAGACTGCAAAAAGAAATTGAACTGGCACACGCAGTTCCGGTTGCAAATAGTTTTTTTTGTCTCTCTGTCTCTCTGTACGTGGCGCTTAAGAGGGAAAGAGAGAATGGAAAAACCACAAAAAGAGTCGTTTTTCATCTGGTAGAAATTTGAGCTGGGAAGGAATCTTCTTACTGCTCCGGCAGCGACGGTGTACAGTATACAGATTGTCCCAGAAAAAAATACTGATACTCTTTTTCTTCCATCGCTTCAATAAATTAGGAAGCTCATACTATATGGCAAATTCAAAAAGACTGCAAATAACGGCGTTGTTATTTTTGGAACACCCTGTAGGTACGTAGTACATACGGCACTGTACAACGTATAGGCATACAACAGGCATAAATTCTGAGAGGCCTTCTCCTTCTTTTTCTGTGCGGAAACCGGAGAAGACTCAACAGAGGTGCCTGCAAGTCTCAGAGAGAGAGGAAATACGGTATGAAGTTGAATTATTTATGATCCTCCCTCCCTAGTGGTCTATCATCGATCCTTACATAGTAGGGAAAGGAGGAGGCAAGGCTTTGCTGCGAATCCCCACTCATGGAACATGGAAGATGTTTCCGACTATGTACATATGTAGAAAAAAGAAACAAATCTTTTCTCAATGCCAAAAAATGTATGCTACTGTTGCTGCTGCAAGCATTTCGAGGAGCCCAGCTTTTGAACTTAAAAAAGAAGCTTTCTCTTAAAGTCAAAATTATTTTTTGACAACAGAACATTTTTTTTCATGCGGTCACGTGTTATTAACAGGCCCATGGCATACTGTATAAGTACGAGTTAAAAAAGCCCTTTGAGAGAGAAATAAGGATCTATTCCCGTTTGTGGCAGCTCGCGCCCTCTGGCGGAATTTCGAAGGAGGAACGGGAGAAGGAAGAAAGGAAGGCATCATTTTTTCTGGATCTTGGCTTTTATACTGCACTATAACCTCTTTTTCCTTATGGTGGGAGGTATGTATTTGCATTTGGTTTGTGTGGAGCCTATACCGTCCCATTCAAGCGCGAGATTCCCACATCTCCGATTCAAACCAGTATATTAATTAAACAATTTTTTTTCTGTACTACTATCTTACCGCTCAAGCCCTGAGGAGAGAGCTAGAAGGTCTAGGGGTAATTCCGTTGCTCGTCTGATTTTTGATGGCCAACTTGGAGAACCTCTCTCTTCTTGGAACCTCTTCTGCCAGCCGCTACTAATCTGAAGTGGCTCGAAGGCTGCATCTGAATGTTGCCACCTTGGATCATGTTTTCAAGAGAGGGAATCATCAAGGAGCTGACCCAACCGCGGTCAAAACATGCTACATGGAAATTTGTACTCCAAATTCCAGGAAATGCTACCAGGGAAGACATTCAAATACACCTTCCCAACCTTCAATTGTTGTGTGTGATCAAGCTTGGTTTAACGGACCAAGCTTCAACTTATTGTGTCTAATCAAAGTTGATTTGACGAATTAAGGTTCAAATTTTTGCGTATGAATGTCTTTCCGGCCAACACGTGTGGTCTTTTCTTTGTAGTACCTACGTATATGTCGGTACATCAATAAAACGCAGTGTTTTACCCACGTGCTTATAACATGTCACTCCAGTTACAGCATGCACACCAAGAGTACAGCGTAACTAACTTTAATTATAGTGATCATCATCCACCCTTCGAGTCCAACAAGTACAGTAGATAAAGCCTCTCTACGGAGACTTGAGAGAACCGATTTGCCTGAATTATTCACAGCTCATCTCCTCAGAGATGCGACGACGACGACAAAGGAAAGCCACCAGCTGTTTACATACAGTCGAGAGTAAAAAGAGAGAGAGGCAGACAGAAAAGGTGCTAATCATGTCTCCTATACCTACATGTACTACGTAGTCCCCCCCACCTTCAAGGAGGTGTGTGGCCTCCTCATCCCAAAATGGAAACAATAGAGGAGAATCGCCGACGTACTCCCAGTCTTTTGTTACCATAAAATGAGGCTCATCTGGAGCTTCCGGATCCTGTTGATAAGATGGATGTTAGGTGAGGCCAGCTCTCGTCAGTTGTAGTACGACTTTCTCCATGCCTTGGATTCGGGCCTGGTTCAAACTTCAAAATTGGCATGAATTTTAAAATGATGTCATTCTGGCTGGCCTGGATTCACTGTCCTCCTACGGACGTGTACAATAGGATACCCTCGACAAAAAAATCTGACATACTTCGGATTCTTGTTCTTTTATTGTGTGGATTATGCACTCTTCTGCGGTTAGGCATTCTTGAGAGCTTTGTAACCAACATCTTTTCCACGAATTGGTACACATTCACGTATCTGTACTATAATATGTAGTACACTTTTCCCTAGCCGCTTACGCTAATTTGGGAAACTTGCGGTGCAGACTCGATGAATATTTGACAGGTGCCACTCACCGTCGCCGCCACCTCCTCGTCCTCCGGCCGTCTCCGCCGAGAGAACGTCCCCGTTGGGCGTGGTCCCTCCCCTGTCCGCGTCCCTGCCGGCTCCGGGCACGGTCAGGTTCATCGAGTTGGTGAAGACGGAGGCGTTGTTGCTGCCCACGCGGCTCTTGCCCACGTCAAGGAGGATGTCCGGCGAGAGCACGCGGACCGTGCGGTGGTCTTGGTGGTGGTGCAGCTGCTGCTGCTGATGCAGCTGCTCCCGCCGCTGCGGGCTGTTGGACGACCCCCTCGGTCCGATGGGCGTGACAGGCCTGGGGGCCCCGGCGGTGGCGGCCGCGAACAGGTTGCGGACGTTGATCTTGGTCTCCTCGTTGTTGTTGTTGTTCAGGTGGCGGTTGTTGTTGTTGCTGCTCCTGCTTCTGCCGGTCACCGCCGCCGCCGCCGCCGTCGCCGCGGCCGCCGCCGCCCTCCTCGGCTGGTGTGGCAGCTGGGGTGAAGGTTCTCCTACCGTCATGCTGCTCAGCTCGATGGTGGTGGACATGGCACCAACGACGCGGAGGGGGGAGAGCGGAACCTCGCTGGGCGGAGGAATTCGGAGTCCAACCTTGGGGACTGGTGGGTTTCACTCATCTTTCAAGGCCATGAGGTCAAAAGAGAGAAGGAGGCAGGAAGAAGAATGTCTTAAAGAGTCTTTTTAGGCACCGTATACGTACGTAGGAGCAGGAATTTTTCTCAGTCTCTCACAAGGTTTCTGCACTCCACTTCATCATTCACTTCCCCCCACTGTTGAAACCTTGGCTTCTCTTTTGCCTTTCTCCTCTAGTATCGGTTGGAAATTAAGTGAAAGATGTAAATGGAGTCGAAGAGAGCCGTTTATTCCGTGAAGGAGAGGCCGCTCCGATTTACGGGTCCCTCGAGGACAATCGAACAAGTCGGAGTCTCGCCTCGCAACACGTGCCTGCCCGGATGATGATGATGATAAAAGCTTTGTTTCCAAATGCTACTTGACCGGGGTGATGCTGGATCCTTCCCGCGAAATGGCAGAGTAGGAGAGGAGGGAGGGGGACACTTGTTCGCAGTATATCTTCATTTCCCATAAGGAATGGCCACAATATTTTTCGCAGTGCCACCAGTAGGAGAGACAAAGAGAGGCGAGGAGAAATAGGAGGAGGAGACAGAAGGCGGAGGAAGAGAGGTCCACACACGCACGCAAAAGCCAAACAATGCGACTCTTTGGTGGTGGTGCTTGTGCGTGTGTGTGTGTGTGTGGAGAGGAAGAGGCCTTTTCAAGGGTGAAGGGCAAGGCCTCTGCAAAAAAAGAGGACCGCAACTGCAGAGGCACTGGCCAACAAAAGTTCTTCCAAAAAAACTTGCTCGAAGCAGCGCTTCCTCGGGTTAAGTCTTGGCAGTTCACAACACCCTTCCCCGATTTTTTGCACCGCACTTTGGGCTTCCTTTTCTTCTTCTTTTCTTCTATATCTCTGCGTTCAACTTTCTGCTAGATGACCCTGAATTGAGAGGCTCTCTTCTCCTCCTTCCCTCCGCTCACAGACTGGACTGCAGCGTCGGCGGCGCCTCTCAGACACTCTAGAGGCTCGAGGGAGGGGAGGGGGGGGGCGAGAGAAAAGAAAAAGGGGAAAGATAGATTGAGTTGGAGATGTGCGGGAGAGGCTAAAAATGGGAGAGAGGCAGGAATTCCTCCAAATATTTTCTTTTTTCCTTCTCCTCTCTCTCTCTCTGCTGCAAAGCTTTCTTCAAGCTTGAAGAAAAATTCCCTTGTCTTTTTTCAATGTCTTGTTCATAAGTGAACGCGCAGAAAGGACTGTACCAGCTACGATAGCTTTTCTTCTTTCTTCTCGACGTCCAAAAGAGGAAGAAGAGGAGGAGGATAAAAAAAAGCACGAAAGTCGACGTCCCTTCGCTCGCTACTGAGCCGCTCTCTCTTCTTCTTCCTCTTCCATCCTTTTTTTGCGCTTCTTACGCGGCCGCTGCCGCCGCCGTCGCAGCCGCCGCGGTCGCGGCCGCCGCCGCCGCCGCCACCGCTTCTTCCATCGCCACGACGACGAAGGCAAGCGCTGGGGGAGAGAGAGAGCCAGGAAAGAGAGAGGAGGAAGAAGAAGAGGAGTGCGTGTTACCATAGCGTCCTGGACCTCCGTTCTTTCTCTCTCCTTCAGCGAGAAGCATCCACAACGAAGAAAAAGACTAAAAATTCCCTTAAAAAAAGAGAGAGAGCAAAAAGAGCTTTGTACCTCTCCTCCTCCCTCTTCCCCCTCCCCCCTTCAGTATAATCGGTGCCATTTCCAGAGGGCCTTCTCCTTCTCCTTGTAGTTTTAAGCGACTTCTCTTCCTCCTCCTTTACTTCCTCCTCCTTTACGGTGTCCTCCTCCTCCTCCTTCTCGTTCTCTTCCTCCTCCCTCCTTCTCATCGCGTGTTTCCAGCGGGGGAGGTTCCTTCGCACCCTCCCTCCTTCGTCGCTAAGGAAGCAAGGCATGGCGGAGACTCTTAAGAGGAGATTCGGGAAGGAGGAGGAGGAGCCGCCTGATCGCTGTGTCGTGACTACGCTTCCTTTCCCTCCCTCCCTCCCTCCACCCCTGCTTTTATGAGACCCTTCCTCCACCTCCTTCTTCTTGCGCGATCCTTCTTGTGGTAGTGGGGCAAATTCGTCCGAATCCGGCCTCTCTCCCCTCCTCGCCGCCCCTGCCTTCTCCTTTTTGGTGGTGGAGGAGGAGAGAGAACAGCGTTGGTGGTACCGTATCTCACTCGTTTTATCCCGCTATCCCAGGAAGGTTCAATTATACTTAGGTGGCCAAAAAAAAGGACTTGTGCCCCACCTTGCAAAATTCTTGCAACAGTAGTTGGAGCACGTAACATAAGTGCGTATGTTTGGGTCTAGACGAGAGTTTACTTTGCCCATCCCAGGTCTTGTCTCCTAGGAGGGAGGGAGGGAGGGAGGGATCATCATAAGGATACAGCAAGGTCATGACCGGATGCTGTATGCCAAATATCTATCCTCTTTAGACTAGACTCCTTAAATCCGTACTACAAAACACTGTGTTCCAAGAACACAGCCGTGCAGAATTTGAAGCTTAGTAGAAAAGAAACGCAAAAGTGCTTTCCGGCAGAAGAAAGATGATATTTCAAAAGTGCTTTCCAGCGACCTTGATCCTGATCCCTCCTACTATATCCTATCCTTTCCCTCCATCCTCGATTAAGCAGAGAAAGCCGCGGTTTCACTCTGGAAGGAAGGAAGAAAGGTGGAAGGACACCCCTTATCTCTCTCTCTTCCACACACGCCGTGCAAATGTGGTTCTCTTTATCCTATATCTTAACTTTTCAGAGGTTGTTGTGCCGTCTAAGTAAGAAGGAGGGGGTTAATTAAGAGAGTGGGGTCCCGACGAAGCTTTTCGACTCCGAGTCGCATAGCGACGAGAGCACGAAGGGCGACTGGTGTAGAGGCCAAGCGTATTTGGCCCGATGCGCGTAGTTACTGGTACAAGTGTGGAAGCACTAATGCCACTTAAGACCCCTTCTTTTTCCTACCCTTTTGCCCGTGGAAGTACTTAGGAACGTGCCAGAAATAGACGGGTTTTTGCGTGACACTCCGCCAATTTTGGAACAGTTATTTTTCAACCGATTTAGGTGATCATACCTTCACTAAAATGAACGAACGTACCTTCGTGCGCCGCCTCCCTGGCTTGAAGAGGATCTCTCCCCCACTCATGCATGACAAGACAATGACGGGACATAAAGACTCCGTCAATCTGTATCGTCAGAGACGGATTAGAAAACAGGGGAATGGTGGGGGATCTCCCATCTTTAAAAAAAAACGGCACTTTGCGTGCAGCATCCGTGACTCAGAAGGTAAGGAGGCGAGGAACATCGATCTACGTAGTAGAACAAGTGGGGAACAGGACTAATTTCTCCCGAACTCGGGATCAGGGAAAAAAACGAGACAGAGCTGAGAAAGCAGAACTTTTTTCTTCTCTCTCTGTGTGTGTATGGGTGTGTGTGTGTGTTGTTACTGCTTTTGTCGCGTGTGTTGTGAAGAAAATGTCACAAGAAAAATGTTGGAAAATCCTCTTTCCTTGAGAGGAAGAGCGACTCCTCAATTAATGATGCATCATGGTATTACTACTTACTGTTTTGGCGAGAGCATCAGGATAGTTTTTCATAATGCCCTTGCGAGTTCTTGTTGTCGAGAAGCACGCAAGTCTTCAATAAAGGTCTGAGTCACATGGAAAAAGAACCTAGTCGCCCTAGTAGCTACTACCACTCTGCTTTTTGACTATAGTGGGCCTGTTGTACTAAGGCCTGACTTTTCTCCCCTACTTTTCTGCGTACTAGTTCTTTTTTTTGCTGGCAATGATAGATCGTTCCACCAATACGTACCTTTAAAGGATGTCTGCCTTCTGTGGGTGCTGATTCTACTGCTTACCAGCACCAAGTCCGTCGTCTCTGTATTTCTAGACACAAAGTCGAACGTGTTAAGAAAAGAAAACTTTTTCTCATGGATTGGGAGAGAAAGAACTGTCATCGTGTTGGTTTAAAATAGTTTTGTGGCATTTGTGTTTCCAAGATGTTAATTGCTAACTAAAACGGTCGAAAAGAACGGAGAAAAAACTGTGGGTTTTTTTTGGATAAATTCTCAATCTGAACTCACGTAATTGTGCCTAAGAAAAGGACGTCTACTAGTAGAAGAGTGAGTGGAGCATCGATAAGCGATAAATGGAGCCTTTCTGATAAGGAGAGATGTGAGCGGG
>JAAUYM010014272.1_pt1 | contig 12416 bp, 11 predicted proteins | sample 7278001 | NCBI WGS metagenome assembly JAAUYM01 (sample SAMN14350224, study PRJNA611818) | marine sediment metagenome | isolation source: surface marine sediment (1.8m) | place: French Polynesia: Moorea | collected 2018-08
AATTGGTTTCCAGCCAAAATGTCGAATTAGCGAGGGTTGTCGAGATATCGAGGGTCGAATTAGCGAGGGGATACTGTATTATCTTCCATAAAACAGTGCATTACAGCATTAACAAAGGGCGATCGTGGCTGAAAAAATGCATTGTCTCATGAAACATTCCCCTTCACAACCATTATTTTTGCCCCTGTTTAAAATCCGTGGCTGAAGAGTCTTACTTTTTTTATGAAAGAAATAATCTTGTCTCCATTAATAGTAATATAAATTACTATTAGTAATATAAAAAATAATGACATTTTTTCCTGTCTGGTGACATCTACTCGACGTTAATTCGTTTTTTAAGTAATTTTAAGTGATACTTATTGTTTAGGAAAACATAATACCAAAAGTGTGATAAACAAGAACAAAAAGAACTCAAAGATCTTTCCTAGGTAAAGATAACTGAGACGCCTGTCTTCTCTTTGCAATTTCAGGACAAAGTTTCTTGTTATGTTCTGAGCAGATCCGGCAAAGTGGATGATGAATTAAAGAAGCAGAATTCCTTTCTCTGAGTCAGAATCGGTCTTCACCCTTCCTTTCCTCTCCCCTCCCTCTCACTCCCATTAAAAAAAGGAGATGAGTTCTCGTGTTTCACGCAAAAAGCTGTTGCCAGCTTTTTTTTTGTCTCTGGGGCCAATAGTGGCCCCCTCCCTTTTGGTTGAACGACACTAGACATTCCACTAATTTAAACAGGATTTGCCACTTACCCGTCGTTTTCCCCACTTGAGCGGATTCAACTGCCCGCCCGACCAGACAGACTTACCCTTGCTCACGTCCCCAACCAACAACGTACAGTCGAAGCTGGATATAAGAACATCGTCCGTCAGCAGCTACCTCATTCTTATATCGAGTGTTATTCTTATATCGAGTGGCACCCTAAACTGAACTTTACAGCTTCTTCCACCCAGCCAGCCAGCCCTCAGAAACGTGAGGGTGGAGTTAATGCCCTTCTCCTTCACCATGCACTGTGCCTGTTTCCTCAAGAGTGGGTCATCAATGGGGACTGACTGTGCTCTCTTCTTGAGGAACCAGTCATAGAGCTCATGCTCCAGGACATACTCCCTGCCATGAGACTGGCACTTGGCTGTTGATGGACCTTGGCTGGCTGCAGCAAGAATGGCATCTTTGTTGTGAAGGATGTTGGCGAGGGTGCTGAGGAATTCCATGCACCTTGGCAGCATGGGAATGGCTGAATTCGGGCTTCTTAGATTCCTCAGTGAGCTTCATCTTTTCCTTAATGGAAATGACCTTCCTCTTCCTCGTCATCTTCTCCATCGCGGTGATTTTGCATAATCATGATTATACTTTTACATGAATGATGCAATAAACAAGAAGCAACCAAAGGTGGGAAAATTTAAATTTCAGCACTTATTTCTACTGTTTCTAACCGGCTCTGGGAGAGCTTTTTAGGGGTCAATTCTTGGAGAGGGGTATTCTTATATCAAGTGATGGGTTTCTGGCAATTATTTTTATAGAAAGATGTTTTACTACATAAAATTTCGGTCAGCAGCAAAAGTATTCTTATATCAAGAGTTATTCTTATAACAAGTGTTCTTATATCCAGCTTCGACTGTACTCTTAATAAACTCCCGACTGAGCTTTGATGCAGAAATTTTGTTAATAAGCACCGCCTGAGCAAACAAATCAGCACCAAACATCCAAAAAAACATGTACAGCAACGTATATACCAACTGAGCTTCCATTTTGCATGCCACCATTGGTGGTCGGGTCGGCTCATCTCAGACGTACGGCAGACTAGACGTTTGCTCCGCGCTGCATGCACTGTACACTATAAGCGTAATGCCATGTGGTGTAAAAAATGTCTGTGGTGAGTACCATTTTCCAGCCACTCATACCAGAAATGACTGTCTGGTCGGGAGTACCGACTGTACTTAGTACTGTAGTTCCTCTGTGGTGAAGATTAAATCGACTGTTGTTGTTGCACATGTCTTGGACAGCACAAGAGAAGCTGACTGAGATTTTTTTTTCTCCCCCACCCCCTTTCCTTCCTTCCTTTCTTGGAGGAAGGTTTTTCCCCCCCGCCAAGTATCGAATCTCAATCCCAAGAGTTAAGTTCTTCTCTCTCTGGAGTAAGACCGAATCAAAAAACGCGAAAAGAGAGAGAGCAAGCAAACTTGGAGGAGAATTTTTAATTTACAAAAAACTTCGTTTTCTTCTTCTTCTCAAAATTCAAACAACAAAGGGAAAAAAATCTTTATTTCTTCTTTTTCTTTTCCTCTTCTTGTTCTTGTTTTTTTTCGGCATCTTTTGTTGCAGTAGATTCTTCGTTGCGATAGAAGGAAGAGGAGGAGGAGGAGAAGGAGGAGGAGGTGGGAGTGGGAGAGAGAGAGGTTGGTTGGTTGGTTGGTTTTTCATTGGATTTTGTTTGCTTTTTGCTTGAAAATCCCTGAGATCCGTGCGTACAATATGGTACATCAGCATCATTCACATTCAGGAGAGAAAGAAAGGGAAGAAAGAATAATAAAAGTTCTGCTTGGAGGGGTGTGAGCTGCTAAAACGGGGAGAGGAGGGAACGAATGAGGGCGTCTTTTCCATCGTGGCCCTGGGCCGCATCAGGGGGCTGCGTCTGGGGCCACATACGGAGCCACATTGGGCCACGGCTTCTTTCTTTTTCTCGTCGTTTCTCTAGGTCTGTTCCATTTTAATTTGAACTCTTCTTGTAGTTAATTGAGAAAAAACAAAAAAATGCCCTATTAAATTACCTTTATTCTGCCAATATTCTTGACGGATTTTAGTTTTTTTAAGAGAAGAGGAGGACAAATGTGCAAAAAGACAGAAAGCTCTGGTTTTTTGGCTAAAGGGGGAGGGGTTCAAAAAGCGGGTTGAAAGTAAAGGAGAAAGGGGGAGGGGGATTAATAACAAGTTCGGGTGATTCAAGAAGCTTTGGGGAGGGGGAAAAGATGAGGCAAAAGTAAAAGATTCAAAATTCGAATTAAAAAATCGCTACAATCACATCAACATGCCAAAGAACTCAATAAAAAAAGCCTCCCCACCATCGCCCCGTTTGTCCGGCTCCCTTTGAGGTTGAGCGGACTCTAGAGCTGATGGGGGTGGAGGAGGGAGAGAGAGGGGGAAGAGGAACGATCAGTAATAGATTGATTGATTCTAACTTCAACTATGCTAAAAAATTGGGTTTCTTCTTTCAATTAATAATCAGTCTTGTGGTGAGCAATGTGCAGCTCTGGGGGAGGGGGGGGAAGGAGGAGGAGGAGGAGATGGAGGAGGAGGAGGAGAGTGTTTCTGTCCGTGCATCCATCAGGCGATTTCCCAAACATTTCTCCTCCCCCCCATCACTGTTAGACAGCGAATAGTTTTTCACACATCGAGAAAATTAAAAAACACAACTGGGAGAAGATTTTCCAATCAATCCTTCCACGTTTAATTAGAGGAGGAGGAGAAATTTTTTTTCTTGACTGTGGCTTTTGATATGAATCCATCCATCATCGTCCGCATTTGTTTGCAAGTTGTTTGCATCTTTCTAACAAAAAAGGGGAGAGGGAAAAACAGGACCAAGAATTGTGAGACAAAAAGAGAGGGAGAGGGAAAAATCACACAACCGAAATTGAGTTGATTGCACTGTCTCGACAACAGAGAGAGAATGGGGGGTGGGGGTGCAGAGGAAGGGGGCAGAAGAACTGAGTGGGAGGTCAGTGGGAGGAAGGAGGAAAGAGTTTCGTGGGATATTCTTCCCTTCTTCTTTTCTTGTCCTGCTTTCCCAAATATACTCTTTAAAAAAAACCAGCTTTTCTTCCTTTCTTTTGACCAGCATCAATCCATCCAATCTTTCTTCTTTCCGGTGGGGAAGCAGTTTTTTTCTTGAGTCCTCCCCTCTCCTCCTTTCCCCCTCCTTGAGAAAAGTCACACAGAGTTTGTCATTGAGCCACCACACCAGGATGTCGTCACCTGCGCCGCCGCCGCCACCTGAGTCCTCTTCTTTCTCTCACTACTTGTGATTAATGACGTGATGGTGGTGGTGGTGGTTCTGGTGCGGGTGGTGGTGCCCGTGGTGTCCTCCTCCTCCTCCACCGTGGTGACCGCCGTGGCCCCCTCCTCCTCCTCCTCCCTGCTGTTGTTGCTGTTGCTGCTGCTGCTGTCTTTGGTTGTTCTTTTTGCTCTTCATGCGGCGATTCTGGAACCTGGGGGGAGGAAGCCAGAAGTTATCCAACCTTTTGTCACCCAATTCCAACAAATCTGTAAGCTCACCATATCTTTATTTGCCGCTCGGTGAGGTTGAGGTTCCTCGCCAGCTCCCACCTCTTCTGCTTAGAGACGTAGGCGTTGAACAGGAACTCCTTCTCCAGCTCCAGGGTCTGGAACTTTGAGTAGGGCTTCCGCTTCTTCCTGACGCTGACGTGGCCCGTCCAGTGGTCCAGTGGGTTACCCAGGCCGGCGGGGGGAAAGAAGAAGCCTGGACAAACAAGCAAAAAAAAAACACCATTATCAAACATGGCAGTTAGTCACTTTGAGCCAGTGTCAAGTTCGCCCCAAAAAACATTTGGGCAATGTGGGGGTGGAAAGGGTGATGGGCTTAGGAGCAGAAAAGTGGGTCCATCAGGCGATTTTCCCAACATATTTTCCCTCAATCACTGTTAGACCGGAGAGAGGGGTAGGGGGAAAAAAGCTTATCAAAAGTGATCTGCTGTAGGTATGCACGTAGGTAAGTCAAATAGAATGAAGTTGACTTAATTGAGTCAATTGAGAGTCCAGACGCGTCGCCAATTTTGCGTTTTTTTTCACCCTCCTCTCGTGCAATCACGTCGTCAATTTCGCCAATTTCGCTGCCAATTATGTCAATGAGATAATGCTGTCATTTACATATCTCTCAGTTCCCATCTTCTTCCAGTGTGTCAGGTGTCTAAGCTCCGTCATTTATAAGTGAGTGAGTGTGTGTACAAGCATCTGTTATAAGCAATTACATAGCAGTCCATGGTACTCAAGAAGAAAAGCTGATGTATGTACCTACTAATAGCAAACTTCAATATAGCCAAGTTCCTCTGAATTAACATCAATGGTGCACTCTGATCAGTTCGCAATACCACATCGATGTTCCACTGTGTAGGTAGTATGCAAATTATCAGTACAGTACAACAGACAACTGATAATTTTTTTCCGTGCCAGTTTAACAGCTGTTTCCTTCCCCCCGTCAACATAGAGCAGAGGAAGAAGGAGGAGAAAAATTTCTGCCATTAAAAAAATGGATCAGATAAAGGTTTCAATCTGTTTTATGTTTCCTCTTCCTCCTCCTGCTGCTCCTCCTCCTCCGCTACTTGTACCGATAGGAGGTGGGTGGGTTAGTGACAGTTTTATCCTCGAATTCAAAAGATATTAAAGCGACGGCTGTGCAGGTTTTAGCCGGGGATTTGCCAAAATGAAAAAAATTGAGTTAATTTGTCACCTTTTTCAGAGAGAAAAAGTGCCAAAAATTGTGCCCAAATTGCGCTCGCACACAGGTGAAATTTTGATTGTCCAACCGCTTATTTTTTTTTTCTTTCAGCTCTCCGCTCTCCGCCCTCCGCCCCCCCCCCGGCCGCACCGTCATGAGTCCACCAAGCGTTTAAGTTTCCATGTGTTGTAAAGCAAAGTTCCTAAAACTCCCACTTTCCCCCCGGTGTTTCAAGTCGCAAAAGTCTCTTTCCTCTCTCTCTCTCTCTCTCTCTCTCTCTCTCTTCCTCTTGCTGCTCTCATTAGGGAAGAAGACATTTTGGGTGAATCGCAGCCAGGGGAGCCCTCAAATTTACATAACTCCTCCACTCATTCTGACTGGAGCGACTTTGCTTGGTGGAACAAGGGCAAGAGAGAAATGGAACTCCTTTTGAGTACTTCTTCCTCCTACTTCATACTACTACGTCACGCAAAGTTATGCAACAATCACTATTAAACATTGTTATAGACAAAAGAAAAATCAAAAAACCAACAGTACGAGTTGTCTGGTGGCGAGGGATTAAGGGCATATTTGCAATTTGTTCCTTCCTTTTCTCCTGTTGAGGAGAAGAAACCATTTCTTTACGTTGAACGACTCTCCCTTCCTTCACAAGAGTCAGAAGTTGTGAGAGCGATTTTTTTCCCCTTCTGTATTTGTGTACACTACAGCAGCAGCAGCAGCAGCACCAACAGCAGCAGAAAGAGTGTGGTGAGTGTCGTTGCGTTGACGTTGTTCGTTCGTTGGTCTGTTGCTGCCATCATCTCTCTCTCTCACACACACAGACACAGTCGCTTTACGCTCGGCCAATGGAGGAGGAAAGAGGAGGAGGAGGAAGGCAGGATACACAATTTACTGCAGCGACAGGAGAAAAACCCTTCTCCTCTTCCTCCTCCTCCTCCCTCCACTGACAGCAAAAAAAACTCCTCGCCGTTGGTGTGAGAGTTACGTATCCACGACGACGACAGCGAAGGCAAAGGGGGCGGCGGCGGCAGCAGACAGGGCTGCCAGATGGCTACAAACAGGAGGGAGGGACCAAATTGGCTCCTCTTCAGTCTTTAGGCCAGAGAAAGGGCATTAATAAAACGTGATCTGGTTCCTTCTGGTGCCAAGACTTGTTGGTTTCTGTTTTCTAAGAGGGATCTTGTTGACTCCTTTTTCATCCATCCAACAATCGCCTCCGGCTCCGGCTCCGGCTCCGGCTCCGGCTCCGACTCCGGCTCCGGCTCCCGCTTGACTTGGGCTCCGATCTGCTCCATTCACTCACCCTCCCTCCCTCCCTCCCTCCCTCCCCTTCCTTTCACGATCCTCCTAAGAGACCACCCCTTGCTCTGCCTCTCCTGCTGCATATGGGGAAGGATTTCCATGTTCGCTGCTGCTGCTGCTGCTGCTCGATGAAGGGAGGGGACGGGAGTCAGGAGTCGGGAGGGGGTTGAACTTGAAGGGGGGAGGGAGGGAGAAAAAGTCTGTTTCTCCTTCCTTCCTCTCTTCCTTCCCCTTGCTCAATTTGGCAGCAACCCCCTTCCTTCCTTCCTCCCTCCCCCTGTCAGTTGGGTCTATTGGGCCACTTTTTGTGCCAGAGACCCATGCCAGGGGGAGAGAGGGGTGGGTGGGTTGTGTGAAGCGTCTTTGCCAGACAGATTCGAACGAACGGACCCACCAAAGTGAAAGGGAGGAAGGTGGTTGTGACTTGTGCTGCCTGTGCTGAGCCAGCCAGTCTGCATGAGCAAAGCAAAGGGGTGGCTCGCTTGGCCAAGGGGACCGAGAGAGGGAGAAGGAGAGGAAGAGGAGGATTCAGGCAGAACAACTATTTAGAACTCTTTTTTTCCCTTCTTCTTTTTCCCTCCTCGCACTCTTACTAAAAGCCTCTGCTGCTGTTGCTGCTACTGTCGACTTGTGTGTGTATGGGTGTGTGTACGTGTAATGCTGTGCTGTAGTTGTACATAGATGGGACTGAAGGGGGAGAGGGTGAGGGAAGGGGACAATAATCAAAGGGGGAGAGAGAGAAAGAGGGATCGATAAACGACTAACGAACAGTGGGTGGAAGAGCCGAGGGAGAGAGAATTCAAGGGAAACTATCCAGCATGCTTTTTCACACATAGTCAAATGCTGCCGGTCAGCGTCAGCAATGTTTAAGGAGAAATGTTATGATGTTTGTCAGAGAAAATGTTGCAATGTTTGTCAGAGAAAATGTTGGGATGTTTGACTGCCGAGATGCAGCAGCAGCAGCAGCAAAAATAAAAAAGTCGCTATGAAAGTCGCTGCACATCAAGGATTGATTGATCGCCGTTGTCTCGAGGAGGAAGGGGACAAGAGAGAGAGGGAAAAGAAGTAGTACTAGGGTACTGCACACTCTTTCCCACATACTGTATACTACAAGTGTTTTACTCGCCATGACAGCTTGGAGAAGGGGGGCAAGAAATGATGCCCCTCCTCAGGGCCTCTTTCCTACATGAAAATACGCACAGAAGGGGTGGGCAACTACTGTCTTAAAAATGCTTGATTACAATGCCAAGAAATGTGCCCTTTTCATAAAGGTCTAAAAGATTCTAGGGATTCGGTAAAGAAACATCAGTGACAGGTCTTGTTTTAGTGCGGTGAAATTCTAGAGCGGGAAAACAGTGTGTGTGTCTTGCGGGAGTCTTGATTGCCCGCTGATATGATCTTAGTCCTAAAAGTGAGTCTTATATCATCGTAAACGAGCCATTAAAGAATCTCTCCCTCGCCTCTTTTTTTTCTCGCGGGCCTCCAAAGCGTGGAAGTACGTAGTATAGCAGCAAATAATTGATTGTCTTTATGGGACAGAGTTTAGTACAGTAGTTGCGTAATTGCGACAACATCATTCCGACACCCTGTATGTCCATACAAAAAAAAACCCTGCGACGACTTGATATTTTCTGAGACATCTTGTAAAAATGCTTTCCTCTCTGCTGATAAATACCACTACAAGTGAAGAAGGAAAGAGGGAGGAAAAATATCACATTGCCATTCTCTTCCTCTTCCTCCTCCTCCCACTTCTTGCAGACATTCAACCACGCATGTAAGGAGAAGGAGGAAAAGAGTGTAAGAGTGGATCTGCCAAAGAGGAGGGGGATCCAACAGCACACACACAACCCCCCAAAGAAGGAAAGGAGCATGAGTCAACCAGAGCCCCAGGAAAAAAAGGAGAGGGAACGAACGAACGGATAAAGAGGAAGAAGGAGATATGGACGTGAGAAGGAGGAGAGGGAACAGAAAGAGAAGGGAGGAGAGAGAACTCATATTTCTTCCTTCCTTCCTCTTTCCCTCCCAATCTGCCCAGACACATCTTCTTTCCCTCTCTCTCTTACCCGGTGGATGCGTGTAGATCCCTTCGTGTGGGTACTGCAGCCTGTAGTCTGCGTGGAAGGACGCGGCGGCGGTGGCGTCGGTCATGTGCCTGGCCGCCCTGGCCTGCTCCATCTCGGTGGTGGTCAGCGCGTACTGGCCGGGGTGCGGGTAGTTCCAGCCGCCGGCCGCAGCCTGGGGCGGGCCGGGGAACCCAGCGGCGGCGGCTGCCGCCGCGGCCTGGCAGTCCGCGGCCGCCGCCGTCGCCGCCGTCGCCGCCGCCGGGGAGTACTTGGAGTAGTCGTTGCCCCAGAAGGACAGTCCCGCCGCCGCCGCCGCAGCGGACGCCGCCGTCACCGGCGGCGCCGCCGCCGTGGAAGACGGCGCCACCGCGGAAGCCGCCACGATGGCAGGCTTGGTGTCCGAAGGGGTGCTGACGCTGGGACGAGAGTTGTTGTTGCTGCTGCTGCGCTGCTGGTTGTTGGACGAGGACGCTTCCGTCGCCGCCGTCAAACTTGGGTAATGACTAGCTGGGTAAGCGGACGAGGATGCCATGCTGGAGGCTGAGGAGGTCGGCGGGGGTGGGGGAGGCGGCGGCGGAGTCGTCGAGGCGTTGGCCGCGTCCCTGGCCCCGACGCTGTAGTTGTTGTTGATGATTGCGGCGTCCGTTGTGACGGCGCCGCCCCCGCCGGCACCTCCCGCCGCAGCCGTCAGGGAGTGCGAGAAAAGTGAAGTCGCACTGGCCGCCGGGTCGATGAGAGCGCCGTTATTGTACCCTGCAGCCGCCGGCGCCCAGACCGATGCGGCGGCCGCCGTGGCCGCCGTGGCCGCGGCCGCCGCCGACGCCGCCGACGCCGTCACCGGCCTCTTTGCCGGGATGTGTAGCGGCTGCTGCGGTGGGCTGTGGTGGTGGTGGTGCGTGGTGGTGTGGTGCATGTGGTGAGGGGGGTCAGACACCACCTCCAGGGTGACTGACGGCTTGGTCGGACTTGCACCGCCGCCGCCACCGCCGCCAACGTGTGGATGGTGCACAGTCACGTTTGCTTCGTAAACGCCGTTCATGTTTGCCGCTTTGATGTCGCACTCCTTCAGTCCGCTCTTGAAAGACGTCCACAGAGGGGGAAACAGAGAGGGTGAGGGAGGGACTCACATGGCCCTCAAGTCAGAGTCGCTTCCCCCTCCTCTCCTCCTACACAGAACACCAAGGAAGGAAGAAGTAAGTTAGTGCTATCCGGCACAGTAGTGCGAGGTTAGCAAAGTGTATCTGTTGCTTCCTTTTGCTTCCTGTCACTTTGGAGGACTGTCTTCTTCTTCCCATGCCTCCTTACAACTGTGAAATCGTGCAACAACACCCAACTCCAGGAGGGGGGAGGGGGAGGAGGAGGAGGAGGAGGAGGAGGAAAGGAAGAGAGAGAGAGCACAGAGGAGAAAGAACCCTGGCGGCGTTTGAGCGAAGCGCGCGCCGTTCAGAGCTCTCTCTCTCTCCTTCTCATCATCCTCTTCTCGCCGTCGCCAGTGGCCGCGCTTCGCCCCTTGGCGACCACGGCGGCCGCGGCGTGCCGCGCCGACCAGCCGCGCAGACCGGCCGCGCCAACAGGACGGACGGACGGACGGACAGACGGACGGGCGGAGGGAGGGAAGGAGGAAGCGGTTGACGCCGACGCCGACGCCGACGCCGACGCCGACGCCGACGCCGACGCCGACGCCGGAACAGATGGATGCAACTCATGTACATGCATGTCTAGACGCTGTAGTAGAGGAGCTTGAATCGCCGCCGCCGCCGCCGCTGCCGCCGCGGTAGCCGCAGCCGATCTGGGTCTGTCTCTCCTGAGGACCCCCGGGGAGTCTGTTGGGGAAAAAAATAGGGTGAGGTAGGACAGCCAGCCAACAAAAGGAGCGAGTGGTGAGTGCAGGACAACCCTGTCCCACTAAAGGAACTTCATTATGCTAGGCAAAGAAGAGGTGTTGTTTCTACTCCTTCTACGTTGACTATCCGTGGCCTCTGCAACAATTATTGTTTCTGTACATACAACACTAGGAATACTTTTTGGAATCTCTACTACTTATACCTATACTTAAATATACTTATACGTATATATATTTTTGCTTAAAAATTTACATACGCTGTTCGCGGGCTATGTTTACCCCCCTTTTTCTTTACAGGCAGAGGACAATACAGAAAAGGCAGCCAGAGTTACCATATAACACGTACTGTGCTAGGTACATTCATCCATAAAAACCTGTCTTACTATAAATCCATTTCAAGTACTTTTTAAACGCCCATTTGAAACAATTGTTTTATCCCTTATGTTGTTCTCTTGTGTGTAAACAACTAAAACAAATTTATTCCTGAATCTACATTATAGACTATGCTACATTAATTTTCTGTACTATCTACATTTAGTATTATCTACCTTTAGTGGTATCTGTATTTAGTAAGTACCTCATTCATGTTTATTACGTAATGGCAGCAGCTACCAGATTCATGTGCCGAAATAAGATAAATTTCATCAAGAGAAAGCAAACAATTTTGTGCAGATTAACAGTGCTTTAAACTTAAATAATGTACGGTAGTAGATTTCAATGTTGTCTCACTCTCTACCTACGGTACGTGTAGTTGTCATCTGCCCATTCTGAAAAGGGGGTCCTGGCTCTTAGGGTTAAGTAGAGAAGAGGAGGAGGAGGAATTAGGGATTTTTCTCGTCTATGAAGCTGGACGTGCGACTGGGGCTGGGGAGGGAGAGAGAGACTGGGGAAGGAAGGAAGAAAGGAAGGAAGAGTAAAAAGGGAGCCGCAGCCGCAGCCGCAGCCGCAGCCGCAGCCGCAGGCGCGACAGGCGCGACGACGGCGGCGGCGGCGGCGGCGGCGGCGGCGGTGACGGCGATTTCGAGAGCAAGAGAGAGAAAAAGAGCCATCTGACGACCAAGAAGCAAACCAGGCTGCAAAGCACCGGAAGGTTCGTGTGAAAAAAAAGAGAGAGGCGAAACTTGGTCGGTATTCGGACAGTTTCCTTCCCCATAACTTTAAGTCAGTGTGGAGGCTATCTTACTGTAATTTGAGAAAATGAATTGGAACAGTTGTTGCGTTTTGCATCACCTTGTAAAGCTAAGTGGAACCCAAGTCTATTTTGTGTCAACTTTAATTTTTTTCCTCATACGTGTGAGAGAAAAAAAGTAAAGTATTAAACAAGTTACTGTTTAAAAATATGTCCCAAGGAGACAAGGTGTACAGTATGCTTGATCGGTATGTGCAGTCTAAGTAAATCTTTAATGCCATACAGTGAATGTCATGATTTTTTCACAGTACATAAAGCGAGTTAAAACATTTACTACAGTGTTGGTAGTTCTCGCATAGCAGAATGACTCTCATTATGTTGCACAAGATTTACAATTTTCACCACCACATCAAAATTTGACGTTATATTGCGCCGGTTATAACCGTTTAGACATTGTTCTTAGTTAATATGTTACATGCAGAAATTTTCTTATTTCACAGGGCGGCGCTGCTTGTTGGCGAGGATGAAGCACCCTGATTTTTGGCGAGGATTGAGCACCCTCCTTTTTGGCGAGGATCAAGCACCCTCCTTTTTGGCGAGGATCGAGACAGAGAGAGAGAGAGAGAGAGATTGAGAGAG
>JAAUYM010011980.1_pt1 | contig 12414 bp, 14 predicted proteins | sample 7278001 | NCBI WGS metagenome assembly JAAUYM01 (sample SAMN14350224, study PRJNA611818) | marine sediment metagenome | isolation source: surface marine sediment (1.8m) | place: French Polynesia: Moorea | collected 2018-08
AAAATATCTTTATCAAATGTTTTTTAACTTCAACACGCCCAAAAACCTAAGAACATATTCCCTTGCAGCAACCGCGGTCCCGCCCCCCCCCGGCCCCAGATCCTCTTGGGAAATCAAGGTCAATTTTCTCGCATGAAATTGATTAAAGCAGAGTTCGCTCTTTGCAAGTCCTGAATGATATTGATAAGTAATTAACAAAAATATTTGACGACTAAATTTGCGCCAGTACCAGTAGACAAGTTAGGTCGAAGAAAAAAACAAAAAAAGGTTTGTTTCTGTCATCCCACCAGATCGATGTTCGATAAAACAAGTAAAGGAAAACTTTAATTAAGAAAAAAAATCTTATCACAAGATTGAAAAAAAAAAACAAGTTAGGAAGAAGGTTTAAGAAAGTTGTTTTGGATTTTTTAGGTAGCCTCATACTAGCAGACAGAAAGCAATACTAGTACTAATTGTAGGAAACTCTTATACATTTTCGTAACTACTCTTCAAGGTCTCAAGGTTTCTCCACTTGCTAGATTGTTTAACGTGGCAACAAGTGGCCGTTCAGATCAGGTTGGCATTGAATTTGAGAGAGTTCCACCACCAGTACCACCAGACACATGAGCTTGCTGTGTCCTTCAACGGCCTGCCTTCTCTGTACACAGCAAAGCAAGCGAGGCATGCCACAAATGTTGACTCGCGATGGGACAGAGAGAAAGCTTTGCTGACACGTCAGTAGTACCTAGTAGTGTAGTATGAAGCAGTAGAGGGGGGACAGAGAAAGGCATTTGACAGAGCGGTACCACGTCAACTGCTCTTGGCGCAAGGACTGTCTCTCTACCTAGTCTCTCTACCTAGTGTTTAACCATGGGAACCAAAAGTGATGTGGACCAAAGAACTGCAACACACCTTTTAAAAAAAAAGTATGTAAACACCATCGGTGCAGCAGGAAAGGGAGAGGTGTGAAGGCACCTTCTCAGGTGCCATGCCCCCCCCCCACTCCCTTTCCCTTTTCCCTTTGCAATTAAGGGAAAGGTGAGGGTGGGAAGCAGAGAAAAGCCTGCTTTGCTGGCGTGTGTTTTGTTTGTGGAGGGCAGAGAGGGGGGGGGCGGGGCGGACAGGAAGTATCGAACTTTCTTCCATAACGACGACGAGTAGGGGGGAGGGGGAGGAGGAAGAGGGACCTTCAAGGCCGATTTGTTCGTTGGTCCATTCGAGAGAGAAAGAGAAAGAGAGAGAGAGAAGGGAGAGCTGCTGGTGGCAAGTTCATTGTCACGGACGCGCAAACGAGAAGAGAGGAGGAGAAATGAGAGGAAATTGGAGATGGGTCGAATCCTCGTATGCCAGAAAAGAAAAAAAGAACGTTAGATCTTTCTGCTTCTGGATTTATGATGATCACATGTGCACGTAAAAAAGAGAGACAAGTTTGGTTACTATACTTGTACAATCGATGGTACCTTGAGTTTGGTTTGGTCCTTCCCTCCCCTCTTCTCTCTTTTTTCTGCGTGGCCGCTGCTGCTCAAAATCGACTTCAGTGCCACATTCACTTCCAGACGGGCAAAAAAAAAAAGGTGCCAAAAGAGGATTTGAAAAGGACGGAGGACATAGAGGTCCTCTTCTCTGCTAATTAGTACTTTGCCACACAAGGAAACAGCAAGAAGTTGATCTCGATAATGGGCGGCAACTTCAGCGAGCCACTTCCGGACCTGCTGAGCGCGGCCGGCAGCGACTTCTCCTCCCCCGCCGAGAGTGGCCGCGGCGAGAGTGGCGGCGGCAAGTCCAACTTCGGCTTCGTCTGCATGGTGCTCCGGAGCTACGACAAGCTGCGTGTCCTCCACGCGCCCAGGGACGTGCTGGAGGCCGTCGACAGGATCGTCCGCGACCTCTCCCACGGCGAGACGGCCGCCAGCGAGGACCGCTACGGCTGCGCCCAGTTTCGACTGCCCGGGTCCCCGTTCGTGCTGAGCGCCGGCCGCGAGTCGGCCACCGTCGGGAAGCTGGCAGCCATCAGGGTCTTTGAGGAGATGAACGCCCTCGGATACGACCTCGTCACGTCCTCCGACCTCTATAGGGCATACGACCAGAGCTCGTGGTTCTTTAGGTAAACAATTTTTAAAAAACCAGGTCATATACCGCCCTCAGGTTTATTTAAGCAAGCAATTTTCCATTTTCATCTCCCCATCAGGAAAGCCGCCTCCGGCCGCCCTCGCCAGCCAGTGATGTGTGTCTCTCCCGGAGGCACCGACAAGTTGGTCCTACTCCGCACCTGCGACTACGTGACCTCGGCCATCAGGGACGTTCTCAGTGAGGTCTGGACGCTGGGTATCCAGGCAGAGAGGGAGGAGGAGGTGCTGGGAGGGGCAGAGACGCTCAGGGAGTTCAAGCTGAGGGGACACCCGTGGTACGGCGAGGGAGAGGAGTCCACGCTATGCCGGAAGCTACTCCTGGAGCTGGTGGGCAAGCTAGGCACACTCAAGTGGAGGCTGGTGGCGGCCACCAACCTGAAGGGCGGAACGGACTCGCTCTTCTTCATCTACGACGCCGACCACCATCTGGAAGGGTCCCGGGACCTGGCCATGCTCAGCCTGAGCCGGCATGACCGCATCCGCCTGCTCAACTTCGGCTCCGAGTCGCTCGCCGCCGTTCGCCTCGCCATCCTCAACTTCTACCAGACCAAGGAGCCCGAGGAGCGGAACTACTACGGGTCCTTCGAGTTCAAGGTGCGCGGCTACCCGTTTGCCTCGAGCGGGTCCGAGTCGGTCTCCGCCCGCCAGCTGGTCTGCCGCCTGTTGGAGTGCCTCCGCGAGGTCGGGTGGGAGGCGGCGGCCGCCATCGACCTCTCCCGCAAGACGACGGACAAGAGCGCACTCCTCTTCCGCCGCTGCGAGTCCGCCAACCTGTCCTTTGCCTGCCTGGCTATGAGCGATGTCGACCGGATCAGGATGCTCAACTTCCCGGTAGACATGGCCAAGCACATCAGGGCCTTTATTGAAAAGGCCTACATGCCGGGAATAGCAGAGGTAAGGATACTGGTAGGACATAAAAAACTCTGATGCAGCATACAGTGATCTGCAACTAAAAGTGCTCTACTAGTATAACGGAGGAAATTTTTTTTTTAATGCTGTCATGCCAAACTTCGCTATAGTGGAGCTTATTTAGCGGAGATCTACAGTGGTTAAAAATTACAGTGTTCCCAGTTAGTAAATAAGCTAAAGTCAAATTCGACCAGACAAAGGTCTGAATGTTTTTTTTGTTAACTTACTTTTTTTAATCCGGCCAAATTATAATTTTACTGAAAAACGTTAAATCGCTAAGAAAACTACCTTTAAAAATCTGGCTTCACGCTTGTTCAAACTGGCAAACTGGGTGTGTTGCGCGCCGCACTCGTCTTGTCTCCTCCTCTCCAGGAGTATGCCCGCGACGCCTCCTGCCACGAGCTGGACCTGGCCGGGCTGCCCTGGACGCAGAACTCGTCCTACTCCCTCCACGCACGCTCCATGCTCCTCCGCCTGCTGAGGGAGGCGCACGCCCACGGGTGGAGGCTGGCGGTGTCGGCGGACGTGTCTGCCAAGTACGTCCACCAGGAGAACGGACCGGACTACCCCGTGGACGTGCACTCCTGGTTCTTCAGCTACCAGGTGCGGTGTGATCAAAAGTTATGGAGAAATGTCGCAAAATTTGGTTGCAACGGGACTCAAAAGTCCTGACTCAGGTGTCTTTGAAAGCATTAATAAATTAAGTGTAGCCCAAGCCAGGCCCAACAGCAAATAAGCCCTGGGCTTGGAATTTAGCCACAACAAACCTAATAACATTAAAACAGTGAGCTACTATTGAAAAAAAAAAAGATTTAAGCATAGCTGTGTTGCAATATAAACAAAATGGGCCACCTGGCAAACTTGTCTATAGATCCTACGGTCATACCTACGTAGAATGCTGTGACTAGTTGTACATCCATTTTTATCATCGCCAGGGTTTGAAGCGCGGCGTGAGCCCGATCCCTCCCTCCCTCTCGTCCCGCTCCTCCAGTGCCACCTCCACCACCAGGCAGAACAACAGGAAGAAGAAGAAGAAGTCCAACCGGGTGGAGTACGCGGAACTGAAGGTGTCGGACCTGGAGACCAACTTTGTCCCCTCCTACGAGCAGGGGGTACAAAGGTGAACGAAGGAAGGAAAGAAGAGAAAAAAATGCTTTTTTTTGTTAAAAGCGTAATTGGATTCTATTTCCTCGCTCACGTGATATTGTCGTACAAGCTATTTTTCTCTCCTCCTCTCATAGTGTTCGGTGTTTAATAAAACTTTAAACTTTCAAGAATGTGCAAGTGCAAATAAGTAGTTTGTTTAACATGTCCCAAATTGTGGACTGTCAGAGCAGCATTAATTTACCTAACATGCAGTGGAACCAACGACGTCAAAAACAAACCTCAAAATCAACATTTTTTTTTCATGTGCGAAATGCAAATTTTTTCTGTCTTGCAATCTGCAATCTCATTGCAATATAGCGATGTCAACCTCCTCCTCCACATTTTTTCCCACATTTTGCTATTGCCAATTTTCCTTCCCTTGTCCAGTTTTTTTTTATGCACCCCCTCCCCCTTCTACCTGAGTTTACTACCCCTCTTCTCTTCCTCGTCCTTGACACCCCCTCCTCTTTCTCTCCCTTCTCCTTCCTACCTGCAGCAACCTTGCTTCTATCGGGCCAGACACTTTTTTGATGATGGTGGCAGCAACGAAACTTTTTTCCATCCTCTTTTTGGTATGCTGCCGCCTCTTCTCCTTTTTTTATCCCTCCCTCGTGTGGGAAACTTCGTGTTCGGAAATGCAACTCAAAAGGGAAGGGGGAGGAGGAGAAGGAAGATGTGGCATCCAGACAGGGGATATTGCAGTTTGCGCCATAAAAATGCGTCTTTTCTTTTTCTTTGGGTGAAACCTTTCCTTAGTAAATTCGTTACAATTAGAGGAAAAGGAGCCTTGAAGGCAGAAATGCTTTTTAAATTAAAAAATCACTTCCCGCTCCCATAAAAAAGGCGTTGAAAAAAAAGTGGCATGATGCACTTTTCGGCTGCACGTGCTGCTCCTTTGCAACTCCCTCGTAAATTATCTTTTATTGTCATCGCGGTACATCACGATTCCTCTTCGTCCTCCTCCTCTTTCTCTCTTTTCGAAACAGATTGAGCTGCTCCTTCTCCCATACATCACCTGCAAAGTGGGTATCAACCTCCTTCCCCCTATGACCCAATTTCCCAAAAAATACTTCCGCTTGAGCTTTTTTATTCGTAGATGCCGCGCCCCTCCCCCTCTATTTTCTCTCCATCATCCTCAGTCATGTGGAAAATTGGGTCCTGCTCATCTGCTTGCTCGCTCTCTCGCTTCCTTTTTTTCTTCCATCTTTCAGATCATGCAGTCGCGATTTCAAGGCAACTGTTGCAGAAGAGTTAATGTTGGGAAGCAAAGGTGCCTTATTAATTTCAGCATTCATTTTTATTCCCGCGAATACTCACGTGTCGAAAAAAATTATTATAACATAGCATCATTGCACAAAAGATCTAGAAAGAACAGAATCGTAAAGGAGGCAAAACTTGAGAAGAGGTTTTTTTTTTGCTTTGTAGTGAAAAAATAGTTCTTCTTGTCCATGGTCATTCAGTTGGAGGGGTGCTCTGTTGTGAATGGGGATTTTGGGGATAGGGAGAATTGGTTTGGATTTGAGTTTTGGGGGAAGGAACAGGTAAGGAGAAGGAGGCATGGGAAAAAAGGAGATTCTGGGTTTGGTTGTCGGTAGGAAAATGGAGGTGAAGGAGGAGGAAATGGAATTTGAGGTCCGATGAGATTTCAGGACTTGAAGAAGGAATAAAAATAAAACCTCTGTGAGCTTCTACGCTTACGATAACAAAAATCTGCATTTTTTCTTCTTCATTTTTTCCCCCGGCCACTCAGTTTGCTGCTCTGCAAGCAAAAACTTTGCTCGATTTTTCTCCCTAATACTTCACTGGCATTCCTTAACAATGAAAAAACTGTTCTTTTTTCACGACAGCACCAAACAAGGGTCAAATCAATCCAGGGTCAACAACAACTTTTTCTTTTCTTAAAGCAAAGTTACCAAAGTCTCTGTCTCTTTCTTGAAAGAGTTAAGTTAGAAATATTATAAGTTACTTCTTTCCTCCTCCCCAAAAAGTAGCAAAAAAAGTTCATTGCCTGAATTTGTCGACTCTACCAATTTAGTCTCCGAATAGGTAGTAAATCACAGATGGGACGGAACTTTGAAAGTTCTCCAAAGAGTTTTTTTGCAACTGTTTTAGATTTAAATGTACTGTACTGATCTACGCAGATGAGAAAGGAGAAGACAAGAAGACAACAGCAAGAGAAGGCGAGTACTTTGCACAAGCAGGGTTGGGTGAGGTTGGGGAAGAGGGCTGGTTTCAAGAGGAGGAGGTGGAGGTGGAGGAGGAGGAGGTAGAGGAGGACAAGGACGTTGCGAAGAGGATCAAGGGCGGGGAAGGGGGCCGGGTATGAGGATGAGAATGTTCAGTAGGTGTCTGGTGGGATGTTCATCAACAAAATGCCCATTTTCTTCCCGTTTCGTCTCAGTTGTATTCGTATCCCGCCTGCGCCGGCTGCGCCTGCTGCTGGACCTGCCTTCCGCTTCCCGGCTGCACGTAGGTGTTCCTCACGTTGGACGACTGGCCCAAGGAGGCGGCCTCGCGCTCGGCGGCAACCTCATCATTGCGGCCGTACAGGCCTGTGGCCTGAAGGACAAAACACAGGGGTACATCAGGCATTAGTACTATACGGTAGATACGTAGTAAAAGTTTGGCATTGTAAACTTTGAAATCGTACTCATCAAATACCGTACTCATAGTACACTTTGGTGAACTCGTAGTAATCTTTGATATACTTGTAGTAATCTTTGATTTACTCGTAGTAATCTCACCTGCGAGCAGTCAAAGTTGAACCACCAGTCGCAGATGAAGTACTCCTGGTTGAATATGGTCCCATTGGGGCAGAGGAAGGACTGCGTGCTCAGCCCGCCGAGGCCATCAGGGATGCACACGTGGAAGGCCTGGCACTGGGACGCAGGGTCGGCGTAGTAACCTGAGAGAGTTGGAGACAGAGAGCGCCTAAGGAAATGTTTATGATGAATGGTCCACGTCTCACCCACCTCCCTCAACCTGCCCATTGCATTCAAACTGGAACCCGGCAAGCTGCTCCTGCGAGAAGATAGGGTAGTCGGTGCCCGGCTGCCCCGGCACGGACTCCAGCAGCCAGTCCAGGCCCTGATGGTCGTGCTGTCCCTGGCCGAGGCTCCCGTCCGTCGTCACGGGCCTCGGTTTGTACTCCGGCTGCACCGGCGGGGGGGCTCCGTACCCGCGCCCGGGCGTCTGGCGCTGGGCGAGACCGACGGTGGTAGCAATGGCTGTTTTATTTTGGGTGAAAGAAAGGAAGGAAGAGAGGAAGAGGAGGGGGATGGATGCGGAACGGGTCTGGTGGTGTTCAAGGAAACAGTGTGTCTGGAGGTCACGGTATGTACAAGGACAAAAAACTACCTTCGAAATATACGTAAAAATATAAATATAATATAAATTCACAAATTGTGAATCAAGCTGCTGCCACAATTGCGAAGAATGTTTAAAGGATTTATTTTCCTCCTCTTTCTCACAGGCGACCGTTTTATTCAAGACGTTTCTTTTCCTTTTTCCTTTTGGTCCCTTCTTTGAGTGTGGGAGTCAAAGAGGAAGAGACAATTTTCGGCTCATTGGGAAGGAAGAAGAACTTCCGTTTTCGGGCGCTCAAGTTGGGGCTTTTTTTGCGTGAACAGGAAAAAGATGAGAGACGAAGGTCAGTTGATTTTAAACTTTGGTGGTGGTGGCTGGGGTTGGTGGGAAAGAGGAGGAGGAGGACGACGAAAAATGTTATCGCAAAATTGATGATGAAGCTGGAGGAGGAAGTTTGCTATGATGTCGGGTGGAAGGATTGGAAAGGAGGGAGGAAGGCAGGAGGATGACGCAGCCAGAATGTTTTGGGGATTTGAAAGGCGCTGTTGTTGGTGATTTCGACGAGCGGAGGAATTATTCGTCTTCACTATTTCGGCTGTAAGTCACAAGTCTCTGGAGCTGTTTGACAATCTAATCACCTAGGACACAGATGAAAACCTTCATGGTTTTTGAGGACTCTGGACGCTGCTTCAATTTCCTTCCTTTGAAGTTGTTCTCCCGGCTGGAAGTGCCTGGCATGGACTGAGGAGCTCCCTGCGACCGTTTTTGCCTTATATACTGCCGGCTCCGACGAAGTCACCCTTTGGGCCTGAGGCGTCAGATGAGCAACATTCTCCCTCCCCCCCGAACGCGTACGCGTTGCATACGTACGCAAGGAGGAGGAGGAAGCAATACAATAGCATCGTTGGAGGGAGAAGAGCCGCATTGGCGTCGGGCATACGTGACGCATCTCTGACGCAAGTTGTGTCAGTAATGAAAAGTAGTAGCGTCCATGGTAGATTGTACCAATTGTAGTTGGAAGATGTTGGTTGGTTAGGAGTCTACGTAAAATAAGACCTGTCCTCTCTATAGAGCACCAAGTCTGAAATTTGGGTCTCTTTTTGTCTCACTCACTCCTTCCTGGGATGTGTATCTACGCAACGGGAGATTTCACCTCACGAAAGGCGGAGGACAGGAAATGCCAAAATAAGTCAAAATAAACGGAGGGCACTTCAGAGATTAAAGTGTGAGAATGTTTGTGGCAATCAAGAACCATCTCATAGTACTACAGTATGTGCTGAGGATGTGCTGAAACAAGCTGAGAAGCTGAGAACCGTATTTTTTGGGAAAAGGAAGAAATGAATAAAAAGCGATTCTCTCCCTTTGCATACTTATCACCTATGTTCATCTTCGCTAAAAATTTTACAGACAATTTTTTTAAATGCCCACGTGCGTTGGGTGGAAAAAGAAATTGGAAAATGGTTGTCGTCCTTGGGAAAGGTCAGGTCCCCTTTTTGGCAACGGGCTGGGCTCGAAAATTGAATTTTGTTTACTTGAGGCCCCTCACTTATCTCGATTTTTTAATGAGTATACATAAATCAAAGTTTTATAAGTTTTAATTAAATAGCATTAAATTAATTAAACAGCAAAATTTACAGAAACCTCATTCAGTTCTTTTAAAGGAGTCTAAGTTGATTTGATTTTTTACAGTTTAAGCATAACATCTGTACCAAGTTAAACCTAAAAATACCAAAACACTAGAAAAAGTCGGGTCAGTTTAAATATTAAAAAAATCAGGCCAACTTAAACATAAAAAAATTGGATCAACTAAAACGTGGAAAATATTGAGCTAACAGAGACAATGCAAAAAAAGGAGGAAAAATTATCGGGATAACACACATATGGTACTTCGAGTCAATTGAGCATGCCCGCACGCTTCAGTGTCCTCCTCTTCCTTCTCATTTTCTTCTCTCCTTCCCAAATTTTCTTCTCTGGAGGTAAAAAAGAGGCTCCTTTTTGGAATGGAAATGACGACCGAAGAAGAAGAAGCGTTGGTCATCCAATCAAGAAAATTCTTCCACCAAAGTCATTCGCAACCATCACCAGACGCAGGAGGAGGGGGAGGAGGATGGAGGACAGAGAGGGTGGCGGGCGGATGAGACAGCTTCGACAAGTTTAGGCATCTTAGGAATCCTGTCTCAAAAGTAGCCAGAGGAGGAGGAAGACTAATTCATCCGTCGTCTGCGGTAGCCCTGACTTTCTACAGATTGGAGGACGGAGAAAGAGAAAAGTATTTTTTTTTATTTTGTACCAGAAGGGCGCATTTTAATGTGCCGGTACATAAATCTGTAAGAACTTACAATATTTTGATCTTGGCAACTTTTTTAAGAGTCCCATGGAGGCTGTCATTTTTATCTTAAATTAGAAACGCATCTATCCACAAGGAAATCTCACTATGGTACTATGTAGATTAGATCGGCGACAGTTGCCTGCTCACCCATTCTCGCTTCCTTCTCCGAGTCCATAAAAAGTTGGTCACGAGAAACTTTGTTGTCTCCTCTCCTCCTCCTCTTTACATATCCTTGCCCTTTTCCTCCCTTTCCATGAAATCGTTTGATTGCCAATTCAAGTCACACAAGACCCAAAGCAAACAAGAAGAAGATGGGAGAAGACAGATAAACTGACAAAGTCCTTTTGAAGGGGAGAAGGAAGGAAGGAATATGTACCTATGGTGGAGGTACTCCTTTATGGTCATGGGAAAAGATCACCTTTCAACATCAACGTGTCTTACCTTCAAAAAAGTCTAATTTTTACCAACCGGATTCAATTTCGCATGTTTGGTGGTAGAGATGGGGCATGAATTGATGGAGGCGACTTTCAACGTCCATAGAAGGAGAGTTTTTTTTAAGAAAAAAGAAGTGTCGAGAGGAAGGAAAGAGAGAGAAGGGGCCATAAATGCTACGATGGACGCCAAAGAGCAGGAGAAGAAGGAAAATTTTGGTTAGAAGGAGAAGAAGATAGGTGGCAGTGTGGAATGCGCCTCCTGAAGGTAGTGCCGAAAAACATTTAAAGGGGAAGAAGAGAAGAGGAATTTTCAAGTGCGACAGAGTTGCCTGATGATAACGAATCAATTGTGTGAATCAAGATATCTTCCTTTGCTTTGTAGACACGTTAATTGTCATGTGCGCATAAAATATAGCAATTGGAAAAGAAAAGTTTTGTCTTTTATGGCAAACCCGCCTTGCCCTCTCCTCTTGACCAAGCACCCTGACCACCGCCCTCGACATGCGCACACTTCAAACCAGTTAGTGGAAGAAAAAGCGAAAATAGCATCATGCATCTTCTTTTTTCAAGGCTGGAAACACCAAAGTGAATTCTCATATCTGCCTCGTCTGACCTTGAGTAATGACCACACGGCGTTTTCCCAAAAAAAGAGAGAGAATTATTTCCACGGAAAAGAAGAGGTTTGCTTGGTTTGGCTTGAGCTTGACCTCTGTTGTGCCATCAAGTGTTCATCATCATCATCTTTTTGTCCTTTCTGGAGGATGACGACTCTTTTGTGAGGAGGGTAAAAAATTTGTTCTGGGCGTCGCATACCAACCATTCTCCTCCTTCCCCTCTCTAGAAGCAAAAATTTTACGTCAGGAAATGACACCAACGCATAGAAACGTGGATTTTTAAAATCTCAAGTCGCGGTAGCAACATTATGCAGAGAAGAAGGATGCTTTTTTTAAAAGCCGCCGCCTCCTTCTTCTTCTCCCTCCTCTTCCTCACCCACTCTTTTCCTTCGTGGAATGCCCCTTTCATTTTTTGCTGCTCAAAATGCGCGAATTCGTATTCATCAAGTAGCCAAGGCTGTTGGAAGCAAAAAATGGGTCACAGTGGCAGCTGTGAAGACGATTCTGAGACCTCCACCAACCACATTTGGAGGCAGCAAGAGGTAGTGGGCATCACATAGAAAGAAAAGAGAGAAAAAAATTCTGACCTGACAGGAGAAGGGCACCAACATTGCCAGAAGGGCTTCAGATTGGCAATGAGTGAGAGATTGCAACCAAGATCGCTTGGCAAAAAACAATGAGAGCAAAAAAGGAGGAGGAATGCACAAGATGAGACAAGGAAAGGAATGTTGAAAGGTCGGGAAAAAATGGTCATAAAACTGGCCAATTTCCGTCTTTTTTTTCACGACGGACTAAGCACCCATTAAGGCGGAAAAAATGGAGGAGGGGTGAAAGAAAATCTTCGATTGATCCCAGTTTGATCTTGCCCTTGACTTGGCCTTGACCTTGGTAGCCTCGTCGCTGTTCGATGTTGCACTCTCTCTTCTTCTTCCCTTGTGAATTTGTTAGAAGGGCTGCTGACAAGGAAAAGACATCTCTCATTTTTTCCTCCTTCCAAGACAGATCTGAGACTACCGACCAACAGAGACATACTATCTCGTGACGACGATGAAGATGAAATCTCCGCGATTGTCAGACCGGAAGAAGAAATCAGTCGACTGAACCATGTTTGCTCATCCATGATTCTTTCCTCCCCCCCACTCTTGCTTGGTTGCTCCATTACAGTGGATAACGATCTTCATATACTGTATAGTACATATGTTTGTGTAAGGACGTCGTACTATTAGTATAGCACCACGAAATATGCTTGTACCAGTACATATATTTATTTTTTTTTTCTGGAAAACTGTTCGACCTTTGCTTCCAAGAATCGTTCAATTAGGTCTTTTGTGCAGGCGCCGCCTCCTCCCTCTTCCTTTTATTCTCAAGGAAAGAGACAAAGAATCCTCTTGGCTCTTCTCCTCCCTCATGCACCCATTATGTACCTACGAGGGGTTTACAAAATCAAATGCGAATGGGCCTGTTGGCAGCATGCTACAAGGAGTATGAAAGTGAGTTTTTTACTACATCTTCTTGGGGCTTTTTGGCAACTTTTTGGTATAATAATAGTTTTCTATATCTGCTCACAC
>JAAUYM010109105.1_pt1 | contig 12413 bp, 19 predicted proteins | sample 7278001 | NCBI WGS metagenome assembly JAAUYM01 (sample SAMN14350224, study PRJNA611818) | marine sediment metagenome | isolation source: surface marine sediment (1.8m) | place: French Polynesia: Moorea | collected 2018-08
ATCAGCAGCTGACAAGGATGTGAACTTGGCACGATGCGGGGTGTTGCACACGACAGTGACGATGATGGTGAGGGTGTGACGAGAGCGAGTGAACGATCAGCAGCTAACCCGGATGATGATGATGATGATGATAATGATGATGATGATGATGATGGTGTTATGTGCAACGTCCAGGTGACTTTCTGTTTCCCTTTCAGTGGTTTGCACTGTATGTATGTATTTCCTAGCCGCGCGCACGGTTTTGAGTCACAGATGAAAGGTGCATAGAAAAGCCTATAAAAACACTAAAAAGTGTAACTCTTTGATTTTTCTATAAACTGCATACATTAAGGTGTGTCTGTACAAATTTTTGTAGAATTACATTAAGAAATGTAGGTTTGTTTGATTTTTTTAAATGAACGCAAAATCTTTAAGACGCAATGGTTTATGTGTAGAGTTTTGGACTAGGGTCTTAACTAACTTTTGCCATTAACCCAGACCTCGCTGCTGTTCACACTTTGTGGCTAAGGGAGCACAACAGGGTGGCCGGCGACCTAAAAAAAGCAGGGTTTACCTTCAAGGACGACGACCATCACTTTCATTCAGCCAGAAGGTTAAGCCATCGCGCCAATTATACGTAGTAGTCTGAAGAGTATTTACTGGCAGGAAAAGTGAACACTTTCCCTGCCAGTAAAGTAGACCTTTGTGACTTTTTGACCACAGAATTGTCATAGCGGAATGGCAGAACGTTATCTACTCCGAGTGGCTGCCCCTGGTGATCGGTCAGGCCGCCATAGACGACCCGGAGCACAGGCTGAGGGTGGACAGGAGGTCTCTCTACCTGGCCGGGGTCGACCCGTCGATCACCAACGCCTTCGCCACCGCGGCCTTCAGGTTTGCATGCTGTAATGCAGCAAAATGCGCGTCTCAGGCCTCCAGACGCGCATTTCCCATTGCAGCAACCAACCTTCCTGCTGGCCTCTCCCTCAATAACAGGTTCGGACACTCCGTCGTTCCCCACACCGTCGACATGGTGGACCCAGCCACCAACAAGGAGGTCTTCAAGTACCGCATCAAGGACAACCATTTCCAGGTGGAGGGGAAGCTGTAATAGGAAATAGTAAAGGACGTCATCAATTAACTTACCGGTATAACTCTTCGCGCAGAGGGCGGTAAGCTAAATTCTTTCCCCCCTTTTTTTCAGGCCACCAACTATTTAATGAACGGCTCTATGGGCGCAGACTTCATGCTGTACGGAATGGCATCCCAGGATTCGGCCGTCTACGACCAGTCCTTTGTAGTGGATCTCCAGGTTCTCAAGAGTCACAGCTTTCCAACTTGAAACACAGATTCATCGTTTTGCTACGCCAGGAAGATCTGTTTTCAAGCGCCCATGCGTCCAAGACGCAGGCCAGGGACGACCTCGCGGCCAGGAACGTCCAGCGCGGCCGCGACCACGGGCTGCCGCCGTACCTCGCCTTCAGGAGGCTCTGCAACCTCCCCACCTCTTGCAACTGGGACAAGCCTCCAGATGTGCGCGATTTCGATGACTCCTCGAATTCCCAACGAAACATTTGTAGTCTCTAAATAGTCTATAACCCCTCTAGTCAAATCTATTGTCCTAGAGGGGGTGTACGTACATACAGTAGACTACATACAGAGACTCCCAATGTTTTGTTGGGTTTACGCAGTATAGGTACATATACGCATCCGCAATCATCCCGGCGTTCGTGCTCCAGAGCTCCATGTTGCGCGAGCTGTGGGCGGATTTGAGGAAGCTGTACACGAGTCCGAACGACATCGACCTCTTCGTCGGCGGACTGCTGGAGCTGGGGGACAAGGGGAGCCTCGTCGGACCGACTTTCAGGTGTATAATTGGTAATAATAAAGAAAATTACAACAATAAAATAATAAGCTGTAACACTAAATAAAAAAGGCAATAATACATTATAATAAACATATAACACAGTTACAGCAAATTTGACCATTTTTTCTCTTCTCTTAATAACAGCGAGGCAGTTCTCCGCTTTAAAGTGGGGTGACCGATTCTTTTTCACTCACGATAATGGCGCTAACTGCCTGACAAACGACGAGTTCAACAGCATCAGGCAGAGGAGGTAATTTTTTTGGGGTGGGTGAGGAGGGCGGATATATTTCTTTTTGGCAAAGGGATTGTTTTATTGGCCATTTTGAATTTTCCCATCCTCCATATTCCAGAATGGCCGATGTGTTGTGCGACAACGTGCGAGGAATAGAGGGGAAGGACCTCCCGGAAAACGTCTTCGCAACAAAGTGGGATCATTTCGCTCATGATGGGTTCGGGGAGAAATTACTCGGGATGAGCCTTTTTTATTGCTCGTGTTTGGTCGGGCACCTCAATTTTTCGGGTCGAAAACAGTAAATAAGAGTGTAAAATTTCGAACTGAGCTCAAACCCGTACGGGTACTATACAAGATTACTTGGTGGCGGAGAAAGAAACGCCTTCAATTTCCCGTACATTTCTGTCCAGGAGGTTGAACCCGAACACGCTGAAGTGCGGGAAGCACAACAAGATCGACATCAAGCTGTTCACGCCGATCGACTACGAGCCATGACTGGAAGGAAAGCATAACATGACAGAACGTTTGTTTAACCCATGTTGTACTATTTAGAGAAAAAAGTTTTTATGTGCAGTTTCTTTCCCACATCGTCCCGCGCTACTTTTTATTGCAATAAAACCTGTTTCTCCTCCAGGTTCACCTTCCTCCTCCGAGTTCCTTGCCCAGCCCCGCCGCCCCCCTCATGGCCCAGATGGACTGGCGGACGTGATCGCTCATGTCCAGGTTGTTGTCGTTGTCGGCCGTCTTCCCGCCGCCTCGCGGGTCGCCCCACGTGAACGGGTAGCCAAGTCCTCAGACGTTGGGAAGGAGATTTTAAAGCAGCTCCGACAGTCGCCCATTTCAGGGGTTACTTACCTCCCATGGGAGGCTTTACTTGGGAACCGCGATCCTTGATGAGAGATTGAGACTCTGGAAGGAGGAATAAGGTAGCTCGGTAAATCTGCCAAACTTCTTTTTATGGAATTTTTCTGTAACTACCTAGTACTACAACCTGACCTTTTGACTTCTTGGGCTGTTTGGCCTTGCCCCCTCTTCTTTTCTTGCCCTTCGGCATCCCTTTTCTTCCACTTCCTCCTGCTTTACAGCAATTAAGACATACTACAGTATAATTATCTACATTGTCAGCGAAGATAACTCACCTCCTTCTCCGCTTCCGCTCTTGCCACCCTTTTTGGATCCTGGAATGAGATTACAATTTACAATCTCTCCATGGCCGACATCGGTTGCATTCAATTTTGCAGATGCGATTTGGCATATTTGCAGCACATGTATTGCACTCACCGCTCCCTGATCCTTTCTTCCCGCCACCGCCCGACGCAGTCGATCCTTCTACAGTACAGCGCGTAAAGTAGAAATTTACGTTTGCTTTTGAGAACCAGCTCAGGGATCTAATTTTCTAGTACCTCCGCTGCCCCCGCTCGCTTTGTTGGGCAGTGGGAGGATGCCTATATGAGAATACACCACACACACACACCAAAGCTGTCACGTGAGGATTTCCTCCATCATTTTCAGTTTAGGCACCTTTGCTGCTCTCCTTGCCCTTTGTCGGTCGGTCGCTCTCTGAAATTTGCTGATTTTCAATCACTGACACACGCACAGAAATGTACAAAGACATACCTAGTACCATCTCTAAGATTGCACGCATAGTACGTATAATACACATACACATAGACACACATAAGGTTGCACGTACTGCCTCCTCCCGATTTGCCTCCTTTCTCGCCTGGAGGACCTGGAAGCAAATATAAGACCGGGAAAAAAAATTAACAGTGCGTCGTAATGTCCGCAGCAAAATATTCTGAAATTAGCCGATTCTGAAATTAGTCACTGCAGTCTCACCGAGGCTCTTTCCACTCCCTCCAGGCTTGGGCCCGGCTATACCTAGTACGTCGAGGAAAGGTAAATGTCAGTTGGTTGACTTTTTTTTTCATGGTTTTCCACAGATTGGTGTCTTACCTCCGCTGCCGCTGTCAGGTCCTGGAAGTCAACAATTAAAAAATAACCAAAAAATATCGTTCATTTGGCCTCCCCCGATTTCTCTTTCTCACCCCCTTCTTTGCCAGAGCTTTTTCCTGCTCCTGCTCTGTTGCCGCTTCCTTTCCCTCCCTTCTTCCCCTTCTTCAGTTCCTTGAGCAACTCCTGCTGGTTCCTCAAGAACTCGATGTCCTCAGGGGGGAGGAACCTCTCCAGGCCAGACTGGAAGGCGATGAGATACGTATAAATTCCAATCAAAGCCCATTTGCCGACTAGCAGGGTACATGCTACATGCATATGTGCTTACTTGGTCTGCGTTGAGCGCTGTCGCCTTGCCTCCGGACCCGCCCGATCCTCCTCTTCCCTTCTTGAGCAGCGACAACCCGAACTTGCCCAGCCCGGATCCTGGGGGCAGGCCGGACGGCCGGTTGACGTCCTTGCCACCGGCAGCGCCACCTAAGTGTACGATAATATCGGTCACGATCTTTAGAAGAGGGAAATCAAATGAAGAGTGTCCCGATCTTGGCGGTTCCTGCGTTCCTGAGAATCTCCTCTCCTGCTCCTCCAGCTGCTGCTTCCTGACGTCCTCCCAGAAGTCCGCCAGCCCGGATCCCGATCCGGACTCCTCCTTCTCCTCGCCGATCCGCAGAGACCCGGAGCCGCTCTTGGACCCGCTCTCCTCCCCGGGGATGCCGGCGGAACCACCGTCGCCGCCGCTCCCGGAGTCTTGGAATTCCAGCTTGCCACCCTTGCCCTTCTTCAACGGTCGAAATGGCTTCATCTTTACCTCTGTACGTACACAGTAGTAGATAGTATGTGTTTGATTTAGTGTCTGTGTAGTGCGCACTGACCTCCGCTGCCGCTGTCCTCAAGCTTTTCCAGTTTGAAGTTGGCGCTTCCTCCTCCTCCCCCTTTTCCCTTACCACCAGATCCTCCTTTCGCCCTCTCCTTTACCTCTGCACCTCCGCTCCCGCCTCCTCCCTTGCCACCACCTTTGCCACCTTTGCCACCCTTGCCACCTTTCCCTCCAGCCTTGCCTCCAGCTTTTCCTTTGGCCTTTCCCTTTCCGCTTCCGCCGGCTCCGCCAGTCCCGTCTGCTTTGCCGCTCCCGATGGTCTTCTCGTGGGCCTTGGACACCTCCATCCTCACCGCGTCCAACACGCTCAGCTGACCCTTCAGCTCGGTCAACTGGCATTCTGTGATAATCATAACATTTTGTGGAGTCGCTTAAAGTGCGCTCAGTTTGTGATGCGGCCCTGCCTACTGCTGCTCTTGGAGAATGACAAGTTGTAGAGCTGGCACCCCAGGGCTTTAGCCACCTCAGTGCCAGTCACCTGTCTCACCAGCCACGGAGGAATGTTCTTCAGACCGAACCTGCGAAAGGTCTTCATGAATTAGCAGCGAAGCAACAGTGGCAGCAGCAACAACAGCACAACAACATTGCATTGGTTGTTTGACCTTGCTCCCGCCAGAGCCCCGACGAGTGGTGCGACGGAGGTGAAGTCTGCGTCTTGGACCAGCACTCCTCCCAGCGCACGCATGAACGAGTTCGGCTCGACGCGGACCATGTGCGGGAAGAAGCCCTGACAGCAAGGGAGAGGAACCACCAACCGATATACCGGTACAGTTGGTTGAGCAGTTATATAAACACACAACTTGTGATTTTTTCAGCATAGAAGGATGTTTGATTTTTGATTACATCAGGAGACATAATGTAGGTACACGTTCACAGAACAATAGAGGTAACGAATTACCTTCAACGTCTCCAGGTAAATAAAGAGCGCCGTGAAGAGTGACCCCATGGCCCTCTTGTCCCTGCCCAGGACGCTGCCTGCCCGGAAGTCGCGGTTCTCGATGCCCTTCTTAACAAGCAGAGCCGAGTCCACGAACGTGGTGTTCCCCCTCAGGTTGTACTCCACCCCCAAGTCCTCCGTCAGCTCCAGGAGGCGCTTCAGAAACTCGTCGCTCTCCGCGTTCTCTAGCGCCATCCGAACAGACATCGCCTGTGGAAAAAAAGTTTTAAAAAAACTTGCTACTTCAAGAAGCCTTGAACAAAGATATCCACCTGTATGGTGGTAGCCTCAACCGCGAAGGAGTTCCTGTGGGTGACGAGCGCGGACCTCCTAGCCATGATCATGGTGCGGTACTTGGACTTCTTGAACAGCAGCAACGACAGAGGATGGACCCTGCGGTGGTGCCCGACGGGACTTTTAAGCTTACAAGCGTAACAAATTCAGCTTTAAACATTGAACATGCCATTAGAATACCACATAAAGGTCACAATATTTTTCGTAAATTTGTTACGCTTGCAAGTTTAAAAGTCCCGTCGGGTGGTGACAGTAAAAACTTGACGACCGGCAATGGCACCATCGCCGCCCACCTTAGCGTTGGATCCGTGCTGTCTGCGTCAGGTCCGGAACTTGCCAGGTCCTTCAGTCCCTTTCCGTTCTTCAAGTTCTCGATGACCTTCATGAAACCAAGGACAGGATCAAACAATAATTCGCTTTTGTGCATAAAATTTTTTGCAGTAAAACTTTGCTTTTCTGACTAACAAACTTGATCTCCTGAGAGAAGTGGTTCTTCATGCCCTTGCTGTCCTTGTGAATTTCCGTCAGTGTTCTTGAAGGAGACCCTCAACTTCGCCAACAGCCGGAGGATGAAACAGAAAACAGAACTCCATACTTAACAAAGTTGTGCCTGTCCAGCGTCCCCTGCGCTATCAGGGACTTTGCGAACCCAAACGCCATCAGCGTCGTCGTCGTGTGGTTGCGGGTGTTGGGCCTGCGGACATGTCCAAGAGTTCTGTACTAGACCTCAGGTTTTTTTTCCCCAAGTTCTACTACCATACTGTTACGCAACTTATACTTTCCTGTTCTCCGCATGGAACATGGCCAGGATGCGCGGGACGTCGTTGACGGAGTACACGCTCTCGGGCCTGGAGGCGAAGACGCGGCCGAAGGCGTCGCCGATGACGCCGCCCACCATGGCGCCCTCGAACTTGTCCAAGAAGTCGGCCTTGGACTCGTCCAGGGCGCGGTCTGCGCTCTCGCCCAGCGATAATGATGTATGCTCCTTATAGTAAGCTGCTATTGTCCCCATGTGCTTTTTTTCTCACTTCTAAGTTCGTCGTCAAGTTCGTCGTCCAAGTAGGAGTCCTCCTCTTCCAGATGAGCGAAAAGGCTGTAGCCTCCGCTGCCCTCGGCCGCCGCCTTCCTTTTCCTCCTCCTCGTCCTCTTTGTCCGTCTCCTCTTGAAGTCCATGGAGGCCTTGAGCACCACGCCAGAGTAGCTCTGGCCCAAGATCTTGCTGAGGAGGTCAAGCACCTTGGGAGATCCCTGCTGGAAAGTCTGGACTCATCACCCCCAGTCTGCTGTACTACCTGTACTAAGGGTACAGTATAATTAGCTATTGGTACCCGTTGCTTCTCCTCTTTGTTCCAGACAATATGCATTCTTTCTTCCACGACATCCTCCAGCTGGTCGTAGTCCGAGTTTGGGTTTTGGCTGGTGCCTTCAGGACTCTCATCCATATTTTTGTGCCCATTGATGTCCTGAAGATTGTTTTGAGCTACCGTGGTCTGTTCAACTTTTATTACCAAAAAAACCCTAGCTCTGTAGTACTAGTGTCAGTACGTACAAGTTTAAACTTTTTGAAATCTTTCTTTAAAATACACTAAAATAATTGTGGTTTAGTGTTTTTTGGCTTAGCTTTTTTTGAGAATAAATGTTTGCCATTGAAGGCCGACTTTTCTGTGACTGAGGCAAAGCAGACGATGAAGAGCGTATCAGCAAGTCAAGGAATCTGAAAGAATTGTCACCTCGTAATGGTAGATAATTCCAGTCCAATATTAATTTAGTAACCAAGTATCTTACATACGTCAAAACTGCCAACGTATAACGTTTCTTCATCGTTCTTCTCCGGAAGCTTTTTTTTTATCTGTCAATCAACTGTGTAAGATTCCCGTTTCAAAAACGAATGTAGTACATAGTACTAACAGATCGATAGAATATCAAGCCAACCCTGACTGGAATTGTGAGATTAACCCGGACGTCCTATGTGGAGTTTACACAACATAGCACGCTCATATGTAGATTCAGCGTTTGATACCCCCTTCCTAATAATAATTAACACGTCACTTAAAAAAAATATCTTAAAGGTTACTTTAGAGGTCCTTGTTGCTTTTTTCACGTGCGTCTCAAAATAATTCTGGTAGTACAGTAATCTCGTATGTGTACTACATAAAGGACAAACAGGAAAAGAAGAAATGCACACACATGCGCTAATGTCGAATCAATTAATCGCTGTCTGGAGGTGGCGATTATTGACAAAGGAAAAGAAAGGTTCACCATTTTTTTTTCACATCGTCCAAATGTATGATGTATGAATAATTGCGACAGTGTCCCTGTGAGCCAAACCAAGAAAGAGATAAATCACCGGGGGCACAGCTGGAGAGCAATCGCAATCCCAAAAACCGTAGGGTGCCTCAAAAAGGAAAAAGTTCTTAAGACGGCATTGTGGCAAGGTGTTGTCAGGAAGAGTGAAACATGCTTCTTATCCTCGCAGGTATAATACAAGTAGCGTACTACAAAAATCTTTTCTTTTTTTTTTTTGTTTTTAAAGTCGCCCATAAATTTGTTGAAGGCCTCTTCATGGCCGCGACCGCGGCCTCGGCTGCGTGTCCCCTCGCCAACGACGTCGAGGCTGCCACCAGAGTGCAAGAAGGAAACAGGTCGATCAGAGAGTCCCTGACAATTTGCAGGACTGACTTGTAGTATAACATTTTCTCTATCGCCAGGTATTTCTACCACATGCAGCCGAAGACCTCCTACGCCTCCCTGTCTTGCCCCGTGGACACCGCCCTGGCCGTCTGGGCGTCACAGGGGCAGTACGACGCGATTGTCGCCATCGGTACTGTACACAGGACACCTCCTCCTTACCTGCCACTTTCAACTTGTCTCTTTTCCCTAAACGTCTGGTAATATGTACCTACCTACCCCTACCTTCAGCTGCTGGCGACGCCGTGTACACGGCCCTCCACATCCCTTCCAACGCCGGCAGCTGCACCGACAGCGGGTGCCACGGACAGCTGATCTGGACCGGGCAGCCGGAGGAGGAGACGTTCGACGAGGCCGCCTTCATCTCGGGCGGTCTGGCGGTGTCCATGAGCCAGGACCAGGACGTGCCGGAGCTGTGCATCGCCGTACAAGGCTCCGACGGGCGGGCCATGCAGGTGGACTGCCAGGACGGATACGACTTCGTCTGCATGTGCGACGACGAAGGGACACGTAAGAGTGGGATGAGGCAGAACGACCAACGCGGGTGCTTGCTAAATTTACTCCTCCTCCTCCTCTCCAGCGGGTCCTACCACCACCACCACCACGGCCCCCACCTCCTGTTCCGATCTGCCTGTGGCCCCCGCCGCCTCCCTCCTCTCCGCCCAGTGGGACGGCGAGCCCGTCCCCATCGGCGGCACGGTCGACTACGTCTGCGGCGGGAGAAGGTTCGCGGAAGACTTCTTCTTGAACGTGGTCTCCGTCACCTGCCTGGATGATCTCACTTGGAAGGTGCCAGACCCGTGGCCCATATGTGTCGAAAGTAAGTGAACCAAGCTAATTAGTATACATTGTTTTACTGTGCTTTTTTATTGATCCCTTCAGCCGTCACCTGCGCCACTCCTCCCGGCCCGCCAGAGTCCGGCGGCTCCACGACCGTGCTCAACGCCGGGCTGTCCTACGGCGCAGTCTGCCCCGGGTCCTCCTCCGGCGGCAGCGAAGACGTGCCCGGGGCGGCCGGAACCTGCTCCGCCGACTCGGCGCCCACCGTGTTCAAGCTGGACGGCCTGTCGACCTCCGAGGAGGGGACGGACACCAACGTGTACCTGCTGACGGTCTCCTCTCCCGAGGAACAGAAGGGCGTCTTCCTCGCCTCCTTCTCCCAGCCGGTGGAGTCAAGCGACGTCGCCGTCGTCAATGTTCTTGGCGGACAGGTGTGGACTGGATAGCTGAAAGAACTTCTTTTTTATTACAATACTACCTATTAATGTTGCAAATAGACTTAAACAAAGCCCTCCGTCCTGGTTTGCATGTACATGTCCAGCCGACCTCCGACGTTGGCACGGTGCAGTCTACGTCGAGTGCCACCAGCCTGATCATCACCGTCGTCTTGTTCGAGACCACCACCAACGAGATGCACCTGTCGGTGTCCTTCCCCACCGGCGGACAGGAGCCCTGCCTCAGCCACGTAACCTGCGACTTCTGCAACGGGGCCGAGGAAGTCGGGAACCCTACCTGTCACAGCGTCAAGGCGGACTTTAAAAACAACGCCTACCAGAAGCAGGATCACACCAAGTATGTCTATGTCTGGTAATGTGCATAAATTTGTTCTTAGCTTGATTCTGTTGTACTAGTAAAAAGCTCCACCATAGTAAGCTACTACTACTTACTAGTGTTACTCCGTACTACTAGATCACCCACTTTCTAGATAAAAATGCCAATAACTTTGCAGGTATGGCTCCCATCTGGAGTACCGTTGCTCCGAGGGCCGCTCTTTCTTCGACTCCTCGACCGACACCTTCTCCGACATCCACGAGATGACCTGCGGGTGGGACGGCGAGTGGTCTCCCGCCGGCGCCGACGCCCTCCCTCCCTGCGCCGACTCGGACCCCGTGGATGGCGCCTGGGCGGACTGGGGCGACTGGACCACCTGCTCGGTGTCCTGCGGCGGCGGGATCTGGTCCAGGGAGCGAACCTGCTCCGACCCTACGCCGGCCAGGGGAGGGGAGGAGTGCGAGGGGGAGGACGGCGAGATCGGGCAGTGCCAGGACGTCGACTGTCCAAGTGAGGAGCAAGTTATGTAGTACTAGGCAGGATGATGTCTCCACTGTGTGGGCATGCATGTCCTTCCCCCCTCAGTTGAGAGCCCGATTGTGGAGGTTCCTGAAGGAGAGGAACCCACCTACGAGTTGTGGAAAACGAAGGTGACGGTGGCGGCGGCGACCGACAACACCCACTCGCTGTGCCGGGCCGCCTGCAACGAAACGTGCGACCTCTCCGTCTTCAGATGCTCCGGAGAGCCGGCCAACAAAGGTGTACATGTAATGTAGTACCTACTTAGTTAAAATGTCGAACTCGCCACTACGTTTTCCCAACGAAACATTTGGAGTCTCTAAGTAACCTGCAACTGTACGTACTTGTTGGGTTGTTGGGCTAGTTAGAGATTCCAAATGTTTCTTTGGGTAGTAGTGGTTATTTCTGACACCGATGCCCGGCTGTCGCAGGCAGCGTTCCAGGCATTGCCCGTTCATCTTCCCCGGTTGACCCGGACGACCCGGCCACGTTCAGGGTGACGTGCCTGTGCACCCGCTCGACCGTTCGTCGCCACCCGGGCCACTTCTGCGGCCCCCGCGGCACCGCCTGCAGGCACTGGACGTACCGGGCCGGCCAGTCGGCGGAGGACGCCGAAGACGTATGGGTGGACGGGCTCAACACCATGGTGCACGGGCACCAGGGAAGCTTCGACCCGTAGAAACAAAGGGGGACAGCTCAATTAGCTCGATTTTTTCCGAAGTACAAGTAACTATCTATTTTTTCCCCTTTCATGTAGCTGATATTTTGATGTACTATATCTTAGACTGATTTTCTGGATGCAGCCATTTGTTTCCATATATTCTTTAAGTCAGTTTCTTCGTATGTCTCTCTCTAGTCGACTTTTTCCATGTTTAATCATGACAGATGCTTTATCTCGAATCAGTAGACACAAACAGTACTACATACAGTACATACCAAAACATGTGTGTACTATACCGGTACTGTACATAAGGTGGCATAATATAAAAAATAGTCAAATGTAGACCTGTTAATACGTATTTAAAAAGACATAGAAGTTTATATTTAAGTACAATAATGTCCTTCATTGTCCTGAATTCGGGTCCAATTAAACATGGAAAAATTTCGGCAAAATTATTCGACTACATGCAAAAAGAAAGTCGACCCAAGTGAAGCTACTCCCATTCGAGCTAATTAAATAAAACTCTGCATGTTTCTGTATAGTAACACTTGAGATTTCGATCTTTCTACTGTAGTACAGCACACCTACAGTTGAATAAGAAATCTGGACCTACATACAACACATCAGCATATAAGGAAAAAAGTGGCTTGATGACGTACCTACGTAGAGTTGTGTCATTGATGCAACAGTTTCATCGACTAAATGAGCTCAATGCTAATTTCGACATGACGAGGTCTTAGCACGGTGCATCTATATATATATAGGCGAATGTCTGTCTCTCTGTCTCTCTGTCTCTCTCTCTGTCTGTCTGTAACGGGGTTGCGGGCCAGACGGTTGGACCGATCCTCACCAAAA